>Ga0181529_10008198_pt1 | contig 10238 bp, 8 predicted proteins | sample PEATcosm2014_Bin_36_FD_119763 | JGI IMG/M metagenome (GOLD analysis project Ga0181529, IMG submission 119763) | Peatland microbial communities from MTU Mesocosm Facility, Houghton, MI, USA - PEATcosm2014_Bin10_30_metaG | ecosystem: Environmental > Terrestrial > Soil > Wetlands > Peat | place... | reverse complement strand
TCGTTTTCCACCTGAATCATCAGGATGGTGTGCTTTTCGCCGTCGATCTGCTTCAGATGGCGCATCAGGGTGGTAAAAGCGGCCTTGTCGGCCTCCAGCGTGTTGCGCGACATGGGCGAGAGCACGTCGATGGGTTCGCCATCGGCGCGGATGGTGTGCGGAAAGCGGACCGGATCGTTCTTTACCCACGCAGGCACGTAGTGCATATTGCCGTTCTTCCAGGTGCCGAACCACAGCAGGATCACATGCAAATTGTGCGCGCGGGCGCCCTCAACGATTTGATCCACGTTCGTAAAGTCGAAGTGGCCGGGCTGCGCCTCGAACTGTTCCCAGTAAACCGGCGCCTCGATGGTATTGGCGTGCAGGGCGGCCATGGATTCCCACACCTGCGGCAGTTCGCTGGGCCAGGCGCTGGAGTTGTGAATCTGGCCGCCAAGAACCAGGTATGGACGGCCTTCGACCATCAGGGCGTAGCGGCCATCTTTTTGGACAAGGTGAGGAGGCTCAACGGCCAGAACCTGTGGAAGCGCGATCAGGGCCAGAAGGCCGGCGGCAACGAGGATGGAGAACACGGAAAGGTGGGTACGAGACGAGAAACGCATGGTAGGTCACCCCTCAGCAATGTAATCGTATACATCCGCCCCGCGCAAGCGATGAAGAGCCCACTTTCGGAATCGGCCAAATATTTTGCCTGGCCAGCCGCTGCTTCCACTCCGCGTTTCTGTATGCTTGCGTTCTATGAGGAAAAGATCCCTTGTTCTGCTGCTGTTGGCCGCCTTTCTTGCCACCTGCCGCGCTCAGAATGCTTCTGCCGCCCAGGACGCGCCGATGGTCGATGCCGCGTATGTTTCAGCCACGGTGGCATCGCTCCAATCGCTGATTGACCAGAAGTATTTCGACGAACAGGCCATTCCGCGCATCGACGCCGCGCTGGCAGCGGCCTTGGCAAGAGGGGATTTTGCACACGACAAGAGCCTGAATAAACTGGCCGCCCATTTGACGGCCGCTCTGTTTGAAGCCAGCCACGACAAGCATTTGTTTGTCGCTGCCACCACGCCTTCAGGTTCCAGTTCCGGCGCGCCGCAAATGACTCGCGCGGAAGCCGCCCGCTTGTCCAACTACGGCATGAAGGCGGCGAAAGTCCTGGATGGGAACATCGGCTACCTGGAAATTACAGGGTTCTACCGCGCCAACGAAGGAGCTGAAACCGTGGACGCCGCCATGCGGTTTCTGGCCAAGACAGACGCCCTGATCCTCGACTGTCGCGTCAACGGCGGAGGCAATCCAGAGACGGTAATGCAGCTATTGAGCTATTTCTTCGCTGAACCCAACCTGCCTCTCTTTTCCATCGTTCCCCGCTCGGGCGCGGCCACCGTCGAGCGCACTTTGCAAACCGGAGTGGCATACCGGGACGAGACGCGGCCTATCTATGTTCTTGTCTCGCCGAAGACCTGGTCCGCCGGGGAGGGCGTGCCGTTCATCTTGCAGGAGAAACATCGGGCAAAGATCGTCGGCGAACACACGACTGGAGCCGCGAATCCCGCTTCGCCCTACGCCATCAACCAGGCTCTGACCGTGACCATCCCATTTGGTCATATCGAGAGCGCCGTCAAAGGGAAGAACTGGGAAGGCGTGGGTGTCCTGCCTGATACCGTTGTCTCCGCGGACAAGGCGCTTCAAACTGCCTACATACAGGCTCTTGAGGAGATCCTTGCCCGTACGGCGAGTATTCCCCAGCAGCAGGCGATCTCCAAGGCGCTTGCCAATGCCAGAAAGTGAAGCTGCGGGAACTGTGGAATTCCGCCGCGGGAAGGTGAGCCAGACACCGTTTGCACAGGATTCGGTTCAATGCGACCGCCTTGGAGATAGAAGACCGCCCAGACCGTAAGAACGTTTGCATAAGCCCTGCCCTGTGTGGCGCTGGTTACCGATAGAAAAGGATTCCTCTCGACGGAGCAATATCGTTGCGCCAGGCTGCTATCCTGTCTGCAAACTTCTTTGTCATGATCGGCATCCCGGAATGCAGGCCCTCCGACTGCGTTCGGCGCCGAGCACCGCTAGGAGTGGCAGCTTCGCTGTGAAGAGGGCTTCCGAGACACCGAAGTATGGGGCAGAATCGCGCATTCCCCTCGTCATGATCGCTCAAAGAGGGTGACGGGTTGGGAGTCGAGAGTTGGATGGGCCAGGAAGAATGGACGGAGTGCGCAGCCAAGGGGACGCGAAGCTACTAGCCTTGATCGAGAGTGCCGATGACCCGATCTGGTCTGTAGACGCCGGCGGCCGTCTGATTGCCTTTAACCATGCGTTCGAGCGGCGCCTAAAGCGCAGCTCCAACTCCTGCGCGGCGGTGGGGATGAGCGCGGAAGACTGTCTTCCTGCAACGGGGGATTCGTCCTGGCCAGACCTTTATGCGCGCGCCGTTTCGCAAGGACCATTTCGCAAGGAGTTCACCTTTGCCGATGGCCGGACCTTGGAGTTGGCGTTCAGCCCCATGGTGGCCGATGGAGAGACCCTTGGGGTCTCGGTCTTCGGGAAGGACGTCACCGACCGCAAAGCTGGCGAGGAGCGCCTGGTGGCTACTACGGAAGCATTGCGCAGGAGCGAAGAGCGCTACCGGACGACTTTCGAGCAGGCGGCGGTGGGTATCATCCACACCTCGCTTGGCGGCCGGTTCTTGCGCTGCAACGCGCGCTTCGCGGAGATCGTTGGCTACACCCAGGAAGAAGTCTCAAACCTGACTTTTTCCCAGATCACGGCAGCCGAGGATCTGGATGAAAGCCTCAGAACACTGATCCGCATGACCAAAGGGGAGATCGAGAATGCCTCCTGGGAGAAGCGTTACATCCGCAAGGATGGCCGTCTTACCTGGGTAAAGCTGACCATATCGGTGCAGCGCGACGAGGATGGGCAAGCCCTTCACTATATTGCCTTGGCGGAAGACATCAATGAGCGCAAGGCAATGGAAGCCGGACTGGAAGCGGCCAGAAAGTCGGTCCAGTCGAGCGAGGCGCTCTATCGCACCGTCTTCCAGACCAGCCCCGACGCGATCGCGCTGGCACGTCTGGATGACGGAGTCTATCTCGAAGTGAACCAGGCGTTTCTCGACTTCACGGGATACAAACGCCATGAAGTCGTGGGGAAGAAATCCATTGAACTCCACAACTGGAGAGACCTCCGCGATCGCGATACCTGGCTGGCGGCCTTGCGCGCCGACTCCATTTGCAGGAATCTCGATTCCTCGTTCGCAAGAAGAGACGGGCAGGTCTACTGGGGCAGGTTGACCAGTGTAGTTATCGAGATCGACGGGCTGCCATGCACGTACACCATCGTGCGGGACATCACCGAATCCAGGGCTGCCAAGGCGCGTCTCTCCGCGGCAATGGAGGCTCTGCAAGCGAGCGAAGCGCACTATCGCACCGTCTTCCAGACCAGCGTGGATGGGATCGCCATCAGCCAGATGGGCGATGGGAAGTACGTCGATGTTAACCGGGCATTCCTGGAATTGATGGGGTACGAGCGCGAGGAAGTCCTCGGGCGGACATCGCTGGAGCTGAATTTCTGGGTCGATCCGGAAGTTCGAAAGAAGATGATTGAGGCACTTCAAGAGAAGTCCGACTTCAGGGATATGCAGACCCAGTATGTAAGAAAGAGCGGACAGACCGTCTGGGTCTCGGTATCGGGCGCGGCAATCGAGATAGAAGGTGTTCCTTGCATCCTCAGCATCGTTCGGGATATCTCCGCTGCCAAGGCCGCGGAGGAACGCCTGGCAGAGGCGCAGCGGGCAAAACTGGCCAGCGAACTGCGCTATGCCACGGCCTTCCAGACCAGCCTGGATGCGGTGAATATCAATCGCCAGAGCGACGGAGTTTATCTCGATTGCAATCGGGCTTTTCTCGACATCATGGGCTACCAGCGCGAGGATGTTCTCGGCCGCTCCTCGCTGGAACTCAACATCTGGGCGGACCAGCGCGACCGGGAGAGGCTGGTCGATGCGCTGGTGCAAGGCTCAAACTGCCAGGGCCTGGAAGTCCAGTTCTGCAAAAAGAACGGAGAGATCTTCTGGGGACAGATGTCCGCGTCGGTGATGGAAGTCGATGGCGTGCCCTGCATCCTTTCCATCACCCGGGATATCACCGATGCCAAGGTGGCGGAAACAGAGATCAGGGATTTGGCTTTCTACGACACGTTGACGCGCCTGCCCAACCGGCGCCTGATGGGGGAGAGATTGCGCCAGACCCTGGCCGCCAGCGCGCGCGGCAATCGCAAGGGAGCGCTGCTGTTCATCGACCTGGACAACTTCAAGACGCTCAACGACACTCTCGGCCATAAGATGGGAGACCTGTTGCTTCAGGAGGTCGCCAAGCGCCTTTCAGCCTGCATGCGCGAAGCCGACACCGTGGCCCGGCTGGGCGGCGACGAGTTTGTGGTGATTCTGGAAGACCTGAGCGAAACTGCGCAGGAGGCCGCGGCGCACGCCAAGACCGTCGCCGAAAAGATCCTCACTGCAATTGGCATGCCCTGCCAGCTTGCCGATCACATTTGCCTCAGCACGTGCAGTATCGGAGTCACCGTTTTTGGAGATCGAAAAGAGAACATCGACGATGTTCTACAGCAAGCCGACATTGCCATGTACCAGGCCAAGACGGCGGGCCGCAACACCGTGCGATTCTTCGCCCCGGCGCTGCAGACCGCCATCAATGCCCGCGTCTCGACAGAGGATGACCTCCGCCATGCAATCGGTACAAACCAATTCCAGCTCTACTATCAGCCGCAAATCGAATCGGGCGTCCTGACCGGAGCCGAGGCTCTTCTGCGCTGGACTCATCCCCTGCGCGGCTTTCTGCCCCCGGGAGACTTCATTCCCCTGGCCGAGGAATCGGGGTTGATCCTCATCCTGGGAGATTGGGTATTGGAAACCGCTTGCCGGCAAATTGCACTGTGGGCCAAACGGAAGGAAACCGCCCAACTTACCGTCGCCGTGAATATAAGCGCGCGCCAATTGCGCCAGCCCGAGTTTGTGGACCAGGTGCTCGGCGCGCTCTACCGCACCGGCGCCAATCCAAAATGCCTCATTCTGGAAATTACCGAGAGCATGCTGGTGGACGATGTCGAGGAGGTCACCGCCAAGATGGCCGCCCTCAAATCGCATGGCCTGAGCTTTTCTCTGGACGATTTCGGGATCGGCTATTCGTCGCTCTCCTATTTGAAGAGCCTGCCCCTCGATCAATTGAAGATCGATCGGGCTTTCGTCCGCGATATGCTGGTGGACCAGACCAGCGCGGCCATTGCGCAAACCATCATCTCCTTGAGCCTGGCGATGGGTTTATCGGTAATCGCCGAGGGCGTGGAGACCGAAGAGCAGCGAGAGTTCCTCGCCGGTCACGGCTGCCATTCCTACCAGGGCTACCTGTTCAGCCCCGCGGTGCCGCTGGAGAGTTTTCAGCAATTCCTGCCAAACGTCTCCGCGCAAAATTAGAGCATTTTCGGAATACACGTAGACTTTTTGAAGGGCGTGCAAGGTGGCTTTTTCTTTGGAAAAAAGCCACTTGAGTACGTGCTTTCGGTCTGCACCAATTCCGAAAATGCTTTAGCCGGCACTCTCACCGCCGGATCGGCGAGTCGTAGCGCCTCCTGGCCGGCTGCACTTCCGAGTTCTTCAACGAACTTCCGACTCAGGACGCTAGAGCATTTTCACGGATGGTGTAAGGAAGCTCCGTACCCCTTCCATTTCACGGCTTTTCGAGGAAAAGATGTGAAATGGGGGGGAAACCTCAGAATCAACCCCACAGGAACTGTGAAGATGCGCTAATACGCCGCGCTCCGCGCCTCTCCCAGAATCAACTTGATCGTCATCTGCTTGCGCCCGCGGTAGATGGTAACCGCCACCGTGTCACCGGCCTGGTGCTTATCCATCAACATATTGATCGCATCGGGATCGGTGACCTCCTGGCCGTCGATGCCCACGATCAAGTCGCCGCCCAGCATGATGGGGGTGTTGCCCACGTAGGCCTGCTGGTTGCCTCCGCGCAGACCAGCCCTTTCCGCCGCTCCGCCGGGAATGACCTTCTGGATCAAGACGCCATAATCGACGGCCAGGCCCATTTGCTCGGCGAGGTCCGGCCCGATCGCGTAAGAAACGATGCCAAATGAGGGCCGCTTGACGCGCCCGTAGCGAGTGAGATCGGCCAGCACCGCCTTGGCGGTGTTGATGGGAATGGCGAAGCCGATGCCCGAACTCTGGTCGGCGCCATTGGAAGCGATCATGGTGTTGATGCCGATGACCTCGCCGCGCGAGTTGAGCAGCGGACCGCCGGAGTTGCCGGGGTTGATGGCCGCGTCGGTCTGGATGGCGTCCTCGATGGGCGCGCCCTCCGAGCCGCGAATCGAGCGGATCGAACTGATGATGCCCCGCGTCATGGTGCCGCTGAGTCCAAAGGGATTGCCGATGGCAAAGACCTTCTGGCCTACTGCGAGACCGGTGGAATCGGCCAGCGTGACCGGCTCCAGGTTGGGCGCATCGATCTGCAGCAGCGCCAGATCGTGCATTTTGTCGGTGCCCACCACCTTGGCCGCGTAGTTGTGCTTGTTGCTCAGCTTCACTTCGATGCCGCGATTGGCGCCCTCGACAACGTGATAATTCGTCAGCACATGCCCGGCCTTGTCGAGAATGAACCCCGAGCCCTGGCCCTGTTGCGGCACCGTTCCATAAAAGAAGTTGAAGACCAGCGTGGTGGAGGTAATGTTCACCACCGAGGGAACCACCCTTTTATAGACAGCAATATTGTTCTGCTCCTCGGCGTCGTAGGAGGGCGCAGCCTGAGCTTCGGTCAGCTCCAGGGGGGACCCTGCGCTGCTCGCCTTGAAGAGCGAGAAATGGTTCGCTGTCAGGCGGGCAAGACTCGTGGGCAGATGAGTGGTGAGGAACCAGAATCCGCCCACCAGCAGAACAACCAGTAGAACCCGGCGTAGTTTCATCGTCTTCAAACCTTCGGTGTAGTCAGGTTTCAGGAATCAGGGATCAGGAGTCAGGCGGCGTGGCCGTCAATCTCTTTGCAAGCGCTTCAAACCGATCCCTGAAACCTTACCCCTGTTCCCTATTCTAAAGACTCTTTGCCTGAGAATTTGTTGCTCTCTGCCTTGAGGCGCTGCCAAAGGGCCTCTACCTGGGTCCGCAAACTCGCTTCATCTCCCGCGTTATCAAGAATATAGTCGGCCCGCGCGGCCTTTTCCACATCGGGAATCTGATGCCCCAGCCGGACGCGGGCATCGGCCTCGGCGGCGTCGCGGCCAACGCCGTCGGGGCAAATCCGGGCCACATAGCGGGCGATCTTGACCTCGTCGGGAGCGGTCACCACCACAATCCGCTCGATGCGGCGCCGCCAGTCGGCAAGCACGGTCTCCTGCTCGCCGCGCTTCCGGGCATCCCGCTCGACTTCGAAGATCAAGGCCGACTCGATCACCGCTACCGCCTCGGGATCGCGCTCGAATATCTCCTGCATCCAGCGCTGCTGGGTGGCAATCACGGCCGGATGGACAATGGCGTTCAAGTCGTTCAGACGACCGCCGTGAAAGGCAAACTCGGCCAGCTTGGCGCGGTTCAAGCGGCCGTCAACGCCAACCACCTCACGGCCGAAGGCGCGAACAATCTCAACAAAAACCGGCTGGCCCGGCTCCATCAGCGCCCGGCCCAACTCGTCGGCTTCAATGACCTCGGCGCCCAGCTCGCGCAACATCGCCGCGACCGTGCTCTTGCCGCTGCCCAGCCCGCCCGTCAGTCCCACTCGCAGCATTCAAAACGCCTCAATCTGAATCGAAGTCTTGAAAGGGCACGGCTTTAGCCGTGCCGTGAATGTCACAAAAAACGCTGGCTTTAGCCACGGAGGGATGTCTTTCGGCTGCGTCCATCGCTCCACGCAGTATAGGCGATTGAACCGAATCTGCCGTAGAATGAGATCGCGGCAGGAGGCGCGGCGGCCAATGTCCACCCTGAACCCTCGCATCACGGTCGAAGCCGGCAAGATGGGGGGAAAGCCCTGCATCCGCGGTTTGCGCTTCACTGTCTACGATCTGGCTTCCTATCTCGCCTCGGGAATGACCGAGGAGCAAATTCTCAGCGAGTTCCCCTACCTCGAAAAGGAAGACTTCCAGGCCGTCTACCAGTTCTTTGCCAGCATCCCGGAAAGGATCGCGATCCTTGAAGCTTCTCGTTGATGAGAATCTTCCGCCCCGGCTCGTCCATGAGTTGGCCGATCTCTTTCCCGACTCCATACATGTCAATTCGGTTGGCTTTGGCAGCACGCCCGATGGACTCATCTGGGAATATGCGCAAACACATGGATTCGCCTTTCTGACTAAAGACAAGGACTTCGCCAGCCTCAGCTTTGCCCGAGGCGCGCCTCCCAAGGTGATCCTGCTGCAAACGGGCAATTGCTCGGTTGACCAAGTTCTGTCCGTCGTTCGCAGCAGCGCGATTCGGTTAGCTGACTTCGAGGATGACCCACAGCGAGGTTTGCTGATCCTGCGTTGAACGAAACAATCGGAAATTGCGAGTGGCGGACAGACTTAGGGTTTGATTTGTCCCTTCTACGGAATTGTTGTTTTGGCAGTTTGGCCGTCCACAGGTTTTTCATGGCCATCAATTGCCGATTGTCTTGGGTGCCCCAACTCCCGATTTATCGTCAAGCGTGGACCCGCCTGAGGGCGACCTTGTACCGTCTTCTCAAGAATCGTTTGACACACTCCGATTGCATGGAGTATAAGTCTTGCATTCTTTCATCTAAATGGATTCAAAACCGGGCCTGGCTGGAATCCCCGTTTCTTGCAGTTGGTTGGCGGCACCATCATGAGGAGGAACAATGGGCCTTTGGCAGAGAGTATTTGGCGGCAAAGCCAAGCGGGGTCATGAGACCCTGAACCTTCAAACTCCTAGCGGCTCGGCGAGCAGCGACAAGCCTACAAATCGAGACGAGCCTGCCAAACCGCAAACCCAAACCCCGCAAGCTCACGTAACTTCAACGAAGTTCCCCATACCCTCTGCCCACAATCCCAAGACTCTCAACCCCGACCTAAACCCACGCTTAATTGACGCGGCCGAACGCGGGGACGCTGAAATGGTTTGCTCACTTCTCGCAGAAGGAGCCGACCCAAATGCGACTGGAGAAAACCAATCGCACGTCGTGATGTACGCATCTCTGAAGGGCAATAAGGAACTCCTGGAAGCATTACTCAAGAATGGCGCTGCACCCGACGCACCCAACTTCTTCGGGTGCCGCCCACTCTTCATTGCCGCGCTCGAAGGTCACCTCGAAGCGGTGAAACTCCTCGTCGAACATGGTGCCAATGTTAATGCGGCCTCTGACGATGGAAACTCGCCTTTGATTGGTGCCTCTCAGAACGGGCACATCGGAGTGGTTCGCTATCTGCTGGAAAAGGGAGCCCATTCCTGGGCGGCGACCAAACTAGGGACTACCGCCCTAATGCGGGCAGTTCAAAACGGGCATTCGAGTGTTGCCCTCCAACTGCTAGCCAGTGGGGCAGAAGTAAACGCAAAAGATTCGCATGGGTTTACTGCTTGGGACTTTATTGTCGAGGGAAATGTCACTGACCAGTTGGTCCGCGGTCGCCTCCGTGGTATTCTCGGACAATTCGGCGCAATTCGATCGTAGTTTCACGGTTGGTGCACCCTTGACTTTTCCCCAGAAGTTACCTCCATCCTTGCGCAGCATCGCCGCGCAGGGTGTTTGGCATGGGCTTCTCCTGCAAGCTAGGCCGAGCAAACACCCAAGGCATTGCGAGCCACCCATCGCGTGCGGGGACTCTACCGCTCCAAGGATACAAGAAAAGCGTACCCTTCCTGCGCCTTCTCGAATCGGTCGATTGCCGCGAGGATAAATGCCCTTTGTCTATCGGAGATGGGCTCATTAAGTTTCGCCCGTGCAATGCGTAGCTCTTCCTGAATTTCGCGGAGCTTTTCCTCGGCTTCACTCATAAGTGCCACTCCTTGAATCTAAGCGTACGTCCAATCCCCATTGACACCAAGAAGAATGTATCATCGGGTGCCTCATTCCTTTAGTTTTCCTCTCCGCCGAAGCCCTAGGCGCGTACTGTGAACACACGCTAGAGCATTTTCCAAAATAGTGTAGACTTGCTTTGGCGAGACTCTGCGGCGGACAAAGACATGGGAAAACCCCTTGGCGATGATCTGCGCCGTAAATTTCTTTTCGCCTACGATCAAGGCG
>Ga0181529_10008197_pt1 | contig 10239 bp, 6 predicted proteins | sample PEATcosm2014_Bin_36_FD_119763 | JGI IMG/M metagenome (GOLD analysis project Ga0181529, IMG submission 119763) | Peatland microbial communities from MTU Mesocosm Facility, Houghton, MI, USA - PEATcosm2014_Bin10_30_metaG | ecosystem: Environmental > Terrestrial > Soil > Wetlands > Peat | place... | reverse complement strand
GGCCGTCCTCGCGGCGCTCCTGTTCGTCCCGAGCGCTCTCTCGGCTCAGACCTGGACGGTAAGCGCCTCCTCTCCGGCCCTCTCCTATTCGCTGACCGGCACCTCGGAGGCCGCGGGCACCATCACTGTCAAGCGTTCGAGCGGCAAGAGCGCCACGGCGTTCTATATAGTCTTCAAGCTCGTCTCGCTAACTTCCACCGCCCCGAGCGGGGGCGATAGCCTGAGCTATGGCCTCTACCCGTCCTCCTCCTCGACAACGGCCCTCTCGCTCACGGGCAGCCCCACGAGCTCGACGGGAGTGCTCTCCGGCAGCTTCGCCTCGGGCGGCTCTACGGCCACGTCGAACTACGTGTTCCGCGTCTCCAATTCGACCTTCCCAGGCTCCGGCACCTATACGGCCAAAATCAGCGCGACGGTCTACAGGGGAACCTGGTCGGCCGGGTCTTCCCCGGCTTCCCGAGGCAGCGTGACCCTCACGGCCACGGCGACCGTGCCCAAGATAGCCAGCGTCGCAGTGGTCGGCGGCGTCGGCGACTCCTACTCCTTCACGTCCGCTACATCGAGCCCCAACTATACACTTAACCTCGGCAGCCTCGCGGCGGGCAGCTCCGGCTCCGCCTACCTGCTCGCGCTCTGCAACTCGAGCTTCAGCCTCTCCCTCTCCTCGGCGAACAAAGGCTCCCTCCTCTGCTCCACTGACGGAAGCTCGATGGCCTATACTGTGACGGTAGACTCGGGCGCTACCTACTCCCTGAATGCCGCGGCCACGATTGTATCCGGAGCCTCGGCCACCTACAGCGCGGCTGCCCGGCACTCCCTCCTCGTCAAGATCCCGAGCGTCGGGACCAACCCCTCGGCCGGCACCTACACCGATACTATCAACGTCACCATCGCCGCCCTATGACTCACGCGCCTATGCATCCCTTCATGGAAGAGGAGGAGTGGGGCGATCAGGCCGGCGCGAGCCGCGCCGGGCTAATCCCGCGCGGCCGCTTGGCGGACCTGGCCCGCCGGGACCTTCCCCTCGAGCTTCCCTTCCGCGCCCTGCCGTACCCTCGTTCATTCTCATCCTGTCGCGGGATCCCTACGGGCAGCTCCTCGAAATCCTCCGGAGATTAGGCCTGTCGGCCATACGGAAGCCCTTGAGCCGCCGCTCCGCCTGCGGCGCCGAGCTCAAACCCTTTCCGGGACAGGAGGCTGAGCCTCAGATGCCGCCCATCGCGTCGCGCTCACGCGATTCCTGCTGAATCGCCGCGATCCATTCTCATCCTCTGCCTCTGCTGGAATCGCCAGCCCTCTCGCCCGATATGCTCGGACGCGCTCCTCTCCGGTTCACGCCCTTTTGCTTGCCCCTTGGGCGCAGAAACGTATCGCTGCGCGCTCGCAGGGAAAATGATCAGGCGCTTCGCGTTTCAACAAGGCCGTATGGAAGTTCTGGTTGACGAGGCTTCTAGGTTAATAAACGCCCGCCAAGCATGTGAGGATTTCTCTGGATCGGCATGGCGCATAACTCTCATTATGGTGATCTTGTCCCACAAAAGTAGACTAAGAGGAGAACTACTAATAATTTGCAAAGTTGCATTTTCATGCCAAAATAGAAGTTCCGCACACACAAAATGATTTTGCTGACAAAATCGCCCAAGCGGGCCATTGTCTGCGCTTGACAGGTGGAAGTGACGATCCTATCATTTGTTAATTCATAAGCAATGTTAGAATTCGCAGCATTGCGATAGCGAGGAAGTAATGAACTTGCGTCATTTCGTCCTATCTCTTGCAGTGATCGTATGTTCGTCGCTTGCGTTGTTCCTTCTCCTAGGGGTCTTCGAGCTTCCGCTACTTTGGCTAGCCGCACACGGGTATCCATCGGACAACTTCGGAGATCTGGTTCTGGGCGGCGTCGGCGGCGCTACGAAGACCAGTCCGATCGGCCTTTTCTTCGTAGCGGTGGTCTTGCTCGCCTCGGCGCTCCTCGCCTTGCTCGCCTACCGGACTTTCTCCAAGACGATCGAATCCTTCGCCTTCCTGACCACCTACTATGCCAAATTGTATAGGCTCTTCAGCGCCGCGCTGTTGGCGATCGCCTGGCTGCTCCCCGCGATCTGGGCATTCAAGCCGTTCAATCTCGTAGCGGTCGCCGCGATAGCCGCCGGCCTGATCGCCCTGTCCTTCGCGGCGATCACGATCCTGCTGAGGGACGTCCTCGCGCTGGCTGAGTCGGGAACACCTAGACGGGGCGATGTGGTCCAAGGAGGGACCAGGCCATGACCAAGAAAGCACTATGCGCGGTCGCCATCCTCGCCGCGATGATCGGCCTAGGGGCAGATACCCCCAAGGGAAAGGCCGTGATCCTCGTCCAGGACATCTCGGGGAGCATTGTCCCGTATTTCCCCATGATCCAGAAAGTCTTCTCAAGGGTACTCATCGACAAGCGCCTGGAGGTCGGGGACTATTTCACCCTCATCGCCTTCTCAGGCAAGCCTTCGATCGAGGACGGAGCCCAGATCCAGTATCCGCGCGACATAGACGCGAGGAAGGCGATCTGGTCCAAGGTGCGTCCCGAGGGCGATGGCACGGACATAGGGCTCGCGCTCCAGGCCGCCCTAAAAACTACGGTCGAGCTGCGTAACCAAGGCTATGCCAACTTCGACCCGCTGGTGATCTTCGTGACCGACGGCGAGCACGAGCCCCTCAAAGGCTCCCCCTTCGAGGGAAAGAACGCGGACCAGATATTCGCGGATCCTTTCATCGGGGACAAGACCCTTTACCAGGGCTGGTACTTCGTCGGCATCGGGAAGGACCTCAAGGACATAAAGCGAATCGCGGAGCTGGCCGGGCGATCGGATTCGTTCCTCTCGATCGACGACCTGACGAAGCTCGAGGAGGCCCTCGATTCGTGGCTCTCGAAGATCCCGCCCTCGAGCGCGAGGGAGAACGCCGAGGTCAAGCCTCTTCGCTTCAGCCTCGGCGGGCGGGAGCTCGACCAGAAGCGCAGGAACTACGTTGCCGTCGGCTCCACGCTCCCGCTGTCCTTCAGCCTGGTTTCCGGCTATCTGCAGACGGATTCTATCGTGAGGCTCGAATCCATGGCCGCGACCTTCCAGAGCTCCGACAAGACGGCGGTCGTCGATCTGGCTCCCGCTTTCGAACAGGGGAGGATCGATGTTCCAAGGAAGGGGGCGGTCGTGTCGACCGCCAGCCTCCATCCCTCTGATGCGTCGAAGCTGGTGGGGCCGGGGACCCTCAAGCTGGAGATGGCGATGAGCGACAACTACATCGAGCGCTCCTCCGCCGCACAGTACGATGTAGTCTTTTTGAGCCCAGGCGCGATCTTCTGGAAGGATTGGGCCGTTCCGATCGCTGCGCTGGCGGTGCTATTGGCCGGCCTCGTCGCATACCTGATCCTCAAAGCCTATCTTCCGGCCTCGATCACGATGGAGGTCCTCGGCTCCACCACCAAATATCGCCTCGTGAAGCTCGGCGTGGGGGACAAAGCCGAGGTCGGGACGAAGCCCTCTTCGAGGTTCCTGCTCGAGGGGAATTTCGATCCCGTGGTGCTGGCGATACGGCGCTCGGGAAAATCCTCTTGGGAAGTGCTTCCCCGGTCGACGGCCCAGGTCAAGACGGCCGATGGATTGAAGCCCTACAAGCTCGGTTCGCTCATCAAGCTGGAAGACGGCGACGGGAACGACCGCAGCCTCCGCTTCATAGCTCGTTCCGGCAGGTGAGGCGCATATGAGCTTCCTCCTACCGATACTTATCGCCACGCTGGTACCCGTCGCGGCCGCGTTCCTCTTCCTCGGCCTCGTGCCCCGCTATTTCCTCGGCGCTCGACGGGGAAGCGGTATCGCCGGCTTTAAAGACCGCCGCGAGGTCGTTCAGTCGGGATGCGCCGCGTGCTTCGTCGCGACGATTCCCCTCGCCGCAGCGATCGCGCTGGTCTCGCTACCGGCCCCGTCCCTGACGGCGATCGGCGAGAATCTGGGCGGGATCGCCGGATCGGGGCTCTCAGCCCCGGCCTCTGGCGCCGTAACCCAGGTAACCCGCCTTCTCGACTCGGCGCTCTACCGCGCCAAGTCGGCCTATATCGGTGTCGGGATCGTGCTCGACCTGCTGCTGATAGCCTCCGTGCTCGCCGCGGTCCTTCTCTCCCGCGACATGAGTAGGGAGGCGGTCGTCGAACGGGAGCGCGAACACGTCATTGAGCTCGACGACGAGGCGCGCAAGGCCCTCGAGCGCCAGGAGGGCTAGCCCTTCGGAGGCGGCAAGCATTCCCCAAGGAGAACATGATGCCTAAATTCAGACCAACCGTGGTCATCGGCCTCGGAGGCACGGGCAAGCAAGTCCTCGTGTCCCTCAAGCGCATGATCGCCGAGAACGCCCCGCACGGACTCAACGACTTCCCCTTTCTGCGACTGCTCGAGATCGACACCGACGTGGCGATACCGACGGCGAAGTCCAAGATCCAGACTCTCAACGAGCGAGACCTAACCCTCGATCCGGGACGGGAGGTCTACCAGCTCACGGGAGATTGGATAGGAGCCCTGAAGGTCGAGTCATTCCCCGAGCTCCGAGAATGGTTCCCGAGCCAGTTGGACTCGCGGCTCATCGCCTCGGAGTTCCGGCTGGGAGCGGGCATGAAGAAGCCGCTCGGCCGATTCGCGTTCGCCTACAACGCGCCGGCGGTTTACGACAAGCTGCGGACGACGCTCGACGGCATAGCGAACCTCACCGTGATCGACGTTCACGGCGTGGGTAGATTCGAGCTGGACGACAAGCTCTCCGTCTTCATCTGCGGCTCGCTCTGCGGAGGCACGGGCGCGGGGACTTTTCTCGATGCCGCCTACATGGTCAGGCACATCGCGCACGCCTTGAACAAGACCATCTACACCTTCGGGATGTTCGCCATGAGCTCGGTGTTCGACGGCATGCAGGGGGACTTCCGGATCAAGCCGAACTGCTACGCCTCCCTCGTCGAGCTGGACCACTTCTCCAACGAGCTGACCTTCAAGAATCCCTACCAGCGCTTCAGGCCCGCCTACAAGAACTTCGTCATCGATTACGACAACTGCTCGAACGACAAGCCCTATGATTTCCCCTTCCTCTTCGACAAGACGAATCAGGCCACGATTTCCTTCGACTCGCCCCAGGACCTAGGCGAGATGATAGCGCGCTTCATCTACCTGCTGAGCGGCAGCGAGGCCTCTGACCACTTCAACTCGATGGACAACAACGTGAGGGCGAACCTGCCCCGCGAGAACCCCAACAATAAGCCGAGCATCTACCGGTCGATGGGGACGATGTCCTTCGTCTACCCGAAGCGCCTGGTTCAGCAGCTGCTCGGCTATACGCTCTGCAAACGCTACTTCGACATCATCCTGGACAGGAGCTACAACTCGACCGAGGTGCAAGCCCTGGCCGACCGCTTCCTGAACGACTACAAATTCAATCCCAAGTCCAGCCTCCTCGATCGCTTCAAGAGCTTCAAGCCGCAGGGCTCGGCCGAGGGAGACTTCGCGGCCTACGCACAGTCCTCGTGGGAGGACTTCCTCGGAGGCGAGGGCGGGCTGAAGCAGACCGACAAGAAGCAGTATTCCCAGCGCCTGCGGGAATTCATCGAGCAGATGGAGCTCCAGTTCTCCGCGTATCGCGATCAGAACGCGTCCAGGGCCAAGGACCTCAAGAGGGAGTTCGCCTCGGTCCTCGACAAGCGCGTGGGGGAGATGCTCTCGCTCGCGAGGATCGAGGACAAGGCCAACGGCGGCAAGCCCTCCAGGGGATCGGCCCGCAGGGTCGAGAACATGCTCGACCTGATCCTGAACGTGTTCGAAGACGCGAAGGACCGCTTCAAGCGCGAGGAGGACGCCCACGCGGCCGAGGTCAAGGCCATGAAATCCGATCTGGCCTCGCACCTCGAGGAGGTCCAAAGCTGCGCGGACAGCCTCCTCCCGCAGGGAGGCAGGCTCAAGAAGGAGCTCGAGGAGACCGGCTCCTGCATTTGCTCATATCTCGCCTCGCGCCAGGCCGAATACGCCAAGAACCAGGCCTTCCAGCTGCTGGATGGCATCCGCGACCGCCTCGGGGACGAGGACGGCGTCCTCGTCGGCCTCCGGGTCAAGGCCGCCTCGTTCAAGAACATGTGCAAGCAGTTCGAGGAGGCAGGCGCCGCAGTCGCGCGCATCCTCGCCGACAACGTCACCTACAAGAGCGGGAGCCTGGTGCGCGCCCTGTTCGACTTCCGGACAGACATCGAAGAGACCTTCCAAAGACTCTGGAAGGATCCGGATAAGGGCGAGGAGCTAGTCCTCACCCAGCTCTCGGACGGACTGAAGAGCGATGACTGCTTCGGCCCCACGTATGACAAGGCGGCCATGATGGGACAGAGCGCGATCCTGCGGAACGCCTTGCGGCTCGCCGAGAAGCCCTTCGGCGACATGGTCAACGCGGTCAACATCGAGGACAGGATCCTGGCCAACGGGGACTTCTGGGAGAACTTCAAGGGAGGGAGCTTCTGGTCCAGCGCCAGCATCTTCGTCCAGATAAACGGCGCCGAGCTGAGCCGGGTTGGCATCGACATTCGGAAGACCGAGTTCTTCGCGATCACGATCCCGGACGAGCACTACATCGGCGCGCCCTGCAGCGCCCTGAAGGGTCCTATCGAAAACCTGCCCGGCACCAAAAAATGCCCGATCGACGACGAGGCCTCGAAACTCACCTGCCCCCGCCATGGGAAATGCATCAAACAGGCCCTTCTCGACGGCGCGCCGGAGCACGTCGCGATAGTCCCGACCTCCGAGCGCGGCGAGATCAATATCATCAAGGCGGTGGCCGGGTTCCCGCTGCACGCGCTGAGCTCGGCGGCCGTCTGCCAACCGTACTATAGGAAGACCCACGAGCAAGAACTCAGGGAGGCGCACGAGAAGAGGCTGGAGGAGGAGCAGCTCCACATGTTCGGCCCGATCCAGCTCCCCGATCTCTTCGAGCTGACCGAGGACTCGAGCATACACATCGGGATATTCAAGGCCAAGCTGCTCCTCGCCTACGCCGTCAAGCGATTGACGATCGAGCGGCTCTCCGTCGCCTTCTATACGGCGGAGGATCTCGCCTATGAAGCCGACGCCTCCCTCAAGCTCGGCGCCAACGTCGCGGAGGTCATCCGGCGGTTCCAGAGCAACAGGAGCCGGGATCGGACGGAGCTCGGGCTATTCCTCAAGGAGCTGGACATATACGTCGAGAGCTTCTTCGACGGGAGCGATCCCGAGCGGCTCGAGAAGCTGTTCGCGCGCCTGAAGACCGTCTACACGGAGATGAAGAGCGGCGCGAAGATCCCCGACGGATTCGTCCGCGAGGAGGCCGACTCGCTCAACGCCTTCGCGCTGGAGAGGTTCAAAAGGCCGCTCGCCGAGGTCACGGCTTCCCGGCCGAAAGACAACTTCTAAAGGCAGCCATGATAGAGCGAGAAGTCGTCATCCTCGGCCTCGGCGCCTTAGGGAAGAAAGTCAACGCTGACCTCAAGGCCCTCTTATCGGACAGGCGATCCCTCCTGCCGGCCTCCGACCAGGACAGAATCGGGGTCTTTCAGCTCGACCTCGAGTGCGACGCGCCCTTCGACTTCGAGGATTGCCATGGCCGGATCGAGGGCGCGACGCGCAACTCGTATTCCCGGAACAACAACCTCCCATTCGATTTCTATCTCGTGGGCAACCTGGGCGAGAGCGCGGTCGCCCTGCAGGCGGTCGAGATCGCCTATCTCCTCCATGTGATGGACCGTTCCGGGATCCTGCGGATAGAGGACGCGGAGCGCCCCGGCTCCGTGGTCTCGTTCTTCACCTACAGCGACCTGCTCGGCAGCTCGAAGGCCTACAGCGAGGACCAGGTCTCCGCCTTCGTCTGGTTCCTCCAGCGCTGCGGCGAGGTCTCCAAGGCGCGGAACTACCAGCCGCCTTTCATGGATCCTAACGGCAAGCCCTTCTCGCCCGTGCTCCGAGCGCCCTTCGATCGGAACTACCTCATACAGACTCCGGGCGACGAGGCGATGATCATGGAGCAGACCGCGAGGGTGTTCTGCGAGCGGCTCTTCATCGAGCTCATGATCCTGGAGCCCGATTACAAGAGGAACGTCCGCAAGGCGCAACGGAATATGACCGATTCCGACTCGCCCTTCTGTTCCTTCTCGTTCTACGAGGTCCCGAGGCTCGCCGATCTCCAGCGCTACATGCTCAAATTCCGCTTCGAGGATTTTTGCCTCGAGCTGGCCAAGGGGAGGCCCCTCGCGCCCTCGGTCGAGAAATCCGTCCACGAAAAGTTCCGCCGCCTCTTCGACCTCGAGCCGGGGAAGGAGGGCGAATTCCCAGCGGACAGGATCGCGGGCATATTCAGGCGCCACTACGCTAATGCCTACAAGTCGGCCATCGTCCCCTACGTCGGCGGGGGCGACACCGCGAAATACGCGGAGGTCTGCGAGGCGAACATCCTCTCGGCCACGGAAAGTCTGGGCGACGCGATGCTAGCCTTCCTCCGCGATGAATTCGCCAGTATGAAGGGCACGTTCATCGACGGGACGCGGGTCCTGTTCCAGGCGCCCGCGCTCTATGGATACTTCGCGTACTATCTCGATTTCCTGGAGGAGCTGCGCGAGCAGGTCAAATCCTGGGCCTCGACCGATTTCGCCTCGGACGCAGAAAAGGACCGGACGGCATTCGCGGAGGCGCTCGCGGCCACGCGCGAGCGGCTCGAGGCTCTGGACAAGTCGCGTGTCCTCCGCTTCCCCCTGTTCGTGCCCCTCCGGCGGGAGCTGGCGGAGCGGCTCCTCGCGGCGCTGCCCTTCGATCGGCTGGTCGACGCCGGGGTAAAGGACAAGCTGGGAGAGTACCTGAAATCCGACTACCTCGACCCGAGCCGCAACTCCGACCACCCGCTCCACGTCATAGACGAGCTCGTCGGCAGCCTGAGGCGTTTCATCGCGGAGCTCTCCGAACGTCAGGCCTACGTCAAGGAAAGGCTGCGCCTGATCGACGGCATGCTCGATTGCTACTACGTGAAGTCCTACGCCTCCGCGGCCGAGAACAGGAAGACCATGGAGCGCGTGGCGCTCAAGTACTTCTCGGAGACGAGGAAGAGCGATCTCCGCTCGCGCTACCAAAAGGAGATCTACAGCCGCTGGAAGCAGACCTTCCGTGACGCCGCGGAATTCCTGCATCGCGAGGAGGATTTCGCGCTGGAGATCAAGCGCAACGCCGACAAGATGCTGCGAAGCCAGGAGATAACGGCCCTGCTCGAGATAGACCGCGAGGCCTCGTCGAACTTCTGCTCGAGGCTGGACTCGGACATCCGCCTCAGCCTGGACCGCCTGGCGGAGCGCTCCTTCAAGCGGATCCAGTCCCGCCTCGGCCGAGAGGACGAGCTCATCATCAACCCGAGGACCGACGAGCAGGACGATTTGGCTGGCGTCGTCGCGCGCATGGGCGAGTCCGGCCGAAGCACGGAGACCGCCGAGTGGGACGCGGTCCTGCCGATCGATCGGGAATTCACCTTGGGCGCCGTCTTCTTCCTCCGCGAGCTCCTCTTTATGCCGGTGGACTCGTTGGCCAAATGGGACCGTCTGAAGGACTACGCGGGGTCCGACATCAAGGCTCGCGAGGCCTCGCTCTATGGCGCCATGGCGCGACGGCGCGAAACCCCGCGCGACAGCGCGAATGCCACGACTCTGGCCGGAGCCCTGACTCGCAGGCAGAAGGCCATAAGGATGATCGTCAAGGAGCATCTGCCTGGCGATGTCGTGCTCGGTCTCTACGGGAAAGCCGTCGGCGCGAGGGCCCCCGAGGTGACGGACGGAGTCGTAGAGGACATATCCCGCCGGATCTCGCCCATCGAAGCGCTCGACCTGCTTACGGACGACGATCTCCGGCGCGTGGCGCGCGAATTCGACGTCATCGCCGGGCTCGAAAGGGCGAGGACGATCAAGAACATCGTGCACTACATTGACTCTCTCTGACCAACGACTCAAAACGCGAGGATGGATGGGATGAAAGCGGCCTTCGGCATAGACTTGGGCACCACGTACTCGGCGATAGCCTTCGCCGACGATGAAGGCGCCGTATCGATGATTCCCAACAGCCACGGGGAATACCTCACTCCTTCAGCGGTCTACCTCAATCCGGACGCGAAACAGACTCTCGTGGGCCGCGAGGCGAAGGAACGCTCGAGAAACGAGCCGGACGACGTCGTCCAGTTCGTCAAGCG
>Ga0181529_10008191_pt1 | contig 10244 bp, 9 predicted proteins | sample PEATcosm2014_Bin_36_FD_119763 | JGI IMG/M metagenome (GOLD analysis project Ga0181529, IMG submission 119763) | Peatland microbial communities from MTU Mesocosm Facility, Houghton, MI, USA - PEATcosm2014_Bin10_30_metaG | ecosystem: Environmental > Terrestrial > Soil > Wetlands > Peat | place... | reverse complement strand
TGAACTGCCACCGGCTCCACTTGCAAGTGTTCCTTGCCGTAAAGCACGGCAGCCATCATGTGGTTATTCACTATGTGACCACCTCTGTGGCTGAACGATTATTTTCAAAGATTTAGGTCCCGGATGCAATGCCAAATCAATTCCCGAACGAATACCCGCCAGCGGGAAGCGGTGGGAAATCAACTCCTCCACCGGCAACTCGCCTCCGAAAACCAGACTTGCGGATTCCTTTTGCAAGTCCACTGAAGCACTATAACACCCGAACAGGGTACGTTCACTCACACAAATATCCGCGCCGGAAACTTCGACGCGTTCGGTATGGGACGTCTGGGCGAAAAGCAGGATGCGCGCTCCCGGCCGGGAACAGGCCATGGCCTGATCCACGATCCCCGGAACCGACGCCGCCACGATGACCAGGTCCGCCCCGCGCCCTTCGGTAAGCCGCCGGATCTCGTCCGCTACGGCGACCTGGCGGGGGTCCCAGGCGAATTCCGCACCCAGGCGGCGGGAGACGGCCCGGCGTTCGGCGATGGTGTCGGTGGAGGCAATGCGCGCGCCGGAGCGGTGAACCAGCATGGTGAACATGAGCCCTATGGGCCCCTGGCCCAGGATGGCCACTCGCTCGCCCGGCTGCGGATCGCACTGGACCACGGCCTTCAGACAGGTGTTCAACGGTTCCACCAGGGTGGCGCTCTCGAAAGACGCGCCATCGGGAATTCGTTCCACTCCGCGCTCCACGATCCAGTCCATCACGCGCACGTATTGGGCAAAACCGCCGCCTGCCGGCTCGAAACCGGCGGTGATGCCAACCTTTTTGTACACCTGGCACTGGGCGTAATGTTTGCGCCGGCAATAGAAGCACTCCAGGCAAGGGATGTGGTGGAAGGCCACCACCCGGTCGCCCGGCTGCCAGGCCGTGACGTTCCTCCCCACGGCAGCCACAACTCCTGCGGTTTCATGGCCAAAGACGCGCGGCGGATCGAGCAGGTTGCGCTCGATTTTCTTGAGATCGGTATGGCAGATGCCGCAGGCCTCCACGCGAATGAGGATCTCGCCGGGCCCGATTTGCGGGGTGGGGATTTCCTCTACGCTGACCACGCTCTGGCCGCGATACACCGCCGCGTGCATGCTTGCGGGCACGGGCGCGGGCACAGTACTCAGGTCAGAATCGGCAGTCGGCAATAAAATCCCCCAGAGACCGCGCGGCCCGCGCACAACGCCTTCGCAACCGGAAGAGCTCCGGAAGGCGGACCCACGGTTTACGCAAACAAGACGCTAAGATTCTTATTGTATCGAAACGCCCGTCGGAACGGAGGGCCGCGTTGAAGTCGTTGGCCATGTTTTCGCCGGCCAGATCGGTGACGCTCTTTATGCAGAAAAAGGGCAGGCCGAGGGACTGAGCGCGTTCGGCGACGCCGGCGGCTTCCATATCGACGGCGATGGCGCCCGTCGCGCGAAGCTCGCTCTTCTCGGCGGCGGTCTGCGCCACGTGGTCCAGGGTGCAGACCGGCCCCAGGCTATGCGGCCGGCCGGCGTTGGGCGTTTCGGCGGCGAAGGCGCGGCCGCCGGCAAAAACGCTGGTTCCCACCACGATATCGGCGATGGCCAGGTCCGGGTCGAGCGCGCCGCAAAAGCCCAGGCTCACAATGGCGTCGGGCTGGAACGAGGCCAGCGCATCGTCCACCGCGGCCGCCGCGCGATGAGCGCCGGCTCCGTTGGCGACCAGCAGCATCCGGTGAGCACCGGACTGCGCCATTCGCGGCCGGACGGCTCGGAGTTCGCGCGGTTGGGAGGCTACGATGAGGAGCTTCATATGCTGTGGCGGACCCCCTGCCACGATGACGTCCGCCGCGGGCGAAGCGGCCGGTTACAACTTCCCAAAACTCGACTTTCGGTTAGTATGAATGGCAGCATCACAGGGAAACCTACCGTGCGGTCATGACGCCCGAAGGCCTTACGCTCATGCCGCAACGTCGAATGTGGCATGCGCCGACCGAGCCCGTTGAATCGCGTCCTGTCGAGAGTCCCCTTCGGCAATCCAACGGCCATTGGCCTCGCGGCCGGGCTTGATCGGGAGCTTCATAGCCACAGGTTACCACTGATAGCAGGGGGAGACGGCGCTAATCCTGCCGCAGCGCGACCATCGGATCCACGCTCATGGCCCGCCGCGCGGGAACGAGGCCCGACCCCAGCACCACAGCGACCATCGCGATCGCCACTCCCGCCACGGTCCCCGGCTCCGAAGGTCTCACGCCATACAGGAACCTGGCCCGAAGCCGTGACGCGGCTACCGTCCCTCCGAGCCCGATGGCCGCCCCTATGACGGCCAGAAGCAGTGTCTCCCCGGCCACCATTGCCAGCACCGAGGCCGGCGTCGCGCCCAGCGCCATGCGGATGCCGATTTCCTTCGTCCTGCGCGCCACCGCGTACGATGCCACGCCGAACACCCCCACCGCAGCCAGCGTCACGGCCAACCCGGCGAACAGCGCCAGCAGCAGGGTGTTGAGCCGCCGCGATTCCAGCATGCGCTCCACCACCGGCTCCCCATCCTGCAGCAGATCCTGCGTCAGCCGCATACTGTATTCACGGCGGGAGTGCGGCGCCGGGTGCGGCGCCGGATGCGACGCCGGGTGCGGCGCCGGGTGCGACGCCGGGTGCGACGCCGGGTGCGGCGCCGGGTGCGAGGCCGGGTGCGAGGCCGGGTGCGCGTGCGTTGGTGGGATGAGGGCGCGGCTACAGATCCCGGATCGGTAGCTACGGGAAGCCTGGCGGGCGGGACGCAAATAGGCGGACGGCGGATTGCCAGGAGTCATTCGGCTTTAAGCCGGCTTCCGATTCGCGTATACTCTGTGGTGACGAGGTCGCCCCCCATGTTTGCCTCTCTCCGTGCCGCGTCGCGGCGTCGAAAACTTCTGGACGCGATGGTCATTAGCGGTAATACGGGTCCGCTTGTCGAGTTTCTGCGGGAGGCTCGCAACGAGGAAGCGCACGTCGCCGAGTTCGCCCTGGTCCGGGTGGAGCGCCACGAGGTGTGGGCCGGGCTGTTAGCCGCTGCGGCCCTGGCCGAGGCCGGGTGCGACAGCGCCGTGGCGATTCTGCAGAAGTTGGCCGATCACAGCCGCGACGCGGTGAAGTCGTTGCACAAACCGGTTCCCTGGAAGGCGCTGCCACCGGAAGCGCTCCGCGCCATCCGCCGCTCGTTGCGCAAGGCGGGGTGCGGCAAAGACGCCGACGACTTGTTGGCTTGGCTGACTCCCGAGGGCGCGGCCGCGGCCCTGGCCTCGCCTGAGGAAGCCGATTTTGCCTCCGACTTACTCGCCTATTTGACAGCCGGCCAACCGGCGAGTCGGGTTGCTCCGCGAATTAACGAGGGCATCGAAGAGGCCGCGCGCCGTGGGCCGCACCGGGAGGCGGCGCTGACCCCGTACTGGAACGCGGCGGAGGCGCTTTGGGGGGCTGGCCAGTGGGCGGCATCCCTGTCGGTTCTCTGCAATCTCGATCTGACTCGCGCCGGCCGGTTTCCATCGGAATTCCTGGAAGTGGTTGCCGAGGGCCTCGCACAGTGGCGCGGACTGGACCAGGCGCGCGCCGCGAGCCTGTTGGAGCGGCACCCCATGGCCCGCTGGGTGCCTGCCTTGCAGAGCGCCTGGGTTCGGGAAGAGGAATCCGTAACCGTCCGCGCGAGCTTATCGGCCGGGAAGGAATTCACCGAGAGTGCGCCTGCCCCGGAAATACTCGCCGCCGCCAACCGCATCCTGGTCGCCCTGGGAACTTGCGCCGCAGCCGACGAGCGATATACGACCCTCGGACCGGCTCAGCAGTCCGAAGAACTCGAAGCGCTCCATCGGAAGTGGACCGCGCTGGCCACCGAGTACGGGCGATTGCGCGACCGGTTTGTCTCGAACCGTAGCGGCGGCGAAGCCCTGGCGCGGCGCGCCAAGGAAATCAGGCAGCAGATGCATCTCCTCGAAGGACAGACCGAGCGATTGTCGGACGACCTGATGCGTAGCGCTTCGCCGGGCCGTCTGCTGCTGACCGTCCTGCAACACGCACAGAGATACCCGGCCGAAATCCGGCAGGCCGCAGCCTGGGCGGCCACGCGCCTCCGCGAAACCGGAAATCTGGATGAGCCGTCGAGACAGGCGATTCTGCAAGCCGTTCGCCGGGCTGTGACGGAAAAAGATCCCGCGGAGCTGTCCGCCTCCGTGGGCGAACTCGTCGAGGACGAGCGGCAGCGGGCCGCGGTGGGGGACGCCGCCATTGAGTACTTCCACAACGGGAACTACGTCAAGTTCACCGCGGCCCTCGATGGATTGGCGATTCCGGAAGAGACGCGCAGCGAGATTGTCGCCACCTGCGACACGTTCGCACGCAACGTTTCCCACCATTTCAACGAACGGGTTGTGCGGCTGCTTCCCGGCCAGTCGTTCCTCGAGATGGAGGAGACCATCACGGCAGGCTTAGTCTGGATGGCGGATGTGGCGGAGTTCAGCGGCGGCGGCGCGGACGAGGACGACGACGACGTCGACTACAGTCAGGTTCGCAGCATCCTCACACTCTTGCGGGAACTTGCGCCGGGCGGTCTCCAGTTCCTGGTTCGCTACCCGTTGCGCCTGATGACGCTCGACCACCACAAGCGTCTGCTGGGACAATACAGCCGGACAAAGTGCGGCATCACTCTATGGACCCGCTATACCGCGCCCGCCTGGCGGCCCGGAGTTGAGAATGCCGGCAAGGTTCACGCGCGTTACCTGCAACTGGACGATCGTTCCGTGCCAAACTCCATGGGAATCTGGTCCGGCCTCTTCTCTCACCCGATCCTGGCGCTTCCCGTGATTTATCACGAATTCCTGCACTTCGGAGGGCCGGGCGGCGATCCGGACCGGGGGATTGAAAACGAGACGGAAGTGTTGCTGCGGGAAATCCTGTTCGCCCGCGGCCTCATCGCGCGGATGGCTCCGGAAGGCGACCGGGACATCCCGCTTTTCGAACAGGACCTGGTGGGCCGGATCCGCTCCGCCCGCATTCATGGGCTGGCGCATCAACTGCGGTACGACCTGCAGGACGACGAGGTGCTCGACTGGATTCTGGGCGGAATCGTGTCGGCATACGGCGCCCCGTTAACTCCGGATGAGGTCGCGCGGGAGGTCTCGCGGGAGTTCATGAAGCAGAACCGCTATATCGACTGGGAGCACGAGTCCGACGACGAATACAAGCAATGGCATCCCGAGGTGACCTGGCCGCACCTGCTGACACCGCGAACCCAGGGCCTCAGCCGGCGCTACAGTGAAATGCTCAAAAGGGTCCTGAGCGTGGATCACCGAATCGACTCTTCACACCGCGACCGGATTCTCGCCGCACCCGAGTGCATCGCCGCACAGCAGGCTTGGAATTCCTACTGCCAGCGGCCCTCCGCGCTACTGGAGTTCGAGCGCGAGTATCCGGCGGACGCGATAGACCCGGAAGAGGCGCTCACCGCAATTGTGAACCGCGTGGGGAGCTTGGCTCAGGACGGAGACTCGATCGGCATGACGGTGTCCATGGGCTCCACTCTCGCATACCTCCTGCGCAGCGCGGGGACAGGGATGATGACGTTCAGCGAATCGGACGAACCGGACGAATCGGCGGATGAGCCGGAAGATTAAGAGCGATGCCCGCGGGGCTACGTGTACGATTTCCAAAATACAGTCACGTATTCTGTGGCGTTGAGTGGGACAGGCCTCCCGGCCTGTCGATGCGGGCCGGAGGCCCGCTCCACGCGCGGCTGCCGGCCCAATTTCGGGACAGGAGTACCAAGTTGGCGCATATGTGGAAGGTGAGATGCCGCTGCGGCAGGGTTCCGTGGCGGGAATGGCGGGATAGCTCCAAAGACCCTGCTGCGGCTGTATCTTAATTGGCAGTTGACATTGGGGTTGCGAACCGCCAACCTATAAATGTAGTTGAGCGAGGTTTCCATGCGCCCTGTCGGGAGTTTCGCAAGTGCGGTCGCCATTCTAGCGTTTGCAGCCGTTTCGGCATTCGCTCAGCCCATCATTTCGGCCAAGTCCGGCGTCATTGCCGGAGTGGAGGGCAAGGTCTTGGTCGATGACCAGGAAGTCCAGCAGTCGGTCACGCACTTTCCCGAAGTGAAGGAGAACTCCGTCCTGCGCACCGAGGAGGGCCGCGTCGAACTCATGCTGCCTCCGGGCTTCATGCTGCGCATGGGGGAGAACGGATCTCTCAAAATGCTCGCCAATCGTCTCATCGATACACGGGTGGAGCTCCGGAAGGGCTCGGCTGTAGTGGAAGTGGATCAAACCAATCAGGATTACAACGTGACCCTGGCGCTGAAAAGCGGAATGGTGACGCTTTCCAAGGTTGGCGTTTACCGCTTCGATAGCGAACCGGCGCGCCTCAAGGTGTTTCACGGCCTGGCTTCGGTGCAACTCGGTAGCGAAACCGTGTTGGTCGGCACGGGCAAGATGGTGAGCCTGGAGGGTGGTTCGGCAACCGTAGAGAAATTCGACGTCGAGGCTACCGACGCGTTGGACAACTGGAGCCGGCGCCGCGCGGAGGCCATGGCCCTGGCGAATATATCCGGCGCCAAATACTCCGCCAACAATCCCGCTCCGGCGCACACCAGCACATGGTCCTATAACCCGTACTTCGACATGTACACGTATATTCCCTGGTACGGAAGCAACTGCAATCCCTTCTACGGCATTTGCTACTACAGCCCGATGTCGGCGTATCAGAACTTCTTTATGTATCCATGGTCCGTGCGAAACACCGCACCCAGCGCGGGCGGCACCGGTTTGCCCACCTATACGCGGACTCCGGTTAGTTCCCCCACCACCGTTGGAACTGCGAGTACGATCTCGTCCTCTCGCGCGCCGGGGGCTTCGGCGCCAGTCATGTCTTCAGGTTCCGGCGCTTCCGGCTCCGGCACTTCGCCGGCGGGAGGGTTGGCGGTGGGTGGGCACGGTGCCGCGGCAGCGCCCAGCGGCGGTCACGGGAGGTAAGGCTTTTCTCGCAGAGGCCTTTCTCGCAGAGCAAGAAAAGGGGCCGGACGGTTCCAAAGACCATCCGGCCCTTGCTTTTTCCCCGGTGCCCTTGCTTTTTCCCCGGTGCCCTTTCCTTTTTCCCGGCGCCCTTTCCTTTTCCCCGGTGCCCTTTCCTTTTTCCCGGCGCCCTTTGCGGCGCTGGCGAACCGAATCTACGAGGCAGAGGCCAAACGGCTTGCGGCTGGGGGGCGGTACCGGCGGCTGGCCCGCACTCCGATCAATTCGGCAACCTCTGCCAGAAGATGCGGCAGATTCTCCGTGTGAATGGCCACCTGGTGCCGGCCGTGGCCGAACCGGTGCCGGTCCGGCTCATAGGAGGTGACTAGCGCGGTTGCCGGCCGGTACTCTTTCACACGAGCGTAAGCCAGCACGTTGCGGCCCGACGGGCGCGAGCCGATCTCGGCATCGCTCAGAACCAACTCATACCGGCCTTCGTCCAGCTTGCTGATAGCCTCGGCTGGGGTGGCGGCCACGTCTACGGTGTAACCACCTGCTTGGAGAATAGTTTGCAATGCAAGGCGGGGTGCCAGCTCACCATGAACCAGCAGCACTCGGGCTAGATCCAGCGCCATTCGGTTCCCGCCTTGGGTCACCGCGTTCAGAGAAGTACGCATTCGGCTTATAGAATTACTTTAACCGAGAATACGGTTTTTTGTAGCCACTATTTTTGGCTCATACCTTGGTCCGTTCGGGCTAGCACCAGCGTCTCAGAGAGTACCGGTACAAAAGTTTCCCGCGGCATTTACCGGGCGGCCGAGCGCGCTGCCGGCGCACTGAGCGAAGGTCCCGGGCACCATGTCGAATCCTGGGACTGGAGGGCGCCGCTTCGGGGGCGCCGCGGTGCCGGGTTACCTCAACCGAAACCGCTCTCGAGGAGCGGGTACGGGAAAGCGCAGCACCTTCTCTCCATCAAGGCTAAAGACTTCGCAGTAGGCCAGGCCAGCTTATACACGGTGGCCGCGACCGATTGCAGATAGAACGCCACGTCGTCTCCTTCCCGCTGGTCTACAGTGTTCGTCTGGGGTGAGATCCCAACGGAACGCGCCAGGAAGCCGGCGAATCGGACAGGGCGCTTGATAACACGGACCGAACCCATGGACCCTCCTTTGGCCGCGACGCGGCTCGTTGGCGATGAGTATACAACTCCACCCCGAATGCCGTCAACGGGTTTGGGCCGGCCGCAGCCAGCCGGGCAAACACGCCTGCGGCCGCCTCACCTACCCCGCCGGCCGGACCCCGGTTGGCAGATGCCCTTCGGGCCGGGCCGGCCAGGATCGGCCAGCAGCGGCGGTCCACTCCCGTATTCGTCACGTTATAATCTAGATCGAATGGACGTTTACGAGGAGTTGGTGCGGCTTCGAAACCTGGGGCAGAGGTGCGCGCTGGCTACCATTGTGGAGGTTCGCGGGTCCATCCCCAGTTATGAGAGCGCCAAGCTGCTGGTGCGCGAGGATGGCTCCATGGTGGGCACCATCGGCGGCGGCTGCGTGGAGGCTGAGGTCTGGACCGCCGCGCGGGAGGCGATCCAAACGGAACAGCCCCGGCGCCTCACTTTCAACCTGGGCCAGGATGCGGCTTACGACAACGGTCTCATCTGCGGTGGGCAACTGGATGTGTTCGTGGAACCCGTGCTGCCCATTCCGCACGCCTTTATTTTCGGCGCCGGCCACATCTCGAAAAGCCTGTCCAAGGTGGCCACGCTGGCCGGCTTCGCTACCGTGGTGGTGGATAATCGCGAGAGCTTCGCCAATAAGGAAAGGTTTCCGGAAGCGGTGGCGGTACACGCCGCGGAATATGAGGAGATCTTTCCGCAGCTCCAGATCAACGAGACCAGCTACGTGATCGTCGTCACGCGGGGCCACCGCGACGACATGCGCGTGCTCAAGCTGGCGCTCTCCACGCCTGCGCGCTATCTGGCCATGATCGGCAGCAAGCGCAAGGTGCTGAACGTCGTCCGCGAACTGGAGAAGGAAGGCGTCGCGCGCGCCGCCTTCGAAAAGATCCATGCGCCCATGGGGCTGGATATCGGCGCTATTTCTCCGGAAGAAATCGCCATTTCCGTCGCCGCCGAGATGATCGCCGTGCGCCGTGGCGCCACTTCCAACTGGCGCGCACTTTCCATGTCGGTATTCGCCGACGAGCATTTGCGGGCCGTGCTGGCCAAGTGAGCGCCGCCGGGCTGATTCTCGCCGCCGGGGAATCGCGCCGCATGGGGTTCCCGAAAGCCTTGTTGCGATACGGCAAAGAGACGTTCCTCGATACTCTCACAGCGCTCCTCGGCGCGCGCTGCTCGCCGGTGATCGTGGTGCTGGGGGCGCACGCCGCCCGCGTTCGCGCCGGCGCGGTCCGTCCGGCCACATTCGTCGAGAACGCGGACTGGGCGCGCGGCATGACCACTTCCTTGCAGTGCGGCCTGCGCGCGGTGCCGCCGGAGGCCGATGGCGTGTTGTTCACCCTGGTGGACCACCCCGCGGCGTCGCCCGCCACGCTCGACGCCCTGCTGGCCCCGCCGGGTCCGGGCGGCGCCCCGCTGGTACGGGTTCCGCGGTATCGGGCGAAGCGCGGCCATCCAATCTGGTTCGACCGGCAGTTGATCCCCGAGTTCCTGGCGCTCCCGGCGGACGGCGCGGCGCGCGAGGTGGTGCGGCGCCACGTGGATCGCAGCGAGTTTCTGGATCTCGACGACCCCGGCGTTGTGGCCGACATCGACAACCCCGACGATTACCGCGCGCTCACGGGGAACGGCACTGGAGCCGGCGCATGAAGATCCGGCCGCGCACGGTTTCGAAGCTGCTGGGCGCCGCCGTGGCTCTGTGGCTGGTGGTGGGACTGGGAGCGCCCTATGTCAACGCCACGCCGTACGCCGAGCGGCTGCGCGCTTCGCTTTCCCGCGCGCTGGGCCGCGAAGTGGAATTCCGCCAGCCGGTGAGGTTCAGCCTCTTCCAGGGCCCCGGCTTTTCGGCGGAAGACGTGGTGATCCACGAAGATCCGGCTTTCGGCGCGGAGCCCATCGCTTACATGGACACCCTCACCGTCCGGCCCAGCATCTGGTCGCTGCTGGGCGGGCGCTTCGTCATCGCGTCCATCCGCCTGGAGGGCGCGCACATCAACCTCACCAAGTCCGGCGCCGGCCACTGGAATTTCCTCTCGGTGGTGAACCGCTCGGTGATGAGCGCCGCGCCGGCCATCCATGTGCGCGAC
>Ga0181529_10008190_pt1 | contig 10245 bp, 9 predicted proteins | sample PEATcosm2014_Bin_36_FD_119763 | JGI IMG/M metagenome (GOLD analysis project Ga0181529, IMG submission 119763) | Peatland microbial communities from MTU Mesocosm Facility, Houghton, MI, USA - PEATcosm2014_Bin10_30_metaG | ecosystem: Environmental > Terrestrial > Soil > Wetlands > Peat | place... | reverse complement strand
GCCGTAGGCTCGTCAAGCAGCAAAATCTCCGGGTCAAGCGCCAGCGCGCGCGCCAGGCCCACGCGCTTCTGCATGCCACCGGAAATGTCGGACGGCATCTTATCGAGGTTGCCTTCCATGCCTACCTCGGCAAGCAGTTTCCTTACGCGGCCGGTCCGCTCGGCCCTGGACATGTCTCTGCGATGGTGTTCAAGGGGAAACGCCACGTTCCCGCCGACAGTGAGCGAATCGTAGAGCGCCGCGCTCTGAAACAGGAAACCCATCTTCAATCTGATTTCGCCCATTCGATCGAGGGCCAGGCCGGCAAGATCCTGGCCATGGATCGAGACCGACCCCGAGTCGGGTTTCTCGAGACCGATGATCAGCCTTAGCAGTACGCTTTTGCCGGTGCCGCTGCGTCCCAGCACAGCCAGGGTCTCTCCGCGACCCACCGACAGGCTGATCCCATTCAGAACCGTGAGATTTCCGAAGGCCTTATGCAGATTCTCGACCGCGACAACCGGCGCGTTGCCTTCTTCGCCTGCATCTTCTCGCTTTATCGCAATGTCGTGAGTTGTGGCCATGGTCCTTCACCTGCGATTCAAGCAATGGTTAATCAAAGAAGACGAGAATGAACTTCACCAGCACAACGTCGGCAAGGATAAGGAAAAGAGAGGCCAGCACGACGGAGTTGGTGGCCGCGCGGCCCACGCCCGCGGCGCCTCCGCGCGTGCGCATGCCCTGAAAACATGCGATCAGCCCGATGATCAGGCCATAGACCGCGGTCTTGAATGTCTGCGGCAGAAATGCATTGAACGTCGCTCCGTGAAATCCGTTCGAAATGAACTGGTGGAATGACAGCGGCTCAACCATGGTCTGTGCAAACCAACCCGTCATCAATGCGCATCCGTCGGTGGCAACGGTCAGTAGAGGCAGCATCAGGATGCAGGCCAGGATTCGTGTCGCGGCCAGAAGCCTGTAAGGGTTGATCGCCGACGCCTCGATGGCATCGATCTGCTCGGTCACTTTCATCGATGCCAGTTCCGCGCCCATGCCCGCGCCCACCCGGCCACTTACCACCAGGCCGGTAATCACCGGCCCCATGACCTGGATCACGGTGTAAACCAGCGTGGCTGGAAACATCGACTTGGCGCCGAATCGAGACAAACTGTAGCGCGCTTCAAGCGAGATCACGACGCCAATCGCGGCGCCTGCCATCGCGACCAGCGGCAGGGATTTCGATCCAACTTCATCCAGTTGCCGAATCAGCTCGCGCCATTCGTAGGGCGGCGTTACGGCGGCCCGCAGCACCTGCCAGGAGAAGATGCCCAGGTTCCCGAACCATTCGAAAAAGCCGTTAAACAAACCGATGCCGGAGTCCACAACTGAGCGCACAGGCGCAGTCACCTGCCTTGGAAGCAAAGGGCTGCTGCCGGCAACTGACGTCAATTCCAGATCGCTCATTTGTTTGGACCCTGTATCGGTGAGCCGTGCGCGTTGTTCAAATGCATCCGCGATAGCAGCGAGTGGGGTCCTCTATAGAGGAACTCCAGGCTGATGTTCTCGCCCGCATAGGCCAACAGCGCATAGTTGCCGTTGCGGAATCCATCCTTGGCGCTGAAGCGGTCGGGGTACCAGCCGTAGATTGCCGTCATCGTACCCGCATAAGGCGCGATCAGTGCCGGTAAAGAGAAGACGCGATGGCCGTCTTCTCCGCGACGAGCCGTCAACGTAGATGTCAAGGCGTGTCTCATCCGCGGCCATACGCCTGAGCAATTGCAGCGGTAATACAACGTGTCTTCCTTGAAGGCTTGCGCCAATCCGTAGCGCGTGGTGGTTGCAACCGCCGCAATACCGAAATTGGAACCGAATCTCTTGCTGAAACCTTCAACTCCCTGACGCCACTCGGGCGGCGAATTATCGAACTGGTTGATGCCTGCGGTTAGCGCTGCGCCCGCAATCGGGTATGGGCCGTATGCGTCGAAGATGTAATTTTTGAGTTCTGTTCTGTGCGTAGGCCGCGCGTAGGTCAGATCGATTGGCTCAAAGGTCGTGCGTTCTGCCGTGACGGGGGAACTCCCTGAAATGTCGAGTGCTTGCGCTCCCGCCATGGTTGGCGGAACGGCTAGGACGACTACAGCTAAAAGCTGGAACCACATCCGGCGAATCTTTGCTTCCAATTCGATTGGCATCGCATCTCACAATCGCTCATGGCATCGTGAGGGAAACATCCTTGCGTTTCTCTTCACCCACTGATCGATACTGTCAGAACTGCAATCTCAAAGAATGGTCATAATTGCACGGCGTCGACTTTGCCCTCGCATCGGTTGGCTGCACAGAAGGGGCGAAAATGCAGGATTCGTTGTTCCCGAAACTGAGTCTCTATTTTCCCTTTTTCCTTATCCCTTGAACTATTGCACGGTATGAGCAAAAGTGAACAGACGCAAGCCTGCGGCAGACGCGATAATAATAAGTGCTTGAGTGTAGTTTCTTTCAAGCGTGGCGTAAGCTGGCCACGAAGTTACGCAAACTCCCCCAGAAAGCTGCTCGGGACCGCGTTGCGATCGTGGGTTGCGGGTGGTGCCTCGTTCTTTCGTCCGAAGCCTTTCCCGTTCCCTTTTCGATCGAATCGCAAACAAGAATGGCGATCTTCTGTATGAAGCGGCTGTCGCTCGGACCTGGTTCGTTCACGTCAATCGACCCGCCTGTCAAAGAGGAAATTATGTTGAAGAGCGCAGAGAACGTCCCCGCATTCGCCTCCGCCGACTTTCTTGCCAAGGCTGGACTCGGTCGTAAGGTCATTGAATTGGAAACGAAAGAGACCTTCTTCTCGCAGGGGGATGCAGCCGACTCGATCTTCTATCTCCAGAAGGGCCGGGCAAAGGTCACAGTCGTCTCGCAGGGCGGGAAAGAAGCCACAATTACGATGCTCTCCGCGGGCGACTTCGTCGGTGAAGAGTCGCTGGCGTCAATTCCGGGGCTGAGGTTGGCAACGGCCTCTGCCGTTAACTCTTGCGCGGCGCTTAGGATTGAGAGAGAAGAGATGGTCCGCGAGATGCATCGGGAGCCTGCGTTTGCCGACTTCTTTCTCAAGTTCCTGCTGGCCCGCAGTATGCGCACCCAGGCCGATCTGGTGGATCAGCTCTTCAATTCAAGCGAAAAGCGTCTGGCGCGAATTCTCCTGCTCATGGCTGAGTACGGCCAGCCGGGAGAACTCAACACCCTCATCCCTCCCATTTCGCAGGAAACGCTGGCGGACATGATTGGCACTACGCGGTCCCGTGTCAGCTTCTTCATGAATCGCTTCCGCAGGCTCGGCTTCATCAATTACGATGGCCGAATCCACGTGAATAAGTCGCTGCTCAATGTCGTCCTTCTCGACCAGTTCCCGGAGCAAAACTCTCGGAAGCCGGTGATTCCTATTTCGCGGGTTACTCTGAAGCCAGCCACCGCAATAGCCAAAGCCATCTAGCGCAAGCGGCCAGTCACTTAGTACTGCTGGCTCGCAAAGTACTGCAGGCTCGCAAACTAGCGTTGCAGTCTCGAACCTGCAGATGAATCGTGTCTGGCCCCCATGACAAACCCGTGAAAGCAAAGCGGCGGAGCCATTTGCTCCGCCGCTTTATGTAGAACCGGATTTCCGGGTCGATAGCTACAGTCTAGTGCCTGCCGCCACCGCCGCCCCCATGCCCACCACCGCCCTCATGGCCGCCGCCGCCACCACCACCGCCCTGATGACCACCGCCGCCAGCGGGTGCTGCGTGCGACCCGCCGTTGCTGCGCGCGGGCGCTGCATGGCCTGCATTCGGGCGTGCGCCTCCAGCGTTAGTCCCGCCGTGGCTCGAACTCGCAGTGTGCGTTACGGCGGCGCGCTGCACGCCACCGCCACCACCACCACCACGGGCATAATTACTGCGATTGGCTAGGGCGCCGCCTCCGCCGTGATAGCTTCCACCGCCCTCGCTGACAAAGCGATGCCCGCCCCAGCCGTGGCCATAACCCCAGCCGGCCCACGGGCCCATGCCCAGGAATATCCCGTTGTAGAAATATCCAGGCCCGTAATACCCCATGGGTGAGCAGGCGTAAGGTGCGTAGTCGTAGTATCCATAGGCGCAAACCGGTGGAACCCCGATGCTGACCATAACCTGAGCGGATGCCGTTGGCGCTATAGCCAGTCCGGCGAACAGCGCTGTGGTACTTAGAAGAGCTGTGAGTGAGCGCATAATCGACCCCCCCCTTGAGGCGTCTGTGGTTGCTTGTCTTGCGTGGGATGCTCTGTTGCCGTTAAGAAAAACCCGCCAACAGCAGCGACCATAAGGATTTTGAATCCGTTCTGGGTGTCCCTCACCATCTCGGGGGGCGCTTGTCCAACTATCCTTACGTTTCCCACTCTAGTCGGCATTGCGGCAACCGTCTGAGCAATACGGAGCACCTCAAGCGGCGGTTAGGTCCTGCCGTTGGCCGTCGACCTTTTGCATGGTTTCAAAAAGCCAGCGCTTAGAAGCCCCACGCACCTCTCAGATCGAGACGATCTTGTGATCCTGGTCGTATTTATGTTCGGTGAGCGTGGATTTCTGCGCAGCTTCTTCAGCAATGCGCTCAACTGCCTTTTCAGTTGATTCGCTCGATACCGTGTCGTCTTCCAGCTTGGTTGCTTTTGGGTTCTCAAATTGTTCCGGCATGGTTGATCTCTCCTGTTTTCACCATGAACTCTCTTGCGAAGAGATTCTGGTCAGTTTTGCTCTCTCTGACCGTTGATGTATTGACGGAGGGAAACACCGCCTGTTGAGTTTGTCGGCATGGGTGATTCTTTACGCTTTTTGAGACTGCAGAAGGCAGCGCAAGCGGTATCCGCATTCGACGGCAACATCGCCCGCAAATTGAACTCAGTGTTTCTTCAAATCAGCGCACTTCCGCGGTCGCCACCTTGGAGCCAACCTGGCTTCGGAAGAATTCCAGCGATTTCGCCAGACCCTCCTTGAGAGGAATGCGCGGTTCCCACCCCAAGAGTGCGCGCGCCTTTGAGATGTCAGGACAGCGGCGGGTGGGATCGTCCTCCGGCAAGGGGTGAGAGTGCAACTCACTCTTCGACCCGGTAACTTCAAGAACGGCGCGCGCGCATTCCTCGATCGTAAACTCGCCTGGGTTGCCAAGGTTAACCGGCAGGTGCTCCTTGGAGCGCGAGAGCAGCAGAATGCCCTCGATCAAATCATCAACGTAACAGAAGCTTCGCGTTTGTTCGCCGTCTCCGTAAACTGTCAGCGGTTCGCCGCGCAGGGCCTGCATCATAAAGTTCGAGATGACCCGGCCGTCGTCCGGGTGCAGGCGAGGACCATAGGTATTGAAGATGCGCGGCAAATGCGTGTTGACTCCGCGCGAGCGGTGGTAAGCCATCACCAGCGCTTCGGCGTAGCGCTTGGCCTCGTCGTAGACCGACCGCGGACCGATTGGATTTACGTTGCCCCAATAGCTCTCCGATTGCGGATGCTGAAGCGGGTCGCCGTAACACTCCGATGTGGAGGCATGAAGATAGCCGGCGCCATAGCGTGCCGCGATTTCCAGCGTGTTCTCGACACCTGCCGATCCAACGCGCAGCGTTTCAATGGCCAGGCGAAGATATTCCGGCGGGCTGGCGGGTGATGCGAAATTGAAGACGCAGTCGACATGGCCGGGATCGAAGGGCCCGCAGATATCCCGCTCCTCCAATCGAAACCGGGGTTCCGAGCCAAGATGAGCCAGGTTATTCAGGCTTCCGGTAGAGAGATTATCGACGCCGAGAACCGAGTGGCCTTCGCCCAGCAGACGATCCGTGAGGTGTGATCCAAGAAATCCGGCCGCGCCGGTGACAAGGACGCGCATGATCAATGATTTATGCTCCAAATCCAAGTTATCAGGCAGGCCGCTTGGTTGCACCTTCCAGCACGCGGCGCATAACCGCCTTAGACGGCCAGTTTGCTGGGCTTGCCTTCCTGCGCGTGATAGTGCGTCGGCCTGCCCACGCTCACATAGGTAAAGCCGTGGTCCAGCATCTGTTGCGGCTGGTAGAGATTGCGGCCGTCGATCACGATTGGGAATCGGACAGCCTTAATAAGTCGAACCAGGTCTATCGTGGCAAACTCCTTCCAGTCGGTAAGAATCAGCACCGCATCGGCATCCTTTGATGCCTCGTAGATATCGCTCGCATAGGCCAGATTCTCCGCCGCCGGCAGCACCTCTTGGGCGCGCCCCATGGCCGCCGGATCGTAAGCTGTAACCGTGGCGCCTGCGCTCAGCAGTTTCCTGATGATGTCGATGGCGGGTGACTCGCGAACGTCGTCCGTGTCGCCCTTGTAGGCCAGTCCCAGCGCGGCCAGCCGTTTGCCTCGCAGCGTCCAAAGGGCAGACAGCACCTTGTTGAAGAAGACTTCCTTCTGGGTCTCGTTGATTCTGCGGATCTCTTCGAGAAGTTGGAAATCCACTCCGCACTTCTGCGCCACCCAGTGGAATGCGGCCACATCTTTGGGAAAGCAGGAGCCTCCATACCCCAATCCGGCGCGCAGAAACTTGGGGCCGATGCGGCTGTCGAGACCCATGCCGGCGGCAATGTCCTCGATATCGGCATCCACGGCCTCGGCCAGATTAGCCACCGCGTTGATAAACGAAATCTTCAGCGCCAGAAAAGCATTCGAGGCGTGCTTGATCAGCTCGGCGCTCTGCGCGGAGGTAACCAGCAGCGGCGCAGTAGCCCCAATTCCGCAAGCTCCTGCCAAAGCTCCCGGCTGGGCGTAATAACTGCCCTCGGTCAGCGGCTCGTAGATGCGCCGCAACAGATTCGCGGAACGCTCGTTCCCCGCTCCCACCACGATCCGGTTGGGATGGAGAAAATCGATAATCGCCGAGCCCTCCCGCAGAAACTCGGGATTCGACACCACGTCATAGAGTTGTGAATTGACTCCGTGACGGTTCAACACGCGGCAGATCCACTCGTTGGTGTAGACCGGCACCGTGCTTTTCTCCACGATCACCTTGTAGGCCTTGATGGAGCGCGCGATCTGCGCAACCACTGCCTCGACATAAGACAAATCGGCAGCTCCACTGGTCCCCTGCGGAGTGCCCACTGCGATAAAAATCGCCTCGCTCTCGTCGACAGCCGCGGCCAGTTCGGTGGTGAACTCCACCGCGCGGCCCCGGTGTTTGGCCAGCAGCTCGGGCAGGTGCTCTTCGTAGATGGGCACTCCCCCTTCGCGGAGGGTCTTTACCCTGGCTTCGTCATTGTCCACGCAGATGACGCGATGCCCCATTTCGGCAAAGCAAACCGCCGCTACAAGCCCCACATACCCTGATCCAATGATGCAAATGGAAACTGGTTTTGACATCTGTGTGCGTTGCCTCCTTGGCACGTGGCTTGATCGGGCCCGGCAGCCCGCTCGATCAAGCAGCGGCGTCGTTTCCTCATGATCCTTAATAGGTTACAACGCTGCCTATCCCAATTAAGTGTTAATAAGCCTGCAAATCTGCAATAGTTTTTTGAAATATTGACGATTCAATATTCCCGGACAAGAGCAGGAAGAAAACCACTCGGAAAGTCCCTGGCAACATGGCGTCAAACTCCATTCGCTTGCGTTGGATCGTTGCTGTTCAGGTTGGAGTGACAGTTGGGATGAGAGATCTCCTTCTGCTCCCCCAACCACTCGACCCAGATGAACTGGCTTCATTGTCGCCGGGCCTGTGTCCCGGCACCGAACCGGCTGCACTGTTTGAGGCACAGTCAAATGCCGCCGCAGTATGTTAAATTCAAACAGTCAACCACCCCCAGGAGAGATGGCCGAGTGGTTTAAGGCGCACGCTTGGAAAGCGTGTGTACTTTAACGAGTACCGTGGGTTCGAATCCCACTCTCTCCGCCAGGACCCCTTCCCAGCACATCCCAAGAAATCCAATAAAATTCCATAAATCCTAGTAAACACTAGGCTTCATGCCTTTATGCGTCCAGGTGCATCCAGGTGCAGCCGCGTTTGACAGGGGGTACATATGGGGGTATTTTTATTTTGAGGTGGGGGTATTTTCCTAAAACGGAGGTTCTGGACGAGATGGCGCTGACCGACACTGAAATCAAAAAAGCCAAGACGAAGGAAAAGGCATACAGCTTGAGCGACAGCCGAGGACTTTACCTCTGGATTACGCCAGCGGGAGGAAAACTATGGCGTTGGGCATACAGGTTTGGCGGCAAGGAGAAGTTGATGTCCCTCGGCAAATATCCCGATGTGCCCCTGGCGTTGGCCCGAGAACGCCACGCCGAGGCGCGGAAGCTGCTGGCGACCGGCATTGACCCGATGGCGCAACGGAAGGCCGAGAAGACAGCCGAAAAGGCTGCCGTCGAAAATTCCTTCCAGAGCGTGGCCACACAGTGGCTGTCGCATTGGCAGGTTGGGAAGAGTCCGCGCCATGTGGAATACATCAAGCGGCGCATGGACGCCGATATTCTGCCCTGCCTCGGTCCGCGTCCCATTGCAGAGATTGAGGCGCCGGAACTGGTTGCGATGGCCAACGCGATTCAGGATCGCGGCGCACTGGATATTGCCAAACGTGCGCTGGAAACCGTGGGACAGATCTTCCGCTACAGCATTGCCCACGGCTACTCGAAGCGCAGTCCGTCCAGCGAGATTCGCCCCGGCGACATTTTGAAATCCACGCGTAAGGTGAACTATTCCCGCGTAGACGCCAGGGAGTTGCCAGCACTGCTGCGGAACATCGAGGTCTATCAAGGAACACACGTAACCCGGCTGGCGATCAAGCTGATGGCGCTCACGTTCGTCCGCACCAGCGAACTGATTGGAGCCAAGTGGACAGAATTCGACCTGGAGGCCGGTCGTTGGGATATACCCCCGGAGCGGATGAAGATGCGCACACCGCATACCGTCCCGCTGGCTAGACAAGCGTTGGAGGTGCTGGAGATGTTGCGTGATCTGACCGGCCAAAGCGACTGGCTTTTTCCCGGCGACCGCAACGCCAGTAAGCCCATGAGCAACAATACAATTCTGAAAGCATTAGAGCGGATGGGCTACAAAGGCCGCATGACCGGCCACGGATTTCGTGGTCTGGCATCCACCATCCTGCACGAGCAAGGCTACAGCCACGATCACATCGAGTTGCAACTTGCACACGCTCCCCGGAATGCCGTAAGCGCCGCCTACAACCACGCCCTCTATCTGGAGCCACGCGCCAAGATGATGCAGGACTGGGCGGATTTTCTGGAGTGTACCCAGAGAGGCGGCAAGGTGCTGCCGTTTCGTGGAACTGCGACATAGCCATCCGGTCAACTCGGCTGGCAGAGAATCAGGCCACACATAGCCAGAATCCAACTCCGGGCATCATCTCGAAGACAGCGGATTCACGCCAGCTCTCTGGCCGCGGATTTCCCGGCTGACGTCTATTTGGCGGGCAATCCACTCCTCCACCTCTGTTTCGATCCAGCCGACAGCCCTGGTCCCCAGAGACACCGGCCTTGGAAACCTTCCTTCGGTGACACGCTGATAGACAGTGCTTCGTGATAGGCCGGTGCGATCCAACACAATTGGCAGTCTCAGAATCTTTCTCGGCATCCCTTTACCTCATTGATTGAGTTGCATTTGAATTGCGCGTGGTTTTACTAAACATATGGACACAGAATCCTTCGAATTTGACTGCGAACCAACCGTGGCAACTTTGCTCCCCTTGCGCCCACTGTCTGACTTTTCCCCGAAATGCACTGCACGGTTCTGTCTTTTTGTCTGAACCAACATCACAGCTATTTCTCCCAAAATGCGTTCGCAAGTCGTTGCGTGCAGGATCATCGTTGCAGCCCTTTCTTAAAGCGGTACATCCGGTTTCATTGCCAAGTGTCTGCGAGCTTACGAACCAGGAGGCGAAGGTTTTGATCTCCCTTTACGAACCTCGATTGCCGACGCCCCTTCAGCTTCACTATTCAGTTTCTTCATGTAGCCAGACAATGCTGTTGCGGTGATTCTCAGACCATTCTCCTCAAAAAGATGGACCAACATCTTGAGCGAGTATCCCCGTTTCCGAAGCTCTGACAGTTGAGGGAATACCGCCCGTACAATCCCGCCCATCCTGTACGAAGCAGGTTGTGGTGCAGGTTCGTTTACCTTTTCCTTCAAAAACGCACGAAACTCCTCGATATTGTGCGACGAGAGTACCTGCGCCCAGCGACGAGCCTCATTCTCCATAAAACGAAATTAAACCACATTGACATAGATGATGTCAAATATGTATTATAGTGTTGACGATGG
>Ga0181529_10008187_pt1 | contig 10248 bp, 7 predicted proteins | sample PEATcosm2014_Bin_36_FD_119763 | JGI IMG/M metagenome (GOLD analysis project Ga0181529, IMG submission 119763) | Peatland microbial communities from MTU Mesocosm Facility, Houghton, MI, USA - PEATcosm2014_Bin10_30_metaG | ecosystem: Environmental > Terrestrial > Soil > Wetlands > Peat | place... | reverse complement strand
GGCCGCCCGGCCCGTTGGCGCCGACCCCGGGCGCCACCTTCACCGTCTGCTTGTTGATCGTGAACGTCACCGGGGCGCTGAGCAGATTGCCGAACATCGCCTTGACCTTGCCCGGCTTGGCCAGCAGGCCGGACTGCGCCGCCTTGGCTTGATTGCTGACGACCAGGCTGACGGTCGTCGCGTCGTCCTTGCGCTCGAGCTTGAGAACCGCTGGGCCATCCGGCGAGGTGAAGGCGAGCGTCGCGCCGTCGGCGGCGACCGCGGGCCCCGCCCCGTCCTCCTTCCAGCCGCGCCTGCCGAGCTCCTGGCGGTAGAAGCCGAGCACCGATTTCAGATCGAGCGGCGTCTCGACATTGAGCGCGCGGCGCAGCGGCGTGCCCTCGGCCTCCGCCAGGGTATGGTTGCCGGGAACCGGGAAGCCGCCGGTCTCCTCGACCGCCAGATCCTCCGCGGTCGGGGCCGGGGCGGCGGCCTCCTTCTCCGCCTCGTTGACCAGGCCTTCGCCGGAGGCGTCGACTTCGGTCTTGTCGATCGGATGCATGACGGTCAGCTCAATGTCTTTGCCGTCCTTGGAGAAGTCGAGCACGACCATGTTCGGCTTGTCGATGCCGGAGGGCTCGGCCTGCCAGCCGAGCGGCTTCATCGCCGCGCGATAGAAGGCGACGACGCTCTTGATGCTGGAGGCGCTGTCAAAGCTGAGCGATCCCTCCGCGCCGTCGAACTTGACGTCTTCGGCGGTCGCCGGCACGGGAATCGTGGCTGTGTTCCCCTCCATAGCGGCAAGGGATTCGACAGGCCCGTCGGCGGCGGGCGACGCCGCGACTTTGGGCGCGGCTGCGTCGGCCATCGCCGATTTTGTGATGTCGGCGGTAGCCTGCTGCACCTGCTTCACGATCGCGGCGCCGACCTCGTCGGGCGTCGCGGTCGGCGCCGGGACTGGCGGAGCGGCGGCGACGGCGGGCGTGGGCGGCGCGATTTCCGCGGCGAGCGCCTCGGCCGGCACGGCCTTCAGCTCGATCTTGGTCACGCCGTCGTCGCCGCTCCGAACAACGAGCAGCAGCGGGGCGTGATCGGGACGAACGAAGAAGGCGCGCGCAGCCTTGTCCGTATCGGCGTTCCGCCCGGTCGGCGCCGGCGACCAGCCCATGCCGGCGAGTTGGCCGTTGAAGAAGGCGAGCGTCGCCGCGATCGACTGGCTCGACGCGCAAGTGAGAATGGGCTCATGCGGATCGAAGGCGATGTCGGTCGCCTCGGGCGGAAACGGCAGGTCGTTGGCCAGCGGTTCGGCCGTATAATTGACGTTGGCGGTCGTGGCGGGATTGGACTTGGTGACCAGCACGCCGAGCGCGAGCGGCCCCTTCTTGAAGTTCATTACTTGCACGTCGGCGGTCTTCGCCTCCTCGGCGTTCGCCGCCGCATAGCGCCGCCAGCCCTCGCCGCCGAGCGCCTTGGCGGCGGCCGTCGCGGCCTCAGCGACGGGCGCCGGCGCGGCGTAGATCGTCGACAGCGGGCTGGCGTAGAGCGCCTTGGCCCCGGCGACGCGCGGCAGGACGCTGGTGTCGAGAACCTCCGCCACGGCCGGCGAGAGGAAGGCCGCCGCCGAGATCAGCGCTAGGCCGAGCGCCGCGAGGGCCGCGCACCAGCGCGGGCGCGGCGCGTGGGCGCCGCTTGGCTTGCGAGCATGGGCGGTCGAGGCGTCAGTCGAAATCGCAGGGCGCGAAAAGCGCATCGTCGGGCTCCTTGGACGGCGGCGCCCTCGGAAACGCCGGGAAGGATCGAGGCTGCGGCGCTCGAATCGCCGAGATGTCGTCGATAGACGCGCCCCTGCGCGCTTGCGCAAAGGCGTCGGAGGGCGGTTACGGGACGCGCGTGCCAAGCAGGCGCGGGCGGAGGGGCTTGTAGCCGCGCGCGGCGAGCGCGGCGGTGCGCAAGCGCCCTACGGATGCCGACGCGACCAACAGCGGTACTGCCGGACACCGCGAGATCGATGTTCCGCGATGTTCCGAAACAGCTTGACTCATCGTGATCGAACCGATATCCACCAGACTGGAACACCTAGGAACATCGGAGATCGGCATGGCGCAGTTTTATGTAGCAACCGCGAAGCGGAACCCCGGCAGGAAAGCGTGGCTCGTCGAGTTCCGCCACCCGCTCAAAAACGACTCGAACAACAAGCCTGGCAGGAAGACCCGCAAGGGACTTGGCACCGAAGATGAGGCCGATGCGCAACGGCTCGTCGAACAACTTAACAAACTGCTCGAGGACGAGAGCCTTTGGTCGCTCGGGGCAAAGCCTGAGGCGGCAAAGCGCTTTGATGCCAGAATCATCGAGATATTCTTCAGCGAGATTGAGCCGCGTGAAGCCGCCGCGGGGCAACTCCGGGACAAGCTCCTGCCCTTGCCGTCGCGCGAGGAAGGATTCGCGCGAGTGTTGCTGATGGGCGTCCCTGGCGCCGGCAAGACCACGCTTGTCCGTCAACTGATCGGCACAAACCCGAAGACGGAGCGATTTCCATCAACGTCGGTGAACCGCACAACCACGTTCTCCACAGAAGTGGCACTCCGCGACGGCCCATACGAGGGCGTGGTTACGTTTATGTCGGAACATGAGGCACGTTTTGAAATTGAAGAGTCGCTCTCGGCGGCGTTCATTGAAGCTGTTGCTGGAAATATCAAACAGGTCGCCCGTGCCTTTTTGGAAAAGAGCGACATGCGGTTTCGGCTAAAATATCTTCTTGGAGAACACGCAGAGGAGCAGGCCGGGGCAGACCCATACGAAGATGAGCAGGAGCAGACGGAAATAATTTCAAGTTCAGACGATACGACTTATTCTTCTCCGGAAGAACGAATTAAACTTCATCAGACATTGGACGCATACATAGAACGTATAAATAAGATGGCGCTAGCCTCGCGAACTGCATTCGAAGCTGACGAAATGTGCCTTATTGCTGAAATGTCACCCGATGACCGTAATGCAGCGCTTGATCTCATCGAAGAAGCCGCTGTGCTTTCGGACGAATTTGTCGAACTGGTATCTGACGTACTCGATGAATTGCGAACCAAGTTCGACCGCGTTACAGATGGGCACTTCGAAAAAACGACAACTGGTTGGCCAAAGGCTTGGTATATAAAGACTTCGGCTAGTGACCGTGACGCCTTCCTGCGGGCGATCCGATTTTTCTCGGACAATCATTACCAAGCATGGGGGAAACTCCTTACACCACTGGTCAATAGCATGCGCGTGGCTGGACCCTTCAAGCCGAATTGGGGGGACGAATCTGCGCGGTTAGTGCTCGTCGACACTGAGGGGCTTGGGCACAAGGCAGACGCAACGGCCGACCTCCCCGAACAAACGCTCCCGCTTCTGAATGAAGCAGATGCGATCCTCTTGGTCGAGAGTGCAAGAAATGGAATGACGAATTTCGCCTCCGGCAAGGCTTTGGAAGCTATTGTGAACACAGGACATACACGAAAACTGGCGATTGTCTTTACGAATATGGACTTGGTCAAAGGCGATAACTTGCGGGGGCAAGCAAAATTTGACCACGTCTTCGGTGGCGTTCGCAACATCGTCGACAATCAACTCGCAAAGAACGTATCCGTAGATGCTGCGAGAAATTTGTTGGAGCATCTTGAGACGAGGACCTTCTATGTCGGCCGGATTAATGAGTTGGATCCGATACCGGCCAAGCCCGAACTAAACAAGCTATTGCATTACCTCGCGGCCGCGCAGCCGCCAGTGTTCGAGCCGGTCGCTTTGCCAGAATACCGCGACGACAAACTTGGGTTTGCCATCCAGGACGCCGCCCGAGAGTTCAGGCAGCAGTGGAAAGGAATGCTGGGTTTTGCCGCAGTGAGGCCGAAGCCGTGGCAGACAATCAAAGCGCTTAGCAGGCGTTACGCTGAGGGCTGGGATGACGGATTTGTGCTGCGTCCGACGTCGAATTTGGTCGCGGCCCTGTCGGCTGCAATCTCCCGATTTCTTGAGACTCCAATTGGGTGGAGCGGCAACCCGACTCCGGAGCAAAAGCGGGAAACTGTCGACCGTATCAAAAGCAAGATTACCCAAGATTTTCGCCTCTTGAGCAAAAGTCGCCTACGAGAGCAATCGCAGCCGCAATGGCATGAAGCCTATTCTCTTCATGGCCAGGGGACGACGCGGATACGGGCAAGCCGAATTGAAGGCGTCTTTGAAAGGTTTGTGCCAGTACCGGACGCTGCATCGGTGGACCGCCAAGTATGGGAGTTCCTAGACGAGGTAAAAGCCGTGGTGAACAAGGCAGTCGACGAAATCAAACAGGAGATTTCCGCAGCAGGACGCGCCGATACGAGAACCAACGCATAGCGGCTAGGCTTCGCCAGGTTGGAACGGCGAGGTCACCCGGAGGGCCGGAGCGGAGCGCAGGAGCCGCCCGACCCCTACGGCTACCTCGTCGGGCCGACGTGGCCCGCGGCGCTGGGCGCGCGCCTCCCCTCGCCCTACCTTCTCCCGCTGCGCGGGCGAAGGGGTCGCCCCCTTACAACCCCCCATTCCCCGCCCTAGATTGGGCCATCATCCCCTCGCGCAGGCGTTGCTTTGTCCCTTTTCAGCGATCTGGCTTTCGAGGCGGGCGTCGTCGCGCGGTCGTTGGCGGATTATCTCAGTGGCGGCGCGCTGCGCCTCGGGGTGACCGGGCTGTCGCGGGCGGGCAAGACGGTGTTCATCACCGCGCTGGTCGACAACCTCGTCAATGCGGGCAGGCTGCCGGTGTTGCGCGCCGCGGCCGAGGGGCGGATCGCCCGCGTCCATCTCGAGCCGCAGCCCGACGACGCCGTGCCGCGCTTCCCTTACGAAGAGCACGTTGCGGCGATCGCCGGCCCGGAGCGGCGCTGGCCGGTTTCGACCCGGCGGGTGTCGCAGCTTCGGGTGACGATCGAGTTCGAGCGCGTCGGCGCCTGGGGCGGCGCGAGGCGGCAGAGCCTCAACCTCGACATCGTCGATTACCCCGGCGAATGGCTGCTCGACCTGGCGCTGCTCGACAAGTCCTATGGCGAGTGGTCGCGCGAGACGATCGCCGCGGCGCGGGCAAAATCGCGCGCGCCGGTCGCTTACCGTTGGAACGGCTTCGTCGCCGGCCTCGACCCGAACGCGCCGGCCGAGGAGGCGACAGCGGTGAAAGCCGCCGAGCTGTTCGCCGCCTATCTCAGGCAGGCGCGCGACGCGACTTACGCGCTCTCCACCCTGCCGCCCGGCCGGTTCCTGTCGCCCGGCGATCTCGAAGGCTCGCCGGCGCTGACTTTCGCGCCGCTGCCGCTCGACGAAAGCGCGGCGATCGCCGCGGGCTCGCTGGCGGCGATGATGGAGCGGCGCTACGAAGCTTATAAGACCCATGTCGCGCGGCCGTTCTTCCGCGACCATTTCGCCCGGCTCGACCGGCAGATCGTGCTGGTCGACCTGCTGAGCGCGCTGAACTCCGGCCCGGCGGCGCTCGGCGACCTTGAGGCGGCGCTCGACGGCGTCATGCACGCCTTCCGCGCCGGCCGCGCCTCGCGGCTCGGCGCGATCTTCCGCCCGCGCATCGATCGCATCCTGTTCGCCGCGACCAAGGCCGACCATCTCCACCACGCCGACCACGACCGTCTCGAAGCGGCGCTCAAACTGATGACCAGCCGCGCCATCGCGCGGGCCGAAGGGTTCGGCGCGCAAATCGACGTCGTCGCGCTCGCTGCGGTGCGCGCGACGCGAGAGGCCGAGATCCGCCACGGCGGCGAGAGCCTGCCGGCGATCGTCGGCACGCCCGAGGCGGGCGAGCGCATCGGCGGCCAGACGTTCGACGGCGCCGCCGAGGCGGCGGTGTTCCCCGGCCGACTGCCGGACGATCCGGCCGTGGCGCTCGCGGGCGACGCGCTGGCGCTGCCGGAAGCGGACAACGACTGGCGCTTCGTCCGCTTCCGCCCGCCGGTCACGGCGCGCGGCGCGCCGCCGCCCCACATCCGCCTCGACCGCGCGTTGCAATTCCTGATCGGCGACCGACTGGCATGACCGACAAGAGCCCCCGCCCCCGCGCCTTCCGCCTCGACGACCATCGCGTCGCGGTCGACGATGGCCCATCGCCGCTCGCGCCGATGGCGACGATCATGACTGAGCGCGATTCCATCCCGCCCGAAGGCGACGCGCCGCTCGACGTCGTCGAGCGCGAGGTCGAGACGGCGCAGCGCGCCGGCGTCGCCAAACGGCGGCGGCTCAAGCTGGCGACGATCGCCTGGGTCGGCCTCGGCGGCCTCGTCTCGCTGGCGGTGGGCTTATGGATCGACAGCCTGATCGAAGCCCTGTTCGCGCGCGCGGAATCGCTCGGCGCGATCGCCTCGGCATTCGCCGTCCTGCTCGTCGTCGGCGCGCTCGGGCTGCTGATCCGCGAACTCGTTGCGGTCGCGCGCCAGCGCCGCATCGCCGAACTGCACGCCGCGCTCGCCCGCGCGCGCGCCGACGACGACCGCGACGCGGCCCGCGCGCTGGTGGCGCGGCTGGCGGCGCTCTACCTGCATCGGCCGGAGACGGCGCGGGCGCGCGCCGAGATCGAAGAGGCGCGCCGCGCCGTAGTCGACGGCCGCGACCTCGTCGACGTCGCCGAGCGCGCGCTGCTCTTGCCGATCGACAGGAAGGTGCGGGCGGAGATCGCGATCGCGGCGCGGCGGGTGTCGATGGTGACGGCGGTGAGCCCGCGCGCGATCCTCGACCTGCTGTTCGTCGCGGCGCAGGTGGTGCGGCTGACCCGGCGCGTCGCCGAGCTTTACGGCGGACGGCCGGGCCTGTTCGGCTTCTTCGCGCTTCTTCGTTCGATCGGCGCGCATCTGGCGATCACCGGCGGCATGGCGGTCGGCGACAGCCTGCTGCAGCAGGTGGTCGGCCACGGCGTCGCCTCGCGCATCTCGGCGCGGCTCGGCGAGGGCGTGCTCAACGGGTTGCTGACGGCGCGGGTCGGCCTGTCGGCGATGGCGGTCTGCCGGCCGGCGCCGTTCGAAGTCGACAAGCCGCCCGGCGTCGCCGAAGTCGCGCCGTTCCTGTTCCGCAAGGCGAAGGGGGAGTAGTGGCGCGGGCCTCCGCGGCCGCGGGCGCGGAGGCCCGCGCCACTGTGGGCCGCCTCACTTCGCCCCGGCGAGCGCGGGCGCGCGGCTGCGGGCGCGTTCCGTGCGCGCCAGCGCGACGACGATCAGCGCCACGCCGGCCGCCGCGACGAGCCAGCTCGGCCGCGGCGCCAGCAGCAGGCTGAAGTTCGCGTCCCACACCCGCGCGAACGGGATGTGGCGGACGAAGGCGTACCACGCGCTTTCCGCGAGCGCGGTCGCCGGCGCGGCGATCAGCGCGGAGGCCAGCGCGCAAGCCCATTGCGGCCAGCCGAAGCGGGTGAAAAAGCGCGCCAGCATCAGCAGAAAAAAGAGCCCGGTCATCATCGCCGGCTCGGCGACGTTGGCCTTCGCCTGCAGGAAGAAATGCAGCAGCGCCAGCGGCGCAATCAGATAGACGAGCTTGTGCAGCCGGTTCCAGTTCAGCGCGCCGAGCCGGCGGATCATCGCGTCGGTCGAGGTCGCCGCGAGCGTCGCGAGGCCGACGAGCGCGGCGAAGCCGATCGTCAGATAGAAGCGCAGCGCGATCTCGCTCCCGACATGGAGGAGGTCGTAGCTCTGGTCGACGATATAGAGGCTGAGATGGGCGAGCGCATAGGCGAAGGCGGCGACGCCGATCATGCGCCGAACCGCGATCAGCTTCGGCCAGCGCGCGAAGCGGCGCAGCGGGGTGACGAGCAGCGACAGCAGCAGCAGCCGCACCGTCCAGAGGCCGGCGCCATGGATGAGCTCGGTCACCGGCTTGGGAAACAGCATCCCGGTCGCCAGTTCGAAGGCGAGCCACGCCGCCGGCGCGAACAGGCCGGCGAAGACGATCGCCTTCAACGGCGAGAAGCGGCCGTTGCGTTCGTTCCAGGGGGCTTTGAGCTTGGTCATCGCAGCGAGGGTTCCCGCGCCGACGCCCGGCGCACCAGCTACTACGCGCCAGGACGCCGGTTTGTTTCAACCCCCCGGAAGAAGCGCCCGCGCCCTCAGCTCACGCCGAGCTTGCGCTGCAGATTGGTCGACGAGGTCGTGTACTGAAACAGCAGCTTCTTGTCGGGATAGACGTAGCGGTGCGCCTTCTGCGCCGCCAGCGCCCCTTCGTGGAAGCCCGACAGGATCAGCTTCAGCTTGCCCGGATAGGTGACGATGTCGCCGATGGCGAAAACGCCGGGCGCGTTGGTCTCGAAGGTCGCGGTGTCGACCGGGATGAGGTTCTCGTGCAGGTTGAGGCCCCAATCGGCGACCGGCCCGAGCTTCATCGTCAGGCCGTAGAACGCCAGCAGGTCGTCGCATGCGACGTCGAAGGTCGACTGGTCGGAAGCGCGCACGGTGACCGCGCTCAATTGGCCGTCCGCGCCCTTGAGGCCGGCGAGCTGGGCGATGACCAGGTCCATCTTCTTCTCCGCCACCAGCGCCCGCATCGCGTTGACCGAATGCGGCGCGGCGCGGAACTCGTCGCGGCGATGGACGAGGGTGACGCGGCTGGCGACCGGATGAAGGTTGAGCGCCCAGTCGAGCGCCGAGTCGCCGCCGCCCGCGATCAGCACCCGGCGGTCGCGGAAGTGGTCCATCTTGCGCACCGAATAGAAGACGCTCTTGCCCTCGTAGGCTTCGACGCCGGGGGTGGGCGGACGCTTGGGCTGGAACGAGCCGCCGCCGGCGGCGACAATCACCACCTTGGCCTCGATCGTCGTCCCGGCGTCGGTCGCCACCCGATAATAGGGCTTCTCCGGCGTGCCGAGCGTTTCGACCCGCTCGACCATCTCGCCGAGATGGAAAGTTGGCGCGAACGGCTGGATCTGCTTCGTCAGCGCGTCGACCAGCCCCTGGCCGGTGACGATCGGGTAGCCGGGAATGTCGTAGATCGGCTTCTCTGGATAGAGCTCGGCGCATTGCCCGCCGATCTTGGGCAGGATGTCGATGAGATGGGCCTTGATGTCGAGCAGTCCGAGTTCGAAGACGGCGAACAAGCCGACCGGGCCGGCGCCGATGATGACGGCGTCCGTCTGAATGATCTCGCTCATGTCTTCTAGCCTTGCTTGGCGGGAGTGGTCACCACGAGGCCGTCGAGCGCCTCGCTCACCTTGATCTGGCACGACAGGCGCGAATTCGGCCGCACGTCGGCGGCGAAATCGAGCATGTCCTCTTCCATCTGCGACGGTTTGCCGACAACTTCGGTCCATTCGTCAGCGACGTAGACATGGCAGGTGGCGCAGGCGCAGGCGCCGCCGCACTCGGCTTCGATGCCGGGAACGCTGTTGCGTAGCGCCGTCTCCATCACCGTCGCGCCAACCTGGGCGTCGACCGTGCGCGACGCGCCTGATGTGTCTATGTACGTCACTTTCGTCATGGGATTCGCGACTTCCTTCTCCTCAGCCGCCTTCGGCCGCCGGCGCTGACGGTTCGTCTGCGGGCGTCGCTTGCGCGGGCGCCTTCATAAGGCCCACGACGGCGCAACGGAAGGGCGAAAACGCAGCGCGCCGACCTCAGGCGCGCCAAAGCGACGCAGGGGAAGGCTAGTCGCGCAGCGCGGCGATGGCGGCCCGCGCCGCCGTGACCGCCGCCGCCAGCGCGGCGAGCGCGCGTTCGACCGCCTCGGGACTGGCCGCGCCCTCGGCCAGCGCCGCCTCGACCGCGGCGGCGGCGCGCGCGACCGCGCCGGCCCCCAAAGACAGCGCCGAGCCCTTGAGCTGATGGGCGGCGTCGGCGCGCCGGCGCCGCTCCGCCGAATGGTCGGACGAAAGGGCGAGCAAGCTCGCCGACTGCTTGTCGAACAGGGCGAGCAGCTCCTGCTGCAGGGCCGCGTCGCCGTCGATCTGGCGCGCCAAGTGGACGAGGTCGATCGCCGGTTCGCTTGCCGCCGCAGCCGGGTCGGCGGCGCTGGCGGCCGCGCCAAGCGGCGGCGAACGGGAGGCGGCCGGAATGGCGGGCATCTCGACCTCGAAGCCTTTGGATTCAAATGGCTTTTCGCCGACCGGCGGCGGGGCCGGGCGGCGGAGCCGCCAAGTCTGTCCCCCACCCTCCGCCATCATGGTCACCGAACCGTTAACGACGTTTGAAAGATACGATTCCGCAGAGGTTTCCATCTCAATCCGCGACCTGTAGACTGCGTGGTTAATACTCTTCAACCCTGCGACGCGAGGCCAATGGCGTCGGCGGG
>Ga0181529_10008186_pt1 | contig 10248 bp, 6 predicted proteins | sample PEATcosm2014_Bin_36_FD_119763 | JGI IMG/M metagenome (GOLD analysis project Ga0181529, IMG submission 119763) | Peatland microbial communities from MTU Mesocosm Facility, Houghton, MI, USA - PEATcosm2014_Bin10_30_metaG | ecosystem: Environmental > Terrestrial > Soil > Wetlands > Peat | place... | reverse complement strand
TCGAGACCCGTCGCCAGGATGGGCCCTCCGCCGAGGCGGCGCGCGACCCGAGCGGCGTGAACGCCGACAGAGCCGAGAGGCGGCGACGGCAGGAAGGGGATGCCGGCTTCTGAGAGCGCCGCTTCGACGCGCGATAGGAAAAGGCTCCGGGTTATGCGGACGAGGGTGAGGTGCTTTGGGCCTCGGACGGCCCTCAGGGGGACGGGGTGGGAGGATAGGTCCGCGGCGAGGGCGACAGGATTCGAGCCGAGGCAGGTGAAGTCGGCGAGATTGTGCGCCTGTCCCTCCAGGCAGACCACGAGATCGGGCTCGATTCCCGCCGAAAGGAGGGTCCCGAGCGCCGTATCGCAGGCGACGACGCCGAGTCGCGCGCGCGCGCGGGCGATGAAGCCCAGGGCCGCCTCGAGGGATGGTCCGGCTCCGCATACGACGACGGCGCCGGGAAAGGAGGAGAGGGGCTCGGGCGCGATGGAGGGCATGGCCGCGAGATTATCGAAGATGTTCTTGGCCCATCTGTCGCCGAGGACCATGAGGGTCGCGCGATTGCGCCAGGCGGATTCGAATTCGGCCGAGAGGGTCGCGGCCATGTCCCTGTAGGCCCCCTCGTTGAGGATATCGCCGCCCGAGGCCGCGACGACCGAGCAGGCCCTGAACGCGCCGAGAGCCTTGGCGGCGTCGACGGCCTCGGCGGGGGAGGATGTCTCGAGGAATGCCAACCTCTCGTCCCCGGCCAATTCGCTGGGCATGCGCGAACGCGCGATCTCGGCCAAGGCGTGGTCGGCCTCTACGCAGAGTACGGCGCTGCCCGGTCCCATCGCGGCGAGGATCTCGGGGACGCCGTACCACAGGAGGGGAGAGAGCACGAGATGGAGGCGGGACGGGCCGGAATCGCAGGCGGCTGCGACCTTGCGCGGAAGATTGCGGGGCTCGCGCGCCGAATACAGAAGCCGTCCTTTGTAGCTTACGGAAAGGCCCCCCGGCGTCTCGAAGACGAGGGGGGACTCTGCGTCGCTCATCGCATTCAGTTTTTCTTGGCCGGCGCGGGCTGGAAATACTTGAAGAATATCTTGCTGAAGTCGTCCTTGAGGAGGGGACTCTTCATGAAGAAGTCATGCGCCTCGACCTGCACCTTGCTTCCGAAGAAGCTGGGATAGAGGTAGTCTATCATGCTCGATCCGTCGTCCTTGGCGGGACTAGCGTCCTTGATCTTGAGGACGAGGACCTTGTCGCCGAGCACGAAGGGATCCGAGATCGCGCCCGGGGCGGCCGAAAAGGCGGCGGTGAGGAACTTTTGGCTCGTGGAGGCCCCGGATAGGTCGGGGTCGTCGGAAGGAGCCACGCTCTTGAACAAGGGCACGCTCTGACCGTAGGACGGGATATATACGGAAAGGTCGCCGTAATTGAGCGGGAAGGGCCCAGCCGTCCTAACCGGCGCGCCCGCCTTCTTGGCCGCGGCCTCGAAGCCCCTGTCCCCGGCGGCCGCGATCTCCTTGGCCTTGGCGATGGCCCAGTCCTCGATGGCTCCTCGATCGTTTCTCGTCATGTAATCGCGGACGGCGGCGACCACGGCGGCCTGGGAAAAATCGGCGGGCGCGGCGTCGGCGTCGGCCTTGTAGAAGACCCAGGCGCCCGCGGTGGTCTTGAGGACCTGCGAGAGCTCGCCGGTCTTGAGGGAAGCCAGCTTCTCCCCGTCGTCCTTTGAAGCGAGCTGGGTCGAGAGCTCGTGAAAATACTTGGGGCCGGCGGCTCCTCCCTTTTGCGCGTATGCGTCCTTGGAGCTGGCTTTGGCCGCGTCCTCGAAGGTCGTCTTCTTGTCCTTGACGTTCTGGAGGAGCTTTTGCGCGTCTGCCTCGCTCGAGGTGACGGTGACGCTGGAGAGCGTAAGGCTGCGAAACAGGTCGGAATGGGCCTTGCCCCACGCCGCGGCCTCGGAGTCGGGGTAGTTGGAAAGGGGATAGGCCATATATTCCACGGTCCTGGTGTCCTTGGCCATATCCTTGACGAAGGCGATCTCCTGGGAGCTCGGGCTGACGCCCATCTCGTCGGTGAAGTAGTCTCCGTAAAAGCTATCGTCGCGGATTTGATTGCGCACGTTGAGCTTCTCGTTGAGGGAAGCGTCGTGGTACTTCTGGGCCGAGAACTTGCCATTCTCCTGGAAGGTCGGATTCGCCGCGACCTTCGAGTCGAGCCAATCCTCGGTGACCGAGTCTCCAGCCCTCGTCACGGTGTCGATGGCCGCCATGCGGAGCACCGTCCTTTCGAAGGCGCCTCGGTAGACCTGGTAGGCCAGGAACTGAAAGTTGTCCTCGGTGGCTCCCTGTTGACGGAAGCGCTCGTTGAGCTCGCGGACCTGTTGGTTCATATAGGAATCTTGGCTATATATGATCGGCTTGCCGTCGTAGCTGCCGAAGGTGAGGGATCGGCCGTTGCCCGAAATCAACGAGGCGCTGCCGCCGCCCATCGGAACGAATACGAAGGCGATGATGACTATGACGAGGACGACGATCGTCCCCGCGTAAATCGTAGGATTCTTGATGCCTCGCTTGGCTTCGCGGGAATCGCCTTTTAAAGGGGCTTTTGGTGTCTGGGATGCCATGATTTCCTTTCGAGTGTGCAAGGATATCACGGCCCTTCGCGGCATGTCAACGATCGGCGGGGGGAGCCGGGGCTTGGGCGCCGGCGAAGGCATAGCCGTTCTTATACGCGCGCTTCACTCGGTACATAGCCTCGTCGGCGGCGCCGAGTATGCTCTCTATCGAATCGCCGTCGTCCGGGAAGACCGCGATTCCCATGGAGAAGCCGACCCGGCACTCGGTCGATTCGACCTTGAAGGGTTGGCCGCACTCGTCGAGTATCTTCCTCGCGGCGAGGGCGATGTCGACCTTTCCCCTGACGGAAGCCAGCACGGCGACGAACTCGTCGCCGCCGACCCGCGCGACCGTATCCGACGCGCGAAGCAGGGCGCAGAGGCGCTTCGCGACGGCGACCAGGACCTTGTCGCCCGCCAGGTGCCCGAGACTGTCGTTTATCGGCTTGAAATCGTCCAGGTCTACGTAGATTACGGCGACCTTCGTCCCGTTGCGCCTGGCGACGGCGAAGGTCTTTTGAAGCAGCTCGAACAGCAGGCGCCTGTTGGGAAGGCCCGTGAGCGGATCGTGGTTGGCGAGATGGGTGATGCTGACGGCCGCCTTTTCCAATTCCTCCTTTTCGCCTCGGATCGAGCGGTTGAGGGCCTCGAGGTGGTCGTGGATTAGGCTGTTCTCGACGGCTATGGCGACATAGGGCGCCAAGGCTTCCATGAGGGCCAGGTGGCGATGGGTGATGGCGCCGCGCAGCTCGCTCTGGACGGTGAGCATGCCGATCGCCCGGTCGTCTATCACGAGCGGAAGGAATACGAGGGAACCCGAAGGAGGGCCATAGAGCAGGGGCTCGCCCTCGAGGATGCCGGCCGGCATCTTGTCGATGTCGGGCACGAAGACCGGGGCCTTGTCGCGGATGCAGACGGCCGCGAAGCTCCGCTTCGGATCGGGCGAGATCCGCGGGCGCTGGAGCCTTTTGCCTCGGAGGATATAGGCGCGGTAGTCGAGGGAGTCGTCTTCCTCCTCGTAGAGGGCGAGGCCGAAGCGGTCGAAGGGTACGTAACGGCTCAGCGTATCGTAGAGGGTGTTGATGATGGTGTCGAGGTCGAGGCTCGCCGTCATGAGCCTGCCGGTATCCGCGATGGCGAGGATCTGCCTGTTGGCGCTCTCGAGTTCCTCGGTCTTCTCCTTCAGCTCTATGTTCTTGAGCCGGTATATCTCCGCTTCCTGACGACTCTTCTCGACCTCGTATTGAACGGTGATGTTCTTGATCTTGCGGCTCGCGTCCTCGTTAAGGGCCTCGTGCTCGAAGCGGGAGAAGCGCTTGTAGTAATCCAGCGCCCGGTCGAACTCGCCTATCAGCTCATGGGCCTCGGAAAGCCTCTCGTAGGCCGTGTTAATGAGTCGCTTGGCGCCGATGCTCTGGGCGCTGGCCAGGGCCAGGCCATAGCGCTCGAGCGCGAGGTCCAGGTCGCCGGTCAGGACGTGTATCGCGCCGAGATCGAGCTGGACGGAGGCGCGCTCGCGCTCGTTCTTGAGCTTCTCGGCGATGCCGAGCGCCTTGAGATAGTGGGACGCCGCGAGCTCGAGCCTGTCGGTCGCGAGGTAGACGAGGCCGAGAAGATGCCAGCACTGGCACTCGGCCTGCTTGTTCCCGCTCCTCCGGGCGACCCCCATCGCCTTCTCGGCGAATTCGCGGGCGAGGGACCAGTTGCCCATCCGGTGGTAGGCCTTGCCGATGTCGAGGAGGATGCTCGAGATTATCTCGCCGTCGTCGTCGTCGGGGATGGTCTCGTAGGCGCGCAGGAGGTAGTCGAGGGCCTCCTTGATCTCGCCGAACTCCAGGCAGACCTCGCCGATGTTGTTGAGGGTAGCCGCCTCGCGCAGGCGGTTGCCCTGCCTGCGCGCCTCCTCGAGGCTGCGGGTGAAGTAGTCCATGGCCCGCTCGTAGCGCCCCATGTCCACGTACGCGACGCCGAGCGCATTGAGGGATTTCATGACGCCCAGGCCGTCGGACAGGGCCGTGAAAGCGTCCAGGGAGCGCTGGAAGGACTTTACCGCCGGAGCGTGCTGGGCGAGGTAATACTCGCACCAGCCCGCGTTGAGCCCCGCCTCGGCCGCGCCCGCGGCGTAGCCTTCGCCCTCCGCCTCTGCCAGGGCCGTCTCGGCGATCGAGAGGGCCCGCTCGGGCGAGGAGAGCACCAACGCCCAGGCTTCCCGGTTGAGCTCGTCGATCCGGCCCGCGGAGGGAATCATCGATCGGGACTATTCGAGTTCGAAACGCTCATCATCCTCGGGCCCATGATCGGGATCCGTGGTGTTGAGGTACTCGAGGGCTTCCTGCGCGACGCTCTGGGCGTGCTCGTACCATATCGAGTACAGCTCCGCCCCCATGACTCCGGGCGAAGGGGCGCCCTCGACGTCGCTCATGAGCTGCCTGAGTATCGCTAGGCCTTTATCGTCCATTCGCGCTCCTTAAAGCGGCAGTTCCTTCACCGTGGTGCCGGGATGCTCTCGAAGCATGAATTGTACATCCTCCGCGCGAGAAATCAAGACCGAGGAGGCCGAGCGGTAGGATTCGGCCAGGCGGCCCGCGGCCCACGCGAGCTCGGGGCCCCGCGTCGACAGCATCGAGTCCCTCTTGGCCTGCCGCATCTCGTCGTCTATCCCGTAGAGCGAGCGCCTGAAGTCCACGAAGCCCTTTTCCTCGGGCAGCATGGGCCTGAGCTCGCGGCCGATGGCGCCTATGGCGGCCTCCTCGGCTTCCGCCTCGGAGCCGGCGCCCCCACGCGAGAAGCGTCGTTCCGCCTCCGCCAGGGCCTGGCCGAAGAAGGCCAGGGCTTCCACGGGACGGGGGTCTCGATAGGAGGAGAAGCAGGCGATGCCTTCGAGGCCGTCGGTCCTCATCGACGCTCCGTAGGCTCCTCGCTTGACGCGCAGTTCCTCCCAAAGCGGGCCGGTGGTCAGGAGATGGGCGAGGATGGATTCATGGCCGAAGTCTTGGCTCGCTATCCTCGACGAGGGGCAGGCGGCCGCCGCGAATCCCACCTGGGAGGAGATCGCATAGGCTTCCGTACCCTCCGACGGGGCGAAGGTCCCCGCGACCGCGGCCCTGGCGGCGGCCGGCCCTCCCGCCGCGGCCCTGCCCGAGGGCGGCAAGGACCCGAGCGACGACTCGATCGCCGCCATGGCGCCGGGAATGGCCTTTTCTTCGGCCGTAAGGTTGAGCCTGAGCCCTTCCCCGGCGAATACCCGTCCGGCGATGTCGCGCAATGCGATCGCGAGCTCGCCGCCCTCGAGCTCCTTGAGCCGGAGGAGGAACTCGACCTGGCTGGTGCCTCGCCAGAGGTCCTCGGCGGCGGAAGCCTCGCCGAAGCGGGAAGCCGCCCTGGTCTGCGCGAATGCGTTGCCGGCGGGGACGATCGCCGAGACGACGTCGTTGCGGAGTTCCGCGTAGACGTCGACTATCCTCTTCTCGTCCCCGTAATCGGCGCCCGTCAGAAGGCTCGATACGAGCTCGAGGGCCTGCGGGAAGCGCTCGGCCAAGGCTTTCAGCCTGAACACGGCGAAGGAGCGGGCCTCGCCGGGAGCCCTCCCGCCCTCCGTCGCGCTGCCGAGGCCTCCGAGCCCCATGGCCGGCGTGCCCGAATCGAGGACGGCGCTGAAGCCTCCGGCGCTCCTCGCCATGCGCTGGGCGACCCGATCGTAGCCCACGCCGACCAGGCCCGCGCCCGTCACGAAGCGCGCCGCGAGGGGAAGCCAGGCGAAGAGGGCCTTATCGAGGGAATCGAGGGGAAAGGCCAAGTCGAGGTAGACGATGCCGTTGGTGAACATCGGGTGGAGGATCGCCTCCATGCCCGCGATCGAGGCCTTGTCGCGGCGGATCGATTCGACCCTTCGCGGGAGGTCCGCGCGCGCGAGGCTGGGAAGGGTGGCGATTTCCTCGGGCGAGTCGGGACGGGCCATCGCCGCGGCGAGGGCGGCTCCCCTCTCCTTCATCGCTGCCTTCTCCGCCGGAGAGAGGGTGCCGGCCCGCGCCGCCAGCTCGGCGTCGCGCTTCGCGGCGCCGAGCTCGAGGAGACCCGCCTCCGGGTAGATGGTCACCGTGCTCCGATGGGGATTTCGCGCGATGAGGTCGAGGGCCATGGACTCGAGATAGCGCGGATCGGCGGCCATCCGGGCCTTGAGCTCGGCCAGCGGAGTCTCGAAGGAGAGGGTCGTCAGGGGCTTCTCCCCATGGAGCCAACCTCGAGCCGCGCGGCCGAAGAGCCGGAGCCCGTAGGCGCCCGAGCCCCGGCGGATCTCGCGATTGGCGAAGGCGACGGAATGCATCGCCGCGTCCAGGGCCTCGGGCGAGAAGCCCTCGGCGGCCGTCCGCTCGACGGTCCCGACTATCAGCTTCTCGACCGCGTCCTCGTCGCCTCGCCTCGCGCCGCGGAGCCCGGCCGAGAACAGTATCTGCCTGAAGCCCGAATCCGCTCCGCATTGCGGCGACAGATCCTCGCCGAGTCCCGAATCCCTGAGGGCCTTGGCGAGGGACGCGCCGTCGTGACCGAGGAGGAGCTCGGAAACGAGTTCCATCGCCAAAGCGGAGGTAGCGTCGGTCACGGGAACGGTGAGCCAATTCACGATGATGGACGTAACGGAGTCCGAGCCCTCGGCGAGGGGGTAGGGGACCTCGAGCCGCTTGAGCAGCGATAGCCGCTCTTGGAGCGGGATCTCGCTGTCCACGCTCCGGGCGTCGAAGCGCGAGAGGAATCTGGCGTCGAGGAAGTCCATCTGCCGCTCTGCGTCTATGTTCCCGTAAAGGAAGATGCGGCAGTTCGAGGGATGGTAGTGCCGCGACCAGAAAGCCTTGAAAGCCGAGTAATCGAGCTTGGGAATCTCCTCCGGGTCGCCGCCCGAGTCGAAGGAATAGGGATGCCCCGGCGAGAAGAGGCTCGTGTAGGCCGCGGTCGCGGCGAGGGATTCGGAGGACGAGTAGTCGCCGCGCATCTCGTTGTAGACGACGCCTTTAATGTCGAGCCTGCCGTCCTCGCCCAGCTCTAGCCTGTGGGCTTCCTGAAGGAAGGTGGCCTCGGTGAGCCTCGGGAAGAAGACGGCGTCGCCGTAGACGTCCATCAAGTTGAAATAGTCGGCCTCTACCGCGCTCGCCGCGGGGTAGACCGTCTTGTCGGGGTAGGTGAAGGCGTTCATGAAGGTGGCCAGGCTCCGCCGAGCCATGACGAGGAAGCTGTCCTTGACGGGGAAGCGCTCGGAGCCGCAAAGCACGGAGTGCTCGACGATATGGGCGACCCCCGAGCCGTCCCGCGGCCTCGTCCTGAAGGCGAAGGCGAAGACGTTCTCCTCGTCGTCGGCCTCGAGGCGGTAGATCTCGCATCCGGTCTTCTTGTGGCGGATGTGGGCGCCGCGGCAGCGGTACTCCGGAAGCTCGTCCTCCGACAGGATTTCATAGGCGGGGTTGCGTAGGGTCATGGGACAGAAGATAGCACTTCGCGCCGTGGTCGGAAAGGAGTATAATCCTTCGATGTCCATCACGACCAAGACGGGCGACGACGGCTCGACGGATCTGTGGTCCGGGGAACGCGTCCGAAAGGACGATACCCGAATCGAAGTCTGCGGCGAGATCGACGAGCTCTCCTCCATCCTGGGCTTCGCCTGCCATGCGGCCGGACTGCCGGAGACGATCGAGGCCATGCGATCCCTCCAACGCGATCTCGTGCGCGCGGGTGGCGAGATCGCGTCGATAGAGCCGGCCTTCACCGATCCCATACAATCCTGGGACGAGGAGGCCCTGACGGCTAAGATAGCCGCCCTCGAGCTTCGAATTCCCCTGCGGGGCTTCGTCCTGCCCGGGAGGACCGAGGGGTCGGCCCGAATCGATCTCGCGCGCACGGCCGCGAGGAGGCTCGAGAGGCGGGTCGTCGCCCTCGCGCGAGAGGCTCCCGTCTCGGATATCCTGCGCCGCTACCTCAATAGGCTCTCCGACTATCTCTATATGCTCGCGAGGTCCGAGGAATCGGCCGAGGGCAAGATCGAATACAGCTGATAACCTGCTGGGGGGATGGATGCTGAAGAAGACGCGATGCGACGGCACGCTGATCCGGGACCTGCCGCCCTTTACCCTGCTCCTGCCCTACGTCATGCCGACGAGGACGGGCTCGATGATTTACTTCGAGCAGGAGCTGGACGTCACCGAGACTCTGAAGCGGATCAAGTCGATCAACCGGGTCCTCGTCAAGCGCAGGGAGATACTCACTCTCTTCGACGTCGTCATCTGCGCGGCCGTCAGGGCAGTGGCCATGAGGCCCAAGGTCAACCGCTTCATATCGGGCAGCCGCTTCTATCAGCGCAACCAGATCGTCTTCAACTTCGTCGCAAAGAAAGAGCTCTCGGACGAAGGCGAGGAAGTCAACGTGAAGATCCCCTTCGAGCCCGACGAGACCCTCGAGACGGTAGCCGAGAAGGTGAAGCGCTACGTCAAGAAGGCGGTCTCGGACCAGGGTATGGCCAACGACCAGGTCGTCAAGACGCTCGTCAAGTTCCCGCACTTCGTCCTGAAGATCGTCGCCAAGACCCTGCTCTGGCTCGACGACCACAACCTGATGCCGGCCGACATGATCGAGAGCGATCCCTGCTTCTGCTCGATCTTCCTGACCAACGTCGGCTCCTTCGGCCTCGACTCGCCCTTCCACCACCTTTACGAGCGCGGCAACTGCCCGATCTTCCTTTCGGTGGGCAAGGTGACGGCCAAGAATCGGCTCGAGGCCGACGGCTCCGTCTCGGAGCGCAAGGCGCTCTTCCTGCGCTACTCCTTCGACGACCGCATCGCCGATGGCACTTATATGGGCAAGACCCTCGAGCTGATGCGCCGGCTCATCGAGGAGCCGGAACTCCTGGCGGAGCGGCCCGAGCTCGATCCTGAGCGCGTAGCGCAGCTCATGCTCGTCGACCCCCAGACTTCGTATCGGAAGCGGAGCAGGCAAAGGGAATGAGGGCCGCGATGGATGAAGCGCGGGCGCGGAGCGACGCCGCGTAGACGCGACGGGACGTCGCGTCACGGCCCTGAGGCTTCGGCGCGAAATTCCTTGACCCTGCAGTATGCTTCAGCCATTACCCTCTCGCGAAAGAGGAGGGCGGCATGCGATCGAGGATCTTCTATTTTTCTTCAACCGGGGAAACCCTATTCGCCGCGCGGCTATCCGACGATGAGTCCGAGGCCGTCGGGGTCTGCTTTCCCGTCTATCTCCATAGGCGCCGTCCACGCTCCGCGACTTCCTCGCCCGCTCGCGATTCCGGAAAGGTGCCTACGTCGTCGCGCTCGCCACGCGCAACGGCGGTCCGGGCTCCTGCCTGCGAGGCGTCGACGCGGTTCTGCGGCAGGGCCGCTCGCGGCCGGCTTCGGCGTCCTTTAGCCCGGCAATTCGGTCACCCTCGTCGACTTTACGAACGCTCCCGAGGAGCGGGCGCGGCGCCTCGCGGAATCGGAGGGCGCCGCCCCTACTCTGCCTCTCGTTGCTACGAGCGACCTCGTCTCGTCTCACGAGACGAGGTCATCGTCGCCCTCGAGGGCGATGTCCCCGTCCTCCCAGGCGCGCTTGAGGTAGCCGAGGAATTCGCGGCCCGCCTCGGCCGCGTCCTCGCGGCGCACCGGGCCGAGGATCGAGTA
>Ga0181529_10008185_pt1 | contig 10249 bp, 9 predicted proteins | sample PEATcosm2014_Bin_36_FD_119763 | JGI IMG/M metagenome (GOLD analysis project Ga0181529, IMG submission 119763) | Peatland microbial communities from MTU Mesocosm Facility, Houghton, MI, USA - PEATcosm2014_Bin10_30_metaG | ecosystem: Environmental > Terrestrial > Soil > Wetlands > Peat | place... | reverse complement strand
CCGACCGTGCTGCCGATGTTCGGCCACTTCCTCCATCTCGGCGTCTGGCCGCTCATCATGGGCGTCTCGATGTTCCTGCAGATGAAGCTGAATCCCGAGCCGGCCGACCCGGTGCAGAAGACGATGTTCGCCTGGATGCCGGTCATTTTCACGTTCATGCTCGGCTCGTTCCCCGCCGGCCTGGTGATCTACTGGACCTGGAACAACACGCTGACCGTGTTTCAGCAGTCTTTCATCATGTGGCGCGCCGGCGTGAAGGTGGAGCTGTTCGACAATCTCAAGCGGCTGGTGCGCCGCACGCAGCCGACGTGACCGTCGGCCTCGACGCCGACTTCGCGCCGGAAACGCTCGAGGCCGGGCGCAAGCTGTTCGCCGGGCCCTGCGATTTCTTCTTCGCCGCCGCCAAGTCCGACGGCCTGCCGCCGATTGGCGCGCCGGAGATCGCCTTCGCCGGCCGCTCTAACGTCGGCAAATCGTCGCTGATCAACGCGCTGACCGGCCGCGCGACGTTGGCGCGCACGTCGAACACGCCCGGGCGAACCCAGGAACTGATCTTCTTCGCGCTCGGCGACCGGCTGACCCTGGTCGACATGCCGGGCTACGGCTACGCCGCGGTCGGCAAGGCCAAATCTTCTGCGTGGGTCGGCCTGATCCGCGATTATTTGCGCGGCCGCCCGTCGCTGATGCGCGCCTTCGTGCTCGTCGACGGACGGCGCGGGATCAAGGACAGCGACGAAGCGACGATGACGGCGCTCGACAAGGCGGCCGTTTCCTACGCCATCGTGCTGACCAAGCGCGACGAGGTGAAGGCGGCCGACCAGCCGCCGCTCGTCGCTGCGACGCTCGAAGCCTTGCGCAAACGCCCCGCCGCCTACCCGAACGTGTTCTTCACCTCGTCCCACACCGGCGAAGGCGTCCCGGAGCTGCGCGCCCATATCGCCGCCTTGCTGGCTGAGCGAGGCCAATAGGCGCGACCGCTGGTCGCGTCCGGCGCTTGCAGCCGCCTCGCCCTGCGACGATAGCGCCGCCAAAGAGCGCGGCCAACGACCGCGCCTATAGCGCCGCCGCTCGGAATCCCATCGTCGCCCTGTTTTTTGCGCTGTCGCGCGGGCCAGCCCTTCCGCTCCTTGGGCGCCCTTCCTACATTTGCACTAAGGCCGTCACAGGCGGCCAACGCGTTTTGGGTCGCCAGACGTCGCTTCGGGGCGTCGGCGGGGCCAGGAGGAGAATGCGATGAACTTGGAGAAATACACCGAGCGGGCGCGCGGCTTCGTTCAGAGCGCGCAATCGCTGGCGCTGCGGGAGAACCACCAGCAGTTCACCCCCCAGCACGTGCTAAAGGTCCTGCTGGACGACGAGGAAGGCTTGGCGGCCGGCCTGATAGACCGCGCCGGCGGCAATTCGCGCGACGCGCTTGCTGAGGTCGAGCTGGCGCTCGCCAAACTGCCCAAAGTCGAAGGCGCGGGCGCCGGCCAGCTCTATCTCGACCCCGCCACCGCGCGCATATTCGACACCGCCGAGCGCATCGCCGAGAAGGTGGGCGACTCGTTCGTCACCGTTGAGCGCCTGCTGCTGGCGGTGGCGATGGAGAAGAAAAGCGACGCGGGACGCATTCTCGCCAACGCCGGCGTGACGCCACAGACGCTCAACGCGGCGATCGAGACCCTTCGCAAGGGCCGCACCGCCGATTCGGCGAGCGCTGAGAACGCCTATGACGCGCTGAAGAAATACACCCGCAACCTCACCGAGGCGGCGCGGGCGGGCAAACTCGATCCGGTGATCGGCCGCGACGAGGAGATCCGCCGCACCATGCAAGTGCTGTCGCGGCGAACGAAGAACAACCCGGTGCTGATCGGCGAACCCGGCGTCGGCAAGACGGCGATCGTCGAAGGCCTGGCGCTGCGCATCGTCAATGGCGACGTGCCGGAATCGCTCAAGGACAAACAGCTCCTGTCGCTCGATATGGGCGCGCTGATCGCCGGCGCGAAATACCGCGGCGAGTTCGAGGAGCGCCTGAAGTCAGTGCTCAACGAGGTCACCGGGGCTCAAGGCGGAATCATTCTGTTCATCGACGAGATGCACACGATCGTCGGCGCCGGCAAGGCCGATGGCGCGATGGACGCCTCCAACCTGCTAAAGCCAGCGTTGGCGCGCGGCGAGTTGCATTGCATCGGCGCCACCACGCTCGACGAGTATCGCAAGCACGTCGAGAAAGACGCCGCCTTGGCGCGACGGTTCCAGCCGGTGTTCGTCTCGCAGCCGACGGTCGAGGACACGATCTCGATCCTGCGCGGCCTGAAGGAGAAATACGAGGTTCACCACGGCGTCCACATCACCGACGCCGCGATCGTCGCCGCGGCGACGCTGTCGAACCGCTACATCGCCGACCGCTTCCTGCCCGACAAGGCGATCGACCTGATCGACGAGGCGGCCTCGCGCCAGCGCATGCAGGTCGACTCCAAGCCGGAAGAGCTCGACGAGCTCGACCGCCGCATCATCCAGCTCAAGATCGAGCAGGAGGCGCTGAAGAAGGAGACCGACGCCGCATCGCGCGATCGGTTGGTCAAGCTCAACGGCGAGCTCAGCGAGCTCGAGGAGAAGTCCGCTGCGCTGACGACGCGCTGGCGGGCGGAGAAGAACAAGCTCGGCGCGGCGCAGAAGCTGAAAGAGGACCTCGAGGCCGCGCGCAACACGCTCGCCCAGGCGCAGCGCAAGGGCGACTACGCCGAAGCGGGACGGCTCGCCTATGGCGTGATCCCCGAACTGGAGAAGAAGCTCGCCACCACCGAGGGCCAGAGCTCGGCGGCGCTGGTCGAAGAGGCGGTGACCCCTGACCACGTGGCGCAGGTCGTGTCGCGCTGGACTGGCGTGCCGGTCGACAAGATGCTCGAGGGCGAACGCGACAAGCTGCTGAAGATGGAGATCGAGATCGCCAAGCGCGTCGTTGGCCAGAGCGAGGCGGTGACGGCGGTGTCGACGGCAGTGCGGCGCGCCCGCGCGGGCTTGCAGGACCCCAACCGGCCGATCGGCTCATTCATGTTCTTGGGACCGACCGGCGTCGGCAAGACCGAGCTGACCAAGGCGCTCGCCGCGTTCCTGTTCGACGACGAGACGGCGATGGTGCGCATCGACATGTCCGAGTATATGGAGAAGCATTCGGTGTCGCGGCTGATCGGCGCCCCGCCCGGCTACGTCGGCTACGAGGAAGGCGGCGCGCTGACCGAGGCGGTCAGGCGGCGGCCCTATCAAGTCGTGCTGTTCGACGAAATCGAGAAGGCGCATCCGGACGTGTTCAACGTCCTGCTGCAAGTGCTCGACGACGGGCGGCTGACTGACGGCCAGGGCCGCACCGTCGACTTCCGCAACGTGCTGATCGTCATGACCTCGAACCTCGGTTCGGAGTTCCTCTCCAGCCAGCCGGAAGGCGAGGACGTCAAGGCGGTCGAGAAAGAGGTGATGACGGCGGTGCGCGGACATTTCCGGCCCGAGTTCTTGAACCGCGTCGACGAGATCATCCTCTTCCACCGACTGCGGCGCGAGGACATGGGCGCGATCGTCGACATCCAGTTCAAGCGGCTCGCCAAGCTGCTCGAGGATCGCAAGATCGTTCTCGATCTCGACGCCAAGTCGCGCCACTGGCTCGCCGAGCGGGGCTACGACCCGGCCTATGGCGCGCGCCCGCTCAAGCGCGCGATCCAGAAGACGGTGCAGGACCCGCTGGCGCAGATGCTGCTCGCCGGCGAGATCCACGACGGCGAGACGATCAAGATCGGCGTGTCGCACGGCGGGCTGACTTTCAACGGCAAGCCCACGGCCGGCTCGCCCGAGGAGACGGCGCCGGCCAAACCGGCGACTGTGGTGAACTTCCCCAAGGGCGCGTAAGCGCGCTTCGCGCCCGGCGCGTCGCTCGGCTCAGCGACGCGCCGGTCGCATTCCCGTCGCCAAGTATTGGCGGGCCGCATCGGCCTCGTCGCGCGTCAGATAACCGAGCCGCAGCGTTTGCCGCGCCGGGCCGGCCCAGACGACGAGGCCAAACGGCAGCAACACTGCGGTGAGCAGGATGGACCAGCCGAGTCCTACGCGGCGCGTGACCTCTGCGGCGCCGACGAAAGCCTGGTAGCCGAGCGCCATCGCCGTCAGGTCGACCGCGCGTTCGTCTTCCCGCAAGCGATGGCGGATCGCCGCCAGCACGACATGGGCGAGTTCGTGGGCGAAACCGGCGACCACCCAGACGAACGAACGGCGATCGAGTTCCTCGGATTGTGCGTTGACCACCACCCGCAAACTGCGGAACGCCGGACTGTCGAGGGCTGGCATCGGCTGCGGCAGCTCGACCCACATCGGCGTCGGCGTTTCTGGACGATCGACGATTCTCAGGCCGACGCGGAGGTCGAGCCGCATCGAAGTTTTGATCCAGCCGAGCATCGCCGCATAGTCGCGGCGGTCGTAGAGGCCCTGTAGAACCGCGGCGTCGATCGGCAGCGCAGGGCCGCCCAGCGACGCACGGAGTTCGTCGATATAATCGCAGACGAGCTGGCTCAATCCGCGCCCCGTTCCCGCGTCCTCGCCGGCGCGGGCGAAAGTGGTTAGCACCGCGCCGACGGGGAGTCATGCTGCGGCGACTTGCGCCGTAACGGCTGTGACGGCGTCTAGAATTTCTGCGCCGTCGGCGTTATCAGGCGTGTGGGCGCGAACGGTCAGGAAGCGACGCGATGAACAACCTCTCAGCCTTTCTTGGCGGTTCGCCGGCGACGGTGGCGCTCAGGCTCGTCGTCGTTTCGTTCATCGTCGGCATCGTACTCGTCACGTTCGGCTTCGATCCGGGCAACATCATCGACAGCTTCGTCCGCCTAGTGCGCCGCCTGATCGACTACGGCCTGACCGACTTCCGCGAGATCGGCCGCGTCTTGGCGACCGGGGCGCTGGTGGTGCTGCCGGTATGGCTGGTGCTGCGGCTGCTCGGCGCGCGTCGCGCGCCCTGAGGCGTCAGCCTTCGCCCGCCGCCCATTCGCGCGCCCGCGTCCCGGTGAGCGCAGCAAGGGACCCGCGCCGCTCGACCGCCGCCGCCAGGCCGCCGAGAATCTCGCCGATCAGAGCCGGGCCGCGATAGACGAGACCGGTATAGACCTGGACCAGCGTCGCGCCGGCCTCGATCTTAGCCAGCGCGGTCTCGGCGCTGTCGACGCCGCCGCAACCGATCAACGTCAGCGCGCCGCCGCAGCGCAGATAGGCGCGCGCCAGCATCCGGGTCGAGGACTCGAACAGCGGCCGACCGGACAGACCGCCCGCTTCGCCCTGATCGCGCCCCTCGAGCGACTCGGGTCGCGCGACCGTCGTGTTGGCGACGATGAGCCCGTCGACGCCGCGCCGCGCGCACACTTCGACGACGTCGTCGAGGCCGCGCAGATCGAGGTCGGGCGCAATCTTGACCAGCAGCGGCCGCCCCGGCGCCGCCTGTTCGCGCGCCTCGGCGACGCGCGCCACCAGTTCGTCGAACGCGGCGCGCTGCTGCAGATCGCGCAGGCCGGGCGTGTTGGGCGAGGAGACGTTGACGGCGAAATAGCTGGCGGCGGGCGCGAAGGTCCTCACGCCGAGCGCGACGTCGGCGACGCGGTCGACGGCGTCACGGTTGGGGCCGAAATTGACGCCGACGATTCCGCGCGCCGGCCGCGCCGTCAGCCGCGTCCGCGCCGCTTCGTAGCCGGCGTTGTTGAAGCCCATGCGATTGATCAGCGCGCCGTCGCGGGGCAGCCGAAACAGCCGCGGCTGCGGATTGCCGTTTTGCGGCCGTGGCGTCAGCGTGCCGACCTCGACGAAGCCGAAGCCGAGCGCGAGCAGCGGGTCGGCGACTTCGGCGTTCTTATCGAAGCCAGCCGCCATGCCGATCGGATTGGGGAAGTCGAGGCCGAGCGCGCTGACGGCGAGCGAGGCCGGCGAGGCGGTCTTCGGCAGGAACGGCGCATATTTCAGCGCCGCGATCGTCGCGCGATGCGCGGCTTCGGGCGGCAGGCTGAGCAGCAGCGGCATCGTCAGCGCGCCCATCGTCTTGGTCAGCACGCGAGCGCTCCGAAGTCATGGCGGCCGTCGGCCGTCAGCGGCAGCGGCTGCGCCCAGACAACCGCAGCGAGCGGCAGCGCGCCGTAGAGATGGGGAAAGAGCGCGCCGCCGCGCGACGGCTCCCAGCGCAAGGCCGGCCCGAGCGCGTCGGCCTCGACCGCGACCAGCACGAGGTCGCCGCGGCCGGCGAACCATTTCGCCGCGGTCTGCGGCGCCTGGTCAGCGGTCGAGAAATGGATGAAGCCGTCCGTTCGATCGACTTCGGCGCCGAGGAAGACGCCCGCCGCCGTCGCAGCGCGCCACGCCTCAGCGGCGACGATCTTGAAGATCAGCGCCATTGCGCGCCGCTAATCCTGCAGCATCCGCTTCAGCAGTTCGAGCTCTTCGCGCAGCGCCGTGTCGGTGGCGCTGAGGCCTTCGATCTTGCGCACCGCGTGCAGCACCGTCGTGTGGTCGCGCCCGCCAAAGCGGCGGCCGATCTCCGGCAGCGAACGCAAGGTCAGCGCCTTGGACAGATACATCGCCACCTGCCGCGGTTTCACCACCATCGCCGTGCGGCGCGCCGAGAGAATGTCGGAGCGACTGACGCTGTAATGGCTGGCGACCAGCTTCTGGATGTCCTCGATCTTGACCCGTCGCGGCTCGCGCGCGCGGACGAGATCGCGGATCGCCGCTTCCGCCGCTTCGACCGTCAGCGGCGAACCCACGATCGAATGGGCGATCAGGCGATTGACTGCGCCTTCGAGATCGCGCCCGTTGGAGACGACCGAGCGCGCGACATAAGCGACCACCGCGGCCGAAACGGAGAAGTTCGGGTTCTGACCGCGCGCCGCAGCGATGCGCGCTTCGAGGATCTTCACGCGCAGCGGCTCGTCGAGCGCCGTCATCTCGACGCACAGGCCGCCGGCGAGCCGCGAACGCACGCGTTCGTCGAGCGCCTCGAGATCAGCCGGCGGGCGATCGGCGGCGACCACGACCTGGCGGCCGGAATCGAGTAGCGCGTTGAGCGCGTGGCCGAACTCGTTCTGGAACGCCTTGCCTTGCAGGAACTGCACGTCGTCGATGATCAGCAGATCGATCGACCGCATCGCCTCCTTGAAGGCGATCGCAGTGTGCGCCTGCAGCGCGGCGACGAAGCCGTACATGAAGCGCTCGGCGGTCAGGTAGATGACGCTGCGCCCCTGCGCCGCCGCGGCGTGCGCGGTCGCCTGGAGGAGATGAGTCTTGCCGAGGCCAACCGCCGAATGGACATAGAGCGGGCTGAAGGCGGGCGCCTGTCCGGCGCGGTCTTCGACGACGCGCTGCGCGGCGGAATAGGCGAGTTGATTGGAGCGGCCGACCAGGAACGAAGCGAACGTCAGCCGACGATCAAGCGGCGAACTGGCGAGCGCTTCTCCATAGACGGCGGCCTCCTCGCGCAACCCGCCGCCACGCGGCGCCGAGACGGAGGCGATGCGCGCCGTCGCCTGGCGCGCAGGATCGATCGTCTTGGGCTGGTTGCCGGCGGCCATCGCGGCGGGCGGCGCGGCCGACGCGCCCATCGACGAGCGCAAGCCGATGGCGACCGACGCGACGCCGCCGATCTCGGCGTCGAGGGCGGCGAGAATGCGATCGCTGTAATGGGCCTCGATCCAGCTCTTGAGGAAGCGCGTCGGCACTGAGAATTGCGCGCGGCCCGCCTCGATCGAGTCGAGCTTGAGGCAGCCGAACCACGACGTGAAGACGTTCTCGCCGAGTTCGGCGCGCAGGCGCCGGCAGCAGCGCCGCCAGCTTTCGTCGGTGTCGCGCGAAGATGGAATGATGCGAGCGTCGGCCGCAGCCGCGCTCAATTCGGCGCTCTCGTTCATCGGAGTCTCTTCTGAAGATTGATCGATAGGGGAATGGTGAGAAGGCTGGCGTGGACCGATTACGTCTGGGTCCACGGCATGCCTCCCGCCCTCCATCCGCCGAGCGCGCCGCGTCTATGCGACGCCGCGTCTAGGCCCCCTTCGAAACCTTCGCTGACATTGTAGCAACGCCGCCATCCGGCCGAAGCGAGCGCGCGCGCCGCGGCGAGCGAACGAACGCCAGACCGACAGAGGAAGAGAACGGGCGTCTCCTGGTCGGCGCCGCGCGCCGTCAATTCCGCGATCACGCGCTGGACGAAGTCAACGGCTGGCCGCATTCCCGGATAGCTCGCCCACTCGACGAAGATCGGCGTTTTGCCGAGATCGTTCAGGTCGGGAACGCCGACCCAGGTCCATTCGGCTTGAGTCCGCACGTCGACCAGTTCCGCTTTTTGGTCTTCTTTCAGCAGCGCATAGGCGTCGCTGATCGACAATTCCCCCGCGTAATCCGCAGGTCGTTGAAACGACATGGCCTCTCCTCCCACAGCCCGCACTGTGGTGTGTCATTCCGAGCGTATGTTTCGAAGATCCGTCGAAACGCAAGAAAAATTCGGTAAACATCAACGCCCACCGAATGACGTCAACATCCCGACAAATAGACAACTTATTCTATTTAACGCCCCCTAGCGTTTATACTTAAGTGAGCCCTCGCGATCTTCGATTTGATCGCTTATTCCTCACCTGAGACAGCATTTATGCTTGGACGGCTAACTATCGCATGAGGCATGGCGCAGGGCAACTCGTTTGTCGGCGACAAACCGACGCCCCTGCGCACAGCGCGCCATTCTTTCGCGCCAGTTCTCCTGGGCTGGCGGACAAATGGTTGATAAACGGACAGACTTCATGCTGGGGGGCGAGCCGAAGGGCATCGCGCCGGTGCGTTATAGACGCCACACTGCTGGAACAATTCCGACATACGTTCGCCGCCACTTTTCCGCCGCTCGCCATGCTTAGCAATTAACATTCTGGTAGGGTTGACGTTTTCATGATCGATGAATTTCCCCAGCGGAGCCCGACGAAGCGTCGACGAAATGTTGCAATTTTGTCTCATGACGGAAAAATGCAGGTGCAGACCCCCGCCTCGTCAACCGCCGAACCCGCGGCCGACTGGCGCGCCGACGCGTACCGACGCTTCGAGGCCGAGCGCACCCGCCCGGCGGCCGACCTACTCGCGCGCATCCCGCCTGGCGCGCGCCGAAGGATTATCGATCTCGGCTGCGGGCCGGGCAATTCCACCGCGCTCCTCGCCGAATGGCGCCCGCAAGCGGCGATCGTCGGCCTCGATTCTTCTCCTAACATGTTAGTGGCGGCGCACGCGCGTCTGCCGGAGGTGGAATTCCGGCAGGGAGACATCGCCGAATGGAGCGACCCGTCGGCCGACCTGGTTTTCGCCAACGCCGCGCTGCAATGGGTTCCCGACCATATCGGCGTGATGCGGCGCCTCGTCGCCGAACTGCCGGCGCGAGGGTGCCTGGCGGTGCAGATGCCCGACAACGAGAACGAGCCCAGCCACACGCTGATGCGCGAGATCGCCGCGACGGCGCCCTTCCGCGACAAACTCGCCGACGCCGCGGCGGCGCGCGAGCCGATCGGCGCCTTCGCCGACTACGACGACGCGCTGTCGGCGCATTGCGACGAAATCGACATCTGGCGCACGACTTACGTCCATCGCCTCGACGGGCCAGACGCGATCGTCGCCTGGCTCGAGAGCACGGGACTGCGGCCGTTCCTCAATCCGCTCGACGCCGACGCACGCGCCGATTTCCTCGCGCTCTACCGAGCTGGAATCGCCCGCGCTTATCCGGCGCGCGCCGGCGGCGGCGCGCTGCTGCCGTTTCCGCGTCTCTTCATCGTCGCGACGCGGCGCGAATAGGATTGACGGCGCGCCGCGCCGCGGCTGAAACAGGCGCGCGGGCGGCAAGATGGGGACTGGCGATGCGTCGGATGGTCATCGCGATGGCGATTGCGACGGGCGCGCTGGCGGGCGCGGCGGCGCAAGACAAGGGCTCGCTCGCGCCGGCGCTGCTGCCGCCGCTCGCCAATCCCAACGATCCCAAGCTCGCCGCCAAGGAGGTGTTCGGCCGCGCCATGACGCCGGCCGAAGCGCAGGCGCGCTCGATCGGTTTCTATTCGCGCGGCTGCCTGGCCGGCGCGGTCGCGCTGCCGGTCGACGGCGACGCCTGGCAGGTGATGCGCCTGTCGCGCAACCGGGCCTGGGGCCACCCGGCGATGATCGCCTTCCTCGAGCGCTTCTCGCGCAAGGCGGCGCACGAAGGCGTCTGGCCGGGCATTCTGGTCGGCGACAT
>Ga0181529_10008184_pt1 | contig 10249 bp, 8 predicted proteins | sample PEATcosm2014_Bin_36_FD_119763 | JGI IMG/M metagenome (GOLD analysis project Ga0181529, IMG submission 119763) | Peatland microbial communities from MTU Mesocosm Facility, Houghton, MI, USA - PEATcosm2014_Bin10_30_metaG | ecosystem: Environmental > Terrestrial > Soil > Wetlands > Peat | place... | reverse complement strand
TGATCCTGAGCGATGCCGAGAAGCTCTGCGCCTTTGCGCGATTCTGCGATCCCGGTGGCAAGATCTGGAGTCTGATCGAGCAGACGGATAACCCCGACGCCCGCGCGCTGGTCATCCGGGAAGCCATGCACTGCCCCGCCGGCCGCCTGGTCGTTCACGATAAGAAAACTCGAAAAGAAATCGAAGACCCGCTGGCGCCCGCGATCGGCGTTGTGGAAGATCCCGCCCTCGGCTGCAGCGGCCCACTTTGGGTCCAGGGGGACATTCAGGTCGAGTCCGCCGACGGCAAGCGTTACGAGACACGCAACCGCGTCACGCTTTGCCGCTGCGGGGCCTCTGACAATAAACCTTTCTGCAATGGCAGCCACGCCAGCATCAAGTTTAATGACGGACTTATCGAAAGGGACTAGCAGAACAATCCAGGGGTCGGGAATCTTTGATGCAAAAAAGAGCATCAAAGACTCCCGACCCTTTGATACTCATCCCGGCGCCCCGTCGTCCCATTCGACTTTGATCGCATCGCTCATCAAACCCAGAAACCATCCGCCGCATCGAGCGTATCCGCTTCGCGTTGTGCCGTCGGACAGGGCGACGGTGAAATAATAAACCACCTGACCCTTGCCGCATCGCAGAAAAAACGGACCCAGTCTCAGGAAGCGTTTCTCCGCCGCCAGCAGGCGATAGCCGTTCTCGGCCGCCCATTTTTCGAGAATCGAACTGCCGCGCGATGCGCTCCAACTGAACGACATCGCCACGACGGCAACAAAAATCAAAATAAGGACAACCGGCATGGCCGCCTTCACGTGTTCAGGCCCCGGTCTTGTTTGCCCTTATTTCCATTCCGTCAACCCGACCAGCGGATAAATCCACGTATCCGTCCGGAACGGCGCGGCGGGGATGTCGGCGGCATTCCAGAGGTTGCAGCCGTCGGGATAGTTGTCCCAGGCGTAGCGGACGGCCACGGGAGCGGCGACCTGCGAGCTGGAGACGACGATGGTTTCGCCGTCGATTTTGGCGTCGGCGGTGACGAATTTCTGGTCGGCGCCGGCGATCTGGAACCATTTGAGCGGGCCGCCCTTGGCGACCAGGCCGCCGCCGATGTGCGTGAAGCTCAGGCGGATCGTTGCGGCGTCGGTCTTCATCGAATCATACACGGGGCCGCTGTATTCGATCTTACGGCCGTAGACGTTGGCAAGGGCGATCTTGGTCAGGCGTTCGCCGAGTGGGGCTTTGTTGTGGGGGTGGACGTTTTTCGCCTCGCCGGTGTCGATGATGCAGGCCATGCCGGTATTGGGGATCGAGAGGACCGTGGCCTGCTGCTCGCGGAGGCGCGGGTTGTTGCTGATATTCTGCTGGCCGGGGAGTTGCACGATATAGAAGGGGAAATCGCCCTGGCCCCAGCGGGTTCGCCAGTCCTTGATGAGGGTGGCCTGGACACGGCCGTAATTCGAGACGCCGGAATCGCCCCAGCAGACGCTCTCGCCCTGATACCAGATGACGCCGCGCATGGCGTAGGGGATGATGGGTGCGACCATTCCGTTGTAATCAACTGTGGGCTCGTGTTGATCCCGCAGCGGGTCGCCCAGGCGAGCGGTGGCGGCGGGCAGGGCCTTGTTCATCGGCCACGGCGGGCGCGTTCCGGCGGCCAGTGTCACGGCCGGATTGGCGCGATAGGCCTTGAGGCAGGCGTCGAAATTATCGACCATTGGCTTGAGCAGCGGATCGGCGACCAGGGCTTCGCGCGAGATCCACGATTCGGCCGTGCTGGCGCCAACGGCCGTCGTCACGATGCCGATGGGAACATTGATTTCCTTTTGCAGGTCGCGGGCGAAGAGATAGCCGACGGCCGAGAATCCGGGCACCGTCTGCGGCGAGCAGACTTCCCATGTGCCGGCGACCGCGGGGAGCGGTTCGGAGCCTTTGGCGTCGCGGACGGTGAACATGCGGATTTTGGGATAATTAGCGGCCGCGATTTCCTGGGCTTCGTTGGTGATGCCGGCGTAGCTGCCTTTGGAGGCGGAGACGGGGAAGGTCATGTTCGATTGGCCCGACCCGACCCACACCTCGCCGATGAGGATGTCATGGATGGTGATCGAGTTGGTCCCGGCGATGGTCATCTCGACCGGTCCGCCGGCCGTCTGCTTGGGAAGGCGAACCATCCAGCGCTTATCCGCGCCGGCGGTGGCGGTCTGTTTCTGATCGCCAAGGGTGACGGTGACAACTTCGCCCGCGTCGGCCGTTCCCCAGACCGGGATCGCCGCATCCTGTTGCAGCACCATATGGTCGCTGAAGAGGGCGGAGGGCGTGACATTGGCCGACGCCACAGAGGCCAGCAACGTGCCCAGGGCGGCCGCGAGGCAGGATCGGAATTTCATTGCGCGTGTTCCTTTCTTCGCTGAACCATTGGCCGAGAGAGCGATGGAGAGTCGCATCCTCCGGCCGTCCCAAACGTGAATGCGGGTAGAATAAGGCGCGGCGTGCGGATTTGCAAAATGAAAGCGGGGTGGGTGCGGCCGGCGCCGGTCCTTGACAATCCTCTTGGCCAAACCGCAAGATCGTCGGCGCTATGAGCCGCGCCATCATCCTGCAGCATGTTGAGTTCGAGACGGCCGGGCGGATTATTCCGCTGTTTCGGGACTATGGGATACCGACGGAGGTTCGGCGGCTTTACAAGGGTGACGAGGTTCCCGGCGACCTGGAGCACGTGCGAGTGCTGATTGTCATGGGCGGGCCGATGGGAGTGTCGGATATCGGGTCGGAGAAATATCCGTTTCTGGCCAAAGAGGTGGAACTGATAAAGAGCATGATCGCCAGCGATCGGGCGATGCTGGGGATTTGCCTGGGTGCGCAGCTTCTGGCGCACGCGGGCGGGGCGAAGGTGTATCCGTGCGTGAAGCCGGGAGCAACGCCGCAGGATCCGCCGACGCCCACGCCGGAAATTGGCTGGGGGCCGGTGACGTTTCCGTTCCCCGGCGGGACCGAGCCGCTGGTGATGGGGCTGGTGGACGGCGCGCCGATGTTCCACTGGCATTTTGATACGTTCGATCTGCCGAAACTTCCCGCGGCGCCGGGCGCGCCGGCGGCGCCGCCTCCGCCGACGGGAAATGCGCTGCTGAGTTCGACGCGGACGTGCAAGAACCAGGCGTTTCGGTTTCGCAACCGGCTGTTCGGGTTCCAATACCATTTTGAGATGACGGCGGAGGGAATCGAGCAGCTTGTGACGGCCGACCGCCAGACGTGTGTGAAGGTTCTGGGCCCCGACGGGCCGGATCGGATCATGGCGGCCACTGAGAAGAACTACGCGCGGTACAGCCGCCTGGGCGATCGGCTGATCCGGAACTTCGTGCAGTTTCTAAAGGTTAGTTAGCATAGCATGAACTGGCTGGGCACATTTCTGCGCAGGCAGGCGCAGGCGCGAGTGCGCCCGTGGGGGCTGGCGGTTCCGATCGCGGTGCTGATTGTGAGCCTGCCGCTGCTGCGGCCGCTGCGCATACCCGATCCGACGCGGCTGGGCGACTCCGAAGCGGCCCGGCTGGCGACGGTTGACGCCATCGTCGAAAACCCGGTTGTCAGTGGGCAAGCGCCGGCGATGCGCCTGGCGATCCGCGACGAGTGGTCGGCGGATGTCACCACCGCGATGGTGATCCACGGACGAAGATATTCCGTTCAGGCGCCGATGCTGGCGTTCATCCTGGCCGGTCCCTACGCGATCATGCACCGCCTGGGCTGGACACTGCGGGACAATTCGGTGTTCGTGCCGTTTATGCTGACGCTCATCGGATCGACGCTTCCGGTGGCGGCGGCGGCGGGATTGCTCTATCGCATCGGACGGCTCTTCGAGTTGCGGCGGAATTGGCGGACGCTGCTGGCGGCGATTTGCGTCTTTGGCGGCGGGCTGATCAGCTATGCGACGGTCATCAATCCCCACGCACCGGCGGCGGCGCTGATAATCGCGGCGGCCGGTTGCCTGATTCAGGTGGCGGCCAGCGAACGGCCGGGGCGGCAGGGGGGATGGCTGGTCGGGGCGGGATTGCTGGCGGCATTGGCGGGGACAATCGATCCGCTGACGGCGCTGTTTGCAGTGCTGTTTCCCGCGGTGATTTTCGCGATGCGGCTGCCGACGGGTTTGAAGATCGCCGGCGTGCTGTTGTATGGCGTGGGAATGATGCCGCCGATGGCGCTGTACGCGGTGTTGACGATGCCGCTGACGGGCGACTTGCGGCCCGGCGTGCTGCATCCGGAACTGGTGCGATCGATCCCGCGGTCGGCGTTGTTGACGACCAGAAGCACGACCGCGGCAGCGTCGTCCACGGCGGAATCCTCTGCCAGTGTCGCGGCCCAACCGCTGGCAGCGCCCGACGATGAAGAGGTCGTCGCCACGCCCGGGCTGGTGTGGCGGAGCATTGCGGCCGCGGGAAGCGGCGTGGCCGACCTGCTGGCGACATTGTTTGGATCGCACGGCCTGCTGAGCCATTTTCCGATTGCCATTGTTGGCGCGATGGGTATCGGCGCGGTGATGCACCGGCACTGGCCGATGACCACGAAACTCCTGGCCGCCATCAGTGCCACCGGCATGATCGCGGCGCTCGTGCTGTGCATGGTGCACGACGCCGGCCCGGGCGCGATGTTCGCCAATCAGACCTGGATCGCGATGATGCCGATGCTGTTGTTCTGGATCGGCGCGTGGTTTCGCCGCCGGCATCGGCGGGGCGTGTGGATCGGCTTGGGCATCTTGCTCGGTTTCAGCGTCATCGTCTCGCTCATCGGGGCGACCGATCCAATGCCGCGCAGCGGATACGATCAGTACACACCCATCGGCGCGATCGGCCGGATGATCCACGGCGAGGCGACATCGATCGGGCAGTAAGCCGCAGTTTCCCCGTTGCCCCTGTCGCCGCCATCACTACAATCGGAATCAGTTGAATTTCACGATGCAAGACCTGAAGGAGAGCCAATGTCGCTGCGATCTTTGTTGGCCACGGGAACGAAATTGTGGTTGGATTCCATCGAGCCGGAACTGGTGAAAAAGAATCGCGCTCTGGGCGCCACGGGGGCAACGAGCAATCCGATCATCGTCTCGGACATCATCAAGACCGGCCGTTGCGACGACCTGATCACTACGCTCATCGCTCGCGGTCTGGCCGACGACGCCATCGCGTGGGAATTGACCGATTACCTGGTCAAGTCGGCCCAGGCGGTGTTTCTGCCGGTGTGGCAGCAGGCCGGGGGAAACGACGGCTACGTGAGCTTTGAACTGGACCCGCTGCTGGAGGATTTGCAGCTTGCGCCGCCGGTGCCGCAGCGGTCCAGTAAGTACATCGAGCTGGGTCGCAAATGGGCGGCCGGACAACAGAACCGCATGATCAAAGTCCCCGCCACCGAAGGCGGGCTGGGCGCGCTGGAGGAACTTGCGGCCAGCGGAATCACGCTCAATATCACGCTTATCTTCACCGAACGGCAATACAAACTGGCCCGCGATGCGGTATGGCGCGGCGCGCAGCGCCGCAAGAACGGCCTGACCGGGTTCAAGAGCGTCTACAGCATCTTCGTCTCGCGCGTCGATGTGTACACCGAGAAGCACGTTCCGCAGCTCAGCCCCGCGGCACAGGGGCTGGTCGGGATCGTCAACGCCAAGCGTCTGTGGCAACTGAACCGCAGCTTCTGGGCGGACAAGAAACTCCCGCTGCAACAGGAAATCATCTTCGCCAGCACCGGCACCAAGAAACCCAGCGACCCGGCTGATAAATACGTCGCCGCCCTGGCCGGAAGCGATATCCAGACCAATCCCCCGGCCACGAACGACGCCGTCGAGAAACTGAACAAGACCTACACGCGGCAGGTCGACATGATGCCTCCGGCCGCCGTGCTCGATGAGATCGCGCAGAAGGTCGATCAGCAGAAACTGGAAGACACACTGATGAGCGAAGGCGCCGCCAAGTTCGCCGATCCGCACAAGGCGCTGCTCAAACAGATCGCCCAGAAGCGAGCATCGCTGACGGCGGTGAAGTGACGTTTTTGGAAGGCGAGTTGCCTCGCGTGCGGTCACCGGACCACCTCGCGGTCAACTACATTCCCGCGATTCTGAAGATCAGAGAACTGCCCGCTCACCTTCCCAGAACGATGTCGAGGCCGGTGAGGATTATCTGCACGGTTCGCGCCGGCAACCGCCCCACTTTTTCCGTCAGGAACCCACGATCCAGCGCGACGACCTGAGAGACGTTGGCGACCGAGTCCTTGGACAGCCCGCTGATTCTTGCGGAAATCGATACATTCCCAGGTGCGTCCGCCCATCTCAGGTTGCTGGTGAGAGGTACGCAGATGACTGTTGCAATTCGGCTGCGATTGAGGGCGTCGCCTTGAATAACGACGACCGGCCGACGAAACCCGGCGCCCGACCCAGCCGGTTCATCCAAATCAGCCCACCACCACATCGCCTTGAAACAGTTCTACCATGTTTCCCGCCGCAGCGCCCGGCGCGCGGCGGCCCGGACAAAATCAGTCTCCTGATGCTCGCCCGCAGCGCACACCTTGTTCATCGCTTTGGTGATGGAGTCCGGCGAATGCCGCAGGAGGTATTGTCGCAGGGCGTCGCTGTACAACTCGCTGCGGCTGCGCCCCTGCGAGCGGGCAAACCTCTCGGCTTCCTTGAAAATACGATCAGGGATGGATACCGCTGCTTTCATGTCACTAATATAACCGCTGGCACTGTGGGTCGGCAATAACGCTTATTTGCCGATGGAATGAGACTGTGTGAGCCGGGGATCACATATCAAGATTGAGCATGCCACTTTCGGCCAGCGGACGTAATGTCGCCGGTCACGCGAATCTTGCCTCGCAGCGCTCCAATGAGGTGCGCGGATGTGCTGCCAATACGGCTGCGCTTGGCGACGGGAGGGCTTCGTTTGATCTTGCCCACAGCAATCGTCTTCATGGCCGTAGTGCAGAGAGCCCGCCGGTCGAATGTCTAGTCTCTCGTCGGGCTCGGTAAAGCGGCCGACAAAAAAACCGGCATGTTCGTCATGCCGGTTGAAGTCGAATTTCAATTTCGCCGTTACCCGTCCTCTTGGCCAGATCAGTGGGAGTAGTAATAGTTCGTCTGCGGAGTCGGCGCGTAATAGTAATACGTCGTCGGCGCGCCCGGCTGCACTACGATCGGCGCCGGGGCCGGAACGGCCTGAGGCTGCGTCTGCACGGCCGGGGGCGCCGGCTGCATATAAACAACCGCCGGAGCGGGCTGCGTGTAGTACACCACCGGCGGTGCCGGCTGCGTGTAGATGTACTGCGGGGCCGGCTCGTACACGACGGTCGGGCCGCAATAGTCCGGCGCGTAAATCGGGAATCCGATGCCGATGCCAAAGCCGATCCGGTCGCCGCGGAATCCCTCGCGGAACCCACCGCCGACAAATCCGCGATCTCCGAACCCACCGCCAATCACTACGCCACCATGAATACCAGCCTGAGCCACTGTGGGGGCCAGGGGGGCCAGAACAAGCAGGGCCACCGCCGCTGTAATCAACCGTTTCATAACCACACTCCTTGATCTTCTCATCCGTCGAATCAGACACTCTAAAGCCCGATCCGTTAGATATTGTATGGACGCCGGCCGGCGGTTGGGAATTACATGGCCAACGCGACAAAGCCTTTTTCCGCCACCCCGGCCGCGACACTTTGGCGTAGTCGGATGGGAAATCGGGCGCTGCGGCCCGGCGGGTGGCATCCGGGCCGTTTTTCCGTCACAATGCGGCATCGGAGAAGGATCGTGCGGCATGTGGTATTTTGCGTATGGGTCGAATCTGAACTCGCGCGCCGTGGCCGAGTGGTGCCGCCACTATGGGTTCCGGCCGCCGGTCATGAAGCCGGGCCGGCCGGGAACGCTGCCCAATTATCGGCTCTGCTTCCCCATCTTCAGCGAATACTGGGGCGGCGGAATCGCCGACATCGTCTATGACCCAGGTAAATACGTCGCCGGCGTCCTGTTCGACCTGACCGAAAACGACCTGAAGGTTCTGGACCAGAAGATCGGCCGCACCGTCGATGCCGCCGGCAACGAGATCGGGCTTTATCGCCGCATTGAAGTCAAGGTCTCTCCCCAAGCCAAGGGCGAGGCGGTGAAGGCGATGACATACCAGGGTGTGAATGTCGAACGCTATCACATCCCGCCGACGCAGCACTATATGGACTTGGTCATTCAGGGCGCCTACAGCTTTGGGTTGTCGATGATGTGGATATCGTACATAAAGAGTTTCAGCACGCAGGTCGGCCGCAAACCCCGCCCGCCGGGGTATGGGGATGTGGCGCCGAGGTTGTGATGCGGGTGCGGATGACAGGGTGACTTGGTGACACGGTGACAAGGTGACAAAGAAAGCTGACAACGCCACATTACTTCTTCACCTTGTCACCTGGTCACCATGTCACCTTGTCAATTCCGCATTGCGGTGAACACGCGGGTCCGACAATGGGCATTTACGACCGGGACTATTACCGAAGCCAGCCATCGCGGGGCGGATTCGCCGCCGCCCGGGCCTTGTCCGTCACCACCTGGCTCATCATCATCAACGTCGCCGTCTTTTTCCTGGACCACATCCTGGCCGGCATGGCCGACGGCGGCCGGCATGGGCGGGGATATAACGATCAAATTGGCCTGCTGACGCAGTGGGGATACTTTTCCTTCACGACTGCCATCCTGCAAGGCCAGGTCTGGCGGTTCGTCACCTTCCAGTTTCTGCACGCCGGCCTGCCGCATCTTTTCTGGAATATGCTGAGCCTCTATTTCTTCGGCCGGATCGTTGAGCCGATGTACGGGGCCGGAAAGTTCCTGGGCATGTACCTCACCTGCGGCGTGGCCGGCACGGTGGCGTATATGCTCTTGTGGGCGGCCGGCGTGTTCGGCGACGTCGGGGCGCAAACGCAACTGGTCGGCGCCAGTGCCGGAATCTTCGGCGTGCTGGTGATAGCGGCGATGATCGCCCCCGACGTTACGTTCATGCTGATTATCCCGCCCATCCCCATGCGCCTGCGCACCCTGGCCTGGATCATGCTGGGCATCGCCGCGTACGCGGTGATCTTCTCCGGCAACAACGCCGGCGGCGAGGCCGCCCACCTCGGCGGCGCCGTCATGGGATTTCTCTTCGTGAAAAACCCTCGCCTGCTGGACATCTTCCGCCCCGGCCGATTTCAACGCCGCCCCCGCGGCCGGCGTTTCAGCGACTGGCGCAACGATCCGGATCATTGAATCTGCTTCACGCAAAGGCGCCAGGCTCGCAGAGGTTGGACTCCAGGGCATGGACCAGACGCGGTAGACCTTTTGGCTGGCCAAAGGGGGCGGGCGCGGGACTTTCGACGCTCGCGGTTAGAATCGGACGCTGATGAATGAGCAGGGCGACAAGTCGATGGCCGGCGTGCCGTATCGGGCGATCGAGCCGGGGCGGACGATGATGACGATCGCCAATGGGGGGCGGATGAGCCGGCATTGGCTGGCGGGGCTCGGCGCCGGGGCGGATAAGCTGGGGCTGCGGCATGTGTTTATCGAGATCGACGCCATTCGGGCGGCTCTGGCGAAATCGCCGGGCGGGACGATCGATGAACTGAACCGGCTCATCGTGCAGCGGAAGATCGGGCTGGTGCTGAATTACGCGCTAAACGCGGCGGCGGAATTTCCGGTGGATCGGGCCTGGCCGGGGGCGTATCGGAATTTCTTTGAAGTGCGCGGCGTGGCGCAGTGCTTTCTGTGGGCGGATCATCCGCAGTGGGTGAGCGAGAAGGCGGCGCTGGCGCCGGCGACGCAGGCGGTTTTGCGATCGGGCAATCAGAGCCATTTTCTCAAGAGCCAGGCACACGCCGACGAGATCGCGCGGGTGTTGGGGTGGCCGAATTGTTATGAGCTGCCGTGCGGGGCGGATACGGATGTGCTGCGGCCGGCGGCGAATGCACCGGCCGCGGATTTTGACCTGGTTGCGGTGTATGGGGGCGATGTCGAGCGGCTGCCGGCGTGGCTGGAGGAGTTCGTCGCTCAGGATGACCCCGATCCGGCGGCGATCGACCGTGCCGTAGCCAAACAGGTGGAAAGTGAATTGGCGTCGCTGTGGGAGAAGGAAGCGCCGGCGAACATGCGAGCGGAATTGGCCGCGTGGTCGGCGAAGATGGTGGCGATGAAATTAGACGATTCGTCGGTGGCGTCGTTCCGGTATTTCCAGAAGCTGGCCGATGAATTCCCGGCCGTAAGCTGGTGGCTGGCGGCAATGTATCCGGT
>Ga0181529_10008183_pt1 | contig 10249 bp, 9 predicted proteins | sample PEATcosm2014_Bin_36_FD_119763 | JGI IMG/M metagenome (GOLD analysis project Ga0181529, IMG submission 119763) | Peatland microbial communities from MTU Mesocosm Facility, Houghton, MI, USA - PEATcosm2014_Bin10_30_metaG | ecosystem: Environmental > Terrestrial > Soil > Wetlands > Peat | place... | reverse complement strand
GAACCCCGTGTTCCTCTACATGAAGGGCAACGCGATGTTCCCGCAGTGCGGGTTCTCGGCGCGGGTGGTGCAGATCCTCACCCACCTGGGGGTGCCGTTCAAGACCGCCAACGTGCTGGAGGACCCCGAGCTGCGCGAGGGCGTCAAGCAGTTCTCCAACTGGCCGACCGTGCCGCAGCTCTACATCAAGGGCGAGTTCATCGGCGGCTGCGACATCGTCACCGAGATGTACCAGTCGGGCGAGCTGGCGACGACCCTCGCGGCAAAGGGCATTCCGCACGAGGCCGCGGAGTAGCGCCTCAGGCCGCCTGGCCGGGCAAGCGCCAAAACGCCTCCAGGTGCTGCTCGAGGTCGGCGTCCGCCACCTTGACGATGTCCCTGGCCAGCGCGCCGGCCAGCCGTGCCTTGGCCTTGCGGCCCAGCGCCTCGCGCAGGTCGCGCAGCGCGGAGGTCGGCGCCACCAGCACCAGGTGGTCATACCGGCTTTCGGCCGCGGCCGCGTTCATCTGGTCGGCGAGGTAGCGCGCGAAACTCTGCTTGGCCAGGCGGTGCGGGTCGCTCTTCGGCTCGATCGCGTGGCGCGCGGGTGAGGCGCTTTCATAGCTGCGCCCGGGCTCGCCGGTGCCGAGATCGGCCGAGCGGCGATGCGCGGTGGCGGAATCGAGGCTGCTGATGGTGCGGAACTGGCGCCCCGCCGCCGGCACGACGACGCGGGCGTGCTCGCCATCGGCGATCAGAATCCAGGTCGTTGTCTTGCTGCCTGCCATCTCATCCTCCCCTGCGGGCGGTGGAGGCACCGTCCGCCGTGCCCCGAGGGCGTACCGGCGGTCAGTCGGCGTCGGGCATCGTCCCCGAGGCGCGAGCATTCTCCGCCAACGCGGCGGCGGCGGCATTGATCCCGGTCAAGGGTCTCAGGCCGCCACGCTCTCGATCCAGCGCAGGTCGATCTCCATGCCGAAGCCCGGCGCCTCGGAGGGGCGCAGGCCACCGGCCCGCGGCACCGGCGTGCCGGGAATCGCGACCATCCGTTCCGGCGCCACACCGGGCGGGCCGTAGACGAAATACTCGCCCCAGGTCGCGCACGGCATCGCCAGCGTCAGGTGCTGGCCGTATGGCGTGTTCATGCCCGCGTGCAGCGCCACCGCACGGCCGGCCGCTTCGGCGATGTGGCAGATCTTGACGCAGGCCGTCATCCCGCCGACCCACTCGATGTCGGGCTGCAGCACGTCCGCCAGTCCGGCGCGAGCGGCATGGAAGAAGGGCAGCACCGCGTACCAGTGCTCGCCGGTGGCCAAGCCCTGCCAGGGCAGGCGCCGGCGAAGCTCGGCGAATCCGTCCATGTCCTCCGGGATCAGGCAGTCCTCGATCCATCGCAGCCCGTAGGGCCTGAGCCGCTCGGCGAGCCGGACGGCGAACTCCACGTCGAATGCCATCCAGCAATCCAGCATCAGGTCGATGCCGTCGCCGATCAGCCTGCGCCGGTCCGCCACCAGCGCCTCGTTGCCGGCAAGGCCGGCCAGCCCGTCCGCCGGCCCGTACGGGCAGGCCAGCTTGGTGGCGGAGAAGCCGAGTTCCATGTGCCAGTCGGTGTCGTTGCCGGTCGCGTAGCAGGTGATGGCATCGCGCGCCGGGCCGCCGAGCAGTTCGTAGACCGGCCGCTGCAGCACCCTGCCCTTCAGGTCCCACAGGGCGAGATCGACGGCGCTGATCGCATAGGAGGCAAGGCCGGCGGCGCTGTAGGGCGAGGCCAGCCGGAACATCATGTCCCACAGCCGCTCGGTGGCGAGGCAGGGTTCGCCGACCAGCAGCGCCCCGAGGTGGTCGTTGATCAGCGCGACCGCGCCGGCGCCCATCTTGCCCGTTGCAAAGCCCCAGGTGCCGTCCTCGGCGGTGACCAGGCAGCCGATCTCGGGGAAGGCCGGGCGCCACGAGGTGCGGCGGGCCTTGTAGCGCGGATAGCGCGACATCGGGTTGGCGATTTCGGACCCGTCCTGCCAGCCCGGGCGACGCGCGCCCGAGAGGTCGGGGGTCCGGCGACGCAGTGGAAAGGCGCGGACGGAGGCGATTTTCATGGCGTCGTCTCCGCCGCGCGCGGCCCGGCGGGCAGGCCGCGCATCAGGCCGAGGGCGAGGATCATGGCCGAGCCCAGCAGCGTGGTGCAAGCCAGCACATAGAGCCCGTGCCCCGCCCCGAACGTCACATCCCCCCAGACCCGGATCTGCGGCGCGGCAATGCCCGAGATGAACGTGCTCATGTTGATGAAGGCGAGCCCCCCCGCCGCCGCCGCGCCGCCGAGGTAGCTCATCGGGAAGGTCCAGAAGATCGGCTGTACGGCGATGAAGCCGGCCACCGTGATGCACAGCGCGATAACCCCAAGGGCCGGGCCGGCGGTGGCGGAAATAGCGGCGCCGATGGCGCAAGCCGCCATCGTCGAGGCCGCGACCAGCCGGCGCTGGCCGATGCGGTCGGCCAGGCGCGGAATGAGGAACGAGGCGACGAGCGCACAGGCCCAGGGAATCGCGGTGACCAGGCCGACCGCGAAGCCGACCTGCCGGCCCAGCAGCGCGCCGATCTGCGACGGCAGGTAGTAGGTGACGCCGTTCACCGCGATCTGGATCAGCACGTAGATGGCGGCGAAATACCACAGGTAGGGCTTGCCGATCGCGCTCAACACGCCGCGCGGCCCGCGCGAAATCCGCCCTGCCTCCTCGGCGGCGCAGGCCGCGCTCAGCGCCGCGCGTTCGTCCTCGGGCAGCCATTTGGCGGTGGCGGGACGGTCGTCGAGGAAAAAGAAGACCAGGACGCCGATGACGGCCGCCAGCAGGCCGTCGACCATGAACATGAGCTGCCAGCCATGCAGGCCGAGGAACCCGTCGGCGTCGAGCAACAGGCCGGAGACCGGACCGCCCGCCACGAAGGCGATCGGCGCGCCGAAATAGAACAGGCCGTTGACGGAGGCGCGCCGGCTCTCGGGAATCCAGAGCGTGATGAGATACATCACGCCGGGAAAGAAGCCGCCTTCGGCCAGCCCGAGGGCGAAGCGCAGCGCATACAGGCTGCGCGGCCCGACAACGAACATCATCGCCGCCGCGATCAGGCCCCAGCTGATCATGATGCGCGCCATCCACACCCGCGCGCCGAACCGGCGCATCGCCAGATTGCTGGGGATTTCCACCAGGCAGTAGCCGATGGAGAGAATGCCGGCGCCCCAGGCATAGGCGTATTCGTCGATGCCGGTCGCGGCCTGCAGCGCGTTCTTGGCGAAGCCGATGTTGGTGCGGTCGAGATAGGCGAACACGTACATCAGCAGCAGCCAGGGCATCAGGTGGCGGACGGACCGGCTGACCGCGCGGTCGAGCACCTCGGTGTCGCTCTGCATCGTTTCCCCTCCCCGCCTGCCTCGCCGGTGGGCAGCGAGGGCCGCGAGTCGGAAGCTTACACCCGCTTGTAGAAAATCACCGTGTCGCAGGGCGAGCCATCGCCATAGACGGCATAGCCCGGGATGCAACCGGCCTCGGTCCAGCCGAGGGCGCGATAGAGCGGCTCGGCGGCGCCGCCGGCGCAGGTGTCGAGCACCAGCAGGGTCCGGCCGGCGTCGTGCGCGGCCTGTTCGGCGGCTGCCATCAACTGCCGCGCGATGCCGCGCCGGCGTGCCCGCTCCAGCACCAGCAGCTTCTGCAGGTCGGCGCGATGCGGCTGGTTGGGCGGGGTGGCGAGATCGAGCTGCACGGTTCCGACGAGTTCCCCATCGGCCCAGGCGGCGAACAGAATGCGCGTGCCGCCGGCGACGGCGGTGGCGGCCCGCCGCCAGAACGCACGCGCCGTCGCGGGGTCGAGCGGCGGCAGATAGGACACCGAGGCGCCGCCATCGACGCAGTCCTTCAGCACCATGGCCAGCCGGGTTTCCGCCGAGGCCGCGGCGGCGGCATCCAGCCGCTGCACGGCGACGCCGGCGAGCGGCTTGGCGTAGGGAAACTCGATGGAATTCGAAACGTCATGAAGGGCGCGGATCGGGCCGCTGCGCACATACGAGTGCTTTTCGTAGAACCGGTGCGCGCGGTCGAAACGGGTATCGCTCCACAGTTTCATCGTGGCGGCGCCGCCGTCGCGGGCATGGTTCTCGGCCGCTTCCAGCAGCGCCCTGGCCAGCCCGGTGCCGCGCTGCGCGCGGGCGACATACATCTTGCAGATTTCCCACGCCCCGTCGGCGAGCGGGTGGGTGGCGACCATGCCGGCGATGGCGCCATCCGCTTCGGCCACCCACAGCGCCCCGCCCTGCCCGGCATAGTGGCTGGCCAGCGCGCGCAGTTCCGGCACCTCGCCGTCGAGGTCCATGACGCAGCCCGGGTACTCGGCCCAGCAACCTGCGATCAGGTCGATGAAACCGGCCGCGTCGTCATCGCGGCCGGGCCGGAGCCGCGCCGTCACCGCAGCCCGCGGGTAAACGCCGCGATGCGCTCCATGCCCTTGGCCAGCGAAGCGTCGTCGGTGGCGTAGCTGATGCGCAGGTACGGACTCATGCCGAAGGCAGCCCCCTGCACCAGGGCGACGTAATGCTCCTCCAGCAGCGCCAGGGCGAAATCCTCGTCGGTCTGCACCAGCCGCCCGCCCGCCGTGGTCTTGCCCAGGCAGCCCGCGATGTTGGGGAACACGTAGAACGCCCCCTCGGGCCGGTGGCACGCGATGCCGGGGCAGGTATTCAGCGCGTCCACCACGAAGTCGCGCCGGCGGCGATAGATCGCGGCGCGCTCGGCCACCAGTTCCTGCGGCCCGTCCAGCGCGCCGACGGCCGCGGCCTGGCCGATGGTGGAAACGCCGGCGGCCGAGGTTCCCTGCATCGACACCATGGCGCGGATCAGATCCTTCGGCCCGCCGGCGAAGCCGATGCGCCAGCCCGTCATGGCATAGGTCTTGGACACGCCGCTGACCGTCAGCGTGCGGTCCATCAGCCGCGGCTCCACTTCCGCGAGCGTGGCGTAGCGCTCGTCGGAATAATAGAGGTGCTCGTACATGTCGTCGGCCATGACCCAGACCTGCGGATGGCGCAGCAGCACCTCCGCCAGTCCGGCCAGTTCGGCGCGGCTGGCCACGGCGCCGGTCGGGTTGTTCGGGTAGTTCAGCATCAGCCACTTCGTGCGCGGCGTGATCGCGGCCTCGAGGTCCTCCGGGCGGAGCCGGAACCGGTTGTTCTGCGGACAGGTCACGTGCACCGGCGTGCCGCCCACCAATTTCGTCATCAGCGTGTAGGCGGCCCAGGACGGCACCGGGATGATCACCTCGTCGCCGTCGTCCACGGTCGCCATCAGGGCGTTGAACAGCACCTGCTTGGCGCCGCTGGACACCATGATCTCGTCGAGCGCGTAGTCGAGCCCGTGATCGCGCCTGAACTGGCGCTGGATGGCGGCCTTCAGCGCGCGGGTGCCGTCCTGCGGCGGATACTTGGTGTCGCCGCGCAGTGCCGCCTGGTGCGCCGCCTCGATGGCGTGCGGCGGGGTGGCGAAATCGGGCTCGCCGATGGCGAAGGTAACCACGTCGTGGCCGGCCTCGCGCAGGGCGCGGGCCTTGATGCTCATGGCGACGGTCGCCGCGACGCGGACGCGGCCGAACCGCTGCGACAGGCCCGGCCTTGTGCTGACCGACATCGCCTTACGACAACCCGCGGCAGAACCGCTGGATGCGGCTGCACCCTTCGCGCAGGCTTGCCGTGTCGGTGGCATAGCTGATGCGGAAATGGTCGGGGTAGATGAACGCCGAGCCGTGCACGCAGGCCACCCCTTCCTCGTCCAGCAGGGCGATGACGAAGCTTTCGTCGTCGGTGATCTTCGCCCCCTTGGCGGTGGTCTTGCCGAGGCAGCCGCGCATCGAGGGGAAGACGTAGAACGCGCCCTCGGGCTTGTGGCAGGTGATGCCGGGCGCCTGGTTCAGCATGTCGACCACCAGATCGCGGCGCTCGCGGTAGACCGCGACCATCTCCCCGATGAAGTCCTGCGGTCCGGTGAGCCCCGTCAGCGCGGCGGCCTGGCTGACCGAGGAGGCGTTCGAAGTCGACTGGCTCTGCAACTTGTCCATGGCCTTGATCAGCGCCTTGGGCGCGCCGGCGAAGCCGATCCGCCAGCCCGTCATGGCGTAGGCCTTGGAGCAGCCGTTCATGGTCACCGTGCGGTCGCGCAGCGCCGGCTCGACCTCCACGATGGTGGCCGGCTTGAATCCGTCATAGACGAGCTTCTCGTAGATGTCGTCGGTGAAGATCCACACGTCGGGGTGGCGCAGCAGAACGTCGCAGATCGGCCGCAGATCGGCGGCGGAATAGGCCGCCCCCGTCGGGTTGCACGGGCTGTTGAGAATGAACCACTTGGTGCGCGGCGTGATCGCCGCTTCCAGGTCCTCGGCGCGCAGCTTGAAGCCGTTGTTCTGACTGCACGGCACGAACACCGGCGTGCCCTCGGCGAGGGCCACGATGTCCGGATAGCTGACCCAGCAGGGCGACGGGATGATCGCCTCGTCGCCCGCGTTCAGGGTGGCCAGCATGGCGTTGAAGATGACCTGCTTGCCGCCGGTGGAGACGATGACCTCGTCGGGCGCGTAGTCGATGCCGCTGTCGCGGCGGAATTTCTCGACCACCGCCCGGCGCAACGCCGGCGTTCCAGCGACGTCGGTATATTTGGTCTCGCCGGCCTGGATGGCGGCGATGGCGCCGTCCTTGACGAACTGGGGGGTGTCGAAATCGGGCTCGCCGGCCGACAGGCTGATGATATCGCGGCCAGCCGCCTGCAGCGCCCGTGCCTTGGTGGCGATGGCGATGGTCTGGCTCGGGCTGATCCGGTCCAGGCGTTCGGCGATGAGCTTCATGGCGGCGTTCTCGGTTCCGGGCAAAAAAGAGTCCTAACCCGGCCGCCCGCCACGGGCAACACGCTTGCCGCGCCGAAAAGTCAGGGCAGCGCGCCGCCCCTTACTTCGCCGGCGCCGCCGACAGGGCGTGGTAACCGGCGATCGCCCGGTCGATTTCATCCGGGGTGAGATTGCCGCGCAGCAGCCTGGCCGCCTCGTCCGGTTTGTCGGCCATGGCCAGCGCCGCGGCGAGGTCCTCGCGCAGGCGCGGCGAGGCGGAGGGGTCGTCGGCGAGGCGGCGCAGACGGCGCACGGCCTCGTCGGCCCGGCCCGACATCGCCATGGAGAGCGCCAGGTTCACCTCGGCGGCGCGCATGCTGGGCATCAGGCCAAGCGCCCGCCCGTAGGCCACCTGCGCGTCCTCGTGGCGCCCCTGCAGATCGCGGGCGATGCCGATATCGTTCCAGGCCGCGGCGTTGTCCGGCTGATGCTCCAGCACGCGCTGGAACAACGCCTCGGCGGCTGGCGGGTCGGTGGCCAGCCCCAGGCGGCCCAGGCCCATCAGCACATCGGCATTATGGGGCGCCAACTGCCGCGCAGCCTCGAGGGCCGCCGCGGCGTCGGCAGGCCGTCCAAGCGCCGCCAGCGCGTTGCCCTCGCAAATCCGCGCCTCCATGTTCTTTGGCTCCCGCTGCACCGTGTCGGTGCAGATCCGCAGCGCCACATCCGGCGAACCGCCGGTCAGGGCGGCCTGGGCAACCGACAGGCTGGGCGGACGGTTCGCCAGCTCCTGGCTCCCCGGCCCCGAGCAAGCTCCCAGCAGCACGACGAACAGGAGGGCTATGGTCCGCATCTTGCGAATCCGGAGGGGGTCAATGTGACAGTGCCTTGAATAGCTGGATTATGGCGGGACCGCCAACCACGATCATGACGCAAGGCAGAATGAACAGGATCATCGGAATGGTCAGAAAAACCGACAGCCGCGCCGCGCGTTCCTCGTAGGCGATCAGGATCTCCTGGCGCATTTCGGCGGCGAGCCCACGCATGGCATCCGACAGTGGCGTGCCATACTGCACGCTCTGCGCCAGCGTGCCGGCGAGCCGGCGCAGACTCTCCAGACCCGTGCGCTCGCCCAGCCGTTGCAAGGCGACCCGGCTGTCCGCCATGACCTGCATTTCGCTCGCGGTCGTGGCCAGTTCCTGCGCGATCTCGGGATGGGCGTAGCGGATCTCGACGGCGACCCGCGCGATCGCCGGCTCCAGGCCGAGGCCGGCCTGGGTGCAGATCACCAGCATGTCGAGCGCGTCCGCCAGGCCGCGCGACAGCTTGCGGCGGTAAGCGGCGCGGATGCGCTGGATGATCTTGTCCGGAGCCAGCAGCCCGCCCAGCGCCGCGACGCCGATGCACGTGTTGCGCACCATCGCGCTCATGTCGTCGGGCACCAACAGGTACGCCAGGGCCGAGGCGCCGACCAGCAGCAGGATCTTGCTGCCGACGAACACGCCGAGCGCGCTTTCGGCACGGAACCCCGAGGTGACCAGCGCCTGCTCCAGCTCGGCGAGGGTGCGCCCCGACAACAGGCCGCTGCGGACGATGGCCAGACCCAGCCCGGCCACCAGGCGCAAGGGCGCGATGCCCGGGCGCTTCGGCGCGGTGGCCACGCCAAGGCCGCGGGCCACCACCACGCGCGCGGCGATCGCCTCGCTGCGACGGATCAGCCGCAGCAGCATCAGCGACGCGATGCAGATCCCGGAGGCGCTCATGGCGGCGCCGAACAGCGGTTGCAGCGCGGAGCTCACGCCAGCACCTTCTTGGCGATGGCGTGCATCGCGAACATCCCGCAGGAAAGCGAAACCACGGCAACGCCGAACAGTTCGCGTCCCGTGTCGTTGTCGAACAGCACGCCGATATAGCCCGGATTGATAAAATACAGCGCGCCGCCGATCACCAGCGGCAGCACGGCCAGCACATAGCCGCTGGCGCGCGCCTCCGAGGCCAGTGCCTGGCCGCGCGCCCGCAGCGCGATGCGGCGGCGGATCACGTCGGCCAGGTTTTCCAGTGTCTCGCTCAGCGCGCCGCCGGTCTGCGCCTGCAGGGAAATGGCGGTCGAAAAAAACCGGTATTCCGCCAGCCCCGAGCGCTCGGCCAACCGCGGCAGCGCGTTTTCCAACGGCACGCCGATGGCGACCTCGGCGGCCAGTTCGGCGAAGCTGTGCGCGGTCGGTTCGTGCGCCTCGGCGGCGACGATGTGCATCGCCTCGGCCACCGGAATGCCGACCCGCACGGAACGCACGATCATCGCCAGCGCATCGGGGAACTGGGCCCGCTGCCGGGCGAGTCGTTTCTCGCGCCGCCAGCTCCACAGCGACCGCGACAGCATCACCCAGCAGACCGGGACGGCATAGAACCGGGCATCGCCCAGCAGCCCCGCCGCAAACTGGGCGGCGAGGCACGCCGCCGCAAAGGTCGCCGGCAGCACCAAATACCACGGCATGCCCTCGTCCGACTTCATCGGGTCAAAGCCGAACCCGATGGCGACCTGGCGGATCAGCGGCAGCGGTTCGGCGACGCGGCGGCGGGTGATCGCCTGCACCTGGGCCGGGCGGCCGCGCATATGCGAGGCCGACACCGACTCGATACGACTTTGCAACGCTTTGCCGCGCTCGCTCATGCGTAGCAGCAACAGCCCCGCGCCTGCCCCCACCATCAGCAGCGCCGCGCCGCTCAGCAGCAGGACAAGCAGGGTGTGGTTCATGCCAGCCGCAGGGCCTCCAACCACTCGTCGCCAAGCCCGAAATAGTCGATGCGCGACTGGAAGCTCGGCCGCGTCTTGCTGACCTTGTAGTAGCCGCGGATGCCGCCGTCGGCGCCGTCCTCCTGCACCTCGAACTGGAAGATGTCGTTGAGCAGGATGACGTCGCCGTCCATGCCGCAGACCTCGGTGACCTGGATCAGGCGGCGGGTGCCGTCGCGCTGGCGGGCGACCTGGACGATCAGATCGACGGCGCCGGCGATCTGCGTGCGGATGGCCCGCGAGGGCAGGCCCATGTTGCCCATCTGCACCATGTTTTCGATCCGCGTCAGGGCGTCGCGGGCGGTGTTGGCATGGATGGTCGACATGCTGCCGTCGTGGCCGGTGTTCATGGCTTGCAGCATGTCGAACGCCTCGCCGCCACGAACCTCGCCGACGATGATGCGATCCGGCCGCATGCGCAGCGCGTTGCGCACCAGGTCGCGCTGGGTGATCTCTCCCCTGCCCTCCAGGCTGCTCGGCCGCGTCTCCAACCGCACCACGTGCGGCTGTTGCAGTTGCAGCTCGGCGGCGTCTTCCACCGTGACCACGCGTTCGCCCGGGTCGATGAGCTGGCTGATGGCGTTCATCAGCGTGGTCTTGCCCGATCCGGTGCCGCCCGAGATGATG
>Ga0181529_10008179_pt1 | contig 10252 bp, 9 predicted proteins | sample PEATcosm2014_Bin_36_FD_119763 | JGI IMG/M metagenome (GOLD analysis project Ga0181529, IMG submission 119763) | Peatland microbial communities from MTU Mesocosm Facility, Houghton, MI, USA - PEATcosm2014_Bin10_30_metaG | ecosystem: Environmental > Terrestrial > Soil > Wetlands > Peat | place... | reverse complement strand
GCGGAGGCGCGCCCGATGCCCTGTCCGGCAGCCGTCACCACGCAAGTCTTGCCCGCCAGCCTTGGTTTCACGACGCATATTGTATCGCGGCGCGCTAGGGCGGCATGGCTTCGTGGACAAGGATCGGGAGGGACGTTGGAGATGCCGGTGTCTGTAAGTCTTTGAAGGATTCTGGTCGGGCCGCCGAGATTTGAACTCGGGACCTCTTGCACCCCAAGCAAGCGCGCTAGCCAGGCTGCGCCACGGCCCGATCAGTCTTATTGTACACTGTCGCGGCCTATCCTAACAGGTCCAGCGCCGCCCGCAGTTCGTCGCGCGCATGCAGATCGCCCTTGCGCGACGTCACCTCCAGACCCTGCACGTACAACGCGCGCGCTTCTTCCGTCCTCCCCAACCGCTCCAGCGTCTGGCCACCGTGAAAGTACGTGGCGGCGTAGTCCGGATTTGCCGCCTGCAAAGTCTGAAATTCCCGAACCGCCGCTTCCAGGTCGCCCGAATTGCGATATTCCATCGCCAATCCGTAGCGCGCAAAACTGTCGCCCGGGTTTTGCGCCACCATGTTTTTCAGAATCTCCAACCGCGCGTCGCTCATGTTACGATACCTCCGGAAATGTCTTGCCCCTGCTTCTGCCCGCACCACCCGCGATCACCCAACTCCGGCGTGGAATCCGCCATGCTCCCTTTGGGCGACGCCTGGGCAGGGGGATGCCTGGCGCAGCCCGAACATCCCGTCGAGCCCGAGGACGCCTGCCTCCCGCTCTGCAATCTCGGCTACGCGCGCGGCGTGTGCGCGCGATTTCCCTCCGCCACTTCGCCCGACGCCGTCCGCTTCGCCATCTCCCGCGACGACGGGGAGTCTCTACAAATCTACTACGTCCGCGAGCGCGGCCATCACCCCTTCGATCACGGACGGCTGGAGTACCGGCGCCCGCAGGGTTCATTCCTACCCGCGCTCCCAGCCACTCCTCTCAATGATCAGGCCCTGGCTTACGTCACCAGTTACCTCCGCCGTAAAGGCGCCGCCGCCGGTTCAGAGTAAAATGGCCTCTGTGACCGATCCTGCAGCCCCGACCCCTGTTTCACCCTCGGCCGTTCCGCCACCCGGCAAACCCGTTCGCGAATCCGCGTCGGAGTACGCCCAACTGGCGCTTCCCAACGACGCCAATAACTTCGGCAACGTGCTCGGCGGCACCGTCATGCACCTGGTCGATCTGGCCGGCGCCATGGCCGCCATGCGGCACGCGCGGAAGCCCGTGGTCACGGCGTCGGTCGATAGCTTTCAGTTCCTGCACCCCGTGCACATCGGAGAGTTGATCATCCTGCGCTCCTCCGTGAATCGCGTATACCGGACGTCAATGGAAGTCGGCGTGTACGTGGAAACCGAAAACCTCATGACCGGCGAACGCGTCCACACCTGTTCGGCCTACCTCACGTTTGTCGCCCTGGACGGCAACGGTCGGGCCACCACGGTCGAACCCGTCATCCCCGAGATCGAAGTGGAGAAGCGCCGCTATCGACAAGCGGGCGAACGCCGCGAATCTCGTCTGGCGCTACGCAACCGCATGCGGGCGGACAACTCCCCCGATTGCTAATGCGAGCATTCCTGCGGATTGGTGCGGAACAGCGAAGCCGGGCCGATACCGCGCTAGGCCTCTTTGTACATGTACTTGATGGCCGGCTTGTAGAGCAGCAGGTTCGGCCCTTCCGTGCGATTCACTTTCAGGCAGCACTTGTCATACCACTCAATGACGCCGTGCAAAGTCTCGCCGTCGCGAAGGACGAAAACCATCGCCGTCTTCGCCTGCATCTGCTTTACGTAATAAAAATTTTCGGCGTTCGTCTGATCCGGTGGCACCGGCTTCTTCTGCGGCGGCGCCGTCCGGCGCGGAGGGGTGATCTGCTCCTTGATTTCGTTAAGAGACGGACGGATGAGTTTGCGATTGACAGCTTCCACGGGATGCCATCCTTTTGAAGAGACTTTTATGATTGACCGTCGCTACGCGAGCAGGGCGGCTTCTAGTTGGATCAAATCTCCGACTTGAACCCATAAATAGCATAACGAGCGCGCCGCTGCAACGTGGCGCTGCGCGGCGCCAATGGGTACGGCACTCTCAGCCGCCGGAGAGACTCCGCTTGAGCGCATGCCAGCGTTTCTTCATACGCTCCAGGAAGGTCTCTTTGGGCTGCGCCGCCGACGCCGCTTCGCCGCCCGGCAAAGGCGTTGGCGCCTTCACCGTGACCGATGGCGGCGGCGGCTCGCAAGCTTGCTCGCTGACAAACCGAACCATCCCGTTGAGTAACGCGTATTCCCGCCGGTAGCGCTCCCCGTCCTTCTTCTGCACACAGACGGAAAATCCGGGAGTGCGCCCCGTCGTCTCGCCTTTGGACTTGCCGTTTCCCGAGGCCGGCACCGAGTCCAGCAGCACCGGCGCGTACCCCTTCAAGTGCAGTTCGACGTGGGCCGTTTCATAGCGGCGATGACGCTGGCTCCAGATGAAGACGCGGAAGCTGTCGAAGTCGTACGGCTGGTTGCCGCTTCCAATGGTGGTCCATAGCCAGATGGTCTTCTTCTGCTCTCCGTCCTGCACTGCCCCCAGCGGAAAATAGGACACAATCCGATGGCCTTCCGCGTATTGCGCCACTTCATCGGGAATCGCCATCGTAATCAGCCTGGTGTAGACCCAGCCCGATTCGCCCGACGGCATGCGGATCAGGCTCCAGCGATCGGTCGCCTCCGGCTTGTCGGGGCGCGGTTCTTCCGGCGCCACCACAGGCTGAGGCAAGGTGGATTTGGAAAGTTCCAGCCAGTTCGGCGGCGGCACCGGCGGGCGCGGTAGTGGAGGCGGTAGGAGCTTGGCGTTCTTCTGCGATGTCTTCCGCTCCGATTTGCTCTTTTTCGGCGCCGGTGGAACCAGCGGGGCCCGTGCCACCTCCGTGCGCGGCAGTAACACGCTGGCCATCACGTCGAATTTCTCGTTGGCCTTGATCACCAGAAAGCTGGGCGCCTGGTACGATGGCTGCGTATGCACGCGCAGGTCCGCGTACGTGGTCGCCTGACCCTGCGCCGGCAGTTTCGCGGCCCGTTGCGACAGTTCCTTCAGCGCCGCCATATCCGACGACGCCAGCAGTTGCCGCTCCTCGGTCCATCCCTCCGCGCCCCCGGCCGTCCGCACCAGCAGTAGTTTGCGCTTCTGCTGCAGAATCTCCAGCCGGTCTCCGTGCCTGACGGTCGCGACCACCGGCGATTGTGGCGTCGTGTCGCTGCGGAGCTGCATCGACGCCGGTCCCACGTACGCCTCCCCGAGGGCCGGCGCCCGGTTCTGGCCGCTACGGCACCCCGCCAGCAGCATCGCCAGCAGGGCCGCGACCCCGCTAACCTTCGTCATGGAACGGATCAACACCTGGTTCTTCGATTGTAACAACCGTACCGGTACCTCACGGGATCGGCTGAGATAGCCGCATGGCGAAGTGGCGGGGAAGCGCGCCAGTTTGGCGATTGGGGCTGACCGCAAGATCTAAGGGGCTTACACGGCCACCATGCGATGGGCGGGCTGCTCCATTCGCGAACAAGCGTTGTACAGGATGCGGCGAACCTCCGGCTCATAAAACGGCTGTGCCAGCAGGTCATAAGCTCCCAGGTTCAGGGCCTCCGCCCAGAACCGCGGGTCGGCGTGTCGATCCGTGACGATCACCTGCATCTCACCAGGGCAACCACGAGCCAGATGAAGGGCATCCAGCCAGGTTCCATCGGGAAGGGCGGCTTCAGTCAGAATCACGTCATAATCGTCCTGCTGAAGCTTGGCGCGCGCCTGCTTGAGGCTTTCCGCATGGTCCAGACCAAACGGCAAAGGATCCAGCATCCGCGATAAGAGACGGGCATCGTCATGACGCCCGGAAAGGAACAAAACCCGAGACCTCATCATGCACGCTCACTTTTCTTAATCTTTTTTAATGGTAGCGCTGAATCGGTCGAAGGATGATGACAATCTTCGCAAAATTCCTGGAACCGCGAGTGCGAACGAGCGGTCCGAAACAAAAAAAGCCCGGTCGCCCGGCCCCTGTACGATTCACGACAATCGCGTCTCGGGAACGTAACTTTCAGTCCGAGTCGCAGCACCCGGCCGCCGGCCGTGCCGTTGACGCAAGCGCCGCTGGCGAGGGTTCCGGTTGCGTCTCTTTCTTGAACCTTCCACCACAACAGGGTAGTTTCCCGGCGGAAGGTCGGCAAGTGTATAGTTCCCACTCCTGTTGGTTTGGACCGAGTGGCCGGTCCTGGTATTACCGGAGTTCCGGCAAAATGCCGAATCGTCCGCAAAACAGCGATAGCCACCGGTGCGGCGGGCGCCGCCCCGGTGGCCAAAGCTACCGATCGAAAAGCTAGAAGGTGAGCTTTACAGCCAATTGGACGCTGCGCGGGCCGCCGCTGCCGGAGTTGACCGAGCCGGAGCCGCTGCTGATGGTGCTGGTCACGAATCCGAAGTTGGCGTTGTTCGCGGTGCAGCAACTGCTGTTCGGATTGGCGAACTGCGGAGTGTTGGTCGTGTTTACGGTTTCCAGCCGAAGCTGCATGCCGATGCGCTCGGTGAGCTGGGTGGTCTTGGACAGGGCGAAGTTCAGGTTGAAGAATCCCGGCCCAATCATGGAATTGCGTCCAACGTTGCCGACCTGTTGAGCGGCGCCGCCGGTCTGATCGGGCGCCCCCGTCGGGCAGGCCGCGGTAGGCGTCGCCGACTGGCAGGGTGGCGCGGTAAACGCGGTTGTATCAAACCACGCGCTCCCGCCGTTCGGGGTGGTGTTGATCCCATGCAGAATGGTGGCCGGGCCCACCTGTTCCGGGGTATTGGTGCCGCCCTGGGACAGGTTCAAGTACGTCGAGCTGTAAGTCACCGTGAAGGGAAGTCCGGTCATGACCGTCAGGATGCCCTCGAGCTGCCATCCACCCACAATCCTGTCCAGCCCTCGCGAGCTGTTCAGGAAGGGTTTCCCCTTGCCGAAGGGCAGTTGGTACACATAGCTCTGCACAAAGCTGAACGTGCGATTGAAATCGTTCAGGCCCCAATTACGGTGATATTGTCCGTTGAGATAGAAGCCGTAGACACCATCGTCGTCTCCGCCGTTGTAGTAAGCCATGCCCTTTTGGTAAGTGAACGAAGTGGTAATGCTGAGCCCGGTGATGAAGCGCCGGTCGACCTTCGCTTGCAGGGCGTTGTACATCGCGGACACCGGCACGAAGAATTGGGTTATGTTGCCTGTGTGCGGGTAGTACGGCAGGTAGGCGGTGTCGCCCGAGGACGCGGGTGCGATCACCGGGCTGGCATTGATGTTCTGGTCCGAGCCCATGTCCACGCCATGATTGCCCACGTACGCCAAGTCCATCGTGAAATGATACGGCAACGCCTGCTGGACCGTCAGGTTCCAGGCAATGATGTGGGGGTTCTTGTAGTTCGTCGGGAAATAATCCTCCGTGGAACCGTTGAAGCCCAAGGCCGCGACGCTGTAAATCCCATTAGCCGGGACGGGCTGCGGCGCGGGCGCCGGAAGGCCGCTCTCGAAACTCAGAACGGACCCGTTGTAGAGCGCGGAGGTATAGGCGCTCGCGCCTTGTACGGCTCCGAGATTGCCCTTTGTCGGATAGTTGTTGGTAATGTACGTATTGTCCTCAAACGGCGTATAACTAACGCCGACACCCGCCCGGAGAACCGTCTTCTCCGTCAGGCGGTACGCCAGTCCCAAGCGCGGCGCAAGGTAGTTCAGGTGGTTGACCAAGCCCCCATTGTTGGGGTTGCCACCCACGCCGCCGACCACCAGAGTGTTGCTCGACGGAATGAAGTTGGAAAACTGGCCGGGGAAGGCCGGCAGGGCTGGCGGATAGATTTCCCAGCGCAGCCCGATGGCCAGGGTCAGCTTCTTGGTGACCTGCCATCTATCGGAGGCGTAGGGGAAGAGGTACCAGGCCCGGAAAGTCGGGAACGTGCCGCTGAAGTCGCGCCCGGTGCTGGACGACTGGGGGCTGTCCAGCAGGAAGCTCGCCAGGTCGTTGGCCCACGAAGTGGTGCTGTTCGGGGTCGTCGCCGAGCTGGTGGTGCCGTTGGCGAGCGAGCAACTGCCCGCGCAGTTGGTTTGGGAAGTGCCGAAAAAGTAGGCCCCGCGCGCGCTGTAGGTCTGCGTCTGCAACAGATCGTCACGGATGCGACGCACATCGAACCCGAGCGTAAAGGTGTGGTTGCCGACCGTTTTGGTCACGTTGTCAACCAGATCGATGTTGGCCTCCGCACGGACCCAGGGCAAACTGGCGGAATATCCCACCAGCGGCTCGGTAAATGCGCCAATATTGATACCCACCAGGCCGCTGTTGAACTGGCTGATATTGATGGCAGGGATTCCCAGGCTCGTGGAATCGTTCGATCCATAGTCGCTCTCTTGCGCCGTGTTGTGGTAGTGTGCCACACCGACCCGGAATTCGTTCAGCAGGCTGGGCGAAAAAATGTGGGTCCAGTTGATGCCGCTACTGTAGGTCTTCTGAACTCCCGTGCCCTCAAAGGCCCCGTTGGCATCGCCGCCGGCGTTGCCGAAAATGGGCGCCTGGTAAACCACCGGCTTCTGGAAGCTGAATCGACCGCTCAGGTGGTCTTTGTCGCTGATGGTGTAGTCCACCTTTCCGTCCGTGAAGTCGGTGTCCTTGGTGAAGGGCAGGAGGGCGAAGTAGTTGTTGGATGGCGCCGCGGTGCCGTACGGTTCATTGGGGTTAGGCACGAGGGCCAGGATCTTGAGCGCGATGGGGTTCAGGCGCGATGTGGGAATGACATTGTTGGGGAACGGAGTCCTTCCCACGCCGGTGCTAGTATTCCCGGTTAGCGGATCGTAAACCAGGGCCGGGCTGGAGCCAGCCAATGCCTCGCTCAAGTTTCCGGTGCGCGACAGCGGCGACGGTATCGTCTCGGTGTTGGCGTTGGCTTCATGATCCGTGGTGCGCAGGAAGTCCGCGAAGAAGAACAGCTTGCTCTTCTTGATCGGCCCGCCGATGGTGCCGCCGAAGTAGTTGTAGTGGACAGCGGCCACCGTGGGCTGGAAGAAGTTGCGGGCGTCGAAATCGCCGTTTTGAACGAACTCGTAGAGGGAGCCATGGAACTGGTTGGTCCCCGACTTCAGGATCACGTTACTGACCGCGCCGGCGCCGCGTCCCAAGTCCACCGAGTGGTTGCTGGTGGAGACGTCCACCGCTTGAATCGCTTCGAGTGGCGGAATCAGGACTTGCAGCAAGCCGGTGCGCTCGTTGTCGTCGATGCCCTCGATTTGGTAATTATTCGCCACGCGCGGGGCTCCGTTGACTTGCGTCTGTAGCGAATCCGAAGCGTTAAAGAACTGGGAGTGCTCTTCCGTCGGCGGCGACGTGCCGGGCACGAGGGCCAGCAGGGCCTGATAATTGCGGTTGCTGACCAGAACCGGCAGTTCCGACACCACCATCGTGTCGATGTTGCGGCCGGTATCGGCGCGTTCCGTCTGCAACTCCGGTGGTGCGCCGGTGACCTCGACCGTTTCCGAGACGCTGCCCGGCTGGAGCTTAATATCCACGCGCTCGGTGGTGTTCACCAGCAGCGAAATGTCGCGGTGCACCCCTTCCTTAAATCCGGCCATCTCCACTTTGACGAAGTAGTTGCCGGGGGGCAGATCGGGAAACACGAAATTCCCGCTCTCATTAGTCTGAGCGGTGCGGCTGACGTTGGTATTGGACTCAGTAAGCGTCACCTTGGCGCTCGCGACCGTGGCGCCACTGGCGTCGGTCACCGTGCCCAGCAGCGTGGCGTTGACGGCCTGCGAGTACGCTAGAACAGTACAACTCAAGATCAGAATGGTTAGAACGAACACGGTTCTGATACGCGGCATGAGACTCCTCCTCTTGCAAATCCTGGAAAAACCTGTCCTGGCGACACCCTCGCGCAGGATGTAGGCATAACAACCAGCCAAAGCAACTTGACTGATTCAGAGTAGTCCTTTCCCGGCAACACGCGAGGTGCTCTACGGTACTGTACGCGGTTTGCGAAGGAAGCTGTTTATTTTCAGCGGATCCAGAGAGGGGATGAAGGGGGTATTGTACGGGGCTGGAAGCTCTTTTACCAGAAGTTAACGGCCATCACTTGCGGCGGTCCCACCGTCCCGGTCATGACTTTCGCGGAAATGACAATCTGCATATTCTTTCGGGACCAGTCGCGGGGCGCCCGCTGCAACACTTCGGCGAAATACGCCGGATCGGTGAGAAACTCGCCCGCCGCCTGCGTTCCATATTGCGTGATCCCGGCAGCCACCACCACCATTTGCTCCGTAGTCGGATCCAGCACGCGGGAGACGATGGCATAATCCACCGGGATATTCCAGTACGGCCAGGGATTCACCACTTTCCAATCGGTATTGCCGGGATTGCGGCGATCGCGCACCACTTCGGCATCCTCTTTCAGATCGTGGTCGAAATAAAACCGCGATTCTCCGCTCAACCCCATGGTCCATTGGTTGCTGAAGGCGCCGATGAAGACCGCCGGTTTTCCGCGCAGATCGGCCAGCGACAACGATCGCCCGCCGCGGACCTGGAGGCGCTTGCCCTTGGACCCGAAGAGCCACGAAAGCCGTTCCAAAGTCTGTGCGTCTCCGATGGCGATGTATCGTCCCCACATGGGCACAATCGTCGACAACGGAACCGCCGCGATCCCGGTTGGAGGATCGCGCGGCTCTTCCGCGGTCTCGAACCAATCGTCCAGCCCGCGCTGCATATTGGTGGTGAAATTATAGGCTTTCGGTTGTCCCAAACAGACCAGAACCGGACCCGGAGTGTCGAACAGCGGCGCCCAGAAACGGTCCAGGCCGGTCTTCCGGAAATGCAGAAACCCGTAAACCGCGGCTACCGCCAACACCGCGCACAGCGCCCCGGCGACCCACCACCGGTTGCGGCGATGGACGGGCGGAGCAGCCACAGGGACAGCCGCCAGGATCGGTTCCGCCCGGTCCGCTTGGGGATGGACTTCCGGGATATAGGAGCCGATCGGCATGCTGATCCGCAGTTCGCCCTCATGATCGGGATCGAGGTAGTACTGCGCCAGGCGCTTGCGGACTTCCCCCGCCGTGATGCGGACGATGGGGTCCTGATTCGTATCGTAATGCGGATCTCGCTCGAAAACCTCTACCCCCAGAGTCCGCTCTTTCAGGGCGTCCAACCGGTTATCGAGGGTCTGTTCCACGACGAATCGCAGGAATAGCGAACATCGCTTGCTCGAATGGAATTGCGCACTATCCAACACCCGGGTAAGCTGAGCGAGCGCAGCCTTCTTGGGGATTCCCGACCAGCCCGGAGCAACGCCCAAGCCTTCGGGATTGCCATTCTTATGAGGAAGGGCCACCGGTGTCGGATTCTAACACACGGCGCTACCGAGTTAAACGTTAACTCCCGCGGTCACCGCCAAACCGCCGCACGCCCAAAACGCCCGCCTGCCCCTTGCGAACGCCCGCCGATTTCGTGATAATACGGCACAGATCGCGAGGAATTTCATTCCCCGCACCTCTGGATAGGAGACCTGCCATGCGAGATGCTCTGGTAGTAGCCTTGGCTGCATGCGCGCCCAACCGCCCGTCGCGGTGGCGGACCCGGCGGTTTCTGACCGGTCTGTCTTCCGACGAATTGCAATTCATCGCCGGATATCTGGGCACTTGCATCCTGGGCTCTCCAGCCGATTGCCGGCGCGCGGAAAGCGACCCTGCCGCCTCGCGCGACCAGGAACATAAGCTGATTCTGCTGCAGGAGTTCCTCGGCCGCACCGGCATCGCGCCGACACCGCCTCGCCGGCGGGTATCCCTCTGGAACTGAGGCCGCCTACTGAACGATGCCGCCGCCGGCCTGCGGCTCCAGTTTGATCTCCCCGAAGGCCGTTTCGTACTGCTGCACGTTCTGTTGCAACACATTCAGCAACGCCTTGGCTTGCTGCGGACTCACATAAATGCCCTGGAAGTTGTGGATCGCCACCGAGTCCGGCGCCGTCTGGTTGACTCGCCCAAACATGAGGAAAAAGTCCCACAGGTTCACCCGCACCTGAACGCTGTTGGCGTAGTTCTCTCGGTATTCCACGGTGTTGACCAACTGGATCTTGGGACCGGTGGGTTGCGTCATAACTTCCAGGGTAGCACCCCTGCTCCAAACCCCCGACGGCACGAAGGATGCCGGCGCTTTAAAAATCTTTACGATTTCCCTACAACCGCCGCTTGTCCTTTT
>Ga0181529_10008178_pt1 | contig 10252 bp, 10 predicted proteins | sample PEATcosm2014_Bin_36_FD_119763 | JGI IMG/M metagenome (GOLD analysis project Ga0181529, IMG submission 119763) | Peatland microbial communities from MTU Mesocosm Facility, Houghton, MI, USA - PEATcosm2014_Bin10_30_metaG | ecosystem: Environmental > Terrestrial > Soil > Wetlands > Peat | place... | reverse complement strand
TCGTTCATCGCCGCGTCGACGATGACGAAGTTCTTGGCGTCGCCGCGCTTGACGTAGAGAACCGTGGTCGCCAGCACGCCGGCGTTGCCGACGATCAGCCGACCCGGCTCGAAATAGAGCTTGCAGTCGAGATCGCGGGTGCTGCGAGCGACGATCTGGGCGTAGACGTCGGGAAGCGGCGGCGGATCGTTGTCGATGCGATAGGGGATGCCGAGGCCGCCGCCGAGGTCGACGTGGTCGATCGCATGCCCGTCGGCCCGCAGCATCCGCACGAAATCGGCGAGCAGCGCGAAAGCGTCGTCGAACGGCTGCATGTCGGTGATCTGCGAACCGATGTGCATGTCGACGCCGACGACCACGAGGCCGGGCAGGGCGCGGGCGCGGTCGTAGACGGCGCGGGCGCGCGAGATCGGCACGCCGAACTTGTTCTCCGCTTTGCCGGTCGAGATCTTGGCGTGGGTGTGCGCGTCGACGTCGGGATTGACGCGGATGGCGACGCGCGCCGTCTCGCCGCGCGCGCTGGCGACCTCGGACATCGTCTCCAGCTCTGGCTCGGACTCGATGTTGAAGCAGAGGATGCCCTCTTGAAGCCCAAGCGCCATCTCCTCGCGCGTCTTGCCGACGCCGGAGAAGATGATCTTGTCGCCCGGCACGCCGGCGGCGCGGGCGCGCCGGAGCTCGCCTTCCGAGACGACATCCATGCCGGCGCCCAGTTGCGCCAGGGTCTTCAACACGGCCTGGTTGGAATTGGCTTTCATCGCGTAGCAGACGAGCGTCGGTCGATCGGAGAAGGCGGCGCGAAAGACCTCGAAATGCCGCGCGATGGTTGAGCTCGAATAGCAATAGAACGGCGTGCCGACTTCGCCGGCGATTTTCGCCAACGGGACGTCTTCGGCGTGCAGCGCGCCGTTCCGATAGGCGAAATGGTGCATGAGGACTTACAGGAGGGGATCGAGCACGAACGACGTCTTCGGCGGCGTGATTGGCGGATTCTTCGGTTTTCCAAGCTGGTCGCTCAGGTCGGAACTCGCCGTTGGGGACGGCGCCGGCGTCGCGACGCCGGCGTTGGGCGGTTCGAGCGGCCCGCGTCGGCCGCATCCGGCGGCGAGCAACGCCATGCCGAAAACGAGCGCCAATGCGGCGGCGCGCCGAGTGGACGGGGAATGGGCGGCAGCAATCACGGACAGGCTCCGGCGAACGGTCCGCACTATAGCCGAAACCCCCGCCGATGCGAGGGGGAAGAGCGCCACAACGCAGCGCCTTCCGCGCGACGACCGTGACGCGCGGGCGGCGCTCAGCGCTCGCCGCCGCCTGGCGCCTCGTCGATCGTCGCGCCGGCGCGTTTCGCCCGCGTCACGGCGTTGTCGAGGGCGCTGAGAAAATTCGAGCGGTCGCGAGGGCCGAAGGCCTTGGGCCCCGAAGTCGCCTGTCCGGTCTCGCGCAGATGGTCCATCAGGTTGCGCGTCGCCAGCGCCATGCCGATCGAGTCGACCGAAAAGCGCTTGCCGGTCGGGGCGAGAACGTCGGCGCCGACTTTGACACAGCGGCTCGCCAGCGGAACGTCCGCTGTGACGACGATCGCGCCTGGTCCGGCCCGCTCGGCGATCCAGTCGTCCGCCGCGTCTGGGCCGGCCGCGACGACGACCCGTTCGATTCCGGGCGCGCGGGGGACGAGGATCGGGCTGTTGGCGACGACCAACACGCCGACGCCGTAGCGCGCCGCGACGCGATAGGTCTCGTCCTTCACCGGACAGGCGTCGGCGTCGATATAAATGCGCAGGCGGGGCGCGGGTTCCATCGTCGGCGGTGTAATCACAAACTTCGGCGAGGGCGACTCCGCCCCTGTCTCGGCCGCGCTGTGGCCCATCGCCAGACGAAAAGCCTCTGCTGAATAGGCGGTTCATCTAAGCGCTTGTAATCTCAAGCCGTCGCGCCGCCGCTTCGCTCGGTCGCAGGCCTGGGGCCCGCGTCGCCATACAATCGCCACGGTCTCGCCCACTGTCATGTTGTGTTCTTCGAACGGGTGTCTCTGATCCGTGGATCTGGAATTAATCATCGAGGCGACGACGTCAAATGTCCGACAATAACAACGACGGCCCCGACGGACTGGCCGATCCCTTTTATTATGACGATTCCATCTCTCAGCGGGCGATGGCGTTTTACTACGTGGCTAAACTGTCAGACACGGTCAAAGACAAGGCGACAAAAGAGTTGTGCTTGACGATGCTGCGAAAATTGAACAGCAGCATCAAAGCCCCTTCGACAGCGGAGCTGCACGCGATCGACGGCGGCGAGCAATTGACGAGCCCGCATAACCCCTAAGCGGACCCGCCCTTGCGCCGATCTTCGCCATGGGCCAAATAGGGTCCGGGAGGTTGGCGAAGGACGTACCGCTCGCCAACCGGGTCAGGTCCGGAAGGAAGCAGCCCCAACGAGCCAGGGCGGGTCTTTGTCCAACCTCCTACTTTCGCTTCAGGCGCGCTCGGGCTGCAGCTGCGCCGGGTCCTGGCGTCCGAGCTTTGGCGGATGACTGACGAGAACGCGCCGGAATCGGGCGCCGCCGCCGAACCGACGCTCGCCCTCGGGCTGTCGCCCATCTCGGCCGCCGCCGCCGGCTATCGCGTGCTAGCGCGCAAATACCGTCCCGCCAGTTTCGACGACCTCATCGGCCAGGAGCCGATGGTGCGCACGCTCGCCAATTCCTTCGCCGCTGGGCGCATCCATCAGGCCTATATCCTCACTGGCGTGCGCGGCGTCGGCAAGACCACCACCGCGCGCATCCTTGCCCGCGCCTTCAACTATTCGCTGCCGGGCAAGATCGACCGACCCTCGATCGAGATGCCGGAGTTCGGCGTCCACTGCCAGGCGATCATGGAGTCGCGGCACGTCGACGTCATCGAAATGGACGCCGCATCGCACACTGGCATCGACGACGTTCGCGAGATCATCGAGAACGCGCGCTACCGCCCGGTCTCGGCGCGCACGAAGGTCTACATCATCGACGAAGTGCACATGCTGTCGAAGCAGGCGTTCAACGGCCTGCTGAAGACGCTCGAAGAGCCGCCCGAGCACGTCAAGTTCCTGTTCGCGACCACCGAGATCGAGAAAGTGCCGATCACCGTGCGTTCGCGTTGCATCCGTTTCGACCTCAAGCGCATCGAGACCGGCGCGATGGTGCGTCATCTCGAAAAGATCTGCGGCCTCGAGGGCGTGACGGCCGAGGCCGACGCGTTGTCGCTGATCGCCCGCGTCGCCGAAGGCTCGGTGCGCGACGCGCTGTCGCTGCTCGACCAGGCGATCGCCCACGGCGCGGCAGGCAAGGTCGAGGCCGCCGATCTGCGAGCGATGCTTGGCCTGTCCGATCGCGGCGAGGTGATCGACCTCTTCGCCCACGCCATGGCCGGCGAGATCGCGGCGGCGCTCGCGCTGACGGCGAAGCTGCATCTGGCTGGCGCCGATCCCGCCGAACTGCTGATCGAGCTCGCCGAGTTCTGCCATCTCGTCACCCGCCTGAAGCTCGCGCCGAACGGCGTCGACGACGCCGCGATCAGCGAGAGCGAACGGCGACGCGGCGCCGAAATGTCCGAGAAGCTGTCGATCGGCCAACTGACCCGCGCCTGGCAGATCCTGCTCAAGGGCGTCGAGGACGTGAAGGATTCGCCGCGGCCGCTCGCCTCGGCGGAAATGGCGCTGATCCGTCTGGCCTTCGCCGCCGACTTGCCGACGCCGGAAGACGCACTGCGCCGGCTCGCCGAGGCGGGCGAGGCGTCGCCGCGCATCGCGCCGGTCGGCGCCGCGGCGCCAGCGCCGTCGCCGTCGCCGCCGCGCGTTTCCCCGCCGTCGAGCGAGGGCTCGGCCCTACGCGCGCGCATCGCCCCGAACCCGACGCCCGCGCCCGTCGCGGCGCCGAAACCGGCCGGCCCGCGCCTCGCCCGCTTTGAAGACGTCGTCGCGCTGGCGCGCGCCAAGCGCGACATCCGCTTGAGCCAGGCGCTGGAAAGCGACGTTCGCCTCGCGAGCTTCGAGGCGGGGCGGATCGAATTCTCGCTCGTCCAAGGCGCTTCGCCGGAGATTGTCCAAGCGTTGTCGCGTCGCCTCGGCGAGTGGACCGGCGAGCGCTGGATGGTGACGCTCGCCGCCGGCGCGACCGCGCCGACGTTGCGCGAACAGGAGACGACACGGCGCAACGAGCGGCTGGGGGGCGCCGGCGAACATCCGGTCGTGCGCAAGATCCTCGAACGCTTCCCTGGCGCTAAGATCATCGACGTGCGCGGTCCCGAGGCGCCGCCCGCCGCATCGCCGCCGCCGGGCGGCGACGACGAGGTCGGCTACGCCGACGCGCCTGACGACGACGAATTGTGAGCGGAGCGCAGCGATGATCGACATCCTTGGCATGATGAAGAAGGCGCAGGCTGTGCAGGCGCAACTGCAGGAGGCGCAGGAGGCGTTGGCGCGGCTCGACGTCGAAGGCCAGTCGGGCGGCGGCATGGTCAAGGTCACGCTTACCGGCAAGGGCGAGATGAAGGCGGTCGCCATCGATCCGACGCTGCTCGCCCCCGCCGACAAGGAAATGGTGGAGGACCTGATCCTGGCCGCCTACAACGACGCCAAGGGCAAGGCCGATCGCCTTTCGGCGGAAAAGATGCAGAGCCTCGCCGCAGGTTTGTCGTTGCCGCCGGGCATGAAACTGCCGTTCTGAGGCCCCATGTCGTCAAACGTCGCCGGCCCGGAAATCGAGCGGCTGATCCAGCTTTTGGCGCGCCTGCCGGGGCTGGGGCCGCGCTCGGCGCGGCGCGCGGCGCTGCATCTCATCCGCAAGCGCGAGCCGCTGCTCGGGCCGCTCGCCGAGGCGATGCGCGTCGCCCACGAGCGCATCGTCGCCTGCTCGGTGTGCGGCAACATCGACACCCGCGACCCATGCACGATCTGCGCCGACGAGCGGCGCGAAGGCGCGACGCTGGTGGTGGTCGAGTCCGTTGGCGATCTGTGGGCGCTCGAGCGGGCGCAGGCGACCCGAGCGCGCTACCACGTGCTCGGCGGCGCACTGTCGCCGCTCGACGGAATCGGGCCTGAAGACCTCAACATCGGCGGTCTCGTCGCGCGCGTCGCCGAGGGGAGGGTGCAGGAGGTCGTGCTCGCCGTCAACGCCACGGTCGACGGCCAGACGACCGCTCATTACATAACCGAGCTTCTGAGCCCCTACCCCGTCAAGGTGACGCGACTCGCGCACGGGGTGCCGGTCGGCGGCGAGCTCGACTATCTCGACGACGGCACGCTCGCGGCGGCGATGCGCCAGCGCACGACGTTCTGAGATCCGCCGGTCGCGGCGGCGCCGCGATTTGTCGGTTGTCGCCGCTTACGCCGGTCCGCCGCCGCGGTGAAAGGCGAGCTTCAACATCGCGGCGGCCGCGGCAATCAAGGTCGAGCGCTCCTCGTCGGTCAGCGCCTCGGCCATCGCGCGTTCCAGCCACGCCTGTCGGGCGCCGAGATCCTCGGCCAGCGCCGCTTGGCCTTTCGCGGTCAAGGCGATGATCAGTTCGCGGCGATCCGCCTCGCTGCGCCGGCGCTCGATCAGCCCGGCCGCCTCCAGGCCGGCGACGAGGCGGGTCAGCGACTGCGGCTGCAGCCGCTCCTCGATGGCGAGCTGGGCCGCCGGCATTGGCCCGCGGCGAGCGAGCGCGCCGAGCAGGCTGATCGCGGCCAGCGTCGCCGCGCCTTCCGGCCGCTCGGCGCGCAAACGCCGCCCCAGCGCCAGGATGGCGCGGAGGATCGCGGCGGTGTCCCTGTCGGCTTCGTTCATTTCGCTCCCGACGTCATATAGCACGCACTGCGTACTTTTTCATTGTGGATCGGCGCGCGATGTGAGATATGATACGCAATGCGTATTAATTGGCGAAAGACTGATCCCTTGTCGCGCGGTCCCGTAAGCGAGGCCCGTCTCGGCGCGGGTCGGGCGCCGGCGGCGATCGGCGCCGACGGCGCGGCGCGCGGGAAAGAGGGCGATCCGATCAAAGGGACGCTGCTCAAGGACTGCATCTTCTCGATCAAAACCTTCGCCGGCGCGATGCTGGCGCTTTATCTGGCTTTCAGCCTCGACCTGCCACGTCCCTATTGGGCGCTGATCACCGCATACATCGTCGCGCGGCCGCTCGCCGGCATGATGCGCTCGAAGGCCGTCTATCGGCTGGCGGGCACGCTCGTCGGCGCCTCGGCGGCGGTCGCGTTGACGCCTGCCCTCATCGATGCGCCCGCGCTGTTGATGCTCGCGTTGGCGCTGTGGGTGTCGGCCTGCCTGTTTCTGTCGTTGCTGCAGCCGGCGCCGCGCAATTATGCGCTCCGTCTTGCCGGCTACACCGCCGCGCTGGTCGGCTTCCCCTGCTTCGACGCGCCCGGCGAGACATTCGCGACAGCGCTGGCCCGGGTCGAGGAGATTTCGCTCGGCGTCGTCTGTGTTGCGCTGGTCGGCCAGCTCGCGTTTCCCCGCTATGCTGGGCGCTATCTCATGGCGCGCCTCGACCTGTGGCTCGGCGCGGGCGCGCGCTGGGCCTGCGACGCGCTACTCGGTCGCGAGCCTGCCGCTGATCGGCGGCGATTTGTCGCCGAAGCGGCTGGACTCGCCGAACTCTGCGTTCACGCCGCCTATGACACGCCGGCGCTGCGCGCCGCCGAATCCGCGACACGGACGCTGCACGCGCGCATCGCCGCGCTCGCCCCGACCATTCATGCTCTCGGCGATCGGCTTGGCGCGCTCGGTCCGGACAAGGGGGCGCTGTCGCCCATCCTCGCGGCTTTGACCAAATGGTTGAGCGCCGGGCCGCGCGGCGCGCCTGACGATGCGATTGCGATTCGCGCGGCGATCGCCTCCGCCCGTCGGCCTGGCCCGCCGCCGGAGCGCGCCGACCCGCTCGCCCGGCTCGACGACCTCGCGCGCCTATGGCGGGAATGCCTGCTCCTGCGCCAGGCCGTGCGCAGCGGCGGCGCGTCGGTCAGCCGCCGCGCCGCTGGCGATCCGCCGATCGACCGCGATCCCGAGATGGCCGCGCGCTCGGCCCTGGCGCTGTTCGTGGCCATCCTGGCGTGCGCCGGCGCTTCGATCGCCATCGGCTGGCAGGGTGGCGCGGTCGCGACGATGATGGCCGCGACCGGCGGCGCAGTCTTCGCGGGGCGCGACGATCCGGCGGGGATGACGATGCGCTTCAGTCTATGGACCACGGTCGGCGCGCTTTTCGCCGGCCCGTGGCTCGTCGCGGTGATGCCGGCGATCGACGGCTTCGCGCCGCTCGCGGCCTCGCTCGGCCTCGTGCTGCTGCCGATTGGCTGCGTGACGGCCAAGCGGGCGATTGGCGCCAACGCGATCGCCTTCGTCTACGGCTTCGGCGGCCTGATGGCGTTGCAGGAGACCTATCTCGTCGACTTCGCCGCCTGGGCGAACGGCGTTCTCTCGGTCACGGTCGGCTCATGGACGGTCGCCCTGGTCATGGCGTTGATCCGCACGGTCAGTCCGGAGCGGGCGGTTCGCCGGCTGGTCGCGGCGGGGCGCGCCGATCTGACGGCGATCGCCGACGGCCGCTGGGTTCCTAACGCGGACGACCTCGTCGAGCGCATGTTCGATCGCATCGTCGCCATCGGCTCTCGGCTTGCTGCGGTCGAGGGCGCGACGGGGGCGTGTCTCGACCAGGCGCTCGCCGATCTCGCGTCAGGCCTCGACCTATTGCGGCTCGGTCAACAGCGAGCGACGCCGTTCGGCGGCGAGTCGCGACTGGCGGCGCGCGCATGAGCGGCGAAGTCGACCTCTGCGGCGTCTTCTTCCCAGCGTTCCTGGTTTCGCTGGCCGCTGCGCTCGCTCTGACCGCCCTGATCCGCCGCGCGCTCGCCGCGTGCGGCGTCTATCGTCTGATCGGCCGCGCGCCGCTGTTCGACGCCGCGCTCGCAGTCATCGTTCTCGGCGGCGTCACGGTGGCGCAAGGTGGTTTGCCATGGCGATGAGACAAACGCTCGCCCGGTTCGTCGTGACGGCGGCGGCGGCGCTCTTTGCCGCGTTCGTCGGCTGGCGGCTGTGGGACTACTACATGGAAAGCCCCTGGACTCGCGACGGCCGCGTGCGCGCCGACGTCGTCGCGGTGGCCCCCGACGTGTCGGGCCTCGTCCGCGAGGTGGCGGTGCGCGACAACGAGCATGTCGAGAAAGGCCAACTGCTGTTTCGCATCGACAGCGAGCGGCCGAGACTGGCCTTGCGCCAAGCGGAGGCGATTCTCGCCGAGCGTCAGGCGGCGCGCGATCAGGCCGCGCGCGAGGCCGCGCGCTATCAGACCCTGTTGGGCTCGGCGGCGGTGTCGGAGCAGAAGCAGGAGCAAGCCCAGGCGGGCTACGACGAGGCCGACGCCGCCTACCTGCAGGCGCTCGCCGACCGCGATCTCGCTCGGCTGAACCTCGCGCGCACCGAGGTCGTCGCCTCCGTCAACGGATTCGTCGCCAACTTGTCGCTCGGGCCCGGGGACTATGTCGCCACGGGGCAGGGGGTCATGGCGCTGGTCGACTCCGATTCGCTGCGGGTCGAAGGCTATTTCGAAGAGACGAAGCTCGCGCGCATCCACGTCGGCGATCCCGTCGTCGTGCGCCTGATGGGAGAGGGGCGCGAACTCGCCGGACGCGTCGACAGCATCGCGGCGGGCGTCGCCGACCGCGAGCGCTCCGACGCGCGCGGCGCGCTCGCCAACGTCAATCCGACCTTCAACTGGGTGCGCCTGGCTCAACGCATTCCCGTGCGCGTCATGCTCGACCCTGCGCCGCGAGGCGTCGCGCTGGTCGTCGGCCGCACCGCGACCGTGACGGTGAGGCCGACTTCGGATCGGCCGGCGAAGGACTGAAGACGCGCCCCTCGCCCGCGAGGGGAGAAGAGCGAGGCTATTCGGCCGCCTCGCGGCGGGCGGCGTCGTGGTCCGACGCTGGCGCCGCGGTTTCGACCACCGCCGTCGCCTCTGCGTCCGGGTGTTTGGTCGAGCGCCACAACCAGTTCGATAGCTGGTCGAGATAGAGGTAGATCACTGGCGTGGTGAACAGGGTCAACGCTTGACTGAACAGTAGGCCGCCAACCATCGCGTAGCCGAGCGGCTGGCGCAGCTCCGACCCGGTGCCCTGTCCGAGCATCAGCGGCACGCCGCCAAGCATCGCCGCCATCGTCGTCATCATGATCGGGCGGAAGCGCAGCAGCGCCGCTTTGCGGATCGACTGTTCGGTCGTCAGATGTTCGTCGCGCTCGACGGCGATGGCGAAGTCGACCATCATGATGCCGTTCTTCTTGACGATGCCGATCAGCAGGATCAGTCCGATCAAGGCGATGAGGCTGAATTCGTAGCCAAACAGCATCAGCATCGCCAGCGCGCCGAAACCAGCCGAGGGCAGGGTCGAGAGAATCGTCAGCGGATGGATGAAGCTCTCGTAGAGCACGCCGAGGATAATGTAGACGACGACCAGCGCCGCCAGGATCAACAGCGGCACCGTGGTCAGCGAATCCTGGAACGCCTGAGCGTTGCCCTGGAAGGTCGTCGTCAGGCCGGGAGGCAGGCGCAGGTCGCGCTCCGCCTGCTGGATTGCCGTCGTCGCGGCGCTAAGCGCTGCGCCTTGGGCAAGGTTGAAGCTGATGGTGACTGCCGGAAATTGCGACTGGTGGCTGATCGACAGCGGCGCCACCGGCGTCGTCGTCCATTTGGCGAAAGCGTTGAGCGGCACCATTTGCCCGGTTGACGGCGAGCGGATGTAGATCAGGTCGAGGCTCTTCGGGTCGCCTTGGAGATCGGGCCGGATCTCCTCGATCACGTTGTAGGTGTTGATCTGGGTGAAATACTGTGTGACCTGCCGCTGGCCGTAGGCGTCGTAAAGCGTGTCGTCGATCAGTTGCGGCTGGATGCCGAAGCGCGACGCCATGTCGCGATCGATCGTCAGATGGAGGGTGGCGCCGGCGTTCTGCTGGTCGGTGGCGACGTCGCGTAGCGCCGGAAGGCTGCGGAACGTGTCGAGGACCTTCGGCGCCCACACAGTCAATTCGTCGAGATTGGCGTCCTGCAGGGTGTATTGAAACTGAGAACGCGCGGCGCGCGCGCCGACGGTTACGTCCTGCGCCACCTGTAGAAAGAGCCGCGCGCCCTTCACCTGCGCCAGCTTCGGCCGCAGTCGGGCAATGATCTGGAACGCGTCGGCCGTGCGCTCCTCGCGCGGCTTCAAGGTGATGAACATGCGGCCGCTGTTCTGCGCC
>Ga0181529_10008176_pt1 | contig 10254 bp, 11 predicted proteins | sample PEATcosm2014_Bin_36_FD_119763 | JGI IMG/M metagenome (GOLD analysis project Ga0181529, IMG submission 119763) | Peatland microbial communities from MTU Mesocosm Facility, Houghton, MI, USA - PEATcosm2014_Bin10_30_metaG | ecosystem: Environmental > Terrestrial > Soil > Wetlands > Peat | place... | reverse complement strand
GTGCCGTCGGTCTTGCACGACCAGGAGAAGTAGCCATATGAGGGATGCCGAGGATCGGCGATGTACATGTAGGTTTTGGCCCAATTCCACAGCGCGTCGAAGTCGGCTTTTTTGTCCAGTTGCACAGCGATCATCATGCCGTAGGACATACCCTCGGTACGCACATCCTTGCTGGCCCAGTCGGTGAGATACATCAATGGTCCATTGGCATTGCTGCCCGCCGCGAAGACCACGGACTGGGTCCTGGGGTCGCCATGGAAGAGCTGCGCGTAGGCCGCGTCGATCTTGTCCTGAATCTCCCGCTGGCTGTGGCCGTCTTCGGCAAAAAGATTGCGATAGTGGCCGCTGATGTAGGCCCCGCTTCCATCCTGCAAAGCCGCTGGAGCGGGCAGTTTGGGCGTGTGATGCGAACTGGTTTGAGCTGTCATGGCGGCACTGACCAGCAGCACGAAGACAGCGGTCGAACCGAACAAAGAGCGGATAATAACCTTTGCATTGAACAAAACAGACCTCTTCCTGCTCATCCGCCGATCACCAGCCCCTGGAGCAGTAGTATCGGCCTCTTCCTATCGCTTTGGCAACCAGAACACATTGAAGATGGGATGCCGGCACCTTTCTTTGACCGGTGCGCAACGGTGCCTGCTCCGCGCAATGGCTGCTGCATGCAATGCCTCGTATACTCGAAGCAGCTTATGTCTACTCATCTCGACAGGATTCTCACGGCAACACGGGCCACGGTGGCCACGGCCAAAGCTACGACACCGCTGGCTGAACTGGAACAGCTCGCCGCTCTGCATCAACCCCGTGGCTGGGCTGCGGCGCTGCGTCAGCGTTCGGCGACAGCTCCCGCGGTCATTGCCGAGATCAAGAAGGCGTCTCCCTCCAAGGGGCTGATCCGCGCGGACTTCGATGCTGCCTGGCTGGCCGGGCGCTACCACGCTGGTGGAGCTGCAGTGCTCTCGGTGTTGACCGACGAGCCGTTCTTTCAGGGCAGCCTGCGTAATCTGGAACTGGCCTCGGCGGCAGTGCCGCTTCCCTGCCTGCGCAAGGATTTCATGGTCGATGAGTACCAGATCGCCGAAGCTCGCGCCCACCATGGTGACGCCATTCTGCTCATCGCTGCCGCTCTGACCAATGCCGAGATGCACCGCTTTGCCGAACGGGCCCATGAACTGGCTCTGGATGTGCTGGTCGAGGTTCATACCGGCGAGGAACTGGATCGGGTGCTTGACTCGTTGGGCGACTCCGGCGCAGACGCTATCGGGGTCAACAACCGCAATCTGAAATCCTTTGAAGTGAATCTGGAGACCTCGCTGGAGTTGGTCAGCCGTATTCCCGCCGGCGTGGTCAAGGTCGCCGAGAGCGGCATCTCTACCTCGAACGACTTGGCCCGTCTGCGCGCCGCCGGTTTTGACGCCTTCCTGATCGGCGAGAGCCTGATGCGCCAGCCCAACCCCGGGGCGGCGCTCGAAGAACTGCTCGCCAGCGCGAAGTTGCCCTGTGCGGGCATTTCCAGCCTCCGAGCGCCACGCTGAATCTGCCTAGGATGGCTTGAAAATCGGCGTACAATGACTCAAAGCCGACTGTCCAGGAGGTGCCTATGGCGGCGAATCCAACATTTCTCAGCCCCGAAGAACTCCATGCCACCTCCCTTTCTGAGCCAGACACCGCAATCAACAGCCATATTTCGGCGCAACATCGTGCGATCCTCGAAGATGCGATCAAGAATACGGATGGCAGAGCCTTTATTGAGCTTTTGAAATCCATGCCGGATGTGGGTCTGGATTCAGATTTTGCCCGTAGCCAGGGATAGGCATGTACCTGCTCGACACCAATGTGATCAGCGAAATTCGCCGAGGCCGCAAGGCCAACCATGGAGTTTTGCGCTTTATGGATCAGGCGCCCAATAGCGCCTATATTCCAGTCCAGGTACTCGGTGAAATGAGGCAGGGCATAGAGAACCTGCAACACCGTGGCGACCTAACCCAGGCAAGAAGACTTGAAGAATGGTTTCAGGCGGTTCAACGAGAGTTCAGCCAGCGCATCCTTGAATTTGACGCGTCATGTGCCTTGAGATAGGGGACTTTGATGAGCCCCAACAATCAGCATCCCATCGACAAACAGATCGCAGCCATTGCGCTGGTCTATGATCTGACGGTAGTTACACGCAATACACAGGACTTTGCCGGTACCGGAGCGCGTCTGCTGAACCCCTTTCAGGACGTAGCCATTGCACCCACCTCCTGAGAAAGAGTTGTAGATGCCTCTGTGGATCAAGATCTGCGCCAACACCTCGCTCGATGACACACGCCTGGCCGTAGAGGCTGGCGCGGATGCCGTGGGCTTTGTCTTTGCACCCAGTCCGCGGCGAGTGAGCATCGCCGAGGTCGCTGCAATCACCGCGCACCTGCCCGTCACGGTGGAGAAGGTCGGCGTCTTCGTCAATGCCGAATTCGATGAGATCTATGCCACCGTCCGCTCCTGCGGATTGACTGGGGTTCAACTACACTCCGAGGCCGGACCTGAACTGACCGCCAAACTGCGCGAGCGGCTGAGCTCGTCCCTGCGCATCCTGCGCGTGGTGCATTTTGGCCCCGAGGCCACCGAACAAGCCGCGGCCATCGCCAAGGACCCCAACGTGGATGCGGTATTGGTAGACTCCCGCAGCGCGACGGCGGTTGGCGGCACCGGAATCGCCTTTGACTGGACGCTTGCACGAAAAACGCTATTCCAGGATGAACGCGCCAAAAAGTGCATCGCCGCCGGCGGCATCAACCCCGCCAACGTCGCTGAAGCCATCGCCACCCTGCGCCCCTGGGGCGTGGACGTAGCCAGCGGCGTCGAGTCCGCACCCGGCAAAAAAGACCCCGAAAAGGTCTGGGAGTTCGTCGCGCAGGCGAGGGCGGCGGGCGAGAAGCTATTGCAATCTTGAATAATAATTGGCGCTCTGCATGTGCACTTTCTTGTATATTTTTCCTGCATACGTAGAACGCCCATGGGTAAGTGATTCTTATGCCAATAAGTCGACGTATCTTCTGCCTGCAATGTGGCGCTGCTCTCTTTTCATGGAGAAGTCTGGCTGAGGTATCGACATCGCAAGGCGCGCAAGGCAATCCAATTCCCATGCCCACGGATCGCGCCGAGGATTCTTTTACGATTTATTCCTTGCTGATCCCCGTCTTGCAACCGACAAAAAAGGAGTACCTGGTTGCGGAGACGACCGAAGATTTGAGCAGGCAATTCCAAGTGCTGACGCCTGCCGCTCAGACAAAACCTCCCTATGCGCCGATCGATATTGCAAGGCTTCGAATCGACCCTCTGGACGTTCCGGACGACTGGAAGGTTCCGTTTCAGGAAGCGGTTGCCGACTATCAGCGCAATAAGGAAGTGAGGGTGAGGCTAGAGCCTAAACTTCGCCTGCCTCTGCCCTACCGACTGTTGGATAGCAAACAGGTGAAAGAATATCAGCTCCTCCAACCTCCTCATATCACTAGCCCTTCCCATCCTTGGCCACCAGACCCCATGCTGGTGAAAAAGTACAAGGGACGTGGACCATTGAGCTTGATGAGCGAAGTCTATTTCGATCATGCCCGCACACTTGGGCTTGTTTGGGCTGTAAGCGGTTGCATGGAGAACTGGTACGCATTTGAAAAGCAGAATAGCCAGTGGCTTCCCGCTGCATGGAAAGATCGTGGAAGTTGCGTTGAAGCGTAGTTCGTGGCCGTCGTCGGCTTTGAAATGCGCCCACCTTGTACACTGAAGAGTCCCCCATTCTTCGCACACGTGCAACGAGGAGCCGCAGATGGCATCGATCATTCTTCCCGCAGGACAATCCGTAGGGGCGGAGTCGCAACCGGGGCGTTTTGGCGTCTACGGCGGCCGTTACGTGCCTGAGACGCTGATGGCCGCGCTGCTCGAACTGGAGCAGGAGTACGAGAAGGCCAAGGTCGATCCCGTCTTTCAGGCCGAGCTGAGCGATTTGCTGACCAACTTTGCCGGACGTCCTACGCCGCTCTACTTCTGCAAGCGGCTGACCGAGCAGTTGGGCGGAGCCAAGATCTATCTGAAGCGTGAAGACCTGTTGCACACCGGCGCGCACAAGATCAATAACGCCCTGGGTCAGGCTCTGCTGGCCAAGCGCATGGGCAAGCAGCGCATCATCGCCGAAACCGGCGCTGGCCAGCACGGCGTAGCCACAGCAACCGTTTGCGCCCTGCTCGGTATGGAGTGCGTGGTCTACATGGGCGAGGTCGACATGGCCCGCCAGGAGCTTAACGTCCTGCGCATGAGGCTTTTGGGCGCGGAGGTTCGCGGCGTCGGGGCCGGCTCCAAGACCCTCAAGGACGCCATCAGCGAGGCCATGAGGGACTGGGTCACCAACGTCCGCACCACCTATTACCTGCTGGGCAGCGCACTGGGCGCGCATCCCTACCCCACCATGGTCCGCGACTTCCAGCGCATCATCAGCATCGAGATGAAGCGCCAGATCCTTGAAAAGGAAGGCCGCCTGCCTGACGTAGTTGTGGCTTGCGTAGGCGGTGGCTCCAACGCCATCGGTGCCTTCTACGAATTCCTCAACGACCGCGAAGTCCGTCTGATCGGCGTCGAGGCCGGTGGACGCGGCAAGAAGCTGGGCGATCACGCGGCCCGCTTTGACGGCGGCGAACCCGGCGTATTGCAAGGCACCTACTCCTATGTCCTTCAGGATGAAAACGGGCAGATATCCTTGACCCACTCCGTCAGCGCCGGACTGGATTACGCCTCGGTCGGTCCCGAACACGCCATGCTGCACGATTCCAAACGTGCGGAATACACTTCGGTAGACGATGCAGCGGCTCTGGAAGCGGTCGTTCGCCTCTCCCGCACCGAGGGCATTTTGCCCGCGCTGGAGAGTGCCCACGCCGTGGCCGAGGCTCTCCGGCTTGCCCCCACCATGGCGACACATGACATACTAGTGGTGAACCTCAGCGGACGCGGCGACAAGGACATGGGCATTTTGGCCCAGGAACTGAAGCTATAACGCGGAGATTTCGGTTTACTCCGTCGAAGATCCCGGAGGCGAGCAACAAAAGCAGGTCCTTCGACTGCGTTGAGCGCAAAGGACGCGCCCAATTCCGCTCAGGATGACGGTTTTAGAGTGAGATGAGCACTATTTTCAACCACATGGGCGGGTCGATGCCCATGCGGCGCTCAGGATGACGAGTTAGCATGGCGATACGTTTCGACAAAAAGCCGGGACTGGTGGTCTATCTGACCGCGGGCGATCCTTCGCTCAGCGCGACGCTGGCCATTGCCATCGCAGCTATCGACGCCGGAGCCGACGTTCTCGAACTCGGAGTTCCCTTCAGCGATCCGCTGGCCGACGGCCCAGTGATTCAGCGCGCCATGGAGCGAGCCGTAGCCCGCGCCATCAGCCTCAGGGACGTGATCCAATTGGCGGCCGATATTCGCGCCGCGCGGCCCCAGGCCGGGCTGGTGATCTTCAGCTATCTGAACCCTATCTTGCGCTATGGCCTGAAAAAGTTTGCTGACGACGCGGCCGCCGCCGGTGTAGACGGCGTGCTGGCCACCGACATGATCGTCGAAGAGGCCGGCGAGTATCTGGCCGAGTTGGGCCGCGTGGGTCTGGCGCCGATCTTTCTGGCCGCTCCCACCAGCCCCGACGAACGGCTCAAAGCCATCGCCGAGCACTCCAAAGGATTTATCTATGCCATCTCCCGCGTGGGCATTACCGGCACGCAGCAGAGCATGACCTCCGACGCCGCCTCGCTTGTGGCGCGTATTCAACGATGGTCGAAGCTGCCGGTAGCCGTGGGGTTCGGCATCAGTAACGCGGAACACGTCGCCCAGGTGGCGGAGTACGCGGATGCCGCGGTGATCGGCAGCGCTATCGTCGAGCTGATCGAACGCTCGACCGCGGACAGTGCGCCAGACGCAGTCGCCCGATTTATCAAGGGCCTGCGCCTGCCCCAAGCGGCGCTGGTCCGATAAACGACCCCCGCTGCGGTTTCTTGATAGCATTTTCGATTCATACGTCGCCTTACGGAAGCTTAAAAGCGGCTTTTTCTTGAGGAAAAAGCCACTCGACATTCCGGCTTTTATAAGGACTTGAATCAAAAATGTGAAACCGCAAGTTCGGTTTCAACTCCTGCTCCTATGCGCGCGGTGTTTTTCTTCCTTTTCTTTGAGGACTGAGAGCGTTTGCGACAAGCCATGGGAAGCGCTTACGAGGATGGAATGACGCTGGAAGAATTGCGCAGTCAAATCGATGTAATGGACCGCCAGTTGGTGGAGTTGCTCAACCAGCGGGCGCGTGCCGTGAAGCAGATTGGCCAGATCAAGGCCGCCACGGCTGCCCCGGTGTATGAGCCGGCCCGCGAAAAGTGGATCTACGCCAAGTTGCGTGAGGTCAATCAGGGGCCCTTGCCCGACATCGAATTAGTGCATATCTTCGAGCGCATCATCGACGTGATGCGGGCTTTGCAAAGGAACGAGTTGGCCAGCGAACGCAATGCCCAGGCACAAACGCCGGGCCACGGCACAGGCGCAAGCGCGCCAGAGACAGGGAAATAGAAATGATCGTTGCCATGCAGGAAAACGCTACCGAAGAACAGATCTACGCTGTTGTTGAAACCATGGAAGAAATGGGTGTTTCGGTACACCGCACCACGGGCTCCAACCAGACGATTCTGGCCGGAGTCGGCCCCACCGCCAAGCTGGACCTCGGCTCCTTCGAGGTGCTCCCCGGCGTCGAGCACGTTCACCGCATCAGCTCGCCCTACAAGCTGGCCGGTCGCGCCTTCCGTCCCGAGGGCACGGTCGTTCAGTTCCCCAACGGGTCCTCGATCGGCGGCAATCAGGTGGCGATCATCGCCGGTCCCTGCGCCATCGAGAACCGCGAACAGATCTTCACCATTGCCAAGTGCGTCAAAGAAGCCGGCGGAGGCTTCCTGCGTGGCGGCGCATTCAAACCGCGCAGCTCGCCGTATGCTTTCCAGGGCATGGGCATTCCGGGGCTGGAGCTGATGCGCGAGGCCGCCGACCTGAACAATTTGATGACCGTCACCGAGGTCATGGAGATCTCGCAGATCGAGCCCATGCTGCCCTATGTGGACTGCTTCCAGGTCGGCGCGCGCAACTTCCAGAACTTCAATCTGCTGCGCGAGCTGGGCCAGATCCGCAAGCCCATCCTGCTCAAGCGCGGCATCGCCGCCACCATTGAGGAGCTGCTGCTCTCGAGCGAGTACATCCTCAGCGGCGGCAACTACGACCTGATCCTCTGCGAGCGCGGCATCCGCACCTATGAGACCGCGACTCGCAACACCATGGACATCTCCGCGATCCCGGTGGTGAAGAAGCTCTCTCACCTGCCCATCGTCGGCGATCCCTCGCACGGCACCGGCCGCCGCGACCTGGTAGCTCCGATGGCCAAGGCCTCGGTAGCCGCCGGCGCTGACGCGGTGCTGGTCGAGATTCACCCTAACGCCGACAAAGCCGCTTCCGACGCCGCCCAGACCCTCTATCTGGACCAGTTCGAGAAGCTGGTGACCGAGTTGCGCGTCCTGGCGCAGGCGGTGGGAAGAACGCTGTAAGATGGGCGGAGAGAGCGGGGTTAGCCGCGCTGCGCGCGTGGTAGCGGAGCTAGGGTTGCTAGCGGAGTTAGCGGGGTTAGCAATGGCTGGCCCCACAGATTCCACGAACACGCGGGAAGCACTACTAACTCCGCCAACACCGCTACCACCCGCGCAGCGGGGCTAACTCCGCTCACAACGCTAACCCCGCTCACAGGAAGGACCGCACATGATTGACCGCATCGCCATCTTCGGCATGGGCCTGTTGGGAACCTCAACGGGGTTGGCGCTGCGTGCGGCGGGCTTCAAGGGCTCGATTGTCGGCTGGAACCGCTCGCTTGAAGGCGCGCAGACCGCTCTCGAGGCCGGAGCCATCGACTCCATCGCCAGCGACGGACTGCAGGCCGCCATTGACGCTCAGGTCATCGTGCTGGCTACGCCCGTTTTTTCCATTCTCGACTGGATGGAGAAGCTGGCCACCGTTTTAGGTCCCGAGCATCTGGTCACTGACGTCGGCAGCACCAAGGGACAGATCACCGAAGCCGCCAACCGCCTCTACAACCGCCCGGATCGCGCCGGATTTCTACCTGGCCACCCCATGGCGGGCAAGGAGCGCGGCGGAGCGGCGCTGGGCGACGCCAATCTCTATCGGGACGCCGTCTGGCTCTTTACCGACGTTCCTACCTGGGAGCGCTCTGCAGATTCAGCCCAGCTTGTGACTGACTGGCGGGAGTGGGTCGCCGCCATGGGTTCACGGACACTGGACATCAACCCCGCCCGCCACGACGAGATGGTGGCCTGGGTCAGCCATCTTCCCCAGTTTGTCGCTACCGCCCTGAGCGCCCTTCTGGAGACGGAGATCGGAGCAGCGCCGGAGTTGAAGGACGTAGGCGGTCGCGGTCTGCGCGAGATGACCCGCCTGGGCGCCAGTCCCTACTCCATGTGGCGCGATATCGCCTATACCAACACCGAGGCGATCCAGCGCTCTCTGGCCGCTCTGGAACAGCGCATCGCCCATCTGCGTGAAAACCTGCGCACCCCCGAACTGCGCGACGAGTTCGAGATCGCCAACCGCTTCCGGCGCGAATAGTTTTGAAACCATAAAAAATATCCCAGGTCCGAAAATCCGGACCCGGGGCACCCTATTTTAGTTGTGAGCCGATCAATCGTTACTTTGCCAACACCCTGGCGATACGCTCAAAGGCCCAGTCGATCTCTTCGCGGGTGATGATGAGCGGAGGAGCGATGCGAATCACGTGGTCGTGGGTCTCCTTGCACAAAATCCCTTCTTCCATCAGCGCTTCGCAATAGGGACGAGCCAGGGCCTTGAGTTCGATGCCAATCCACATACCGCGGCCACGAACTTCCTTGATTACAGGGATTTCCAGCGACTGTAGCAGGGAGAGGAAGTATGCGCCCAGCTCCGCCGAGCGCTCCACCAGCTTTTCGTCTACCAGCACCTGCAAAGCAGTTCTGGCAACCGCGCAGCCCAGCGGGTTTCCGCCGAAGGTGCTGCCGTGATCGCCGGGATTGAAGACGCCCAAAACCGCTGCCGAGGCCAGCACCGCCGAGACTGGATAGAATCCACCAGCCAGAGCCTTGCCCACGATCAGCACATCGGGAGTGATTCCCTCATGCATGTATGCAAAGAGCTTGCCGGTGCGACCCAGACCGGACTGAATCTCGTCCAGCATGAGCAGTGCGTTGTTTTGCTGGCAAAGCTCGGCAGCCTCGCGCAAAAAGCCGGTTGGCGGGATGACGATTCCCGCTTCGCCCTGAATCGGCTCGACCAGAAAGGCGCAGGTATTCGGGGTGATGGCGCTGCGCAGAGCCTCGATGTCGCCGTAGGGGATGATCTTGAAGCCCGGCGTGTAGGGACCAAAGCCATCGCGATACTGTTCGTCGCTGGAGAAACTGACCACAGAGATGGTGCGCCCGTGGAAGTTGCCGGCGCAGACAATGATCTCGGCCTGATTCTGCGGAATGCCCTTGACCTTGTAGCCCCACTTGCGTGCGGCCTTGAGGGCGGTTTCGACCGCTTCCGCGCCGGAGTTCATGGGCAGAACCATCTCGAAGCCGGTCAGCTCGTGCATCTCCTTGCAGAAGAGAGGCAACTGCTCGTTGCGGAAGGCGCGCGAGCTCAGGGTAATCTTGCTGGCCTGCTCCTGGAGGGTGCGCAGAATGCGGGGGTGGCAGTGTCCCTGATTGACGGCGGAATAGGCCGCCAGGCAATCGAGGTAGCGCTTTCCCTCAACGTCATAAACCCACACGCCTTCAGCGCGTTCAATCACCACGTCGAGCGGATGGTAGTTGTGGGCTCCGAACTTGTCTTCCAGGTCGATAAGCTCCTGGGTACACATGGGCTGCTCAATTTGCTGAATTGTCATTGGGTTCTTTCCGTTGATCTATCCATGGTACCGTTTCAGGCGGGTTAAAACAAAGCCCGGCGGGCGGAGGGAACAATTACCGGCCTATTGGAAGGCGTGCGATGAGTTTCCGTTGAAGGAGAGAATGGCTGATTTTGGAGGTCTTGCTTAGATCATCAACAAACCAGACCCTTATCGGGATAGGGGGAGCAGTCACCTGCTCTCCCCTCCCACACCACCGGACAAGCGGGTCCGCATCCGGCGGTTCGAGAAGTTGAGGTCAACAGAGACGGGGGATTCCCAGTTCGTCGGCCCAT
>Ga0181529_10008172_pt1 | contig 10257 bp, 5 predicted proteins | sample PEATcosm2014_Bin_36_FD_119763 | JGI IMG/M metagenome (GOLD analysis project Ga0181529, IMG submission 119763) | Peatland microbial communities from MTU Mesocosm Facility, Houghton, MI, USA - PEATcosm2014_Bin10_30_metaG | ecosystem: Environmental > Terrestrial > Soil > Wetlands > Peat | place... | reverse complement strand
CGTGTTGGAAGTATTGAGCGAGCATCTGTGCGAGGGATGGCTGGAAGGCTACCTGCTCACCGGGCGGCATGGCATGTGGTCCTCCTATGAAGCCTTCGCGCAGGTGGTCGATTCCATGCTGACTCAACATGCCAAGTGGCTTGAACAATGCCTGGATTATCCGTGGCGCAAGCCGATAGCGTCTTTGAATGTTCTTCTCACAAGCCACGCATGGCGGAACGATCACAACGGATTCAGCCACCAGGCAACCGGATTTGTCGACAACGCGCTGGCACGCAGAAGCGACACCATTCGCGTCTACTACCCGCCGGACAGTAATTGCCTCTTGAGCGTCTTCGATCACTGCCTGCGGAGCCGCAACTACGTGAACATTGTCACTTGCGGGAAGCAGCCCCAGCTGCAGTGGTTGAACATGGACGAAGCTCTTGAGCATTGCTCGCGCGGCGCTTCAACATGGAAGTTCGCAACCAACGACGAGAGCGGAGAGCCGGATGTCGTTCTGGCCTGCGCCGGCGACGTGCCAACGATTGAGATATGCGCGACGTCGTGGCTTCTGCAGAAACATGTCCCCGGGATCAAGGTGCGGGTCGTCAATGTAGTTGACCTGATGACCCTAATGTATCCAGACAAACATCCGCACGGGATGGACGAAATGTCGTTCAACGCGCTCTTCACCGAAACGGCGCCTGTCATCTTCGCCTTTCACAACAATCGGTGGCTCATTCATACCTTGGTTCACGGACGCTCCAACGAAGGCCGCTTCCATGTACACGGTTATATTGATCAGGGAACGACAACGACGCCATTCGACATGGTCGTTCTGAATGAGATGAGCCGTTTCCACCTCGCTCTCGATGCGCTGAAGCACATTCCCCGGCTTCGTGTGCAGGCTGCGGATGCAATCCAGCTATTCGGCAAGAAACTCAATGAACATCACGACTACATTCGCGAGCACCTTGAGGATATGCCCGAGATCAGGAACTGGCAGTGGACCGCGGACTTCAGCGATTCGGCTGCGCCTGCTCCGTTGGCCAAGGGACATCCGCAGAAGGCAATGTTCACTGACAGCTAAACCGTGAGCTGCTGAAATGAGACGGAGGTGGCCATCGCCAGAAGGGTATTGGCGAAAGCAGTTTTCGCTTCCTGAATTCCGCAAGTTGGGGGGACACATTGAATGATCCGAAAGCACCTGCCGATTGGTTAAAGATTGATGGAATCGATGCCCTGGTTGAATTGGCGCTCAATCTGCACTGGTCCTGGAACCATGCAGCGGACAACCTATGGGAAGAGCTCGACAAAGAGCTCTGGGCCGTAACACAAAATCCCTGGGTCATCTTGCAGACAGTTTCCAAAGAAAAGATCAAAGCCGAACTGAGCGCCCCGGAGTTTCGCCAGCGTCTCGATTCTTTGCTAAGTTACAATCGGGCATCGTACAGTGCAGACGCATGGTTTCAGAACAAGCATCCGAATGCCGCGCTGAAGTCGATCGCCTACTTCAGCATGGAATTCATGTTGAGCGAAGCGCTTCCCATTTATTCCGGCGGCCTCGGTAACGTAGCAGGCGATCAATTGAAAGCGGCCAGCGATCTGGGCGTTCCGGTAGTCGGGATCGGCTTGCTCTACGGCCAGGGATACTTCCGCCAAGACTTCGATTCGGATGGACGCCAGCAAGCGCTCTATCCAGTCAACGATCCTGGTCAGTTGCCCATTCGCCCACTGCGACAGCCTAACGGCGAATGGTTACGGCTGCAGATCCAACTGCCGGAAGGGAAAGTATGGCTTCGTTGTTGGGAGGTTGCAGTCGGGAGAGCGAAACTGTACCTACTCGACACTAACGATTTTTCCAACACGGCCGCTCACCGTGGCATAACCAGCGAACTCTACGGCGGCGACGCGGAGATGCGCCTGAAGCAGGAAATAGTTCTCGGCATCGGTGGCTGGCGTTTGCTGCGAGTGTTAGGCTTACGGCCCGAGGTATGTCACCTCAACGAGGGCCATGCGGCGTTCGCCACGCTTGAGCGCGCCCGCTCCTACATAGAGGACTGCAAACAACCGTTCGATGTCGCTCTGAATGTTACCCGGGCTGGAAATCTGTTCACTACGCACACTGCAGTCAGCGCAGGATTTGACCGCTTCCATCCCGACCTGATTCGCCATTATCTAAGCCATTATGCTCTGGATGAACTTGCCATTCCGATTGAGGATCTGCTCGCGAAGGGCCGGCAGAACGCGAGAGACGCTTCAGAGCCCTTCAAGGACCACTATCTGCCTGCTGCCTCAAATTACCAGGAACGCGCGGCGGAAGACAGCAAACAGGGTTTGGCGGTGCTCCATTGGAGAAAAGAGTTAGATCGGCGCTGGAATACGCTAGCATTCGGCGCGGTGAGGGTGGAGACTCGTGATGGCCAGCATTTCTTTCAAGTCGAAGTCTTTCTGGGCACACTCAATCCCGATCAAGTATGTGTCGAACTCTATGCAAACTCAAATGACGGATGTAAATCGTCGATTGAATCCATGATGGTTCCGGAAGCCGGTGCGGATTCGCAAGGAATGCTTACCTATTCGGCTCTGTTTCCCGCAACTCGCGCCTCAAGCGACTATACGGCGCGGATCATTCCTCATCACGCAAATGTTTATGTTCCTTTGGAAGCGGGGCAGATTCTTTGGCAACACTGATATCCGGCGCTTATCCGAAGCAGATACAGAAACGGGATAGAAAGCAAAGCAGGGGCCAATGAAATTGCAAGGACTCAGCGATACCGTAACGATGCTCTTCGCAGACAGCAAGGGTCTGCTCGCGATGGACGAGAGCAACCCGACTTGCAACAAGCGATTTGCCTGCTTGGGAATTCCTCAGACCGAAACGGCGCGGCGCGCCTATCGCGAGATGATTGTGACAACTCCAGGGCTGAGTGAATGCATTGGCGGCGTCATCCTCTACGACGAAACGATCCGTCAACAAACCCGGGATGGGATCCCATTTGTCAAAGTTCTCGAGGAAGCGGGAATCCTTCCTGGAATCAAAGTGGACATTGGCGTCAAGGATTTAGCGGGCCATCTTGATGAAAAGATAACCGAAGGCCTGGACGGTCTGCGCGACCGACTTGTTGAATACTCCCGCCTGGGCGCGCGATTTGCAAAATGGCGCGCTGTTATCACGATCGCCAAGGACATCCCCAGACCGGGCTGCATCCAGGCCAACGCGCACGCATTGGCTCGCTATGCAGCGCTTTGCCAGGAAGCTGGACTTGTCCCAGTCGTCGAGCCAGAGGTTCTTATGGCGGGCGACCATAGCTTGCAGCGTTGCTTCGAGGTTACCGAGGAAGTTCTTCGCGTTGTTTTCTGCCAACTCCATGCCCAAGGGGTAGTGCTGGAAGGGATGATCCTCAAGCCCAACATGGTCGTTACAGGATCTACCTGTCCCACACAAGAAGGCGTCGATGAGGTGGCCGACGCAACGATCAAATGCCTCTTGCGGGCTGTCCCCGCTGCAGTTCCGGCGATTGCGTTCTTGTCGGGGGGGCAATCGGCAGTGTTGGCCTCTGCCCATTTGAACGCGATGAATGTGAGGTTCAAATCGCGTCTGCCCTGGGCTGTGGCATTCTCGTATGCCCGGGCGATTCAGCAGCCGGCGCTGAAGCTGTGGAAGGGTTTGGATGTCAATGTACCCGCTGCGCAATTGGCCCTGTATCACCGCGCAGACTGCAACCGGGCCGCTCGCCGGGGCAATTACTCGCCGGAGATGGAGAACAGATGACGGGAAGCAAGCACAATCATGAAGGAAACAGCAGCAACAAAGGTGAGCCCGGTCCCGGTCCCTAATGGACGGAATCCGCAGCTTGCAAAGATGCTTCTTGGCGAAGGTCGAAGCCGAATTAGTAGAACCCGAGAGTTGGAGATGAATGAAGAAGCTGATTGTTTTTGACCTGGACGGAACGCTCGCCACGAGCAAATCGTCCCTTGACTCTGAGATGGCATCGCTCTTGCATGACCTGCTCGGTGTCGCCAAAGTGGCGATCATCTCCGGGGGCGCATGGCTGCAGTTTGAAAAGCAAGTGCTTTCCAATCTTCCACTGGATGACCTCTTGGCAAAGCTCTCAATCCTTCCTACCTGTGGTACGCAGTTCTTTCAGTTCACGGGGCAGTGGAAACAGCTCTATGCCGAAGACTTCACTGCGGATGAGAAAGCGAAGATTGTTAGTTCATTGAGCAAGGCCGTACTGGCCGCAGGCTTCGCCGTCGAAAAAACCTGGGGAGAGACAATCGAGGATAGGGGAAGTCAGATAACTTATTCGTCTCTGGGTCAGCAAGCCCCGCTGGAAGAAAAAGTGAAGTGGGACGCGGCTTTTGCCAAGCGGAAGAAGATCAAGACGGTCCTCGACACTCTCATTCCCGAATTCTCGGTCCGCCTCGGCGGCGCGACTTCCATCGACGTCACCAAGCCTGGCATTGACAAGGCATACGGCATCAGGAAGCTTCGCGACATACTCCACATTTCAACGCAAGAGATGATTTACGTTGGAGACGCCCTGTTTCCAGGAGGAAATGACTACCCTGCCGAACAGGCAGGCGTGATTTCGATTCCAGTTAAATGCCCCACGGAAACCAAGCGCGTCATCGAAGCGATCATCGCTTGCATGGGAGACGATCAAGAACCACGAACTTTCCAAGTAGGTTGATGGTTGGCGTCGGCTAGCCACACCCGGGCTGATCCGGTGGTAACACCAGCGCTGCCGCGAGAGCGAGATTGGACCATTGCCAATGTAGTGTTACCCCACCGGAATCGACCGTGACGCCGATCTTGGCAAACCCGATCAGTTCGCCGTATATCACGGGATGGCGAAAATTGCTCTGGTGTGGCACTGCCTCGGCATTCCGGATTTCCGGACAAGTGGCCCTTGGTTCAGCTGCTGCCAACAGCCCAATGCGCTTATCGATCTATTCACATTGGTATACCGGTTCGGCACCTGGACGTAAAACGGGCTGATCGGACAAGTGACTGCTCCAATAGATCTCGCTGCGGGAATGGCGAACGAAGGAATGCGCGGATAATCTCACCCTGAAAACTACTTGAGGAAGTGGCGCCTTTCACGGGTGGAGGGATCGGAACCTGGCAAGGCTCCCTTTCGTAGGTTTTTTCATAACGAAAGGAAATGACATCATCATTGTTGGCGACTAAACGATGAAGACTTTTTCAGAGGTGCTGCTCGAACCTTGAGTGCTTAGCAATTATGCATGGGTTGGCTGTGAGCTTCTTCAGACGCGTGCCGAATCCTGAGCCAGTAGGAAACGTATGGAAGTGAAATGTATGATGCAGTAGCGAGGTACACCAGGGGTACACCCGTCAGTTCTGCCTGATTACGCTCAAATACGTTAAGTTCCAATTATTGAGGTAGTTGCGGTGTCGCTAGATTACGGTCGATTTCCCTTTTATTTCATAGGTTTACAGTGTTCGTCATCAATATAAAATCCGCAGGCCGCAAGGCCGTGGGGGTTCAAGTCCCCCTCCGGGCACCACATAATAAAGGATTTATACGCAATAATACCTCCCGGTTCCGGGAGGAATTTTTCGTCTGGTGGCTGTTCTGATGGCTGTTGGTTTTTTACTGTCAAGCCGCAGCTCCGGTTGGCTGTTGAATGGCTGTTCCGGCGATCGGCTCGACGACGAACTGCTTGTGCCGTGATAAAGCCGGCTTCCTCGCTTCGCTCTGCATCATTACATCGGAAAACTGAGATCGGATGGACTGGATTTCCGAGACGTTGATGTAGTTCGCCAGCGCGGTCTTCGGCTTGATGGTCACGCCGTATGGGCGTATTCCATGCGCGTGACCGGCTCGGCGAAGTTTGCAGCGTGTGTTCTCGATTGGCGTGGCCGTGGTGAAGATTACTCCGGCGCCGTTGTGCGTCTCCTGCGTGAACTCGATTTTGGCGAGGATGCGTTGTGCCAGCTGGGACTCGCGAGTGCTGATCCCGGCAATATTGCCCATCTTCGTGAAGATGGCCTGGGCCTTGTATGCCTGGGCTTCATCGACGAAGAGGCGATCCACTCCCAGATCGTCGAAGTAGATGTCCTGCAGATCCCAGACCCGCACAGTACAGTCGCCTGGGCGGCTATGGAGGCCCGAGCCTGGACGGCGCGCTTGCCATCCGCCGACAACCCACCGCTATGACCCTACTCGTGTGGCCTTTCAGAAGAAGGGGCGAATCTTCAACGACCGGGCAAAGCGAATGGCTCTTTCCCGTGGCAGCGATGCCAGCAAGCCGATGAGCATCAACAGCATCCTGAAGGCCGATCTCCCGGATGGAATTCTGGCGAGGAATGATGTGACGTCACAACACAAGAGTGGAACTTTTTAGGAAATATATGCAAAGGATTGCATATATCGTGCCATCGAAATTGTGTAAGTTGTTGATTATATTAACAAATACAATGGCAATGGAATTGCATAGTAGTTACCGAAGTGTAGTGCGCTTTTACTCGTCTGCACTCGTACTGAGTTGGGGTGCGGCACATTGACGAGCGCGCGATCTGAAGTGAAGTGTAGTACTCGGCGGCCTGGAGCGTTGGTACAGTTCGCCAAGCAGAGTGAATACCGACGCGGATCAAATGCCCCCTCCCCCCCAGCATTTGCCGGTGGATCAGAAACTGAACTGACCGGTGAATCAGATACTGAACTGAAAGGAACACTATGACGCGTAGTGCGAATAACATACTTGCGCTTTGCCTGTTTTCTCTGTCTGCGACTGTCCTTGCCCACGCCTCGGAATACCCGTTTCTGCCGGGAAATCAAGTTGACATTTCCGTCAATGACATCTCTATAGCATCTACGAATGGCAGCGGAGCGAATGAGACTCTGAATCTAACCGGAAGCTCTGTAATCTTGCCCGACAGCACCATATTGCCTGGTGGCCAAGTGGCGACCATTATCGATTTGCCGGGTACGTCTTGCAACGGAAGCCAATGTAGTATTGGTCTGGCGTTGAGCTTCACTGCGAATGCAAGTGGGTTCACCATTACCGGGCAAACCGTCGCTGCTTACAATGCGAATTCAAGTGCTACGACCCCTTATCTGTCCGGTACGTTTGTCGCAGGTTCTTTTTTGCAAGATGGTAGTAATTACGGTGAGTTGTTTGATGTGACCGAAACCCCCGGTGAAGTCGCCGAATGGACTGCATTGGAGGAGGCTTTTCCAAACATTATTTCTGCTGAATCAGCCACTGATCTGAATGGCGATCAGATTGCTCTCGATTTTGATTCAGATTCGGGTGGTACCGCCGATATGGAGCCGTGGACGTCCTCCTCTTCGACTCCCGAACCGGCTACGTTGACTCTTCTGTGCAGCGGACTGGCGGCAGGACTGCTTCGCAAGAGGTTAGCACGAAACAAGAAGTAGAAGGTGACTTTCAGTGACTCCGTCCGGAGGGGGCTCCGGCCGGAGTTCCGTTTTGGGCCAGGTGCAGAATTCGGACTTTATGAATCTAAATCTGGGACGGAGCGGCGCCAATTTGGGGATGGCAAGTTATCGTGGTGTTCAAGCACTTGTGGTGCAAACATGTTAGGTCCGTTATCCGATCACGGCGCAGGCTGGTATTCACACCGGATTTGCGCTTGTGTGTAGCTATGCGGTTTGCATACGCGGGAAATGGGGCGTTCGCGCCGGAAGCAGCGCGCCTATGCGCGGTTGTTCGTTTCCGTCCACCTACGCCAATCAAAGGCTCGATTCTGAACGAACCAGAGAAAAAGGAATTGTTATGCGACTGAGAAACATTTTTGTGTGTCTTCTGCCTGTTCTCCTGCTGGTAAGCGGAGTGTTTGCCCAAAACAACGCGCTCCCCAACGTTCCGGAAAACAGTCCCGATGTCTACTACATACATACGTCAACGAGTGCGGATGGCTTTTACAACGCCAGCACGGAAGTCCTCACGCTGTCGGGATCAGGATCCGCTTTCTATCTTCCGCAGAAGACCTCATTTTGCAATCCCGTTCTCAATCCAAGTTGCCCCGCAGCGACTGTGTCGGTCGCTATCCAGGTCGACAACAATGGGAATTTGATTGGCGGCAACCCGGTTTCAGGGCAGCCGGACTTGGTCGTGAACGGCCAGATCACCTACGGAGGCGTCACGTATACTTCTCCGCTGCTGACCGGCACAGTGACCCAGTTTTTCTATGACGGCGTCAATGGTACGCCGAATTTCGACCTCCGCTTTGCGGTCACCGGCGGATCGATGGCGTCGCTCTACCTGAATCCGCCGAGTCAGGACAATGATCTGTGGATGACGCTAAACCTCGAGTCTGTGTCGGGGACATCCAATTTTACAGGTTCGTTCGGCACCAGTTTTGGTGGTGAGATTAAGGGATATATCTACAGCACGCCGGGGCAGTGTTTTGGAACAATCGGCGACTTCGTTTGGAATGATCTAAATGCCAATGGCATTCAAGATGCAGGTGAACCCGGCCTCAACGGTGTTACCGTCAATCTTTACGACTTTCAAGGCAATTTACTTCAATCGTCAGTTACATCTGCGGGACCTACAGGCTCGCAACTCGGCTATTATCAGTTCACCGGTGTCTGCGCCGGCACATATACCGTTAAAGTGGATGAAACAACCCTGCCCAAGGGGTCAAATGGCAAGATAGATTTTGCTGAGACTATCGTGAACGCTCCCGGCAGCACTACGGCCAACGACAGCAATCCGAATCCCTCCACCGTAACCCTCGCCACCAACGACAGCACCGACGAGACGATCGATTTCGGTTACGTTTCGCTACAGGGCGCGATTGGCGACTATGTTTGGTTTGACGCGAATGGAAACGGGCTTCAGGATGCCGGGGAGCCGGGCATCAATGGCGTCACGGTCGATCTTTATGACAGCACCGGAACGAATCTGCTGGCAACGACGACCACGGCCTACGGCGGTCCGAACAATGTCAACGGTTATTACCAGTTCACCGGCTTGAGCGCGGGAAATTATGTCGTTGTTGTGGATTCCTCGACGTTACCCGCCGGCTATCTTCCCACGACCCCCTTTGTCGGCAGCAATCCAGCGATTGACAGCAACGGCAGCCCGGCAGCGGTGAATTTGCCCACCGATTCCAGCGTCGACGAGACCATCGATTTTGGCTATGTCGCGCCCTGCAACGGGACGATTGGCGACTTTGTCTGGCACGATCTCAATCTAAACGGAATTCAAGATACGGGTGAGCCTGGAATCTCCGGCGTCATGCTGGACCTGTACGACTCCACACACACTTTGATTCAGACTACGACTACTAACGGGAGCGGCAATTACCTGTTCAGCGGCCTTTGCGCCGGCTCCTACGAGGTGGATGTGGTAGGCTCCACCCTGCCGCCGAACTTCACTCCAACCACCTCCCAGGCGCCCGGCAGCACTACGGCCAACGATAGCAACGGCAGCCCGGCTCCCGTGGTGCTTACTACGGATAGCAACAACAATGTCGTCTCGAACCTGACCATCGACTTCGGATATGTGTCGCCTTGCAACGGAGCGATCGGCGACTTTGTCTGGTACGACCAGAACGGCAACGGCATCCAGGACGCGGGTGAACCGGGTATAGCCAATGTTACGGTGAGCCTGTTTGATTCGCAAAACCACCTTTTGAACCAAACCTCGACCAACCAAGTCGGCTATTACCAGTTCACTGGCCTATGTGCGGGAACATACTACGTTCAGGTGTCGCCGCCGGTGGGCTATTCTCCCACGATTGTTAATGCACCGGGAAGTACTTCGGCCAACGACAGCAATCCGAATCCGTCCACCGTGGTTCTCTCCATCACCGACAGCAATGGCGACATCACTAATGATGAAACTATTGACTTCGGCTTTGTTTTACCGCAGCTTGTGTTGAGCTGCGCTTCGGTGACCACGGGCGAGGTAGGGGAACCGTTCGATAGCGGTCCAATGACTGTGAGCGGCGGTCTCGCTCCTTATACATTCTCTATCGTGGGCACGCTGCCCGCGGGTCTAACGTTGAATACGGCCACGGGCGAGGTGAGTGGAACTCCGACGGCTTCGGGATCGTTTACGGTACAGGTAACAGATGCGATAGGCGAAGTCAGCGCCGGCTGCGCGATCACGATCAGCACCGTTCTCACGGTGAGCTGCGCTTCGGTGTCGGCGGGCGAGGTGGGCGTTTCATTCAACAGCGGCCCGATGACGGTGAGCGGCGGGACAGCTCCTTATACCTTCTCTATCGTGGGCACGCTGCCCGCCGGCCTGACGCTGAACGCGACGACT
>Ga0181529_10008171_pt1 | contig 10258 bp, 6 predicted proteins | sample PEATcosm2014_Bin_36_FD_119763 | JGI IMG/M metagenome (GOLD analysis project Ga0181529, IMG submission 119763) | Peatland microbial communities from MTU Mesocosm Facility, Houghton, MI, USA - PEATcosm2014_Bin10_30_metaG | ecosystem: Environmental > Terrestrial > Soil > Wetlands > Peat | place... | reverse complement strand
CAGCGCGTCGCCCTCCGGGATGTCGGTCGCCACCGTGTGCGCCGCCTCGGCGTGGATGCCGTGGCGGGCGAGGTGCAGCGCGATATCCGCCGCCGGCACGTCGCCGTCGCCGCGGATGCCGCGCCGCGGGTTGATCGACAGCACCGTCACCTTGTGCGCCTGTTGCAGGATCGGCAGGGCGTCGTTCAGCGCGCGCGCCGCCTCGGCGGTGGCGTTCCAGCCGACCAGCACGTCGTGGCCCACCACCGGGAAGGCGCCCGCGAACGGCACCATCAGCAACGGCCGGCCGCAGGTCATCAGCGCGGTGACCGGCAGGTCCACCACGCGCCCGCCGGTGGGTTGGCGCGGGTCGCTCTGGCCGAGCACGATCAGGTCCGCATAGCGGCCATGCAATGCCACCACCTCGCCGGCGACGCCCTCGGCCACCCGCCACTCGCCTTCCAGCCCGTCCTGGTGCAGCCGGTCGCGGAACGTCGCTTCGAGGTGGTCCGCCTCGGCGGTCGCGCTGCCGCGCATGCGCTCGACGATGTCCTCGGCGCGTTGCAGGTCGAGGAAGGCCGAGGGGAAGCCGTAGAACATGTCGGGCGGCGGGATGTCGATCACATACAGCCCGGTCAGGTGCGCGCCGTGGCGCGCCGCCAGTTCGGCCGCGATCGCCAGCCGCACGGCGGCGCGCGCGGAGGCATCGAGGTGGACCAGGATATCCTTGAATTTCATGGCGGTTTCCTCCGTCATCGGGCGTTGCTCCCGGGCTTTCAGGTGGCGCGCGCGGCCAGGGCGGCCTTCATCCGTTCGGCGGTGAAGGGGGCCTCGCGCAGGCGGACGCCGGTGGCGTCGAACAGGGCGTTGCCCAGCGCGGCGGCGACCGGCGCGCAGGCCGCCTCGCCGGCGCCGAGGGCTTTTTCGTTGGGCCGGTCGATCAGGTCGATCTCCAGCGCCGGCACGTCGGGGAAGGTGAGAATCGGATAGCTCGCCCAATCCGTGCTGGTGACCCCGGCGGCATCGAAGCTGACCGCCTCGAACAGGGCGCGGCTGAGCGACTGCAGGATGCCGCCCTCGACCTGGGCGCGCACGCCGTCCGGGTTCACCATCATGCCGCACTCGTGCACGCAAACCACCCGTTGCACGCGAATCGCGCCGGTGGCGCGCTCCACCGTCACCTCCATGCCCATGGCGAGGAAATTCTCGGCCCCCTTGTAGTGGCAATAGGAAATGCCGCGGCCCCGCAGGGTGGCGGCGGTCGGGTTGGCCGGGGCGGGCGAGGGCCGGGTCTGCCAGCCCAGCATCGCCGCCGCACGCTTCAGGGCGGCGACGCCGCGCGGTGCCTCCAACTGGTTCAGCCGGTACTCCGCCGCGTCGACGCCGGCGGCGGCGGCCAGTTCGTCCATGAAGCCCTCCACCGCCATCACGTTGCCGACCTTGCCGGGCGAGCGCAGGTTGGACGGGCGCAGCGGCGTGCTGTCCAGCCAGCGCACCGCCGCACGGATGTGCTCGATGGCGTAGGGCGGGTCGAGGTTCTGCTGGATCATCGCCGAGTTCATGCCGCGCGGCTGCTCCAGTCCGGCGGCGTCCACCGCCAGCAGCGGCACGGTTCGCAGCCCCGGCGTGTTGGCCGGCAGGAACGCCACCGTCTCCCAGGCCCGCACGGCACCCGTCGCGTCGAGGGCGGCGCGCAGGTCGAGAATCTGCGGCGGGCCTTTCGGGTCCCAGCCCAGTTCGTCGGCGCGCGACCACTGCACCCGCACCGGCGCGCCGACCGCTTGCGACAGCAGGGCGGCGTCGGCGGCGGCGTCGTCGCTGCCGTTGGTACCGTAGGAACCGGCGCCGTTGACGTAGATCAGCCGCACCTGCCCGGCGGGTAGGCCGAGGAAGCGGGCGAACAGCGGGCGATGGGCGTGGGTGGCCTGCGAGGCCGACCAGATCGTCGCCGCGTCGGCGCGCACATCGGCCACCGCGCAGGACGGGCCGATGGAGCCGTGCGACTGGACCGGCCAGCGATAGGTCGCCGCCAGCACCCGCCCGCCGGCGAGCAGCGGCGCCGGATCGCCGGCCTGGCGCAACACCTCCTCGTGCGCGACCCTGGAAGTACGTACGGTATCGAACAGGTTTTCCGATCCCGCCAGCGTCTGGGTCGCCGTCCAGCGCGCCTTCAGGGTCCGCGCGGCGCGCTCGGCGTCCCACTCGTTGGCCGCGACCAGCCCGAGGAAATCGTGGCGGCGCACCACCCGCACCCCCGGGATGGCGGCGACGGAACTCTCGTCCACATCGACGAGGGTAGCGCCGATGGCGGGCGGGCGGATCACCCGGCCATGCAGCATGCCCGGGATGGTTATGTCATGTACATAAACATGCCGGCCGGTCACCTTGGCCGGCACGTCGGGGCGCGGCAGCGACCTGCCGATCCAGCGGAACGCCGCCGGGTCCTTCAGCGGCGCCGCCGGGTCCAGCGTCAGCGCGAAGTCGGCGCCGTCCAGCAGCGCGGCGAAGCCGATGCCGGTCCCGCCGGCGCGCGGGCGCACCTGGCCATCGACCGCCTCCAGCTCCGCCGCGGGCCGGCCGAGCCGCGCCGCCGCCAGCGCCAGCAGGCGTTCGCGCGCGGTCGCGGCGGCGCGGCGGATCTGCATGGCGCCGACCGGCGTGCCGGTGCTGCCGCCGGTCGCGCCCTGGTCCGGGGTCAGCAGCGTGTCGCCCTCGATCAGCACGATGCCCGCCGGATCGACGCCGAGTTCCTCGGCCACGACCTGGCGCACCACCGCGCGCAGGCCGGTGCCGATGTCCGCCTTGCCGCTGTAGACCGTGACGGTGCCGTCCGGCCCGATCGCCAGGTAGCCATCGACCGCGTCGGCGGCGACGCTGCGCGGACCCGCGGCGGCCGGGCGGGTGGCGAAAACCACCACCAGGCCGGCGGCGGCGCCCAGCAGGGTGCGGCGTGCGAGTTGGGTCATGCGCCGCCTCCCGCCGCGCGCAGCACCGCGCGCAGCACCCGCGGATAGCTGCCGCAGCGGCACAGGTTGCCGGCCAGCGCCCGGCGCACCAGCGCCTCGCTCGGGTGCGGCACCGCGCGGAGCAGCGCCACCGCCGACATCACCATGCCGTTGGAGCAATAGCCGCACTGCGCGGCCTGCTCGGCGATGAAGGCGGCCTGCACGGGGTGCGGCTTCTCCGGGCTGGCGAGCCCTTCGGCGGTGACGATGTCGCGCCCGGCCAGGGTGGCGGCCGCGACCGAGCAGGAGCGTACCGCCTTGCCGTCCACCAGCACCGTGCAGGCGCCGCACTGGCCCAATCCGCAGCCGAACTTGGTGGCGGTCAGCGCCAGCTCGCCGCGCAGCACATAGAGAAGGGGCATGTCCTCGTCGGTCAGCGCCACCTCGTGGTCGCGCCCGTTCACGTGCAAAGTTACGCTCCGCATCGCCAGCTCCCCCTGGAGAGGACGAAGCATAGAGCGCCCCGCGCACGGGTGCCACCGTCGCGGCACCCGGCAGGGCAGGGGGCTCTTGACCCCGCCCCCGGAAGGCGGCAGGACCGCAACGATGGCGGGAACGAATGAGGAGACGGTGCCGGCACCACCAGCCGCCACCAACCTGATGGCAGCCGACCTCGTCGCGGTGCTGGTCGCCGTCAGCGCCGGCGAACCGCTCGTGCTGACCGTCCAGAACGGCCGCGCGCTGCCGTCCGGCCCCTTCCAGACCACCCACCGCTCGTTGCAGTCCGGCCTGCGGGCCTGGGTGGAGCAGCAGAGCCACCACCCCGTCGGCTACCTCGAACAGCTCTACACCTTCGCCGACCGCGATCGCACCCGCGAAGGCGGCGGCCAGTTGATCTCCGTCAGCTATCTCGGCCTGACCCGGCAACAACGCACGGCCGGATCTGAGGCCCAGTGGCGGAGCTGGTACGAGTTCTTCCCCTGGGAAGACCGTCGCGCGGGTCCGGCGGCGGCGGGCGAGGCGATCGCCGCCGGCCTCGGCGATTGGGCGGGCGCCTCGAAGGAGCGGCTCGCTCGCATCGGCATCGTCTTCGGCAGCGGCGCCGCGTTGAACGAGGAACTGGTGCTGCAACGCTACGAACTGCTGTTCGAGGCCGGCCTGGTGGCCGAGAACGCGACGCCGGACGCGGCACTCTCCACTTCCGGGCGGTTCATGCTGTCGGACCACCGCCGCATCCTGGCCACCGGCATCGCCCGGCTGCGCGCGAAAATCAAATACCGCCCGGTCGTGTTCGAGCTGATGCCCCCCAGCTTCACCCTGCTCCAGTTGCAGCGCTGCGTTGAGGCGATCGCCGGGCGCGCCGTGCACAAGCAGAACTTCCGCCGGCTGATCGAGCAGCAGGAACTGGTGGAGGAAACCGGCGCATTCGCTCAGGACACCGGCGGCCGCCCGGCCAAGCTGTTTCGCTTCCGCCGCGCCGTGCTGGCGGAACGGGCGGTCGCCGGCACCAAGCCGCCGCTGGTACGGGGTTGACCGGCCTTATGCTCAGGTTCAACATATGCCCCCTTATACTCTTTGGGAGCATACAATGCAGACCCTCGCGCCCGCCCGCACCGCCGCTCTCTACGAACGGGTCCGCGACGTCATTCCGCCGTTCGAGTGGCCGTTCTTCGCCGAGGACATCGACGCCATCCTCGACCTCAAGGCCCAGCGCAACGCGGTGATCCTGGCGCACAACTACCAGAGCCCGGAAATCTTCCACTGTGTGGCCGACCTGGTGGGCGACAGCCTGGCGCTGGCGCGCGCGGCGATGCAGAGCGATGCCGACGTGATCGTGCTCGCCGGCGTGCACTTCATGGCCGAGACCGCCAAGCTGCTGAACCCGGGCAAGACCGTGCTGGCCCCCGACCCGCGGGCGGGCTGCTCGCTGGCGGAGTCGATCACGCCGGCGGATGTCCGGCTGATGCGCCAGGCCCACCCGGGCGTGCCGGTGGTCGCCTACGTGAACACCTCGGCGGCGGTGAAGGCCGAGGCGACGATCTGCTGCACCTCGGGCAACGCGCGCCGGGTGGTCGAATCCCTGGGCTGCGATCGCGTGATCATGCTGCCGGACGAATACCTGGCGCGCAACGTCGCCGCCGAAACCGCGGTCACGGTGATTGCCTGGACCGGCCACTGCGAGGTGCACGAGCGGTTCAGCGCGCGCGAGGTCCGCGAGTTGCGCGCCGACCACCCGGGGGTGACCGTGCTGGCGCATCCGGAGTGCCCGCCGGAGGTCGTCGCGGAGGCCGACTTCACCGGCTCGACGGCCGGCATGTCGGACTACATCGAACGCCACCGGCCGGCGCGCGTGGTGCTGCTCACCGAATGCTCGATGAGCGACAACCTGGCCGTGGAGCACCCGGATATCCGGTTCATCCGGCCGTGCAACCTGTGTCCGCACATGAAGCGCATCACCCTGGGCAACATCCGCTCCGCGCTCGAGCAGATGCGCCACGAGGTGACCATCGATGCCGCCGTCGCCGTCCCGGCGCGGCGCGCGGTGGAACGGATGCTGGCGCTATGACCGCCCCGCTTCCCACGCTGCTGATCGAGCCGCTGGTGCGCGCCGCCCTGCTGGAGGATCTCGGCCGCGGCGGCGACCTGACCAGCGATGCCATCGTGCCCGCGGGGGCGCTCGCCACGACCGTGCTGGTGGCCCGCCAACCCGGCGTGGTGGCGGGTATCGATCTGGCCCGGCTCGCCTTTCAACTCGTCGACCCGGGGCTGGTCCTGCGCGTTGCGTGTCCGGACGGCAGCGCGGTGCAACCCGGCGCGGCGATCGCCGAGGTCGCCGGACCCGCCCGCGGCATGCTGAGCGCGGAGCGGACCGCGCTGAACTTCCTCTGCCATCTCAGCGGCATCGCCACCGCGACCGCCGGCATTGTGGCCGCCATCGCGGGCCACAAGGCGCGCGTGGTGTGCACGCGCAAGACCCTGCCGGGCCTGCGCGGCGTGCAGAAATACGCGGTCCGGGTGGGCGGGGGCGGCAACCACCGCTTCGGCCTCGATGACGCGGTGCTGATCAAGGACAACCACGTCGCCTTCGCCGGCGGCATCACGCCGGCGGTCGAACGGGTGCGCGCCGCGGTCGGCCACATGGTCAAGATCGAGGTGGAGGTGGACACGCTCGAACAGCTCGAGGAGGTGCTCGGCCTCGGCGTGGACGCCGTGCTGCTGGACAACATGCCGCCCGCGATGCTGGCGCGGGGCGTCGCCATGGTCGGCGGGCGCGCGATCACCGAGGCGTCCGGCGGGATCACGCCGGAAACCGCGCCGGCGGTCGCCGCCAGCGGGGTGGACCTGATTTCGGTGGGGTGGCTGACCCACAGCGTGACCGCGCTCGATATCGGGCTCGATCACCGGCCGGGTTGAAGCGGGGTATTACTGACCCACCGGGCGGATGTGCGTGCCCTCGGTCACTTCGTTCGGAACGTTCACCGCCACCTTGTCGCCCGGGCTCACGCCCTCGGCGACATCGACCATCATCCCGTCGGTCGTGGCTACCTTCACCGGCCGGAGGTGCACGATCCCGTCGTCGCCGGCCAGCGCCACCGCGGTCTGGCCGCCGCGTTGCAGCAGGGCGGCCACCGGAATCCGCGGCCGGCTGGTCGCCGGCACCTTCAACGTCACATAGGCGAAACTGCCGGGCAGCAGGAAACCGTCGCGGTTGTCGACCTCGATCTCGACATACAGCGTGCGCGTGCGCGGATCGAGCGAGCCGGCGGTGCGGGTCAGCCGCGCGGTGACGTGCCGGTCCGGGTTGGACGCATCCGCCACCTCGGCGACATCGCCGATATGCACCGCGGCGACGTCGCGCTGCTCGACATAGGCGCCGACGCGCAGCCGGCTGGTGTCGGACACCGCCAGCACCGGCAGCGAACTGGCCTGGTTGGTGGTGGCGCCCTGCAGCAGCGCGCCGGGGTCGGCGAAGCGGGCGGTGATGATGCCGTCGTACGGCGCGCGAAGGGTCTCATAGGAACGCATAGCGGCCAGGTTGTTCACCGTCTGCTGCGCCACCCGCAGGTCGGTCTCGGCCTGGTCGGCCGCCTGCACCGACATGTTGCCGGTGGCCAGCAGGCTGCGCGCCCGCGCCGCCAGCTTCTGCTTGTTGTTCATGTCGGCGACCGCGGAACTGTACTGGCTGTCGGTCTCCACCGCGTCGATCTCCGCCAGCACCTGGCCGGCGTGCACCGCATCGCCCTTGTCCACGTTCACCGTGCGCAGGTAGCCGGCGATCTTGGCGAACATCGTGGTGGTGAGGTAGGCCCGGGTGTCGCCGAGCAGGGTGATGTTGCGGCTGCTCGGCCCGGCCATCACGGTCGCCAGCTCGACGCGCGGGCCGAGGTCGGCCTCCTGCTGCATCGCGATACGGGCATGCGCCACCTCGACGGTGCGCCCGTGGCCGAGCCACAGCGCCGCCGCTCCGGCCGTCAGCACCAGCACGACGCCGAATGCATAGAGGGCGAACATCCCGCGTCGGCGCTGAACCGGGCCCGTTTCCATCAGTGACGCCCCTCCGTGGTTGGCACGCCCGCTGCCGCCTCCGCGGCAAAGATGCGATCGAGGTCATGCAGCCGCGGCGGCTTGCGCCGCAGCAGTGTATAGAACACCGGCACGATGACCAGCGTGGCGACGGTGGCCGCGATCAGCCCGCCGATCACCGCGCGGCCGAGCGGCGCATTCTGCTCGCCCGCCTCGCCGAGGCCCAGCGCCATCGGCACCATGCCCATGATCATCGCCAGCGCGGTCATCAGCACCGGGCGCAGCCGCGTCCGGCCCGCCATCAGCACCGCCTCCATCGGCGACATCTCGCTCTTCGCCCGGATGTCGTTGGCGAAGCTCACCACCAGGATGGAATTCGACACCGAGATGCCGACGGTCATGATGGTGCCCATCAGGCTTTCGACGTTGATGGTGGTGCCGGTCAGCGCCAGCATCCAGATGATGCCGATCAGCGCCCCGGGCACCGCCATCATGATGATGAACGGGTCGATCCACGACTGGAACAGCACCACCAGCAGCGCATAGACCAGCACCACCGCGATGATCAGCCCCTGGCCGAGGTTGGCGAACGAGGTCTGCATCACCTGGGGCTGGCCACGGATGTCGATATGGGTGGTTACCGGCAGGCCCTTGCTGATCTCGGCGATCGCCGCCTGGATGTCCTTGGTGACCGCGCCGAGGTCGCGCCCGTCGACGTTGCCGGCGACGTCCACGATGCGCTGCACGGCATAGTGGCTGACCGATTCCAGGCTGCTGCGCGGCCGCACGCTGGCGACATCGGACAGCCGGCTCACCGGCGCGTTCGGCAGGCTCGCCAGTTGCGCGTCGGTGGACAGGATCGGCAGCACCTGCGGCTGGCTGATCGCCAGATCCATCATGTCGTAGACGTTGGTCACACTCGCCACCGGCAGCCGCACGGCGACGAAGTAGTTCACGTTGTTGACGGGGTTCAGGAAGTAGTTGGGCGCCACCAGCGAGGAGGACGACAGCGCGACCAGCAGGTTGTTCGACACGTCCTTCTGGGCCATGCCGAGCCGGGCGGCGCGCAGCCGGTCCACGTCGACCTCGAGGGCCGGGTAGTCGAGGATCTGCGGGATGTGCGCGTCGACCACGCCGGGGATCTTCTGCAACGCCAGCAGCAGCCGCTGGGCGAGCACGTAGGAGTGGCCGAGGTCGCGGTCCTGGATCTGGATGTCGATCGGCGCCGACAGGCCGAAGTTCAGCACCTGGCTGACGATGTCGGCGGTCTGGAAGTAGAACAGCGAGGCCGGGAAGGCGACCGGCAGCCGCGCCCGCATGGCGTGGATGTAGTCGATGCTCGGCCGGTGGCCAGGATTGAGCTGGATCAGGATATCGGCGTCGCCGCTGCTGACGTTGTCCGACGGCACCAGCGCCAGGTTGAACGAGAACGGCGCGCCGACCAGGTCGTTGATGGTGCGGATCTGGTCCGGTGGGATGATTTTCCGGATTTCCGTCTCGACGTCCAGCACGCGCGCCTCGGTGACTTCCAGCTTGGTGCCGGCCGGGGCGCGGTAGTGCAGCTTGATGATGCCGACGTCGGCGGTGGGGAAGAAATCGGTGCCGATGAAGGCAGCCAGGCCCGCCGAACAGGCCAGCAAGGCGAAGAAGCACACCACCACGAAGCCGCGCGCGTGCAGCACCGTGGCCAGGATCGACCCGTAGAGGTCGCGCACCCATTCGAAGGCGCGCTCGAAGACCGCCGCCAGCCCGCGCGCCGGCCCGTCGTGTTGCCCGGCCAGCATCAGCCGGGTCATCGTCGGCACCACGGTGAAGCTCAGCACGTAGGACGCCAGCATCGCCAGCACCACGGTGATGCCGAGCGGGACGAACAGGTAGCGCGCCGGACCCGTCAGCAGGAACACCGGCAGGAAGACGATGCAGATGGCCAGCGTGGCCACCGTCAGCGGCGTCACCACCTCGCCGCAGCCGTCCAGGATGGCGACCGTGAGCGGTTTGCCCAGCGCCTGGTTGCGGTGGATGTTCTCGATGGTGACGGTGGCGTTGTCCACCAGCAGGCCGATCGCCAGCGCCAGCCCGCCCAGCGTCATCAGGTTGATCGACTGGCCCGCCGCGAACAGCCCGGCGACGCCGGCGAAGATGGACAGCGGAATCGACACCGACACGATCACGGTGTTGCGCCAACTGCCCAGGAACATCAGGATCATCAGCGAGACCAGGATCGACGAGATCACCGCCTCGCGCACCACGTTCTGGATCGCCGAACGGACGAACACGGACTGGTCGAAATCGAGCGTCAGGTCGAGCCCCTGCGGCGCGGCCGCCTTGATCTCCGGCATCAGCTCGCGCGTCGCGTCCACCACCGCGAGGGTGGAGGCGTCGCTGTGACGCAGCACCACCATGTAGGTGGCGCGTTCGCCGTTGACGTGGACGATGTTGGTCTGGGTGGCGAAGCTGTCGCTGACGGTGGCGACGTCGCCCAGCGTCACCGGAATGCCGTTGCGCACCACCACCGGCATGCCGGCGAACTGCGACACCTCCGGCGGGCTGGAGTTGGTCACCACGTTGTATTCGCGCCCGCCGATGCGCGCGACGCCGGCGGGCACGATGACGTTGGAGCTCTGGATCGCCGTCACCACGTCGTTCGGCGACACGCCCTTGGCGGCCAGCCGCGCCGGGTCGATATCGATGATGATCTGGCGCTGCTTGCCGCCGAACGAGCCGGTCAGCATGATGCCGGGGATGGTGAACAGGCGCAGCCGGATGAAGTTCTGCGTGTAGTCCACGATGTCCTGTTCGGACATCGTCTT
>Ga0181529_10008170_pt1 | contig 10259 bp, 10 predicted proteins | sample PEATcosm2014_Bin_36_FD_119763 | JGI IMG/M metagenome (GOLD analysis project Ga0181529, IMG submission 119763) | Peatland microbial communities from MTU Mesocosm Facility, Houghton, MI, USA - PEATcosm2014_Bin10_30_metaG | ecosystem: Environmental > Terrestrial > Soil > Wetlands > Peat | place... | reverse complement strand
CCCCGGAAGCCATAGATACGAATTTGACCGGGAAATACACTCTTACCTCCGGTATCTATATAGATGACAATTATACTTTCATTCCCGGCGTCCTTACCGGAGAGGGCGGTCTGAGACTGGATCATTCCGTCGTATACGGAGGCGGCGAGCTGCTCCAGACTTACCCCGTAGTGAATCCGCGTCTGCGCCTCACCTATACCTTCCTGAAAAACTGGGGCCCGATTCAATCCATGGACGTCAACGGGGGGAGCGGTCTCTATTCCCAATTCCCCGCCGATAACGAGTTTTTGGACAGCCAGGACGGCGTGGCCAGCCTGAGCGTCGGCCCGACCAGGGCCTGGTTCAATGTCCTGGGCCTCGACATCCTGGGCACGGGGGGCGAGACCTTCAACCTCCAAGGCTACTACAAATACTACCTCGACCGATTCTACACGGCGACCAGCTCGGCTTCGCCTTATACAATCCTCAAGTACGACGGGATCGGCTACGCCTTCGGCTTCGACTTCGGGCTTAAAAAGCAAACCCAATTCTGGGATTTTTCCCTCAGCTACTCCTTCAATGTGACCCAGCTCCTCAACCCCGGGGGGACGGATTCTGGCGGTGCGGAGCTGACCTCCACGAGTTGGGATTCGCCCTTGGGATCCTGGTATTTTCCCTCCTACGAAGTGTACGACACTATCTACGTCGACCTTACGATAAAGCCCAACGACGAATTCTCCATCCTGACCCAGGGGGATATTTCGTCCGGCTCCCCGACCTCCACGGGCGGCTGGTCGGGTTGGCAGTACCCCATCGACGTGAAGCTCGACTGGCACGGCTTCTATCCCGGGTCCAAGCTTCGCTGGGAGTACTATTCCGGATGCGAGGACGTCCTCGCTCTTCTATATTATATACGCCCGACCGGCGCGGCCTCCTTCAACATCGGTTTCCCCACGCCCTCGGTGGGCTATAAGCTCAGCTATTAGGAAAACAGCCATGAAACGAAGGGGATTGCTCCTTTTTGGCCTCGGCCTCCTTTCCCTGACAGCTTGCGCGACCCTCGCTCCCGGGGCGGCGGTGTTCGAGAGCCGAACGGGCTTGCCCCTTCGCGATCTGACTATCGAGCTCGGCCCTGAAAGCGACGGCGTTTCCGCGCTTCGCCTGACGGCTCCGGCTCTTCAGTCTTCCGTCGTATCCGGGGAGGCGAAAAGCGTCATAAACGGGTGGAGAATCACCCTCACGAGGCTCGATTGGTTCAGCAACTGGGCGAACGGCTGGACCAAGGCTTCCTTCCTCCTCGACGGGACCGCGTATCTCCAGGCGGCGCCGGGCGGATGGTCGCTCGAGATCGACGATCCGCCCGAGCTGGATACGATCGAGTCGGCTTCGATCCGCTACTTCGATACCTATGTCAGGGACGACAAGGGCCTGACGGAATTCTCCCATCGTTGGGACCGCATCCAGGCAGTCGTGAGCGATGCGCTGACGAGGTTGCCGGCCGCGACCCTCGCCGGAGACCCGCGGATCCTGCGACGCTACCTCTTCCCCGAAATCTACGGCTACGATTCGCCGCCGGCTCCCGACCACGCGAAAGTCTCGGTCCAGGGCTTCGAGTGGAACACGGATTATACCAAGGAGCATTTCGCCGAAGCCCTGCGGATCCTCCGCGATACCGGGACTCTCCTCAGGGACTACAAGGAGTCTCCGGGGCTCTGGTACCTTGCCCTGGGATGGAAGGGGCTCTGGGGAGCGAAGGATCGGCCCCTGCTGCTCCGAAATTGAACCTAATCCGGATAGCTCGCCGTCGAGGTGATGGAAATGCCGCCGCGAGGCTTCTGGCCCACGGTGACCGTGACCCGCCTCGGCTTGCAGGCTTCGTAGACGTCCATCGCTATCCTGGACGAAAGCTCCTCGCAGAAGGCCCCTTCCTCGCGGAGAGACCAGAAGTATAGCTTGAGGCTCTTGCTTTCGATGCAGAGAGCCTCCGGCTCGAACTCGATGCGCACCGTCTCCCAATCCGGCTGGCCCGTGACCGGGCAGAGACTCGTGACCTCGTCGCTCTCGAGCACGACGCGCTTCACGTACGGCGGCGCGGGAAAGACTTCGAGCCGTTTCCCTGGCTTCGAGACTTTGTTCCCGAGAGCCTCGAATGCTCTTTCGGCCATCATTCGCCTCCTATGCCGAAGGGATTGTAGGCGACCCCGGTATCGAAGGCGTCCACGCCCTCGCGCGCTTTCACTCGAGCGACGACGAGGTAGGTAAGGGGAGTCAGGATGGCCTCGTAGGCGACCTTGAAGGCGTACTGCGCGATCATCATCTGGAAGAGGACGGCGGCGGGCACGATGCCGACGAAGCCGAGGCCTATGAAGATGGCCGTGTCGAGGCCCTGGCCCACGACCGTCGAGGAGATGGTCCTGGTCCAGAGCAGGCGTCCCTTCGTCAGCTTCTTTAGGGCGGACAAAGTGATCGAGTTGGCGAACTCCCCCGCCCAGTAGGCTACGAGGGAGGCGGCCACGATCCTCGGGGTAAAGCCGAGTACCTTCGAGTAGGCCTCCTGGTCCTTGAAGAAGGCGGGGAAGGGGAGGGCGATCGCTACCAGGAAGATGACCGACATCAGCGCGTTGGCCGCGAAACCCGTCCAGATGACGATCCTCGTCTTGCGAAACCCGTAGACCTCGGTGAAGACGTCACCGAGAATGTACGTGATCGGGAAGAGCACGACGGCCGAAGGCAGGACGAGGCCGAAGACGAGGATCAGCTTGCCGGCGATGATGTTGGAAACGAGGAGACAGGTGACGAAAAGGGCGAAGAGGACGAGGAAGGTCGAGGAAAAAGACGCGTCATTCCGTTTCATGGGAGGCCTCCTGTTTTGTTCAGGCGGGTGGACTACGACCGCCGAAGTCCGATCACTCTAGAGGAAAAGCCCGAGCTGGGTCAATCATTGACAAAAGGACCAGACGGGCTTATTTTCGATTCTGACGAACTGGGGAGCTCGGTAGGGACCGGGCTGAGAGTGCGGCTGACAGCCGCAGACCCATTGAACCTGATCTGGGTAATGCCAGCGCAGGGACGGCGCGAATCGCGATCGACACCGCCCCTGATTCCAGGGGCGGTTTTTTTTACTCCCGCCTCGCAGGGATGACCCGGCGCAACGAAAAGGGAGTGTCGCGATGAAAATCCAATTCCATGCCCCGCCCGAATGGGGGATCGAGCCTGTTCCGCGCGAAAAGCGGAGCCTCGTCTTCAAGGATTACGCCGTGCTCTGGGGCGACTTGGGGATCGGCCTCCTCGTGATGCTTGCCGGGACCTTCCTCGTTCCCGGCCTGGGCCTCGGCGTCGCGCTCGAGGCCATACTCGTCGGTACGGCCCTGGGCTGCGTCCTCCTAGCCCTCGTAGGGACGATCGGCAGCGACTCGGGAAGGCCTACGATGGCCCTCCTGCGGCCCCTCCTCGGGGTCCGCGGCTCCTACCTGCCCAGCGTCCTCAACGTCCTCCAGCTCCTGGGGTGGACGGTCTTCGAGTTCATCATCATGGGCGTCGCGACCAACACGATCTGCCGGCGCCTCTTCGGCTTCTCGAACTATCCCCTCTGGACCGCCGTCTCGGCCGTCATCATCGTCCTCATGGGCATCGCGGGGCCCGTCGGCTTCGTCAAGCACTGGCTCGAGAAATTCGCGGTGTGGGTCGCCCTGGCCACGGGAATTTGGCTGAGCTGGCATCTGCTTCGGACCTACGATCTCCGATCGCTCCTCGCGAAACCGGGGGACGGCTCGCTGCCCTTCTGGCAGGGGGTCGACCTCGTGATCGCCCTGCCCATCTCCTGGCTCCCCCTGGTGGCCGACTATAACCGCTTCGCGAGGAAGCGCTCGGGGGCTTTCTGGGGCACGGCCGTCGGATTCTTCATCACGGGCGCCTGGTTCCTCGCGATGGGAGCCTTCCTGATGCTCGGATCGAGCGTGAACCAGGAGCCCAAGGACTTCGCGGCGGCTATCGCCCTGATAGCCGGATGGGGAGCCCTACTGATCCTTCTCGCCGACGAGACGCACAATGCCTGGGCCGATCTCTACTCGGCGGCGATCTCGACCCAGAACATCTTCCCGAAGGCGAGGCAGCGCTGGCTCATCGCGGGCTTCGGCGCGGCCTGTCTGGCCGCGGCCATCGTCCTCGATATAACTAAATATCAAGGCTTTCTCTATCTTTTGGGCTCCTTTTTCATCCCCCTCTTCGGAGTCCTGGCCGCCGACTATTTCGTCCCGCGTAAAAGGAAGAAGCGAGGGCGGAGCGTCCTGGCAATGATCGCCTGGGCCCTGGGCCTCGTCGTCTACCATGTCGCGGATCCCTCGATCGTCGCCTCGGCCTTCCCCGCCTGGGCCGCCATAGTCCCGCGTTCCCTGACTCTCCTGGGAGGCTCGCTTCCGAGCTTCGTCCTGCCCTTTTTCGTCTATACCCTGATGGGAGGAGTATTGGCATGAGCATCGATTACGACCATTTCGGCGATGTCGCCGGCGAGCTTCTCGCGCGGCTGCGATCGCAGCGTCCTCTTATTCACCATATAACCAATTTCGTCGTCATGAACGACACCGCCAACGCGACCCTCGCCCTCGGGGCCCTGCCGGTAATGGCCCACGCCAAGGAGGAGGTAGCCGAGATGGTCCAGGCGGCCGGGGCCCTGGTGCTCAATCCGGGGACCCTCGAGCCCGATTGGGTCGAGGCCATGCTCATCGCCGGCCGCCGCGCGGGCGAGCTCGGCATACCCGTCATCTACGATCCCGTGGGCGTCGGCGCCACGAAATACCGCAGCGCGACCGGAGAGCTCTTCCTGCGCGAATTGCGCCTGGCGGCAGTGCGCGGCAACTCGGGCGAGATAGGCTCGCTTTCCGGGGCGGGAGGCCTCGTGAAAGGCGTCGATTCGGCGGAGGGCGTCGCCGATCCCGCCGCCGTCGCGCGGACCTTCGCGAAGCGTATCGGGGCCGCCGTCGCCATCACGGGCAAGCGCGACGTCGTCTCCGACGGATCCGCCGTCGCGGGCGTCGACAACGGTCACGAGATGATGACACTCGTTACCGGCACCGGCTGCATGGCGACGACTGCCGTGGCCGCCTTCTGCGCCGTGGAGAGCGATAGGCTGGCGGCGGCGACGGCGGCCCTCGTCTGTTACGGAATCGCGGGCCAGGAGGCCGCGCGCGTCGCGCGCAGTCCGGGTTCTTTCAGGACCGCCCTGATCGACGCCATTTACGAGCTCACGCCGGCCAAGGTCGCCGCCGAGGCCAGGTCGCTCAGGCTCCAGGGATGAAGGCCGACTACTCGCTCTACCTGGTGACGGACGCCTCGCTCTCGCGGGGGCGGGGCTCCGTCGAGGTAGCCGAGGCGGCGATACGCGGCGGCGTCACGATGCTGCAGTATCGCGCCAAGGGAGCCACGACGAGGATCATGGTCGAGGAGGCGGGGTCCCTGCGGAAGCTCTGCCGCTCGCGGGGGATTCCCTTCATCGTCAACGACAGGGCCGACGTGGCGATCGCCGTCGACGCCGATGGGCTCCACGTCGGCCAGGACGATCTGCCGACGGCCCTCGCGAGGCGGTTGATCGGTCGCAGGAAGCTTCTCGGAGTATCGGCGGGAAGCCCCGAGGAGGCCCGTCGCGCCGCAGCCGAGGGTGCCGACTATGTCGGGGCGAGCCCCGTCTTTTCCACGCCGACCAAGCCCGACGCCTCCGCGCCTCTGGGCTTGAGCGGCCTCCGCGCCCTCGCGGACGCGGTGCGCATACCCGTCGTGGCCATCGGCGGGATCGATGCAGGCAACGCGGCCGCCGTCTTCGAGGCCGGGGCTACTGGCATCGCCGTGGTGTCGGCGATCGTCGCGGCCGTCGATGTCGAGGCCGCGGCGCGGTCCCTGCGCGGGATAGCAGAGGCGGCGGGGAAATGACAATCGACGAGCTGGGCGAGTTCGGCCTCATCGAAAGGATAGCCGGGATCCTGCCGGCGGCGGGAAAAGACGTCCTCGTCGGCATAGGCGACGACGTCGCCGTCCTCGAGGGAGGGGGCGGCAAGGTCTGGCTCGCGACCTGCGACGTCCAGGTCGAGGGGGTGCACTTCCTCAAAGAGGCGACCAACCCTTACGATCTCGGCAGGAAGGCCCTGGCGATCAACTTGAGCGACATCGCCTCGGCGGGGGGCAGCCCGCGCTTTGCCCTCGTCTCCCTCGGCCTGCCCCGGGGCCTGGAGGCCGACTTCGTGGACGGTCTCTACGCCGGTCTGCGCGAGGAAGCCCGGAGCTACGGCGTCGACGTCGTCGGGGGAAACATCAGCGGTACACGGCGCGGGCTGTTTATAGATATATTCCTGCTTGGCGAAGCCGAGCGGGACGAGGTCAAGCTCCGTTCGGGCGCGCGGGTCGGGGAAGCCATACTCGTGACGGGAAGCTTGGGGGACGCGGCCGCGGGAGTCGCCTTGCTCCTGGAAAAGAGCCTGTCGACATCGGCCGGCTACGCGGCCATCGCGCAGGCGAGGCGGGATCGGCCGAGCCCCCGCGTCGCGGAGGGCCGGCTTCTCGGAGCGTCGCGAGTCGTCGGGGCGATGACCGATATAAGCGACGGCCTCGCGGGCGATCTCGGCCATATCCGAGAAAAGAGCGGGGTAGGGGCGAGGCTGTATGCGGCGGCCCTGCCGGTCGCCCGGGAAAATAGGACTCTCGCGCTGTCGGCCCGAGGCGACGAGTGGCACTTCGCCCTCCAGGGCGGAGAGGACTACGAGCTGCTGTTTACGGCTCCCAAAGAGGCCGCGGCGGGATTGGCCGATCTGATACGGCGCGAGACGGGCTCGGCCGTCTCGGTGATCGGCGAGATAGTCGAGGCGAGTCGGGGGGGCGAGCTCGAGCTGCCCGACGGCAGGGTCGTCCCGCTCGAGGCCGCGGGCTGGGACCACATGAAAGCCGGAAAGCCGGGGGAGGCGGAATGAAGAGGGCCATGACCATAGCCGGCTCGGATTCGGGCGGCGGAGCCGGGATCCAGGCGGATCTCAAGACCTTCGCCGCCCATGGCGTCTTCGGCACGTGCGCCGTCACGGCCCTGACGGCCCAGAACAGCCTCGGCGTCCAGGGCGTCTTCGAGGTGCCCGCCGACTTCGTCGCCCTGCAGATCGATTCGATCGCGAGCGACATCGGGGCGGACGCGGTCAAGATCGGCATGCTTTCCAACTCCGGGATCATCGCCGTCGTGGCCGCCAAGATCGTCGAGCGCTCCCTGGGGCCCATCGTCCTCGATCCGGTGATGGTCGCCAAAGGCGGCGATCGGCTCCTGCGCGAGGAGGCCGAGGAGGCGCTGATCAGGGGGCTCCTGCCGCTCGCGACGGTAGTGACGCCCAACCTCCCCGAGGCCGAGGTCCTCTGCGGCTTCGCGATAGGCGGCATCGGGGACATGCGCGCCGCGGCCAGGGCCATCCGGGCCCTCGGCCCCGGGGCGGTAATCGTCAAGGGCGGGCATCTCAAGGACCGGAACGACAGCGTCGACATCCTTTTCGACGGCGAGGATTTCGTCGAGTACCCGGCTCCCCGCGTCGACTCGAGGAACACTCACGGGACGGGCTGCACCTTCTCGTCGGCTATCGCCGCGTCCCTCGCCCTCGGCCTTCCCCTTCGAGAGGCGGTGAGGTCGGCCAAGGCCTATGTAGCCAGGATCATCGCGGCCTCGGTCGAGCTCGGCATCGGTCATGGCTTCGGGCCCATGGACCACATGGCGCGGTAGGGCGGGATGCGGATACGCCTACCCTCGCTCTCGGCCCGAGGTTCCGAAGCGATCACCGCGTATCTGTTCCTCCTCCCGGCCGCCCTCGTCCTCGGCCTCTTCGGCCTTTTCCCTCTCGTCTTCAATGCCTACATCAGCCTCTTCGACTGGCGGATCAAGCATGCTTCCTTCGTCGGCCTCGCGAACTACGGGGAGATTTTCGGCGGAGCCGCGCCTTTCTTCCTGCTCCTCGCGTCCATCGCCCTGATGACGGCGGGCTTCGCCCTGATCCGGCGAAAGCGAAAGGCCCCCGCCCGCGTTCTCGGCGTCCTGCTCCTGGCGGGCGGCGCGGTCGCCCTCGCCCTCGACCTGCCACGAATCGACCTCGCGGGCGATTCCGACATGCTGCGTTCCTTTCGCGTCACCGTCTGGTATTCGCTGGGGACTGTCCCGGTCCAACTGGTCCTCGGATTCCTCATCGCCGCGGCCCTGGACGGAAAGTTCAAGGGCAAGCAGGCCTTTCGCGTCATCTATCTCGTGCCCTACATCGTGCCTACCGTCGCGACGGCGGCGGTCTTCGAGCGTCTTTTCTCGCTCAGGCCGGAGTCATGGGCCAACCAGATGCTCGCCCTCTTCGGAGCCCGTCCCCTGCAGTGGCTGCGCGAGTACAAGGGCGTCTTCGAAATGCTCTTCGGCCCCGGCCTGGCGTCGGGCAGCGACAGTCCGGCGCGGTATTGGGTTACTTGGGCCGGAGGTCCCAGCCTCGCCCTGGTCAGCATCATGATCTACAACTACTGGGTCTATGTCGGCTACTACGCCTTGATCTACGCCAACGCCCTGGCCGCGGTGCCGCGCCAGCTCTACGAGGCCGCCTCCCTCGACGGAGCCAAGCCCTGGACGATGCTCAGGCGCATCACCCTGCCCCTGGTCTCCCCCAGTACCTATTTCCTCACGATCCTGGGAATAATCGGCACCTTCAAATCCTTCAACAGCATCTACGTGCTCCGCGATCCCTCGACGGGCGGCGTTACCGATCCGATGAGCGTCTATATCTTCTTCCAATTCTTCCACGACGGCCGCTTCGGCTACGCCGCGGCCCTCTCCGTCATCCTCCTCGCCATAGTCGTCGGGCTCACGGTGATCCAGAGACGCAGCATGGAAAAGAGGGTCTTCTTTGACTAGGCCGAGCAAGGCCGGCGTCCCTCGTCGCGTCGCGCGGTATCTCGTTCTAGGCATCGGCGCCTTCGTCTGCCTCATGCCCTTCGCCTATATGTCGGCCAACGCGCTCAAGACCTATGCGGAGACGGTCACGCGGGTGAGCCCGAATCCCTTCTCCCGGGACTTCTGGCCCGCCTCGCCCCAATGGGCCAACTTCGCCGAAGTCTGGCTCGGCGACGCGTTCGGACATTATTTCCTGGACAGCTTCGTCATCAGCATGACGACTCTCGCGGGCACCCTGGCCACCTCGTCCCTGGCGGCCTACGCCTTCGCCAAGCTGAGATTCCCCGGCAAGGAGGCGATCTTCTCCGTCTTCCTCGCGACCCTGATGATTCCCGAGACGGTCACCCTAATCCCTAACTTCCTCGTCGTCAGCCGCCTCGGCTGGACCGACAGGCTGGCCGGATTGACGGTCCCCTTCATAGCGAGCGCCTTCTACATCTTCCTCCTGCGCCAATTCTTCAGGCAGATCCCCGACTCCCTCGTCGAGAATGCGCGAATGGACGGGGCCGGCAATGCGCGAATTCTCCGGTCCATCGTCGCGCCTCTTTCCCGCGCGCCCCTTTTTACCGTGGCCTGTCTGGACATCGCCTTCTCCTGGAATTCGCTGCAATGGCCCCTCGTGGTGGTGCAGACGCCGAGGTGGCGACCCATCTCCGTGGGCCTGGCTCGGCTCATTTCCGAAGCGGGGCCGCAGATCCAGCTTCGCATGGCGGGCGCCTTGATCTCGCTCCTGCCGATCGTGCTAGTCTATATCGTCGCCCAGGGCCAGATCGTCGAATCGATCAGCAACGCGGGCATCAAGGAATGATTCGAGGCCTGAAACGGGAGGAATGATGAGCGGATCCGCCTTGAAATCCCTGGCAGTTTCCTGCTTCGCGTCGATCATCGCCCTCGCTGCCCTCGGGGCCCAGGACTTCGATGGGCTCGTCCTGAAGGGCACGGTCGTCACCTATTGGTACCAGCATAACCAAGGCCGGGAAGAGGCCCTTAAGAAGATGCTCGCCCGCTTCAACGCGACGAATCAATGGGGCATCACGGTCAAAGGCGAGTACGCCGGCGGCTATAGCGACATCGCCAACAAGATGACGGCCGCCATTTCAGGAGGCTCGACCCCCGACCTCGTCGTGGCCTATCAAAACAACGCGGCCACCTACGAGCTGAGCGACGCCTTGGTCGACCTGAGCCCCTACGTCGCCGACGCGACCTTCGGCTTCTCCAAGGCCGAGCTTGCCGATTTCTTTCCGGGCTTCCTCGCCCAGGACATCAACCCGCAGTTCGGAGGCAAGCGCCTGGGATGGCCGCCCAACAGATCGATCGAAGTCCTCTACTACAATGCCGATTG
>Ga0181529_10008169_pt1 | contig 10259 bp, 7 predicted proteins | sample PEATcosm2014_Bin_36_FD_119763 | JGI IMG/M metagenome (GOLD analysis project Ga0181529, IMG submission 119763) | Peatland microbial communities from MTU Mesocosm Facility, Houghton, MI, USA - PEATcosm2014_Bin10_30_metaG | ecosystem: Environmental > Terrestrial > Soil > Wetlands > Peat | place... | reverse complement strand
TCACCGCCAAATCGGGGACGAACATTAATTACTCGCAGATTACCAACGCGCCGGTAATTCCTTCGACAAATGGTTTTGTTACCGCCGCCGTCACGAACGGCTTGGCGACGACAAATTATGTGCAGGTGATTACGAACGGATTTGTCAACGCGGCGGTGACGAACGGATTGGCAACGACGAACTATGTGCTGGCGTTGGGTCTGAACGAAACGAACTTTACACTGGCGACGAGCAACAGCTTGTCAGTGACATTCAGCAACCAGCTTACCGCCAAGTCGGGAACAAACATCAATTATTCGCAAATCACAAATGCCCCGGTAATTCCTTCAACAAACGGCTTTGTTACCGCCGCCGTCACAAATGGTCTTGCTACCACCAATTATGTGCAGGTGATTACGAACGGATTTGTCAACGCGGCGGTGACGAACGGATTGGCGACGACGAATTATGTGCTGGCGCTGGGTCTGAATGAAACGAACTTCACTTTGACGACGAGCAACAGCTTGTCTGTGACGTTCAGCAACCAGCTCACCGCCAAGTCTGGAACAAACATTAACTATTCGCAGATCACCAATGCGCCGGTGATTCCCTCCACGAACGGCTTCGTCACCGCCGCCGTAACCAATGGTCTTGCGACCACCAATTATGTGCAGTCGATTACGAACGGTTTGGCGACCACGAACTATGTGCAGGCCATCACCAACACCTTGAGGATTGCACCTTACGGGACGGTTTTGAAACCCATCGCTACGAACCAGAGATACACCAATGGACTTTTCCGATCGGCGCTGACCATCGAATATTTTCAGGCGAACGGCGCGAACCCCGCCGTCAACGGCGGTGCGGGCCTTTACACCAATTTCAACTCCGGCGAAGGTTTCAACACGTTCATTCCGGCGGCCAGCGCGACGAACACCGCGTTCGCCACGTTCTTCCTTTCGCCGAGCGACATCGTTTTGGTGACGAACGTCTCCACCGGCACGGGCGTTTTCATGGTCACCAACAGCGTGCTGAAGACCCAATGACGGATTCCATGCCTGATGGAAACGCCTGAACAAAATCCCGCCGTGAAAATCATCTGCGCGATCCTGTGGCTCGCGCTGGTGACGGTGTCGCGCGCCGGCCCGCAAAGCAGCGCGGATTATTCCTCCACCGTGGATTCCAGCGACGGCGGCGGTTCGCGCGCGGCGAGCGCGGATTATTCCAGCACGGCTTCCGTTGGCGCGGGCAATTTTGCCTCCAGCACTGACTATGCGCAGCGCGGCGGCTACATCGGACAACTGCCCAACCCGCCGGTCGCGACGAATTATTCCCTCACCCTTGCCAGCAACACCGTCGTCAAGGTTCCCATCGCAGCCTTGTTGAGCACGGTCACGGATGTGGATGGCGACTCGGTGACATTTGTCAGCGTGACGGCTGCCAGCGCGCAGAGCGGCGTGGCCGGCCACGTCGGCAATTTCGTCGTCTATCGCCCCGCAGCCGGCTTCAACGGCAGCGACACCGTCACCTGGGTCGCGCAGAGTTCGGAGGGCGACCGGGCGGCCGGGACAATTCTCGCGCAGGTCGGCACACCGCCCGCGCCGTCCAGCCTGCCGACGTTGAACCTGGTTTCCGTCACCTTCGACACCGCGCCGGGCGCGACGGATGCCACGCTCGTTTTTGCCGGCCTCCCGCAATCCACCTACACCGTCCAATACACCGGCAGCCTCACGCCGCCAATCACCTGGACGCCGCTGGGCAGCGTGAGCGTCACCAACGGCGTTTTCCAGATCGTTGACCCGACTGCGGGCGGCGCGGGCCAGCGTTTTTACCGCGCCCTGTATCAATCCCCATGAGCGCCTCCCAGATCGCCCGGCTCTTGCGCCTGATGCTTTGTTGCGCGTTTGCCGGTTTGTCGCCGCTGGTGTCCGGGCAGATGGCGACAAATCTTTTCAGCTACACAAACCTGGACGTGACCATTCCCGACAACAACCCGGACGGCGTGCAAAATTCACAGACCACCACGGGACTCGCCGGCCACATCGTAAACCTTCAAGTGACGCTGGACATCGCGGGCACGGGCCTCGGCGGCGCGTTCAACAGCGACTACTTTGTGGAACTGGTCAACAACGTGGGCGGATTTGCCGTGCTCCTGAACCGCACCGGCGTGTCCTCCTCCAACCCGTTCGGCTACGGCGACAACGGCTTCAGCGTCACCTTCAGCGACACGGCGGCGGACGACATCCATCTCTACCAGGATTATTCCCCCAGCTTCAACCCCGACGGCCAGCTCACGGGCGTGTGGCAGCCGGACGGCGAAAACATTTCACCGCTGTCCGACCCTTCCGCCTTCGACAACGCGTCCGCGCAGCAGACGGCCATGCTGGGTTCGTTTGACGGCGGGAACCCCGACGGCACCTGGACGCTGTTTCTGGCGGACCTCTCGGCAGGCGGCACGGGGCAGCTAGTCAGTTGGTCGCTGGACATCACCACCGTTCCCGAACCGGCGGAGATCAACCTCCTCGCCATGGGGCTGGTCGCGGGCCTCTGGTTTTTGCGCCGTTGGAAATAAACCTGTCCCGTGACGGAGTGAAATAATTTCCAGAGCGGTTTTAAAAATACCGTGGCCGGCAAGCTGGATTGGGTTGACCGGCTGGCGCGACAGCGTCTTGGACTGCGGCAGCCCTCTGCCGCTATTGTGTCGCCAATCCTGACGGGGGAAAGCGGCAGGGGGCTGCCGCAGTCCAAAACCTCGCGGAACATTTCAGGCGGGCTGGCAAAACACTGCCACAGTATTACTGAAACCGCTCTTGCGGGGAAAAGTGGAAAACGCTTTGCAGCCGATCTGCATATTAGGCGACAATCTTTCTAGGACAAAATAACGCATAAATCGCTCCTCCAATTATTCCCCAAAATATCATATCCAATAAAACTGCAAAGTGATCAAGAAAAGGAACGGAACCAAATGGCAGTAAAACTACATAAAAACTAATATCCCACAATTCCGACTTGGCGTCCGGCGGGTCAAAAGCACCCAAACCATGGCGAAGCCGAAACCATACCATCATCCAAGTGAGAGTGACATATAGAAGGGCTATGAGAAATCCAAACAAGCCACAAAAGACCTTCTGACGAATAGAAAGCTTGCGCTTTGGATTTTTTCGCACTGCCTCTTCAAGTGTCATAAAAAAACAGATAATACCGCCTAACGCATAAAACTGAGCCACCGCCGGCTCGCGGCATGGCGAGGCAGGTTTGTTTTCCGTTTCACAATTTCGACTTTGCGCCCGCCAAAATTGTTTGGCAAGTCCAAATCAATCCAACCCCGGAGTGTGGCCGTCCCCGGCCACAGCAATGGACGGATGGCGAGGTGCTCCCGGGCTTTCCGACGTCGGCTTGGTCTGCAACGTTGCTGCGCCCGGGGACGGGCGCACTCCGCCAAATTGTCGCTTTTTGGTCATGGCCATGGCAAATGGCCGTTCAAACCCCTAAAAACGCGATTTTGACCATTTTCTGACTGTTTTAATGGTTTTCGGGCACGGCGGCATCTGGAAAACCTCAGGGGTGGCGAGTTTCCCCTGCGGGGTAGCCGCTTTACCCCACGGGGTGGACACTTCACCCCGTGGGGTGGCGAGTTTACCCCGTGGGGTGGGCACTCTACCCCGTGGGGTGACGAGCAGAACCCTTGGGGTAGCCACTTCACCCCCGGGGGTGGCCGCAAAAACCCTTGGGGTGGACTCCTCACCCCGTGGGGTGGCCGCAAAAACCCTTGGGGTGGACTCCTCACCCCGTGGGGTGGCGGGCAGAACCCGTGGGGTGGACACTTTACCCCGGAGGGTGGCGAGTTTACCCTGCGGGGTGGACGGAAGAATCCCGGGGTTATGCAGCGCCAGCCGGTTCTGAAACTGCGGCAGCCGAATCTTATTTATCGCCGTCCCGCCATTATTCCGGCGGCTCCAGCCCGGTCACGGCCGGGCATTTGGCGAAATGCGGCTTGGCAGTGCCGTTGCGTTCTGTTTAATTGGCCGGGCTTAATGAGAAGATTTCCCGCCTGCGTGGCCGAAGCCGGTGTTTCACGCGCGCAAACCAAACACAACCGCGACTCGCATGGATCAGCGGCGGCCGGAACTCCGGCGCGGCGCAGGCCCGCCATCGCCCTGCTGATTTTTTTCGCGGCGATATTTCCCATGGTTGCCCTGGCGGCGGAGCCGGTGTCGTGGGAGATGTGGGGTTTGAACCAGATCATTTCCAATGCGCCGGTCGGTGATGTGGAAATTGTGGGCGAAACGATGACCGGCACCAACGGCATTTGCGTGAGATACGGGACGGAGGTGTTGATGGCGGACACGGTGTCGGTGAACCGCCAGTCGGGCGAGGCGATTGCGGACGGTCATGTGCGCATCGAGCAGCAGGGCGGTCAGATATGGCTCGGCGACCACATCAATTACAATTTCAAGACGCACCTGATGCGGACGGAGCAGTTCCGCACGGGCGACGGTGCGATTTACGCGGCGGGGGCCAGCTTGGGCGGCGACACGAGCAACCGGGTCTACACAGCGCACCAGACGTATGTGACGACCGATGACATCAGCGATCCCGCCGTGCGCATCCGCGCGAGCCGCGTGGTGATCGTGCCGGACAAATACATCACGGCGTGGAACGGGGTGGTGTATGTGCAGAATGTGCCGGTGTTTTATTTCCCGTATTACCACCGCAATCTCGGGCCGCACGCGGACAACTGGAATTTTTACACGGGCTACCGCAGCGAGTATGGGGCGTTTTTGCTGACCGATTACACGTGGTGGTATAGCGACCAGCTTGACGGGAAGTATCATTTCGATTACCGCACCAAGCGCGGGCCGGGCGTGGGGCCGGACTTCAACCTGCATCTGGGCCAGTGGGGCGACGGGACGTTCAAGTATTATTACGTCCACGACAACAACCCGAACACGTTCACGAACGGCGTGATCAATCCCGGCTCGATTCCCCAGAACCGCCAGCGCGTTTATTTCGGCTGGCAGGCCACGCCGGTGACGAACTTGAATGTGAAGGCGCTGGTCAACTACCAGAACGACCCGCTGTTGCTGCATGATTTTTTCGGTGGTGAATATTCGCAGGACCCGCAGCCGCCCACTTTTGTGGAGGTCAACAAGTATTCTGAAAACTGGAGCTTGGACGCGGAGACCACGCCGGAGCTGAACAATTTCTTCGACCAGGTGGAGCGCCTGCCGGACGTGAAGCTCACCGGCCTGCGCCAGCAGATTTTCGACACGCCGGTGTATTACGAGAGCGAAAGTTCGGCGGGCTATTACCGCAAGTTTTTCGCCGACACGAACGGCCTGGCCGCCAACACGAACACGGATTATTCCGCGGCGCGGGTGGACACGTATCATCAACTGCTGGTGCCGTGGACGTTTTTCGGCTGGCTCAACGTCGCGCCGCGCGTCGGGGGGCGGTTCACTTATTACGGCACCGAAAGCGGGCCCGGCGGAACAAACGCCGTCGCCAACCGCACCGTTTTCAACACGGGCATCGAGACGTCGTTCAAGGCGTCGCATCTTTGGGCGGACGCGACGAATTCATTTTTCCAGGTGAACGGCCTGCGGCACATCATCGAGCCGGACATCAATTATGTCTATGTGCCGCATCCCAGCACGCCGCCGTCGCAACTGCCGCAGTTTGATTCCGAACTGCCCAGCCCGCTGCTGCTGCCGGTGATGTATCCCGATTACAACGACATAGATTCGGTTGACAGCCAGAACGTCATCCGCTTCGGCGTGCGGAACACCTTGCAGACAAAACGCAACGGCCAGCTCGATGACCTGGTCAACTGGAATGTTCTGATGGACTGGCGCATCGTCCCGAACTCGACGCAGCAGAGGTTCAGCGACATTTACAACGACGTCTCGTTTCGTCCTCGCACCTGGATCACGCTCACTTCACAGACCCGCTACGACGTCAACGACGGCTATTTCAACCTGTCGTCGCACCATCTCACTCTCTCGCCGAACGACAAATGGAGCTGGTCGATCGGGCATTATTATTCGCGCCCGGGATTTGTGGACAGCGGTGACAACTACCTCACGAGCGTCTTTTTTTACAAGATGAACGAAAACTGGGGTTTTCGCGCCGAGCATGATGTTGACGCCGAGGCCGGGCGCCTCGCGCAACAGGTTTACACCGTCTACCGCGACTTGCGAAGCTGGACGGGTGCGCTGACATTCCGCGTGGTGGACAACGGCGGCGGCCAGCCGGTGGATTACACGTTCGCATTCACCCTGTCGCTCAAGGCCGCGCCAAACTCCCACGTCGGCGACGACTCGGTCCAGGCGTATGACCTCGTCGGGGAATGATTTGTTATGAAGCCGGACTCGGTTGAAAATCGGGATGCTTCATTCGCCTCGGAGCCCGCCAAGCCGGAACAGGGCAGGAAATATAAATTATTTATTGCGGAAGGATACGATCATCCCATCGCAACGATGGTCGAAAACGTGGGTTATGAATTGAGCGGCATCGCCGAGGCGGATTTCATCGTTTATCCAATCCTGGTGAGGAATGAGATGGATGTTCCCGGAACGATGGCGAAAATATCCCGGCAGTTTTCTTCCTCCGGCAAAAAGATGATTGTCTTCACGCTCAGCGATTACGCGCGCAAATATCCATTTTACAGCAACCTGATTTTGCTGCGGCACAGCGCCAGGGCCGACAGGCTGGCAAGCAACGAACGCGTCATGCCTTATCTCTGGGAATGCAAGGACGAGCCTTTTGTCCCGGCACCGGCGGGCGAATTGCCGGGGATCGGTTTTTGCGGCAAGGTTTCAAGGCAGCGCAGAAAACTGGTGTCGGCTTTTGAAAACTCGGCGTTGATAAAATGTGATTTCATCAAACGCGACTCCTTTTGGGGAGGCAAACCTCATGATCCCGGAGTGGTGTCGGATTTTTGGAGCAACATGCAGGAGAATCCTTTTGCGCTTGCGCCGCGCGGCAACGGCAATTTTTCAATGCGCTTTTACCAGGCCTTGTCAATCGGACGCATTCCCGTGTTGATCAACACCAACATGGCGCTGCCTTTCAGCCATTTGATTCCGTGGAAGGATTTCATCGTCTTTGAAGTAAATGAAAAGCGGTGCGTCAGACGGTTGCTGGAAATCCATCAGGCCGGGCGGACGGTTGAATTACAGCAAACCTGTTACCGGATGTTTCACGAATATCTTTCACACAAGGTTTACATGGGCCGTCTGCTGGATGAATTAAGTGCGGCGAGCGTGATTAGAAAACCCACAACATGGGAACGCCTGACCTCGTTTTTGCGCCAACCGAAAGGCTGACTTCAGAAATCTGCCATGCGTTGATTTGGCTGCTACGCGCTGGCGGCTGGCAGCAAAATGGTGAAGGTCGAGCCTTTGTTGACCTCGCTTTTGGCACTGATGCCGCCTCCGTGTTCGCTCACGATGCGCTGGGAAATCGCCAGACCGAGGCCGGTCCCATTTTTTTTGGTCGTGAAAAACGGTTCAAAAAGCCTTCCGATATTTTCCGGCGCGATGCCTGCGCCAGTGTCACGGATCTGAATTTTTAACTGTCCGCTTTCCGTGGTTTTGGTGGCGATCGTAAGTTCCCCGTTCGTTCCCATCGCCTCGATTGCGTTGAATAAAAGGTTCATGAACGCCTGCTGCAATTGAAATTCATCTCCGTGGATTGTTTCCGGCGCGGCCTTGTAGTCGCGCTGTATCGAAATCAGTTTGCCGCTGATCTGGTGCTGGACGAGCCGCAGCGAATGGTCTAGCAGATCATGCACATGCACGGACGCAAATTCATTTTTGCCCGGCGCGGCGAACCGCAGCATCTGACTCACGAGCGAATCAATCCGCTTCAGTTCGCGCCCGACGACAGAGGCCAGTTCCCGATCCTCGCCCTTTTGCAGCAGCAGTTCGACGAACGTCTGGATGGCGGTCAGGCCGTTTTTGATCTCATGCGCAATGCCCGCCGAGAGCAGGCCGAGGCTCGCGAGCCGGTCGAGCCGCCTCATGTTTTGCTCGGAAACTGAAGCGGGGTTCCACTGCACGGAAGCTTCCGCGCCGGCGTTTTTTTTGATCGGGCTGTCGTTTGACATGATTAAAACAACTCACATGCTGACAACTTTGCCACTCCCTCCGGCAATTTGAACGCAACAAGATTATGCTTTTCCTCCGGCGCGACAAACAAAAAGTTGATTTTTAGGAAAAAAATTCCTGCGGCATGAAGGGCTGAAAAATGGCAATTCATTCGTTTGATTTTATTCATCGCACGGTTTCGCCTTGAAGAACCAGGCGGATTTGAATTCCGCCGCCTAGGTGAAATTGTCCCGCAGATTTATGACTGACTTTGCGCCGCAAAAAGCTACCCTGTGCCGGCCAAATGAAAAAGACTTTCAACACCGTTGAATCTGTCGTCGCCGACATCCGCAAAGGCAAAATGGTCATTGTCGTGGACGATGCCGACCGCGAGAACGAAGGCGACCTGATCATGGCCGCGCAGCACGTCACGCCCGCCGCCGTCAATTTCATGGCGCGGTTCGGGCGCGGATTGATTTGCGTGCCAGCCACCAGCGAGCGTCTGGAGCAACTTGGCATCGCGCGCATGGTCATGGAGAACCGCGAAAGCTTCCGCACCGATTTTCAGGTGAGCGTGGACGCCGCGCACGGCATCAGCAGCGGCATCAGCGCCGCCGACCGCGCGAAAACCATCTGCGTCATGGCCTCGCCGACCGCACTTCCTGATGATCTGGTCCAGCCGGGCCACGTTTTTCCCTTGCGGGCCAAAACCGGCGGGGTGCTCCAGCGCGCCGGCCACACCGAAGCCGCCGTTGACCTGGTTGCGCTTGCAGGCTGCCGTCCAATCGGCGTCATTTGCGAAATCATGCGTGACGACGGCGCGATGGCGCGCCTGCCGGAATTGAAAAAATTCGCAGCAAAACACCGCCTGAAAATCTGCACCATCGCCGCGCTCATCGAATACCGCCGCACGCGCGAAAAACTTGTTGATAAAATCGAAGTCGTGAAACTGCCGACCGATTATGGCGAATTTAATCTGCATTTATATCGCTCGAAGATTGACGGCCAGCATCATCTTGCGCTCGTGCGCGGGGAAATTGCCGGTGCGAAAAACGTCCTCGTGCGCGTCCACAGCGAATGTCTCACCGGCGATGTTTTCGGCTCGCGCCGCTGCGATTGCGGTCCGCAACTGCATCAGGCGATGAAGCAGGTTTCCGACGCCGGACGCGGCGTGATTCTTTACATGCGGCAGGAAGGGCGCGGCATCGGCCTCGCGCCGAAGATTCAGGCTTACAAATTGCAGGAGCAGGGACTCGACACAGTCGAAGCCAATCTCAAGCTCGGCTACGGAATGGATCTGCGCGAATATGGTCTCGGCGCGCAAATCCTCGTTGACCTCGGCCTGAAAACCATCCGGCTACTGACGAACAATCCGAAAAAAGTCGTCGGACTGGAAGGCTACGGCCTGAAAATCACCGAGCAAGTGCCGATCAAAATAAAATCCAATCCGCACAACGAAAAATATCTGAAAGCAAAGCGGGAGAAAATGGGGCATTTATTGTGAGTTGATGAAACCTGTTCACGGATGAAATCACAGTAGTGAATTTGTTATGTTAAAACCCATCAAAACCAAAACGGCCCACGCCAGCGGCGGCACCTTCGCCATCGTCGCGGCGCGCTACAACGCGGAGTTTGTGGATGCGATGCTGCACGCGGCGCGCGAGGAATTGCTGCGTGCCGGGGCGCACGTTCGCATTGTGCGCGTGCCGGGCGCGTTTGAGATTCCCGTCGCGGTTTCGCGATTGGCCCAATCGAAATCTCGCCGCTACGATGCCATTATCTGCCTCGGTGTCATTTTCCAGGGCGAGACCAGCCACGCGCAGCACATCGGCTGGGGCGTGACGCACGCGCTGGCGCAAATCCAGGTCCTCCAAAAAATTCCCGTCATCCACGGCGTCTTTGTTTTTGAAAAAGTGAAGCACGCGCGCGTCCGTTGCCTTGGCAAAAAACACAATCGCGGCACCGAAGCGGCGCAGACGGCGCTGGAAATGGCACGTGTGATCAAGGGCTTGTGAAAAATTTCACGAATGGCTTGACCCGAAATTTCCGAATGATAAATTTGATAATGCAAACTATGAGAATGTTTTCTGGTTGTTTATTGATGTTGATGCTGGCGGCGGTGCCCGCCGCTCGCGCGGCGGACATCGTCGGCGTCGTGACGTTCAAGGGCGCCCCCCCGGCGGAAATCCC
>Ga0181529_10008166_pt1 | contig 10262 bp, 12 predicted proteins | sample PEATcosm2014_Bin_36_FD_119763 | JGI IMG/M metagenome (GOLD analysis project Ga0181529, IMG submission 119763) | Peatland microbial communities from MTU Mesocosm Facility, Houghton, MI, USA - PEATcosm2014_Bin10_30_metaG | ecosystem: Environmental > Terrestrial > Soil > Wetlands > Peat | place... | reverse complement strand
GACAAATCGTGCTTGCCCCAGATCACCAGCAGGCTCGGCTGCTTCTTCTGCATCCATGCCTGCCACTTCGGATAATTCTCGACATTTGTGCGGTAGTCGTAGAACAGATCGCTTTGAATCTGCGCCTGCCCCGGCGAGTTCAGAAATGCATACTCATCCGTCCAGAGATCCGGATCATACAGATCGACGTTGGGATCGTCCCCAACATGCCGCGTTTTCGTCGTTGCCGGGGATAGCAGATTCTTGCGCAGCGCTTCTTCGTTTGTCTGCCGGTCCGCCCAGAACGCGCGCCGTGTTGCCCAGTTCGCACCGAGGCCTTCGTTGTGGGCTACCGCGTCTTGCACGATGAGCGCTTGCACTCGCTCTGGGTGGGCCAAGGCCATACGAAAGCCAACCGGCCCCCCGTAGTCCTGCATGTACAGCGTGTAACGCGACAAGCCCAAAGTTTGGGTGAAATCATCCATCACTGAAGCCGTGTGGTCGAAGGTGTAAGCGAACTCCTTCGGGTCAGGCCAATCGCTATGCCCGAAGCCCGGATAATCCGGTGCAATCAGGTGATAGCTGTCTGCAATCCTCGTCAGCAACGGCTGAAACATTCGCGATGACGATGGCAGCCCGTGAAGAAGAAGAATGACGGGCGCATCCTTCGGCCCAGCGTCCCGGTAGAAGATCGAGAGCCCATCGACCTTAACTGTGCGATAAAAGACCCGCTGTTCCATTGCTTTGTCCTTTGTCTCGGCATTCATGCCGAGGGCGGTGGCGAGCATCAGTGCCGAGACTGTAATGCTTGCGAGGATCCGATATGCCGATCTCGCAGTGTTCATAAATCCCCCGATCTACCCTGCGACTTCAAAGATCACTTCGAGTTCGACTGGCATCCCCAGCGGCAGGCTGGCAACACCCATCACCAGCCGCACCGCCATCTAGTCCGTGCCAAACACATCGCGAAACAGATCCGAAGCCGCATCCGCAACCCGCGGCTGGTCGAAGAAATCTCCCGACGTCGCCATGAACACGCTGAGTCGAACCACGCACGTCACGCGATCGAGCGATCCGAGGTGCTTCCTGGCCGCTGCCAGCGCGCTCAAAGCCGCGGTGCGTACCGCGTCCCGCCCCGACTCGGCATCGACTTCCTTCCCCAGCCGCCCAAGATGCTTAGGCTTGTGATCCACAACCGGGAGCATGCCGCTCAGGAAGAGTAGATTGCCTGTCTGCAGTGCCTCGACGTAACTACCGAACGGTGTTGGTGCGGCAGGAAGCTGAATGCCAAGGTCCTGCAGCCGGCGCTCTGCGCTGCCAAGCTGCGAACCTCTACCGGCTACCATCGGCCCACGTGCGCACCGTCGTCCACGTGCAGCACCTCCCCGGTTACGTGACTGGCTTCCGTCAGATAAACAACAGCGTCGGCGATGTCCTTCGGCTCGGAAATCGTGCCCATCGGCGAGCGTGCCTTCAGGTTTCCCTTGTGCAGAGGCGTGTCTACAACACCCGGCGCAACGGCGTTGAAGCGAATTCTATCTTTCGCGTATTCGTTCGCTAGGCTCAGCGTGATCGCATCGATGCCGCCCTTGGTCATCATCGGAACCGACGACGGGACCCCGGCGATGGGGTTATCGGCCAGCGACGCGCTAATGCTGGTGACGCTGCCGCCCCTGTCTTGAGCCAGCATCTGCCGCACAGCCAGCTGCGTCATGAAGACGAATCCGTCGAGGTTGGTGGTGACGAACGCGCGAAGTTCCTCCGCGGTGTACTCCGTGAATGGCTTCGAATAATAGATGCCCGCGTTGTTCACCACGTGGTCGATCGAGCCGAACGTCTCGATTGCCGATTTCGCCACAACCTCTGAAGTTTCTGCCAGGCTGATATCTCCATCTACCAAAGCGAGATTGGGAGATGGCGAGTATCCCGCCTTCGAAATGCTTCGCGAGGTCGCAACAACGTTATAGCTGCGCTCCAGGAACGCCCGAACAATGGCGGCGCCGATGCCTTGCGAGGCGCCGGTGACGATGACTGTCTTCCCGCTTGCCATGACATTGCCCCCCTCTTGTCCTTGTTAAGCCCGCAGAAGCCCTTCCCTGCGTCCTTGACCCGGCACAAACAACATCCCATGGCCACAGTCTCAACGAAGACTGAGTGACGGATCTCAGTGAGCGCTTGACGTCTAACTAACCGGGCGCAAAGCGGACCCATATGGGCGCGGCAGGCGGAGGCGCGCAGCAATGATCACTATTTCTGCGAGGGATTCGGCTTTCATCTTTCGCATCATGCTCCCGCGATGTGCTTTAACTGTAATCTCGCTGATCCCCAGTTCGCTGCCAACCTGTTTGTTGGGCAAGCCGGCAACCACTAACGCCATCACCTCGCGCTCGCGAGTACTGAGGCACGAGTACCTTGCTTTCAAAGCCAGTATCTCTGTAGAGCGGTCAAGTAATGCCTTGCTGCGTACCAAGGCATTGCGAATGGCATTCAGCAGAATTTCCTCACTGAACGGTTTTGTCAGGAACTCTTGAGCTCCCGCCTTCATCGCCTGCACGGTTATCGGAATATCTCCGTGGCCTGTGATGAAGATAATCGGCATCTCATGCCGTTCAACCGCAACAAGTTTCTGCAGATCGAGGCCATTGAGCCCGGGAAGAGAAATGTCCAGTACCAAGCAACTTGGAACGGTCACGGGTGGGTGGCCGAGAAACTCCTGCGCGGAAACGAACGTCTTCACATCGAAGCCCTCATGGCGAAGCAAGAGTTCGAGCGATTCGCGAACAGAGATGTCGTCGTCGACGACAAGAACAATTGACGGGCTCTCTGGCATGGGCAACGCCTCACTCCACAATCAAGTGCACTCGCATGAGCTATTGTATATCTGTGACATAATTCCACAGACAACGTTCATTTGACCTTAAACGCGGAATTCAGCGCCTCCAGCATCGCAGCATCGCTGAACGGCTTGATCAAACATGCGATCGCACCCTGCACGATAAGCCGTGACCGTAACGTTTCGTCTCGGTGTCCGGTGATGAAAATAATCGGGATCTTGATCATGCGACGTTTCAATTCTTCTTGGAGTTCGGGACCGCTCATTCCCGGCATGGCAACGTCAAGAATCAAACATTGGCCTCGCGCGATTCCTTCGGACGCAAGGAACTCTTGAGCAGAAGCGAATGTCTGAGACGCAAAACCGAATTCCTTGAGTAGATCTGGCAGCGATTCGCGGACCGATTCATCATCGTCAACGATTGAAACAAGTGAACGTGGATTCATCATGGATATCTCAGTCCGCACTTAAAAACATATTTCCTCAACGCAGAGAACCGTGCATTTCCTCCAGCGCCGATTGGCAAAATCCCGTGCTGCCTCCGAAGTGCCGCTCAAAACACTCAGGGCTGCCCATCAACGATGCGGCTGAGTTTGTCTCCATGGAGTCCCTTCTTGGCGACACCCCACAACAGCATCATCCGCCGTGCTGCCGCCTGCGTCTATTGTACTTAGGTATTGGTTACCGACGGCAGGAGCCGGTTCGAACGCTGCATTCGAGGAACTCCAGAGCCGTCACTCGCGTCGCCTCTATAGGCGAATTCGATCAATAACCGGGAGCCACGCAGACGCGGAGGACGCATTGCAGGAGACTTTTCTTCGTGCGTATTTAGCGCTTGATTCCTTTGAGGGAAGATCTCGATCTTCCACATGGCTAACCAGGATCGCCATCAATTCCGCACTGATGGTCCTACGAAGGGAATTGAGAATGCAAAGGTAGCTCCTGGCCCATCGTTCGCCGTCGCCCATAGCCGTCCGTGATTAGCTTCAATAATCGAACGGCTAACAGAAAGTCCGACCCCCATGCCATCTGACTTTGTCGTGTAGAACGATTCGAACATTTGGTCGGCAACTTCGCGAGTAAAGCCGACGCCAGAATCCTGAACTGAAAGGCGCACATGCTCGCCTTCTCGCTCCGTTCTAAGCACCATTTGCCGTGGTCGATCCTCGATGCTGCTCATTGCGTCGGACGCGTTGCGGAGGAGATTCAGAATAACCTGCTGAAGTTGAACGCGGTCACCGTTTACAGTCGGCAGGTGATCGCAGAATTCCTGTTTCAAAATTACATTGTTCCTCTGTAGTTCGCCGGAAAGCAGCGAGATGACTTCGCGAGCCGCTTCGTTGAGGTCGAGTGGCTCGACGTCAATTTGCTTCTTGCTGAAAAGCATTCGCAATCGAGTGATCACCTCTGAAGCGCGATTGCCATCGCGAATCGTCCGTTGTGCGGTCTCCTGCGCACCATCTATATTCGGAGGATCACTCTTCAACATACGAAGACAAGTGCTCGCATTCGTGATGATGCCCGATAACGGCTGGCTAACCTCATGTGCGATCGAAGCAGTCAATTGCCCGATCGTCATGACTCGCATCATTCTTGACAGTTCCGCCTGGGTATTGCGTAATTCTTCTTCAGAGCGCTTCTTTTCGGTGATATCCCGGATGAATCCCGTGAATATCCTTTGCTGATCCACGGTCATCTCTCCGAATGAGACCTCTGCCGGAAACTCCTCACCGTTAGCCCGAAGTGCAGGCATCTCAGTTCCCTGCCAGTTCAGATGTCTCGCGCCGGTTTCCAGATATCGTTTGAAACCTGTCTCGTGGAGTTTGCGCATCGCTCCCGGCATGAGAACCGTGAGCGGTTTGCCGATAAGCTCTTCCGGGTTGTGTCTGAATATCCGCTTCATTGCGGGATTCGCAAGAATGATGGTGCCGCTTTCGTCGATACTGACCACAGCGTCGCTGGCTGTTTCAACCACAACCCTGTATCTTGCTTCGCTCCGCCTAAGTTCATCCTCGGCGCGTTTCCGGTCGTCTATGTCGGTCAGCAAGACATACCAGCCCGTTATCTGTCCGTCTGCGTCTCGCACGGCCGAGGCGCGGACCTGGAACCATCTATAGATCCCGTCGGTCCGTCGACAACGATGTTCAAAAGAATAAGGGCTCCCGGTCGTGATCGAGTACGTAAAAGCCTTGACCACTTCAGGAAGGTCATCCGAATGAACAGCATCGGTCATTTTCCACCCCTTCAGTCCCTCGGGAGTCTTACCGAAGTATTCCTGGAGTGGTCGGTTGAGCAGTTCAATCTCACCGGTCGGACTCATGGTGCAGATGAGGCCGGGAATGCTATCGACAATCTGGCGGAGATTGGTTTCACTGGCACGCAATGCTTCCTCGGCGCGTTTCTGGTCGTCGATGTCGGTGGTCGTACCGACGAATCTAAGGACCTTTCCTTCTGGATCGCGCAAGACCACGGCTTGCTGGAGGTGCCAGCGATAGGTCCCGTCCTTAGCGCGGAGAGACCTGGTTTCGAACGCAAAACCCCGCCCCAAGCGCACTCCGTCCCCGAAAACCTTTGACGCTGTTTCCCGATCCTCGGGGTGGAACGCGGTCATCCAGGCCTCGGGGTGCGACCGGACGAAATCGAGCGATTGACCGGAGAATTCAAGCCAAACTTCATTGACGAAATCCGGTGTCCCATCAGGCTTGAGCGTCCAGGCGGATGCGGGAAGATGCTGCAGCAGTTCAACCTGGAGTTGCAGCTCTTTGTTGGTTTCGGCAAGCTCCCTTGTTCGTTCCGCGACCCGCCGATCGAGCTCACTTGCAACCCGCTTTTGCTCATTCAGGCGCAGCGCCTGCTGCAACCCGATAGCCAACTGATTCGCAGCTACGTTAAGCGTCAGGCTCTCGGTTTGTTCAGGAAAACCGCGCCTCTGAGATCCCGCCACGACGAGACCGAGTTCGCCTTCTATTCCCATTCTGATGGGAAAGGCCGAAATCTCCAGTCCTCCCAGAGGCCTGGATACTCGCTCAGGCCACAGGTGTGGAACTTCTCCAAACCACTGGTTCAGTGCATGCTTGATTTCCTCTCGGCTTTGGCTTGTCCCGAAGAGCGGAGCAGTCCTAAGCGCGTCGACCGGGGCTTCACGTAAGTCAACTCGTACTCGCGCATAGAGGAAATCGAGGTCTAGCATTACCAGAAGGGCATCGAGGAACGTATCCAGTATTCGACTCGGTTCGCTGACACTCCAGACGGCCGGAAGAGCAAGAACGCTGCCCAGATCGTTCATGCAGCGCTGCAGCCGTTTCACTTCAGTCGCAGGATCCGTGGGTTGCTGGTGCATACTGACCCGCCGCTACTGGGGATTTGTTCGTCCGGACCGCCGTCCGCGAAATTCGCCGAGAAACTCCTCAGGAGGCGTGAAGAATGGGTTTTGTTGGAGATGCCCCCCAATAATGACCATCGGGTGCGTCCGCATGATGTCGATCACGGCATCCCCGCTGAGCTGGGCCAGATGGTAGGTGCAGATAACGGCGTCGTCGTATCGGCGCCAAACATCGTTCACGCGCGATTCAAACTCGATCACATCCTGGATACGACAATGATCTCCCGATGCCCAATCCATCCGGCAAGCGATGCGACTCCGTGGGAATCCTTCCGCGCTCCTGGCCGAAGCCGCCATCTCTTCGAATGCTGCAAGCATCCGGTCTTGATCGAAACGTCCATCTCGCAGATAGACCTCGGTATTGATCCGGATCTGAAGTTGTCCGCTTTGCTGATGAGCGGTTGAGTCGATGCCCACCCCGGCTAGACGCCGCGGATGGTCCTGGCGTGCCTCGGGATTGATAACGAGTACGGCCTTGTCTCCACAGGACAGACCTTCCCGGATGAATGGAAGCAATACGCGATACTCTTCGTCGTCGTTCGTGAAAAATGCGCAGACGTGGCGCACTTCACCGAGTTGAGAGCCGGCCAGAGAAATTGGCTGCAGAACTCGCTTCATTTGCAAGTCCTCCCGCTAGAAGTCGCTTCGCGAACCACGAGAATTACCAGTGCAGATGGGTATCCCGAGCACAAATATCTGACTTATCAGCGATTCACCGCTCATCGCTAAAAGAACAAGGCAAAGATCAAAGTCAGGCGTTGCGGGGATCGGGGACCACGGTGCTTCACGCGAAAACGCTTGCCCGCCGTACGTGCGTAAGGTCGAAACAATTCTATAACGGCAACCGCCTTCGTCGAGCAAAAAACTCCTTGCCCCTTGGATTTCGGAGCAAGTGTTCTTCTCGAGGTAACCGCGGCTACGAACGTCGCGAAGAATACCGCCTGGCGCGTCTTGGCTCTGCCGCCCGTAGCAAATTGCGCGGTATTGCCGCTACCGGATCTCGCGGGCATAAAGAAACCGATGAGAACAAGACCTCGATTGTTGCTCGCGTTGCGGTTTCGATCAATAGAATGTGTGGGTTGGATGCCCAAGCTATCCAAGCGATCATGCACAGCGACCGCCGCGGCTTCGACACGGAAGATGACCGGGTCATATCCTGTCTTGGGGCTCCTGACTATGTGTCTCTTTCGAACAACCCGTGTTGCGTTGCTATCGCGTATGCCTTCATGAGGAAAAGTCCTCGCAAATTTCTCGAACTAATGGCGGGAGTCATTTGCGGCTTTCGGCGGATCACGGACATCAATTCCCGAGTGACCGGCGGGTTTTGATCACGACCGACAACGTCAGAAGCGTCACAAGGGGTACGCAAGCGTGAGCGCGTACCGACCGCGACTGTCTTTCCATGCCCCTCTGGTCTCAAGTCCAACCTCGTTGAGAAGGGTTCGAGTTGGAGTGGGTGAGTCACATAGTTCCGGACGCTAGGCTGTAAGCTCACTTCCGGCAACGCGCATGCGGCGTTTTGGCAGGCCAACTCAAGAGCGTTGGAGCAGACATCGACTGGCACGTAATCATCGACTTCTTCAGACATGGATCGGTCCCAATTACGTCTTTCTCAGCCCCCGGCTTGCATTACGTCCTTTTCTCGATCTTCAGAGTGGCCGTGCACTTCCCTTCTACGCAAATGGCTCAAGCATGCCAAGAATGGTCGGCAGATATTCCGAGACCGTCGGGTGAATATGCATTGCGCGTTGGATGACCGCGTATGGTGCCTTGGCATACATGATGTCCAGCAGGACGTGGACCACTTCATCGCCTCCGACTCCAAGAGTCGCAGTACCCAGAATCTGTTTCGTTTCTGCATCGACGCAGATCTTGATAAGACCTTGTGTCTCACCTTTTTCGTAGGCCAGGCTCACTTTACTCATCGGATATTTCACAGCAAGCGCGCGACGGCCGGATTTCCGTATCTCCGCATCCGTCATGCCGCATCGCCCAAGCGGCGGATCAATGTATAGAGCGTAAGCCAGGATCCGATCGGAAAATCCATTGGACGAACGCATCGATTACGGCCAAAGTTTGGATTATACTCATGGGCACCGAGTGGCGTGTACTCTGCTCCGCAGGGCAATACCAAGGTATCGCCAATACCATCGTCCAATTGATTCGGCGGAGCACCTCGGGTGTAATGGCCCCTTGGGAGACGCGCGAACGCCGGGTGTAGAGTCGAGAATCCACTCGTCAGAGAGTCGGCCTACAGAAGAAGTCATGGCAGAAGTGAAGCGAAATCTCAACCTACTGAAACCACACATGAAAAGGAGACAGATTATGGCGGACACAAACGCGGTGAGGCGGGAAGTCGCTCGCTTGTGGAACCCCATCTCATGCCACTTCGGGTGCAAGAGCCCTGTCGATTTCTATGATGCTGGTGAGTGATGGGCCCAGAGATAGATCCATTCGATCAGGTTGGCGATGCGATAGTTGCGGCGAACTCGTGTCAGATCTGCAGGCAGGATGAGTGGGGTGGCTTACAGCAGACGACACCATCAGTAGAATCCGCGAGACGAATTCAGGAAGAACCGAGGTATTCAGAACCATGGATAATCAGGACTTTGACCAGTTGCTTCGCTCCTACAGGCATGCCGTGGATGCTTGGGTAGGAGCGATTCGCGCCGAGGAATCGCTCGCCACAGAAGACCACTCCATGGTTCAGATGGAGAAGTGGGATGACGCCGGGTTCCAACTTCACGATGCCGAACTGACCGCCAAGAAGGCGCGCGACGCATATAAGAATGCCTTGCGAAAAAGGAACTACGGCTTCTAAGTCATTCCCGACTAGTAAGACCGGGATGTCTGCCACGCTTTTAAGGGCTCTGGGAGCGAATTTGGGCATGGGTGGGCGCAATTTGCCAGTCGAAGCCCGCGGCGCGAGGAATCGCTTCTTTCTCCAATACTTGTTTGTCCAATGGAGGTGACTCATGAAAGCAATTGTTGTCCACGAATACGGCGGTCCGGAAGTACTGAAGTTCGAGGAGTACCCTGACCCGGTTCCCAGTCGGGGCGAGGTCCTGGTGCGGGTCGCCGCCGCCAGCGTGAATCCAATCGACTACAAGCGGCGGGCTGGATTAACGAAGGATTTTTATCCCATGCAGTTCCCGGGACTAATAGGAGTCGATATGGCGGGGACCGTAGTGAAGGTTGGACCGGGAGTTGAATCCTTTACTGTCGGCGACCAGGTGTTCGCAATGGCGGACAACACGTATGCCGAACTCTGCGTGGTGAAGGCGGACGTTCTAGCGGATATTCCCGAGGGCCTTGATTTGATCCTGGCGGCGGCACTGCCGCTGGTGACGACCACCGGCAACCAGCTCCTTGCAGCGACGGGAATCAAAGCCGGCCAGACAGTGTTGGTCGTAGGTGCTGCCGGAAATGTCGGGCGTTCGGCAGTCTTCACTGCCAAGCAACGGGGAGCAGTCGTCATTGCAGGGGTGCGGAAAAGCCAGATGGATGAGGCGAAGAGCGTCGGCGCAGATCGGTTGCTCGTAACCGACGACGACGCTGCGATCTCGAATCTTCCGCCGATCGATGCCGTGGCGGATGCAGTCGGCGGAAGGACCGCTGAGACGCTGATCGCTAAGGTCAAGCCGGGAGGAGTGTTTGCTACGGTTCTCGAAGCGCCGCAGAACGCCGGGGAGTACCCAGCCGTAAACGTGGTGCCCGTCTTCTCGCATTCCGACAAGGAGACGCTTCAGTTCATGGCCGAAGCGGTGCGAGATGGCAAGCTGGTAATCCCGATTGGCCTGAAACTGTCGCTTGGCAAGGCGGCCGAAGCTCAAGCATTGGCAGAAAAGGGCGGAATCGGGAAGATCTTGCTGGTGCCTTGAACCGGTTACTGGACATGTAACATGCAAAGGAACAATCGAGATGAAGAAACATCAGCGCGGACTTAATCCCGCTTCGATACCAAGTGGTGACGGATGTGTGGAATGCCTGGCATCGGCGGAAGGCTGGTGGTTTCATCTCCGTCGGTGTGCGGAGTGTGGGCACATCGGATGCTGCGACAGTTCTCCG
>Ga0181529_10008164_pt1 | contig 10262 bp, 7 predicted proteins | sample PEATcosm2014_Bin_36_FD_119763 | JGI IMG/M metagenome (GOLD analysis project Ga0181529, IMG submission 119763) | Peatland microbial communities from MTU Mesocosm Facility, Houghton, MI, USA - PEATcosm2014_Bin10_30_metaG | ecosystem: Environmental > Terrestrial > Soil > Wetlands > Peat | place... | reverse complement strand
GGTTCGGGCTCGGCGCGCTCGACGAGCGGCGCGTCGAAATCGACGCCCGCCTCGCGCGCCAGCCGCGGCCCGAGCTGGTCGCGCAGCACGCGGGTACGCGCCTCGACGACTTCGCCCTCGGCGAGATCGGCGAGCTCGAACGGCCCGAACGAGATGCGGATCAGCCGATTGACCGAAAGGCCGAGCAGCTCGAGCACCCGCTTGATCTCGCGGTTCTTGCCCTCGCGCAGACCCATCGTCAGCCAGACGTTCGAGCCCTGGGTGCGCTCGAGCCGCGCGTCGATGCCGGCGTAATGGACGCCCTCGATCGTCACGCCTTCGCGTAAGGAATCGAGCGCGGCCTGGTCGATCGCGCCATGCGCGCGCACGCGGTAGCGCCGGAGCCAGCCGGTCGCCGGCAGTTCGAGCACCCGCGCCAGGCCGCCGTCGTTGGTCAGCAGCAGCAGCCCCTCGGTGTTGATGTCGAGCCGGCCGACCGCGACGACGCGCGGCAGGTCGGCGGGCAGAGCGCCGAAGATCGTCGGCCGGCCTTCGGGATCGCGCGCCGTCGTCACCAGCCCGCGCGGCTTGTGGAACAGGAACAGCCGCGTGCGTTCGTGCGCCTGGAGCGGCTCGCCGTCGATGCGGACGTCGTCGCCCTCGACGACGTTGAAGGCGGGGCTGGTCAGCGTTTCGCCGTTGACGCTGACGCGGCCGGCGAGAATCCACCCCTCGGCGTCGCGGCGCGAGCACAGGCCCGCGCGCGCCATCGCCTTGGCGATGCGTTGGCCGGGATGATGCGGCGGGACGGCGTCAGTTTCGGTCATGGCCTCGGCTTGCGTTCAGCGCCGGGCTGTCCTAGCAGCTTGCCGCGCCGCTGTCGCGAGCGCGTTCTTTCTCCCCGCAAGCGGAGCGAGGGGGCGTCGCGACGACGACGAGTGGGGAAGCGTTGAAGGGCCCACGCGTTTGAACGACGACCCGATGAGCGTCGCCTTCGTCGAGGCGCGCGAGGCCGAGCGACGCGGCGAGACGCCGATCGGCGCGGCGCTGGCGCGCGACGGCAAGGTGATCGCCGGCGCGGGAAACCGCACCCGCGGCGACTCGGACCCGACCGCCCACGCCGAGATGATCGTGCTGCGCGCGGCCGCCGCCAAGCTCGGCGAGCATCGGCTGACCGATTGCGATCTCTACGTGACGCTCGAGCCCTGCGCGATGTGCGCCGGCGCGATCAGCCACGCGCGCCTGCGCCGGCTTTACTACGCCGCGCCCGACCCGAAGGGCGGCGCGGTCGAGCATGGCCCGCGCTTCTTCTCCCAACCGACCTGCCTGCACGCCCCGGAGGTCTACGGCGGCATCCGCGAGAGCGAAGCGGCGGCGATGCTGCGCGCGTTCTTCGCGGCAAGGCGGTAGCCGAGCTAATGGGCGGCCAGTCAACTGAGCTCACGCTCCCTCATCGTGAGGAGCGTCGCGAAGCGGCGCGTCTCGAACGACGAGGAGGGTCCGCGTATATGGAGCGTCGCCGCCCTCGTCCTTCGACTCGCCTGCTTCGCAGCCGGCTCAGGATGAGGGCGGCGGGTTGACCGAGTTCTCGCCCTAAGCCGGCTTGCGCGCCAGCGACAGCCAGATTCCGCCGCCGATCAACACGGTTCCCGACAGCCGCGCCAGCAGCTTGGCGCGCGACGGGCGCATGAACCACGCGCGGCCGAGCCCGGAGGCGATCGCCCAGGCCGTGTCGGTGGTCCCGGCCATCAGCGTCGACGCCACGCACATCGCCACGAGCTGGCGGCCGGCCGGCAGCGACGGATCGACGAACTGCGGCAGGAAGGCGGTGAAGAAGACGATCGTCTTGGGATTGGTCAGCGCAACTGCGAGGCCGCGGGCGAAATGGACATGGTCGGCGACCGGCGGGGCCGCCGCCGCCGTGGCGGCGCCACGCCAGACCTGGACGCCGAGATAGACGAGATAGGCTGCGCCCGCCCAGCGCATGACCTCGAACAGGATCAACGCGTTGGCGAGCACCCAGGAAAGGCCGAGCGCGATCGCGGCGAGCAGCAGCGCGTTGCCGAGGGTCGTGCCGACGACCGTCGCCAGAGCCGGGCGGACGCCGCGCGTCGCTCCGGTCGTGACGACGAGGGTGACGATCGGTCCCGGCGCGATGACGAGGACGAAGGTGATGAGCAGATAGCCGGCGAAGAGCTGCGGGTTCATCTCAGTCTTCCTGTACGTCCGGCGCCCATCGGAACACCTCGAACAGTTGAATTGAGTCTCTAAATCAATTCATATCGCGGATGGTGTATACATAATGAAGCGAACTAGACTCTATCCTGATTTAGCGGTGCGTTTGCCATACTACATGCAACATTCGATCACACTGACGACGATCCGTGATAAGGCAAACCATCATCTTCAAGTTGAGCTTGTAGCAGCGTCGCTAGATAGTCTTCCATCTCAGAAAAATCCAGATGTCCGGCATCCCAAGCTCGATCAGCAGCCTTCAAGGCTTGCTCATAGCCATCTCTACTATCTCTAATTCGCTCCGGCACAATCTTTCGACCAGGAAGAATTGCGCCTGAACGGGCGCACAGCAAGTAATAACAGGCTGCCCGCGCCGTTCGACCATTCCCTTCAATGAAGGGATGAATCCAGTTAAGTCGCCAAAGGCCATAAGCGGCCAACTCTGTTGGAGACCAGATATACCAATTCTCTTGAATGGTGGAAATAAATCGATCCATGCAGTCAGCAACCTCGTGAAAATGAGGCGGCTTGTGATCCCCTACGTAAATTGGCTCAACGCGGAAGCGACCTCCAAACTACGAAATATTCGCAACCGCCACATGATTTAAGGCCCACAACATATATTTATCAAACGACGCGGCGGCCCCCTTCCTTAAACCTATCTCAATGCAATTCATCAACAATTCGTATTGTCGATTTAGATTCTGCTCCTGTATGCGATCGTAGAGCTCCTGATCTTCCTGTTCCAAAACGAACATGGCGTCAGACTTTCCGCACGTTTGGGGCTCAGTCGCAATTTTGGGCGATGTGAGCCTCGCCACCCGGCAAAGCCGCTTGCAAGCAACTTCTGAAAAGGCATTCCGAGCGCACCGACAACCTCATCGCCCGTGTCTCTTCGCGTGTCAAAATGACCAGTCTATTCAGTGGTTGGTCGCGTCAGGCGGATATGGGCGATCGAGCGCGCTGCAGATTCCTTCGTTATGCGAGAGCCATGAGGAGCATTGCCATAAACGAAACTGGCGCGCTGCTCCTTTAGCACCTCGTCCGTTACAACGGCGGATCGCGCCCGTTCCAACAGCTTCTCGAGCGTCGGGCGCTCTGGCGCACGCTTCAAAGCCGATTTGCGTTCAGCCATGTGACCCTCCACTCCGTCGCGAGTGAACCATAGAGTCGCGCATCTTACTGACAAGTGACATTCGAACGAAATAGGCCCGAAAGGAGAGAAATTTGCGGCGATGTTGCTGCTTGGACTCATGCGGCTGGAGTTCGGCCCCAATCGCTTGGCACACCCTCAGGCGATCTCATCCGTCGAGACCAAATTCTTAGCTCGCGCTCAGTCCTCGAGCCGCCGCGCTTCGTCGGGCAGCATGATCGGGATGCCGTCGCGGATCGGATAGGCGAGCTTGGCCGCGCGCGAGACCAGTTCCTGGCGCTCGGAATCGTAGCTGAGCGTGGCGCGCGTCAGCGGGCAGACGAGGATTTCCAAGAGCTTCGGGTCGGCGCCGGCGGCGCGGCGGTCCGCGCTTTCGTTCGCAACGAGGGCTTGGAGGTCTGGCTCGCTCATGATCGTCGCCTCGGGCGGTCTTCCGCCTCGAGCCTTCGATACCGCAACCCGTCGCCGAACGCCAACGCTGCAAAGCCTTGGTAGTGGGTCAGTTTGAACGACCGCTTCGCGCCCATTACGGCCGGCGCGAGCGCACGTGGTGGTGCTCGAAAGCGGACACAATTCGGGGACGCGCTTTCCGCTAGCGTGACTGGCAACGGGTATTCCCACTGTTGGGATCAACCCACGACTCTAGCCCCGACTGGATGACCGTCTGGGGTCACATCAGCGCGGTCCAAGAACCCGAAGGCGGCTCAGCTGCGGGCGGACAACCTCGTCGGGCCATGGCGAGCGCGGCAACGCGTCGCGCCCCGCGTGGCTCGAACGGCGAAACGAATCAGTCACGCCGGAGTACGCTCAGGTCTAAGCGCGGTCGAATCGCTGTGACAGTTAGGGGATCCCCAGAATAGCGGCTGGGAAGCCCAAAGCGCGACCGAAGCGTGTGGCCACGTCGAGGGGGCGGTCGCATGAGAACATGTCTTGTGTCGTTTCGGCGTCGACCTGGGTTTGTCGCCGCTTGCTTCCTGTATGCTCTGTTCGCCGCGCCGATCCTGACCAGCGGGGCAGCCCGAGCGCAGGAGGGTCTTGCCGGCTGGCCGGCGGGGGGCGACGGGTCGTTCGCCCAGAAGCCGGTCGACCCGCCGCAAAGCGCGCCGCGATGGACGTTCTCGGCCGAGACGCTCGTCTTGGGCCGAACCGGCGGCGCCAATCAATCGCTGGTTGGGCTCCTGCCGGGCAACATGCAGTTCGCCGCTACGCAGAACGCCTCCGCCTTGGCCGCCGAAGCGTTCAACAGCAACCAGTTTTGGCAAGGCTTCTCCGCCGGACCGAAAGTCAGCCTGACCTATCACGACGAGTCCGGCGTCGGCGTGGAGTTCTCGTATTTCAACATCTCCACCCAGAGCGCCACCAAGACGGTCGGCCCCACCGGCTCCCCCAATACGGCGGACTGGCTGGTCATGTACGCCCCCGGCTCGTTCTGGCAGACCCAGGATTTCGCATACCAGGGCATGGCCTGGAAAGACGCCACGAACCTTTATAACGCCGAGGCCAACGGGCGGCTGGATCTTTCCCCTGGCGTGACCGTGCTGGGAGGATTGCGGTGGCTCCAACTCAACGACACGCTTGTCGGCTGGTTGACCCCGGCGGATCGCATCGCGCCGAACTGGAAAGGACCTTGTCTTTTTCCAGTTCCACCCACGTCTGGCTGCGCTCTTTCTGACGTTCCTAATCCCCCGGGCGGGTCGGTGGTCATTTTCCCTCCCTTCTGGACGACAAGCACGCGGAACGACCTTTACGGCGCCCAAATCGGCGTGGACGCCAAACTGCTGGAGTTTGGGCGTTTTTCGATCGATGGAGTGATCAAGGCCGGCGTTTTCGACAACAACGCCGAACAGACAACCGTAGTCAGCATGGCGAAGCAGCTGTACACGGTGCAAGCCACGACCAACGCGGCCGCCTTCGTCGGCGAAGCCGACTTGCAGGTGAAATATCAACTCGCCAAGGGGCTTGCGCTCAAGGTCGGTTATGAAGCGCTGTGGCTCGACGGCGTCGCCTTGGCGCCCGGACAGATCCGGGAGACCTACACAACTTCGCCCTCTTCAGCTTCTCCCTTGACTCCGGTGAGCGCGCGCGCGCTCGGCGTCAACACCGGCTCGAACGTGCTCTTCCAGGGCGCCACGGTCGGACTCGAGGCTTCGTTCTAGCGTCGCCGCGTTGCACTCACCGGGGGGCGTTTCAATGCCAGCTCGCGCAAAACCGCTTGCCTTCGCGCGGGCAGTCGCTGGGCTTATCCGCTTGGACTTTGCGCCGCCGCTGCGCCGTCTGTCGTGGGCGATCCTGCTCGCCGCGCTGGCCGCGCCGGGCGCGGCGCTCGCTCAGACCTCGCAGTGCGCGCCGACGACGCCGCCGCCAACGCTATGCTCCGACCAGGCGAACCTGCTGTCGCCGTTCGCCTCGCTCCTGAAGTCGCCCGCGGGCCGGGCCGTGCTCGAAGCGAACATGCAAACGGAAGAAGCGATCTACGCCGGCGCGAGCGCGGCCCGCAGGACGCTCGCCGCGGAAAACGCGCTCGTCAGTTATGCCTCGCAAAGCATTCTGATCGGCGCGTTCCCTAACAATCCCAATTTCAATTTCAGCCCGGCCGGAATTCCGATCGCGCCGACTTTGCCGCCGACGGTCGCCAGCGCGGTGAGTTCCGTAACCAACAACATGGCTACCGGCGCCAACTCTGGCGACTTGAAGAGCTACTTCGGCCAGATCAACGTCTACGGCGACGCCTACGGCAACTCGTCGATCGGCCCCTACGGGACCGATCCCGACGGCGACCCGCGGCCTTTTCAGACGTCGAGCGCGATCGCCAACAATCCCTTTACGCCGGCCAACTCCTCGCAAATCGCCTACGAGATTCAGCAGACGAGCGACGGCTACAATCAAAACTGGCAGAGCTATGAGGACTCCCCTTCCTTTCCGAGCGGACATTCGACGATCGGCAACATCAACGCGATCGTATTCGCCATCTTGGCGCCCGGATACTATCAGCAGCTGCTGCAGTCCGGGGTGGACTTCGGCTACAGCCGCAACGTCTTCGGCGCGCATTACCCGCTGGACGTGATCGGCGGACGGATCCTCGCCACCTACGTGACCGCAGAAACGCTGGCGGGCAATAATTCGCTGTACCCGTCCGGAACCTTCATCCAGGCCAATCTCGACTACCCCAGCACGCAGATGCAGGCCTATCTCGGTGGCGGCGACGCTTCGCCCTATGCGGCGGCGTGCGCCAACCTCGCCGCGTGCCTCGGCAATGGAACGATCCCCACCGCGGCGGCTTACACGCAGGCGGCGCAGAACTACGCGTACTACCTGACCTACGATCTTCCCGCGGTCGGCCCGACGAATCTGGCGCCGGTCGTGCCGCCCGACGCCTACGTGCTGATCCAGACGCGGTTTCCCTACCTGAGCCAGTCGCAGCTCAATGACATCCTCGCCTCCACCGAATTGCCTTCGGGCGGGCCGATTGACAACAGCAACCCGGTTTACTCGGGTTGGTCACGCCTCAATCTCTACGCCGCCTCCGGCGGTTATGGCGCGTTTGCCAACGACATCACGGTGACCATGAACGCCGCGTTCGGCGGCCTGAACGCCTTCGACGTCTGGAGCAACGCCATCAGCGGTCCCGGCGGCCTGACCCTGCAAGGCACCGGAACTCTGGTGCTGGCGGGCGACGACACGTTCACCGGCGGCGTCAACGTGCAAGGGGGCGCGCTCGGGGTCACCGGCAGTCTGCTCGGCCCGCTGTCGGTCTCGCGCGACGCCGCCTTCGTGCTCGGCGACACGGGCGTGTTCACCGGCGTCCTGACCAACAACGGCGGCGTCGACAACGAGGGCGTCATGACCGGGACCTTCGCCGGTTCGGGGGCGTTCGCCAATTCCGGTTTTCTCTCCGGCGTCGGCGGTTTCGGTTCGCTCGATCTGCTCCCCGGATCGACGATCGCGCTGGGAAATTCGATCGGCGCCATCCACGTCGCGAACAACCTGACCGTCGCGGCGGGCGCCACCTATCAGGTGAAGGTCGCCGGAAACAGCGCCGACCAGGTCGCGGTCGGCGGGACCGCGACGCTGTCAGGCGGAGCGGTCGCGGCGAGTATGCTCGGCGCCAGCGTGGAGGTCGGCCACGCCTACCCGATCCTTGTCGCGAGCGGCGGCGTCTACGGCGCGTTCGCCAACGTCAGCATCGACAATCTGCCTTTCCTCCAACCCTTGTTGAGCTACGACGCCGACGACGTGTTCCTGAAGCTGGCTCGCAACGGCGTTTCTTACGCCAGCCTCGCAACGACTCCCAACCAGGTTGCGGTGGCCGACGCCGCCGGCGCCGGGCCGGCGGGAAGCGGCCTCGACCTGGCGTTGGACGTCCAATCCGCAACAGGCGCTCCGCGCGCCTTCGACACGCTGTCGGGCGAGGTCTACGCCAGCGCCGAGACGGCGATGCTCAACGATAGTCTGTATCTGCGCGAGGCGTTGTTGGCGCGGATGCGTCAGGCCTCTTTCGCCGGCGCCTTCGGCCCAACCGCGGCGCTCGGGTCCGACGGCCCGACGACGATGGCGTACGGTGACGACCTCGGGTCGTCGCCCGCGGCGACCGCTCTGACCAGTGCAGGAGGCGGAAGGCTGACAGTTTCGCCCGGGGCCCCGCCGGCATCCGTTCCGGCGACGTATTCTTGGATCCAGGCGATCGATTCGTGGGGCCGGTTCGGCGGCGACGGCGACGCCGCCACGGCGAGCCGCTCGCTCGGCGGCTTGTTCGCCGGCGTCGACCGTCGCTTCGACTCCAACTGGCTGGCCGGCGTCGCGGGCGGCTATACCGACTCCTTCGTCAGCGTCAGCGACCGCGGCAGCGCGGACGACATCGGCGCCGCGCATCTGGCCGGCTACGTGGCGGGCAGTTTCGGTCCCTGGAGCCTGCGCTCAGCGGCGGCGGCGAGCCTCAGCGCCCTCGACGCCACGCGCTCGCTCGCGTTTCCCGGCTTCGCCGAGACGGCGTCCGCCCGCTACGACGCGCTCACGGCGCAAGTCTTCAGCGAGGCGAGCTATCGCATGACGCTCGGCAAGATCGCCACCGAAACGTTCGGCGGACTCGCCTTCGCGCATCTCGGCGTCGACGGTTTCGCCGAGAACGGCGGCGGCGTCGCCGCGCTCGACGGATCAGCAAACCATCTCGATATCGGCTATTCCACGTTGGGCGGCCGAGCGGCCGTCGACTATCTCCTGGCCAACGGCATGGAGCTGACGCCGCGCGTCTCGGTGGCCTGGCAGCACGCCTTCGGCTCGCTCACGCCCACGGAAACACTCACGTTCCAAAGCACGGGCGAGAGCTTCGCGGTCGCGGGTCTGCCGATCGCGCGCGACACGGCCCTTTTCGAGGGCGGGCTCGATCTGCGTCTCAGCCCGCGAGCCGAAGTCGGATTGTCCTACTCCGGCCAATACGGCGACCGCGTCATGAGCAATTCGATCAAGGGAGACTTGACCTGCCTGTTCTGACGCGGATGTTGAGGGCGGCGGCAAAGTCGGCCGTTCGACCCGCGCCCATAGACGTCCGCTTGATCGTCTCATCGTCCGGAACCCGCCAGCCCGCTTTCGGCCAGCTCCCGAAATTCAAGTTGGCCCACGATCGAAGCCTTCACCCCGCTTATCGGATCATCGCCGCGGCGGCGGCGCGTGAACCGCGCCGCCGACTGGCGTCGCTCAGAACTTCAGCCCCTTCGCCTGCTTGACGCCGGCGATCTTCTCGACCTTGGCGAGCACGGCGTCCGGCGCCGGGCCGTCGATCGAAACGAGCGCGATCGCCGAGCCGCCCTCACGGTCGCGGCCGAGGGCGAAGGTCGCGATGTTGATCCCCGCCTCGCCGAGCAGGCTGGCGAAGCGACCGATGAAGCCGGGCTTGTCCTCGTTGGTGACATAGATCATCGACGGGGTGAACTCGGCGTCGACCTTGATGCCCTTGATCGACAGGATGCGCGGCTTGCCGTCGTGGAAGACCGTGCCGCCAATCGCGCGCTCCTGTTTGGCGGTGGTCACCGTGAGCGTGATGAAGCTCTCGTAGTCGCTCCGCGCGGCGCGCGTCGCCTCCTCGACGACGATGCCGCGCTGGGCGGCGACCGCCGGCGCGGAGACGACGTTGACGTCGGAGAGCGACGGCCTCAGCAGGCCGGCGATCGCCGCCGAAGTCAGCGCCTTGGTCTTCAGCCCGGCGACGCCGCCCTCGTAGGTGATCGTCGCCTTCTCGATCGGGTCGTCGGTGAGCTGGCCGACGAACGAGCCGAGCCCCTCGGCGAGCGCGATGAACGGCTTCAGCTTCGGCGCCTCCTCGGCGGTGATCGAGGGGAAGTTGACCGCGTTGGTGATGGCGCCGCGGGTGAGATAGTCCGACATCTGCTCGGCGACCTGCAGCGCGACGTTCTCCTGCGCCTCCGACGTCGAGGCGCCGAGATGCGGCGTGGCGACGACGTTGGGATGGCCGAACAGCGGGTTGGCCGTCGCCGGCTCGACGACGAAGACGTCGAAGGCCGCGCCGGCGACATGGCCGGAATCGAGCGCCGCGCGCAAGGCCGCCTCGTCGACCAGCCCGCCGCGGGCGCAATTGATGATGCGCACGCCCTTCTTGGTCTTGGCGAGGTTCTCGGCCGACAGGATGTTCTTGGTCTGCGCCGTCATCGGCGTGTGCAGGGTGATGAAGTCGGCGCGCTTGAGCAGCTCGTCGAGGTCGACCTTCTCGACGCCGAGTTCGGCGGCGCGCTCGGTCGACAGGAACGGATCGTAGGCGACGACCCGCATCTTGATGCCGAGCGCGCGCGTCGCGACGATCGAGCCGATGTTGCCGCAGCCGATGATCCCGAGCGTCTTGCCGGTCAGCTCGACGCCCATGAAGCGGTTCTTCTCCCACTTGCCG
>Ga0181529_10008161_pt1 | contig 10268 bp, 8 predicted proteins | sample PEATcosm2014_Bin_36_FD_119763 | JGI IMG/M metagenome (GOLD analysis project Ga0181529, IMG submission 119763) | Peatland microbial communities from MTU Mesocosm Facility, Houghton, MI, USA - PEATcosm2014_Bin10_30_metaG | ecosystem: Environmental > Terrestrial > Soil > Wetlands > Peat | place... | reverse complement strand
TGCTCGCCGTCGTCGGCGGGCTGTTCGTGTTCGAAACAGTCTCGGTGATCGTGCAGGTGATTTCGTTCAAGCTGACGGGCAAGCGCGTCTTCCGCATGGCGCCGATCCATCATCATTACGAGCAGCTGGGCTGGAAGGAACCGACCATCGTCATCCGCTTTTGGATCATCGCGGTGGTGCTGGCGCTGGTCGGCCTTGCCACGCTGAAGCTGAGATGAGGCTGACGTGATAGCGGTCCGTTCCTTTGCAAACAAGCAGGTTGGCATCTTTGGGCTGGCGCGCTCGGGGCTGGCCGCACTGCGCGCGTTGAAAGCGGGCGGCGCCGAGGTCTTCGCCTGGGACGACAAGGACGATCTGCGCCAAACCGCCGCCGTCGAAGGCGCCGCCATTGTGCCCTGGCGCGATTGGCCGTGGGACAAGATCGCCGCGCTGGTCTTGAGCCCCGGCGTGCCGCTTACCCATCCCAGGCCCCACGACATCGTGGTCAAGGCGAAGGAGGCGGGCATCGAGATCGTCGGCGACATCGAACTGTTCGCGCGTGAAATCGGTCCCGGAGCGGCGAACCGCGCGCCGGTGATCGCCGTCACCGGCACCAACGGCAAATCGACAACCACGGTGCTGATCGGCCATATCCTGACTTCTTGCGGTTTCGATGCGCAGGCTGGCGGCAATATCGGTAAGCCAGCGCTCAAACTCGGACTGCCCGGCCCGAAAACGGTCTATGTGCTGGAAATCTCGTCTTACCAGATCGATCTGTCGCCGGGCTTCAAGCCCGATGTGGCGATCTTGTCGAACGTCACGCCGGACCACATCGACCGCCACGGCTCGATGGAAAACTATGTCGCAGTGAAAACCAGACTTCTCAAGCAGACGGCAAACCCGGGACTCAACGTCGTCGGTGTGGACGATCCCTACGGCGCGGCAATATTCACCAAGCTGACCTCCAATGGCGGACCGCCTTGCGTGCCGGTGTCGGTCGGCAAGGTTCTCGGCCGTGGCATCTTCGTGCTGGATGGCGTGCTGTACGATGCACAAGGCGAGCGTGCGGAAAAGATCATGGATCTGAAGACCGCCCAGCATCTGCCGGGCGCGCACAATTGGCAGAACGCGGCGTTGGCCTATGCGGCGATCAAACCTTACGTCAAAGATGTGCGCGCCATCGCCGCCGCGATCGCGGATTTTGCGGGACTCGCTCATCGCATCGAGAATGTAGGCCGCATCGGCAAGGTGCGCTTCGTCAACGATTCCAAAGCCACCAATGCCGACGCCGCCGAGCGCGCGCTGGTCTGCTTCACGGACATTTTCTGGATCGCCGGCGGCAAGCCGAAGGAAGGCGGCATCGCGCCGCTGGCGCCGCATTTCTCCCGCATCCGCAAGGCTTATCTGATCGGCGAGGCGGCGGACGAATTCGCGGCCACGCTCGAAGGCAAGGTCGCGACCGAAATTTCCGGCACGCTGGAAAACGCGCTGACCTCCGCCGCGGCCGATGCCGCGCGCTCCGAGGCCTCCGCCCCCGTGGTTCTGCTGTCGCCGGCCTGCGCTTCGTTCGATCAATTCCGCGACTTCGAGCAGCGCGGCGACGTATTCCGCGACCTGGTCGCCAAGCTGGCCGCGCCGGCGGTTCGGGAGGCGTCATGACTCTCAGCCGCGCCGACCGCAGCGGATTTTCGGAATGGTGGTGGACGGTGGACCGTCTGGCGCTCGTCGCCATGCTCGGGTTGATCGCCATCGGCTTGATGCTGGCCTTCGCCGCCAGTCCGGCCGCCAGCGGCGGGCCGCTGACCGAAGGCGATTTTCGCTACGCCGCCAAGCAGATCGCATTCGCTCTCGTCGCGGCGGGCATTTTGGGCGGCGCGTCGATGTTGACGCCAGCACAGGTCAGGCTCGCCGCGGTGCTGGTGTTCGTGCTGGCGCTGATCGGCTCGGCCGTCGCGGCGTTCGCGGGAACCCAAATCATGGGCGCGCGGCGCTGGCTCGATCTGGGCTGGATGACCCTGCAGCCGTCGGAATTCCTCAAGCCCGGCTTCGCCGTGCTCGCCGCCGCGATCCTTGCCGACCGTATGCCGATGCGCCTTTCCAAGCCCGTCATCACCTTTATCTTGCTGCTGCCGGCGATTGTCGCGCTGCTGTTGCAACCCGACGTCGGCCAAACTTTCCTGCTACTGGCGTTGTGGGCGGCGATGCTGTTCTTTTCCGGCTTGGCGCTGAAATGGATCTGGGCGATCGGCGGCAGTTCGGCCGGGTTGGGCGGTGTGGCCTATCTCTTCTTTCCCCATGTGCACCACCGCGTGGCGCAATTCCTCAATCCCGAACAGCCCGGCTATCAGGCGGGCCTGTCGCTCAGGGCCTTCGCGCATGGCGGCCTGCTCGGTGTCGGTCCCGGCGCCGGCACGATCAAATACCGTCTGCCCGACGCCCACTCCGATTTCATCTTCGCGGTCGCCGGCGAGGAATTCGGACTGGCCTTATGCGCCGTCATCGCGATTTTGTTCTGCGTGCTGGCCGTCAGGCTGCTGCTGCGGTCCGCGGCGGCGCGCGATCCGTTCACGCAGCTCGCGGGCGCCGGATTGGCGATCGTCTTCGCCTTGCAGGCCTTCATCAACATGGGCGTCGCCGTCAGCCTACTGCCGGCGAAAGGCATGACGCTGCCCTTTATCTCTTATGGCGGCTCGTCGCTGTTCGCGGTGGCGCTGACCATGGGTTTCGCGCTGGCGCTCATCCGCCATCGTCCGCAGATTGCCTCGCGCGAACAGCCGCTGTTCGGTTTTCTGAAGGGAGCGCGCGCATGACGACGATCGTGCTCTCGGCGGGCGGCACGGGCGGCCATTTGTTTCCGGCGCAGGCGCTGGCGGGCGAGTTGGTGCGTCGCGGCAAAGAGATCGTGGTGATGACGGATTCGCGCGGCCATAGCTATGCCGATGCCTTTCCCGGCGAGCGCATCGAGATCGTGCCCTCGGCGGCGTTTTCCGACCGCTCGCTGCTGGGCCTCGTCAGCGCCCCGTTCGAGATATTCGCCGGCATCGTCATGTCGCTGGTGAAGCTGGCGCGCATCCGTCCCAAGGCCGTGATCGGTTTCGGAGGCTATCCCAGCGTGCCGGTGATGGTGGCGGCTTGTCTGTCGCGGCTGCCGACCGCCATCCTGGCGCCCGACGCCGTGCTCGGCCGCGCCAACCGGCTGGTTGCCAATTTCGTGCACGCGATTGCGGCCAATTTTCCGCTGGTGCGCTTCGCGCCGAGGGACATGTCGAAGGTCGTCTATACCGGCAATCCTTTGCGTCCCGAGGTGATCGCCTTGGCCGGTGCGCCGTACGACACGCCCAAAGCCGGCGACCCGCTGCGCCTGCTTGTTTTCGGCGGTAGCCAGGGCGCGCGCGTCTTCCGCGAGCGTGTGCCGCCCGCGATCGAGCTGTTGCCCGCGGCGGTCAGATCGCGACTCGCTATCGTCCAGCAATGCCGGCCCGAAGATGTGGACGCCGTGCGCGCCGTCTATGCCAAGATGGGCGTCAACGCGGTGCTGGCGCCGTTCTTCCGGGACTTGCCCGAGCGCATGGCCTGGGCCCATCTCGTCATCGCGCGCTCCGGCGCGGGCACGGTCAGCGAGCTTGCCGCCATCGGTCGTCCCGCGATCCTGGTGCCTTTGCCCCATGCGCTCGACGACAACCAGACGCCGAATGCGGATGCTCTGGCCAATGTCGGCGGCGGCTGGCGCGTGGCGCAGAAAGACCTTACGCCGCAAAAGCTCGCCGGCATGATCGAGACCGCATTCGCCGATCCCGCGGCGCTTGCAAAGTGCGCGGCAGCGGCGCTCGCCCTGGCCAAACCGGACGCCACGCTGCGTCTCGCCGACTTGGTGGAAAAACTGGAGGCGCAGGCATGATGAAGCCAGGCCAGACGCGCGTTCCTCTCGACATCGGGGCGATCCATTTCATCGGCATCGGCGGCATCGGCATGAGCGGCATCGCCGAGATCATGCACAATCTGGGCTACAAGGTTCAGGGTTCGGACGCGGCCGACAACGCCAACGTCAAGCGCCTGCGCGCCATGGGCATTCCCGTCGTCGTCGGCCACTCGGGCGACAATCTCAAGGACGCCCACGTCGTCGTCTATTCCTCGGCAGTCAAGCCCGGCAATCTGGAGTTCGACGCGGCGCGCATGAAAGGCCTGCCGCTGGTGCGCCGCGCCGAAATGCTGGCCGAGATCATGCGGCTGAAGTCCTGCATCGCGGTGGCTGGCACCAACGGCAAGACCACCACGACGACCATGGTCGCGGCGCTGCTCGACGCGGGCGGGCTCGATCCCACGGTCGTCAACGGCGGCATCATCAACGCCTACGGCACCAACGCGCGGCTGGGCGCGGGCGAATGGGTGGTTGTGGAGGCCGACGAAAGCGACGGCACCTTCCTGCGCTTGCCGGCCACGGTCGCCGTCGTCACCAATGCCGATCCCGACCATCTCGATTATTACGGTACCTTCGACCGGATGCGCGACGCCTTCCAGCGTTTCATCGAGAACATTCCCTTTTACGGCTTCGCGGTGCTTTGCATCGATCATCCCGAAGTCCAGGCGATGGTCGGACGCGTCGTTGACCGCCGGCTAGTGACCTACGGCCTCTCGCCGCAGGCCGACGTGCGGGCGATCAACGTCGGCTTCTCCGAAGGCGCCTCGCATTTCGACGTGGTGTTCACCGATCGGCTCAAGGGCGTCGAAACGCGCCTCGAAAATCTCCGCCTGCCGATGCCGGGCGAGCACAATGTGCAGAATTCCCTGGCCGCGCTCGCGGTGGCGCGCGAACTGGGCGTACCCGAGGAAACCATCCGCCGCGCGCTGGGCAGCTTTCGCGGCGTCAATCGGCGCTTCACCAAGGTCGGCGAATGGAACGGCGCCGCGATCATCGACGATTACGCGCATAACCCGTTCAAGATCGCCGCGGCCTTGAAGGCCGCGCGCCAAGCCTATGGCGGACCCATCGTAGCCGTGGTCCAGCCGCACCGCTTCACGCGCTTGCGCGACACCTTCGAGCAGTTCGCCAAATGCCTCAACGATGCCGACGTGGCCGTCATCGCTCCGGTTTATCCCGCCGGCGAGCAGCCCATCGAAGGATTCAATCGCGACAGTTTTGCCGAAGCCTTGCGCGCACACGGTCATCGCAATGTCCAGACCATCGACGGCGAAGCCGATCTCGCCGCCCTGGTCGCGCCGCACGCCAAGCCGGGCGGCGCCATCGTCTGCCTGGGCGCGGGCTCGATCACGGGATGGGCGGCGCGGTTGCAGGCGGCGCTCGAAAAATTGGGAGGACGATGATGAACCGTCCTTGCGACGCTCTTCCTCCCGTGCGTGGCAGCTACACCCATGGCGCGCCGCTGAAAGACCTTGTCTGGTTCCGCGCCGGCGGCTCTGCGGAAGTGCTGTTCCGCCCCGCCGACGCGGACGATCTGGCCACGTTCCTGGCTGCGAAATCGCCGGACACGCGCGTCGGCGTGATCGGCGTCGGCTCCAATCTCTTGGTGCGCGACGGCGGCATCCAAGGCGTGGTGATCCGCTTGCCGGCCGTGTTCGGCAAGGTCTCGGTCGATGGCGCGCGGCTTCGCGCCGGCGCCGCCGCGCTCGATTCCGCCGTGGCCCGCGCGGCGGCGGACGGCGGCATCGCGGGACTGGAATTCCTGCGCGGCATACCCGGCACCATCGGCGGCGCGCTGAAGATGAACGCCGGCTGTTACGGCCGCGAAATCAAGGACATCTTCGTCGAGGCGACGGCCATCGACGGAAACGGAAACAAGCACGTCCTCGAAGCCGCGGATATGGGCTTCGTCTATCGCAAATCGTCCGTGCCGGAGGATTTCATTTTCGTCGAAGCGGTTTTCGAAGGCACCAAGGATGATCCCGCCGCCATACGCGCCCGCATGGACGCGCTGTTGGCGCAGCGCGAATCCGCCCAGCCGGTGAAATCGCGCACCGGCGGCTCGACCTTCAAGAATCCGCCCGGTCACAATGCCTGGCAACTGATCGAAGAGGCGGGCTGCCGGGGCCTCAAGCACGGCGCCGCCCAGGTCTCCGAAAAACATTGCAACTTCCTCATCAATACCGGCGAGGCGACCGCCACAGACATCGAGGCGCTGGGCGAAGAGGTTCGCGCGCGGGTGAAGGCCAAATTCGGCATCGAGCTGGAATGGGAAATCAAGCGGGTGGGCGTGCCATGACGATCAAGCGCGTAGCGGTTCTGCTCGGCGGACGTTCGGCGGAGCGTGAAGTCAGCCTGACCTCGGGCAAGGGCTGCGCCAAGGCGCTGCGCGACGAAGGCTTCGACGCGGTCGAAATCGATCCGCAGACTTCCGATCTAGCCGCCCAGATTAACGATGCCAAGCCGGACGTCGTGTTCAACGCACTGCACGGGCGCTGGGGCGAGGACGGCTGCGTGCAGGGCCTGCTCGAACTGCTGGCCATCCCCTACACCCATTCGGGCGTGCTGGCCTCCGCACTCGCCATGCATAAGCAGCGGGCGAAAGACGTGTTCCGCGCCGCCGGCCTGCCGCTGGTCAAATCCATCGTCGCCGACCGGCGCGCCGCCGCCGCCGGCCATCTGATGGAGCCGCCTTATGTGGTGAAGCCGGTGAACGAGGGCTCCTCCGTCGGCGTCTTCATCATCCGCAAGGGCGACAACCGGCCGCCCGCCGCGCTGGGCAGCGATACCTGGACTCTCAGCGACGAGATGATGGTCGAGGAATTCGTGCCGGGCCGCGAACTCACCGTCGCGGTGATGGGAACGCGCGCGCTCGCCGTCACCGAAATCACCACCGGTTTGGAATTCTACGATTACGAAGCGAAATACGCGGCCGGCGGTTCGGTGCATACCCTGCCGGCGAAAATCCCAGCCGCCGTCGCCGAAGAGGCGATGCGGCTGGCCGAACGGGCGCATGCGGCGCTCGGCTGCCGTGGCGTCTCGCGCACCGACTTCCGCTACGACGATACGCAGGGCAAGCATCGCTTGGTCGTGCTGGAGGTCAACACCCAGCCCGGCATGACGCCGACCTCGCTGGTTCCCGAACAAGCCGCCCTGAACGGCATGAACTACCGCGCGCTGTGCCGCTGGATCGTGGAGGACGCTTCGTGCGATCGGTGAGACAGACGCACAAACCCCGCGACGGACGCGGCAAGCAGGGCCGCTCGCCGGCGCGCGGCGTCGGCCGCGGCGCGGCGCAGCCCCCTGTGTTCGGCCGCCGCAGGAAGCCGCCCAACAATCCGATCTCGCGCCTGTTCGGACGCCTGCGCGCGTTCCTGATTTTCCGCCGCCCGATGCTGGTCATGACGCTCGGCATCATCGCCTTGACCGCGCTTGCCGCTCTGTTCGCCAGCGGCGTGATCGGACGCAGCGTCCATCGCGCGGGCGCGACCGCCGATGCGATCGTCGCCGATGCGGGATTCGGTATTTCCAAACTGCATCTGAGCGGCAATGTCCGCACGGCGCCGGTCACGATCCTGGCCGCTTTGGACTTTCAGCCGGGCCAATCGATTTTCACGACCGATCTGCCGGGCGCGCGCGCCAGGCTGCTCAGGCTTCCCTGGGTGGCCAAGGCCGAAGTCAAGCGGCGCTATCCCGACGATATCGGCGTGCGGATCGTGGAGAAGCAGCCCTTCGCGCGCTGGCAATCGTCCAAGGGGCTTTATGTGGTGGAGCGCTCCGGCGGCCTCATCACCGACAAGGACCTCGAACCGTTCGGGAAACTGCCTCTGCTGGTCGGCGACGGTGCGCCGCAGGCGGCGGCACGGTTCATCGACGCGGTCGGTCAGCATCGCGCGATCGTGGCGCGCGTTCAGGCCTATCAGTACCAGTCCGGCCGGCGCTGGAACCTTCTGCTCGACGACGGCGTGATCGTGAAGCTGCCGGAAACCGGCTGGGATAAGCAGCTCGACGTGTTGGAATATCTCATCGTCGACAAGGGCATTCTGGAACGCGACTTGAGGGAAATCGATCTCAGATCCCCGGCGCAATACTTCTTCGTCACCAAGTCCGGCGAGCAGAAGGACAAGAAAACGGTAGGCGGGAGTGCGATCTGATGGGTGAGACGGTGCGGCTCAAGACCGGCGGCGAGATACCGGCCTATCGAACGGGGTTGGTGGCGGCCCTCGACATCGGCTCGTCGAAGGTGATCTGCCTGATCGCGCGCGCCGAACCGGGCGCGCTGCGCGTGTTGGGCGCGGCCTTGCGCGAGAGCCAGGGCCTGCGCGCCGGCATGGTGACCGGCATGGCGCTGGCCGAGGAATCGATCCGCGACTGCGTGGCGGCGGCGGAAAACACCGCCGACGCGCGTATCCAGAACGTTCTGATCTCGGTCAATTGCGGCAGTCCGATGAGCGTGACCTCGCGCGCCACCATGGCGTTGGACGGCGCCTTGGTGTCGGACGTCCATCTGCGCGAGCTGCTCGCCGAAGGGCGGTCCAAATGTGTGGCCGAGGGCTGCGAGATCATCCAGAGCGCGCCCACCAGCTACGTGGTCGACGAGGCGCGCGGCGTGCGCGATCCTTCGGGCATGTTCTGCCAGCGCATCGGGGTTTCGATGCACGCGGTGGCGGTCAAGCCGTCGCCGCTGGCGAATTTGAAGCTGGCCGTGGAACGCTGCCATCTGAACGTCGCCAGCTCGCTGTTCGCGCCGTTCGCCAGCGGGCTTGCGGTCCTCAGCGACGACGAGAAGCAGCTCGGCGCCACCGTGATCGATATGGGCGGCGGCGTCACCTCGATCGCCGTCTTCCTCGAAGGCCATCTAGTCCATGCCGACGTGGTGCCGGTCGGAGGCCAGCAGGTCACCGCCGATCTCGCCCGTATGCTGGCGGCGCCGCTGTCGGCGGCGGAACGGACCAAAGTTCTCTACGGCGCGGCCTTGGGCGACCTCGAGGTCGGCGCCGACGTCATCGCCGTGCCGCAGATGGGCGAGGACGGCGAGGAAAACGATCTGCGCGTGCCGCGTTCCATGCTGACGCGCATCATCCAGGCACGGCTGGAAGAGATTTTCGCCGATGTGCAGACGCGCCTGCGCGCCTCGGGCTACGACGTCGCGGCCGGCCGCAGGGTCGTGCTGACCGGCGGAGCCTGCCAACTGGCGGGCGTGCGCGAGTTGGTCAGCCGTGTGCTCAACAAACAGGTGCGGATCGGCCGGCCGCAAAGTTTCGCCGGCCTGCCGACGTCGTCGGCGGGTCCCGATTATGCGACGGCCATTGGCCTTTTGATGGCCGGGGCGACCATGCCGCCGGATGTTCTCAATCCGGAACTTGCGTCTTTGCCGGCGGAAACAGGCTCGAAAGGGTGGCTATCCCGGTTGACCGGTGGGCTGCTCGGATGATTCAACAAAGAAGAAAGTGATTCGTTTGGGTGATGGAATGGCGATGAAAACGCTCGAAGCCAAGGAGAACAGATATGGCGATCAAGTTTAAGGCACCCGAAACGACCGAGTTGCGTCCACGGATCACGGTTCTGGGCGTCGGCGGCGCGGGCGGCAATGCGGTCAACAACATGATCGCGTCCAAGCTCGAGGGCGTGGATTTCGTGGTGGCGAACACCGACGCGCAGGCGCTGTCCCAATCCAAGGCGGAACATCGCATCCAGCTAGGCGCGCACATCACCGAAGGCCTGGGCGCGGGCGCGCAGCCCGACGTCGGCCGCGCGGGCGCCGAGGAGACGCTCGACGAGATCCTGGAGCACCTTTCCGGCGCGCATATGGTGTTCATCACCGCGGGCATGGGCGGCGGCACAGGCACCGGAGCGGCTCCCGTCATCGCGCGCGCCGTGCGCGAGCAGGGCATCCTCACCGTCGGCGTCGTGACCAAGCCGTTCGCCTTCGAAGGCGACAAGCGCATGCGCATCGCCGAGAAGGGCATTCTCGAGCTTCAGCAATACGTCCATACGCTGATCGTCATTCCGAACCAGAACCTGTTCCGCGTCGCCAACGACCGCACCACCTTCGCCCAGGCCTTCGCCATGGCCGACGACGTGCTGCATGCCGGCGTGCGCGGCGTGACCGACCTGATCGTCATGCCGGGCCTGATCAACCTCGATTTCGCCGACATCAAGTCGGTGATCTCCGAGATGGGCAAGGCGATGATGGGCACCGGCGAGGCCGAGGGCGAAGACCGCGCCCAGAAGGCCGCCGACATGGCCATCTCCAATCCGCTGCTCGACGACGTTTCGATGAAGGGCGCGCGCGGCGTGCTCATCAACATCACCGGCGGGCCGGATTTGATGCTGTTCGAGGTCGAAGCGGCCGCCAACCGGGTACGCG
>Ga0181529_10008159_pt1 | contig 10269 bp, 4 predicted proteins | sample PEATcosm2014_Bin_36_FD_119763 | JGI IMG/M metagenome (GOLD analysis project Ga0181529, IMG submission 119763) | Peatland microbial communities from MTU Mesocosm Facility, Houghton, MI, USA - PEATcosm2014_Bin10_30_metaG | ecosystem: Environmental > Terrestrial > Soil > Wetlands > Peat | place... | reverse complement strand
CCGAGCGCGCGCTCAAGGGCGAGCGCATAGAGGGCGCCCTGCCGCGAATAGCGCTTCATCTTGATGTCCAGCTCCTCGTCCGAGCGGATCGAGTCGGTCTTGTAGTCCACGATCGAAAGTCCGCCGTCCGGCCTCTCGTAGAGCAGGTCGATGAAGCCCTCTATCACCGTCTCCCCGATCGTTGCGCCCACGTACACCTCGCGCCAACGACGCCCTCCGCCCGAAACCGCTTCGCGCAGCGCGGACGAGCCAAGCGCGATACGGGCCAGCCGCGCGACCTCCGCGGCCTGATCCGCGATGTTCTCCGCGCGAGCCTGGGCGACTGCGGTCTCTGGCAGGCGGTCGCCGGTCGCCAGATCGATCGACTGCAGCACTGCGTGGACCGCGCGTCCAATGGACGTGCCTCCGCGCGCGCGCCGATAGCCCGGCCGCTCCTCGCCCTCAACCTCGCTCGCGTCCGCCTCGCTCTCCTCCGCTTCGCCCTCCTCCTCGTCGCCCGGATCGGGTTCGTCCTTCTCGACCGGCGGCGCGCCATGCCCGGCGTACCCCGTCGCGGACACGACCGCTCTCGTTCCGAACCGCTCGATCCGCTCCTTCCGCTCCTCGAGCCAGCGCGTCCGCTCGTCGACGGTCGGGATGGGTTGCGCTGCCGGCTCCGGCTCATCGGATGCGGGCTCAGGCTCGAACGCCTCCGCATTCAGAGGCTTCCAGCGGTCCGGCATCTCCTGCGCGATCTCCCACAGGTCTCTTGCGTGAGAGGCAGGCGGCGTCTTCTTGCCCTTGCGGTGGTGCAGGCTCAGAACGAGGCGGTTCATGGCGCGCGTCATGCCGACGTAGAGCAGGCGTTGCTCCTCCGCCTTTTCGCGCTCCAGGTAGGTCTGCAGCGCCTCGTCGTAGCCCGGCGTTCGGTAGACGACGGCCTTCTCGGGCCCGATCCGGATCTCGGACCCTCCGGCTCGCCACAGGACGCAGGGTTTCCGGGACGATCCCTCGCCGTTCAGGCCCGCAAGCACGACCATGGGAAACTCCAGCCCCTTCGCGGCGTGGATGGTCAGCACCCGCACGGCGTCGTCATCCGGCTCCGGCGCAGGCGATTCGACGGTGCGAGCGCTCTCCTCCGCCCGTCGCTCGACCCAGTCCAGGAATGGCCGGAGGGTTGAAGAGCCGGTCTCGTCGAATGCGCGCGCCTGGTCGAGCAGGAAGGCGATGCGCGCCCATCGCTCGCGCGGGCGCGGCGTGGCGACGGCCAGTTCCAGCAGGCGCCGCTCCCGCACGATCCTCTCCAGAAGCCCGGCGATCGTCTCTTCGAAGCGGACCTGTCGCAGCCTCCTGAGCGCCTCCAGTCCGTTGGCGACCGCTCCATCCGCGTCCACGCCGGCCGGCGTCTCGGCGTAGCAGGTCCAGCTCCCGCCCGCCTGCCGCCAGCGCAGCAGATCGGCGTCGGAGCAGGCGAAGCCCGGCGTCCGGAGCGCGGCGACGAGGGCCACCTCGTCCGTGGGATCGTCGACGGCGCGCAGGATCGCCACGAGATCCCGGACGTCCTGCGACGAGTAGACCAGCGATTTGGCTTCGAGCCGATACGGGATGCACTCCTCTTCCAGCGCCTCCTCGTAGATCGGCCACGCCGTTCGAGTCGGAATCAGGAGAGCGATTTCGGACAGGCGCCTCACCCATCCGTTCGCCAGCGCGCCGCGGATGACGGAGGCCAGTGCGGCCGATTCGGCTCGCCGCACCTCTTCGGCGGATCCGTCGAGCCGCTCGCCCAGCAACAGGACGCTCGCATCGTCGTCCCGCTCGGGGCAGTCGTGGCTGCGGTTTGCCTGAAGCGGGCTGTACTTCACACGGCCCCTATCGGGATCGTCCTCGGGCATGATCCGCTCGAACGCCACGTTTACGAAGTCGATGACGGGGACGACCGAGCGGAAGTTGTGCGAGAGCGACTCCAGCCGGGCGTTGTGCGAGCTCCGGGACGTCAGCTCGCGCACGGCCAGGTAGAGCGAGACGTCGGCGCGCCGGAACCCGTAGATCGACTGCTTGGGATCGCCGACGAGGAAGAGCCGGCCCGCCTGCACCGGCGCCGTCCGCCAGGGCTGCGGCGTCTCGTTCCAGTCCTGTGCGAGCAGAAAGACGATCTCGACCTGCAGCGGATCGGTATCCTGAAACTCGTCGACGAAGAGGTGGGTGAACTCGTGGTGGAAGCGCCGCCGGGCCGCGGCCGAATCCCGCAGCAGGTTGCGAGCCAGCACGAGAAGATCGTGGAACTCGATCCGTCCCATCCGGCGGCGCTCGTCCGCGTACCGGCGGATGAAGTCCTCCACGAGATCGATAATGGGCGGAAAGGCGCTCTCGCGGGCGGCGTCGAGAAGGGAATCGCCGGCAGCCTTCGCAGCCCGCACGGCCGTGCGCACGCTCTCGACGTCTCCGCCCCAGTTCGCCGCGAGGCCGATCTTCGCGCCGATCGCCGGCCAGCGCCGCAGGACGGCTATCCTCTCGGAATCGTCAGCGCGTGCCGCGGCGGCGAGCCGATCGCGGTACTCCGGGAGCTGCGCCATCGCCGTGAAGAGCTTATCGTCGGATTCCGTGCATCGATCGCGCATCGCCAGCGCGGCGCCTATCCTCTCCACGGCGACGGTCAGATCGATTCCGGTCAGATCGGCGGCGGGCCGGCAGGTTCGGGGTTCGCTCTTATCGGGAAGCCTGTCGTAGTTATCGCGGAGCTGGCCGGCGAGCTCCAGCAGGTGTCCGGGCTGCAGACCGAGGGCGAGCGCGAGCCTGAGGCGGGGCCGGAGCTCTTCCGGCGGCGATCCGAGCAGCCTGTCCAGCAGCGAATCCCAGCGGTCCTGGAACGCGACGGAGGCGGCGACGTCGTCCATCACCTCGAATCCGGGCGGCAGCCCGGCTGCGATCGGCTCCTCGGCAAGCAGCCTGCGGCAGAAGCCGTGGATGGTCTGAATGGCCGCCGATTCCACGTCTCTGGCGCCTCTGCGCAGCCGCGCAATCGCCGCCGCAGCTCCGGAGCTCTCCATCTCGACCGCCTCGGCGCCCGTGGAGCTCTCCAACTCGGCCGCGGCCGTCTCCAGCGCGGAGCGGATGCGGTCGCGCAGCTCGCCTGCGGCAAGCTCGGTGAAGGTGATCGCCGCGATGCCGGAGATCTGCGCCTCTCCGGATCGGACAAGCTGCACGATCCGGCTCACGAGCGCGGTCGTCTTGCCGGATCCGGCGCCTGCGTCCACGAACAGGTTGCCGCCGCCTCCGGAGGCGATCAGATCGCGAGCGTCCTGATCGGCCGGCACGAACCTCTCTGCAGTCATTCGTCATCTCCTTGCGCGGGCGCGGAGAGACTCAGGTAGCCTTCCAGGCCGGGCGTGCTTCGCGCTCGCAGCCAGGCGCGCACCCTGTCCGACCGGCAGATCCTGTCGTATGCGCAGTAGGCGCAGCCCTGCTGGCGGAAGTAGCTCTCGCCCGGGTTGGCCGGAAACTTGCCGCATTCGATGCAGTCCACCAGGATTCCGAGCACGCGCTCCGCCTCTTCGTCCATATCGAGGCCCACCGGCGCCGGAATCTGCTTCTGCACGCCGCCGGGCGCGATCTGCCAGTAGAAGAAGCTGACGGCCGGAGCTTGCATGATGGCGGAGATAGCGCGCGAGTAGAAGAGCGGCTGCAGTCGCTTGCCGGCGTCGAGCCCCGGCGCCGAGGCGTTCAGGCTCTTGCCGGTCTTGTAGTCGACGACGACCAGCGAGCCGTCGCGACCGGAGTCCACGCGGTCGATCCTGCCCTTGACCAGGAACTCCGGGCCGTCGCCGAAGCGGAGCGCGATCGGTCCATCGCCGGCAGTTTCGAGATCCAGCTCGGCGTCGAGAGGCTTGAGGCCGTACGACTTCCGGAACGCGGCGTCCTGCTTGAGAAAGCTGCCCAACTGCTCGACGATTTCGGCCTTCTGCACCTCCCACAGGAGCGGCTTGCCGCAGAGGCCGGACAGCTCGAACGCCTCGAACTCGCTCGCGGCGATCTCCATAAGCGCGTCGCGCTCGGCCGGCGTCCAGGCGTCGAGAGCCGCCGGATCCGGGCGCTTCAGCGCGACTTCGGTCCAGAAGCGGGCCAGAATGGCGTGCACGAGCGTTCCCCGGTCTTTAGGCTGAAGCGAGAAGACGTCCTCCGGCTCGCGCGTCTCGTATACGCCCAGGACGTTCTGCAGAAAGTAGTTGAACGGGCACTTCGCTAGTCGCTCCAGCGAGGTCGGGGAGTAGGCGCCGTCCGCGGCGCTCGCCGGCTTGCCGGCCTCCTCGCCGGCCAGCCACCCATCCCAGCATGAGAGGTTGCGGTCCCGTCGCCGCTCGATGCACTCGAATCCGGCGGAGAGATTCAGATCGGCTATGCGCTCGTGCGGCGCAACGCCGGAGCGTGTGCGCGGAAGGCGGAGCAGCGTGGACAGGTCGAACTCCTGAAGCGATCCGGCCCGCGAACTATCGCGAAGCGCGGACTCGAACGAGGCGATGCGATCGACGCCCGGCAGCTCGACGGCCGCATCGAAGATATCGCCGGCAGAGACGTGCGCGTCCCTGTCCGCGCCGTCCCGGGCGGCTTTCAGCGCGGCGGCGCTTTCGATCAGCCAGGGCGAGGGGAAGAGCCGGCTGCCGCTTCGCAGCGCGGCGCGCGAGCAGAGCAGCCAGCTCTCTTTCGATCCGGCCAACACGGCAAGGAAGTCCCTCCGCGTCAGAGACCGTGCCTCTTCGGCTCGCGAGTCCGTCCGTCCGGCGGCCTCGCAGGCGGCGCCGGGGAGGATGGGATCGGTGCGCGGCCGGAGAGGGAGGTTGCCGTCCGCAGCGCCGATCAGGAACAGGGCGTCCAGGTCGAGGCCGGCCGCTTCCGAGAGCGTGCCGACGAAGACGCCGGCGCCGAAGCTCGATATGCGGCGCGCCGGCTGCGACAGCATGCGCTCCAGCAGCAGCCGGAACCGCTTCGGCGTGGGCGGCTCCGCGCCGAAATCGTCCAGGCCTGCGATCTGGCCGAGCGCGTCCCGGATCTTCTTCCACGCGTCCTCGTCGGCGCGCAGCCGCTCCTCCGTTTCGTCGCCGGAAGATCCCGCGATCGGGCCGGAGGCGCCCGCGCTCCCGTCGGGAGCGGCCCGCCCCGGCCGGCCGAGGTAGGTCTCAAGGAGGTCCCGCGCCGCGCCGGCACAACTCTTCCAGCTTCCGTCTCCCGCCTGAAGCGGCGCCACGCTCTTTTTGAGATCCGAGATGAACGCCTTCAGCGTTTCGAGCCGCTCGGTTTTGCGCCTGCCTGCCTCGATTGCCGCGTCGTCCTGCCCGGAATCGCCCTCGTCCTCGTCGTCTGCGCGGGATCGGCGGAGGCGGTCCAGCGAGGCATCGATGCGCCTCTCCCACTCCGATCCTGCCACGATGCCGGCCTGTCGCGATTCTCGCTCCCACGCCGATCCCGGAACCGGCTTGCCGCCTTTTCCGCTGCGGACCGGGCACGACGCGAGCCAGGTCATCACGGATTTGCGGCTGAAATCGTCGGAAGCCATCTCGAAGAAGGCAAGGAGCGAGCGGCCGTAGACGGTCTGGGCCAGCGTTCCGGCGGAGGCGCCGTTGAAGGGGATGCCGGCCGCGCGAAGCTGCTCGTGCGCGATTGCGGCGTAGGGCCGGCGCTGTGCATAGACGACCGCCATGCGATTGAGCGGCGTTGGCGGATCTGCCTCCAGCCGGGCCATAATCCACCGGATCGCGGCCCGGGCCTCCTGCTCCGGATCAGGCGCGATGAGAATGCGGCGAGCGGTCGGCGGCGACGGTGGAGCTGCCGAGGAGATCGTCGCGAGCTGCGTGGTGTCGGCGCCGAGGCTCTCAGCCATCCGGAGGACGGCCGCGTCCGCCTCGGCGTCGCCCGTCAGGCCGAGCAGCACCTCGGCGCGTCCGCCGAGAGCTTTAAGCAGGCGGATCTGGCCGGCAGTGAGCCGGCGCGGCATAAAGACGATCACATAACCGATGTCGTCGAGTGCGGAGCCGGCGGTTTGAGCCGCCTCCGCAGCCGTCTCGGCGACGTCCTCACGGTCGTAGTAGCGGCGCTCGATCAGGCCGCGATATGCCCGGTAGACCTGTGCGGCATGGCCGAACTCGCCGCTTTCCGCGAGCCGGCTCCGCTCCTCCTCCGTCCACTCGCGCAGCTCGAGGAGAGAGCGCTCGACGGCTGCCAGCGTGGCCGGATGGTCCTTCCAGGCATCGAGCCGACCGCTGCAGTCTGCAAGCGCCATGCGCGCCGCCTCCGCGGCGACCGCGTCGCTGAGCGGAATCCTTCCGGCGGCTTCGAGCGACGGCGCGCCCAGCATCTCGGCGATTCGGAGCAGATTGACGAAGCGGACGTTGACGATCCCGCCCGTCCCGGATCGCTCGCGGCCGCTCCCTCCCGAGGCGAGCCAGCGGCGAAGATCGAGCGCGACGAAGTTGCTTGCGACGGCTATGGTGACGGGCGCCAACGGATCGGAGGCCCGGGCTCGCGCGACGGCCTCTTCAAGAGCCGGGCGCGCCCGGTCGAGAGATACAGGAGTGAGGATCGGCATAGAAGGCTGCATGAGAAATGCCATTTCAAGGAACGACGGGCGACGGCGCCGGGCAGATCGCTCCGGCGATCTAGCATTTGCGGCCGATCCGGCGGGATTCCTGCGCGATCGGGCCGCATCGGGCAATATTGCCGATCCGGCGGCGGGAAACCGGAGCGGGGCACCGGAGCGAGTCACCGGAGCGAGCCACCGGAGCGGGACACCGGAGCGGGACACCGGAGCGGGACACCGGAGCGGGACACCGGAGCGGGACACCGGAGCGGGCCGCCGGAGCGAGCCGCCGGAGCGAGCCGCCGGAGCGAGCCGCCGGAATGAATTCCTGCGCTAATCGGCCTGCGGCCAACCGTCCTGCGGACGGAATCGACTGGTGCGGCTCGGCAGATTGTGGATTGCGCGTGGATCAATCCGTCGTGTCGTCCTGGCCGCGAGGCTCCTCGTCGGCGTCGGCCGAACCGTCGGGCGCGGACCCATCGCCGTCGTTCTCAAGGAGACGAGCGACCGCATCGTCGATCCTCTCCTGCTCGCTCTGCGGATAGCGGCCGGTCCGAATCATTTCGAGCAAGGCAGTGCGCTCATCTCCGACGACCTCGCAGATGACGTAGACGCACCGGGTCACTACGTTCGCGCAGAGCTGGCCCTCTTCGAGCGGAATCGCGATCTCCGCGGAGATCTCGCCCGTCTCGGGATCGAAGCAGAACTTCACGAGCTTGAGCAGAAGATTGCGCTGCAGCAGCCGCTCCAGTACGGCAGGACGCTGTTCCGCGTCCTTCAGGCAGAGGAGGTAGGGGATGCGCCAGCGCAGGTACTCGCCGTCCTCCAGCAGCTCGACGAAGACGTTCAGAAGCTGGCCGTCGTGGAGAAAGCTGAACAGGATCGTGCCGTCGTCCTCATTTTGGAAGAAGGTCACGCCTTCCGCGGCGAGCGCGCTCTTCAGTTCTGCCAGTGTCACGGACATAGGCGATTAGGTCGTTAGAAGCCTGATGAAAGACTCACCGTTGCCGTCTGAACATATTCGCACGGACCCGATCCGGAAGAACCGCCTCCAACATGCCGCATGGGGTCGATTCCGTCCAGAGGACGGTTGGCCGCAGGCCGATTAGCGCAGGACTTCAGTCCGGCGCAACGCCAGCGCCCCACAGCCTGGATCCGACGCGGGCCGGCCGTCATATAGTGGCCGCCGGTGCACGTGGAATGCCCTCGACGGTCGATTCCGGCGGGATTCTTTTTTGGGGGCACTATGGCTGCAGGACGATGAGGGAGTAGACGATTCCGATCTCCATCCGCCGGCTCTCTTCCTGGGCCGTTGCGGCGAGAGGATCGGTCGAGGCGTGGCTCGATTCCGCCGCCGCGCTGAGCCAGCGGCGAGCGGGAAGCCTCGAGCCGCCCGTATCGCCGGGGCCGGCGGATTGGAGCCGGGCTGCGGCGGATTCGGCAGGCACGGATTGGTTCCAGCGCACGCGGCAGCCGAGGTCCGGCGAGCGTTCGAAGGCGGTTACGACGCCCTCGCGCGAGATGACGAGGGCGCAGCGCGTGGAGCTGAGGCGGACCATCCGCCGAAGCGCGGCCTCCAGCGATACCTCGAACTCGCGGCATAGACCGTCGGCGAGAGCGAACGCCGGCGGCCGGCTCTGCAGATCCGGAAGCCGGTCCCGGAGCAGGGAGGCCGGCATAAGAAGCCGCGATGCCAGGAGGTTGGCCTCCTGTTCGAGTTCCGTCGTATAGTCCTGCAGCTCGGCGCTCGTGTCGCAGAACGCGCCCTGGTCCCGATGCAGAATGAAGTGGGCGATCTCGTGCGCAAGCGTGAACCGTCGCCTCAGCGGCTCCGGCATCGAAGAGCCGATCAGGATCGCGCCGATCTCTCCGTCCGTCACGAGGCAGCCTTCCGGCGCCTCGATCGGCGCCTCGGCCACGGCGAGGAGCATTTCCCCGGCCAGGCTCTCGAGGTCGACCGGCGGCGTCGAGACGCCGTGCTCTCGCAGCGTCTCCTCGGCCTTCCGATCTAGCTCCCGCTCGAGCGCTGCGATCTCCGCGTCCGATCGCCTGGCTCGCTTCGCCGCTCCCGCGCGCTCTTCCCGCACAAGACCGATGGGATCCCGCCTGTCCGTCGGCCGCGCATCTCCGTAGAGGACGTCGCCCGGCGAGGCGCAGGAGAGCATGTCGGGGCGCTCATGCCCGGGAGTCTGCCGGTAGAATGCGGCCTCCGTCGCCGGCTTCAGCCGCTGGCCGGAGATTCCGAGCGCCCCCTGCAGAAATCCCACCGGATCGGTCAGGCCCTCCGCGACAGAGCGCAGCCTCTGCTGAGCGGTCTCGTACCGCTCGCGGTTGCGGCGCGCTCGCCGCATGCTCTCCAGGACGCGCTGCGCTCGCTGCACGGGAACCGGCGCCGGGGCGATCGCCTCCAGGTCCCGGATCGCGGCTCGCAGCGGCTCGCGCTCCTCGGGGCCGCACCGCGCCAGATACGACTCGACCTCGGGCTGCTCGCCGCGAACGACGGCGTCATGGTAATCCGCCAGCAGTTCGTTCGCCCGGTCGGACATCTTTCGCTCCATGCTCATTACCCTGTCTCCCGGATCTCGCGCTCAGTGCAGCGACTGGGACCGGTTACCCGCGACGGAGCCGGCGTCCGCTCCGTCGCCCATATCGAGAAGCTTTCGCCGAATCGTCCTGACGGCGTCGGCGAAGGCGGAATTGACGGCGGTGCGCGGAATGCCGAGCTCTCCGGCCGCCTCGCTCGATTCCCTGTATTCGATGAGCTTCAGATGGGCCACCTGCCGCTGGCGATCCGGAAGGGTCCGGATGGCCGCCTCCAGGCGCTCGCGCTCCTCCGTCCGCAGCAGGTTCTCTTCGGGACCGGGCCGCGTATCGGGGACCTGTTCGTAAAGCGGCGGGGGAGGGTCGCCGGAGCGAGCGCCTGCGGGCGGGCCGCCGGCGCGGCGACGGGCATGCCGGTACTCCGCCTTGCGCTGCTCGCAGGCCACATTGCGGGCGAATTCGTAGATCCATGTGGTGAAGGCGGCGTCTGTCTTCAGCGTTGCGATCTTCTCGTAGGCGCGCTCGATGCCCTCGGCTGCCGCGCGCTCTGCCGCATCCTCCGCTGCGCAGCGCGCGATCGCTCGCGCCCCACATCCGGAGGCCGTGGCGAAGGGCGCGGAGAACAGCCTGTCGCCAAGCAGCCTCTGCTGTAGCATGCGGATAAGAGCGCCCACCTCCCGGTAGGTGACCTCCGCCTTGCGGAACCTGGTTACGAATTCGGCATCGAGCTTCACGGGTCTCTTCACCTGGCGGTCCGGCATGAGCCTGGCCTCGGGCGGGCATATCGTGTCGTAGTTTACCACGGATAGTGGCTAGTGGCTAGTGGACAGTGGCTGGCGGACAGTGGCTGGCGGAGCTCCGCAGGGGTAAAATGAAAGCGTGCGAGGGGGCAGAAGGGCGGTTGACGCCGACGGCCTCAATCGGCATTGAAGCGCCGGACAGCGTGCGCGAGGTCCGGATGGAGGAGCAAGCGCGAATGGATCGTAGAGAGTTTATCAAGAGGGCGGCGGCCATGGCGGCCGGAGCGGCGGGATTTCCGATGGTCGTGCCCGCGTCGGCGCTCGGGCGGGACGGCAACGTGGCTCCCAGCAACCGCATCGCGATGGGGTTCATCGGAACCGGCAACCAGGGCACGAACGACATGCGCGAGTTCCTGCACGACAAGCGCGTCCAGGTTGTGG
>Ga0181529_10008157_pt1 | contig 10269 bp, 8 predicted proteins | sample PEATcosm2014_Bin_36_FD_119763 | JGI IMG/M metagenome (GOLD analysis project Ga0181529, IMG submission 119763) | Peatland microbial communities from MTU Mesocosm Facility, Houghton, MI, USA - PEATcosm2014_Bin10_30_metaG | ecosystem: Environmental > Terrestrial > Soil > Wetlands > Peat | place... | reverse complement strand
GCTTGGTATGGCGATGATGGCCTCGTCGGCGGGGGTCCGCCTGAGGAGGTTGACCACGTCGCGGATGGGGCCGAGCACGGGGATACCCTCGACCTTGGCCCCAATCTTGGCCGCGTCGTCGTCGAGGAAGGCCACGACCTTGCCGAAGACGGACTTCTCCTCGATCTCGCGGGCTATGGCCCTTCCGGCGAAGCCCGCCCCTATGATGTATATCCGGGCATCCTCACGTTCCGTGCTCCTCATAGGCCTCGTCGCCTCCATCCTTGACCCGCTCGACGACCTCGAAGCCGAGGTCGATGGGGAAGGCAGCGCCGTAGAGGTCGAGAAGGATCTTCGCCCTCATCTTGCGCTTGTTGACCTTGAAGATCTGGCCTTCCAATCCCTTGAGCGGTCCCTCGAGGACGACGATGCGGTCGTTCTCATCGAAGGATACCTTCGAAATATCGGCGTATTCCCCGAAGGATATGAAGCGCCTTAGGAGATTGACGTCGTGCTCGGAGAGGGCCGTGGGCGCGGAGCTGTCCGGAAGAACGCGTACGAAGCCCGAGGTGCGGCGGATCGCCCAATAGGCCTCGCGCTCGCTCAGGATGTCATCGGACTCGATGAAGACATAGCCGGGAAAGACGGGCTTGAGGATCTGCGTGACCTTTCCCCTGCGTCGGATAGCGAGCATCTTCTTGGGCAGGATCAGGCGCTGCGCTCCGAGGAGGGGGGCGAGGCGGCGCACAAAGTCCTCCTCCGCGGAGGTAAGCACTTGGATCGAGTAGTACTGCATGGTAGGGCGGCGGGATACTAGCACGCATAGCCTTTCGCGCGCAATGGAAGTAGCTAAGGTGCCTTCTCCAGACCGCCGATAAGGAAGGGAGACAAGCAAATCCCTCGGCGAGAGCCGAGACATAGGTAGGGCGGCAGGATATGCATGGCGGAATGCTCCGTAAGTCTTCGTTGGCGGCGCTCCTGGCCTCGGCGGCCATCTCGGCCGCAGCCCTCACCGTCGATATCGCGCCGGCTCAGGACCCCGCCTTCGCGGCGCCGCCGGACGGGCGAGGCTCGCCCCTGACCCTCCTGGTCTCCGGATGCATGGGAGCGTTCTTCGACTCGGGCTATATCGTCACGGACAGCTCGGCTCGGTTCGAGCTCCGAGGTTCCTGGGGCTCTTCACGGTATGCGCTCGAAGAAGCGCGAGAAGGCCAGGTCGACTTCGTAATCGACATGTTCGTCGCCTGGGCGACTTCGGCCTACGACAAGGAGGTCGCGCTGCCGGCCTCGGCCGATTATCGCCTCGTGCGCGTGAGCGACGGCAAGGTCCTAGCCGAGGGCTCGATCGAGGGGATCATGGACTCGCTGGACTCGGCCGCCCACGAGGGGGCGATGGCCGCGCTCATGGGGACGAAGATCGCCGAGCCCAGCTTGAAGGCTCTGTCAGCCATAGACAAGGGAGGGGAATGATGAAGAGGTACGCGGCCTTCGCCGCCTTGGTCGTCCTCGCCTGCGCGGGCCTCTCCGCTGCTGTTTGGGACGGGAGCGCGGTGACCGGCGTCGCCACCGATTTCGCGGGCGATGGCCTCTACGGGGAGTGCAACTCCTTCCCTCGCGATACGACCGTGACCTTGACCAATCTCGAGAACGGAAAGTCCGTCACGATAACTATAACCAACGGGATCGAAAACCCGGGCATCTTCATCGCATTGTCTCCCAAGGCCGCTTCCCAGCTTGACATGAAACCCGGATCGGCGGCCAGGGTAAGGGCAGTCGCCATGACGGCCTCGCAAGCGGAAGCGAGTCTCCCGCCAGCGAGGGCTGGCGAGAGCTCGGATCCTGATTATAATCCTAAGATATACGTTGCGAGAGCAAAAGAGGCCGAGAGGTCCGGCGCCGCAGCAGCTCCCGAGACGGGCCCGGCAGCCGCGGCGGCCCCTGCAGCTGCGACACAGAACGAGAATCCTTCCCCGACTGCCGCTCAGCCCGCCGCCCCCCCTATTCCGCCGGCGAGCGCGCAGGTCTCCACTCCCGCGGCCCCCCAGAACGCGCAGGCTGTAGTCTCAGAGCCAAGCGGCAATTACCAATTCCAAGGCTCCGGTAAAAATGCGATCGCCAGCGCAAACCTGCCCAACCCCGAACCACCTTCGAGCCCGTCTCCTGCCGCGGCCGCTTCTCCAGCTCCTGCATCGGTTGCCGTCCCCGCGGCTCCCACGAGCTCCGCGCAGGCCCAGCTGGCGCCTAGCCTCCCGGAAAAGCCGGAAGTCATAACCAACTCCACGCCTGTGCCTCCCAAAGCAGCCAATCTTCAAATCGCCCTTTCCGATCCCAGCCCAGAGCCCCCCGCGGCAATACCGGCCCCAGCCGCGGTCGTGGCTGCGGAGCCTGCTCCTTCTCCTGCTAGTGCGAGCGTCGATACCTTGTCGCGCCCCGGCCTTTCCTCGGGCAATTCCGCGATCGCGCTGGACGAGCCAGTACCCTCCATTGCTCCCGAGCCTCTCCCTGAAGCCGTTCTCGATCGGGCGATAGCCCCCTCGCAGGTATCGCCCGAGCCTGCCTTGGCTGAGGTCCCTCCGCCTGAGACCACGAAAGCGGGCACCGAGGCCGGTCCCGAGGCGCTAACCCTTCAGCGTCCCAGCTACGCGAAGCAGATCGAGGAGCTATCCCTCGACGAGTCTTCTCCTCCCTCTCCCTCCGACGCATATGCCAACGAAAAACCCGGCAAGGCAGTGGTCTCCGAGGGGAGCGCAGAATTGGCCGAGGCCCTTCCTCCGGGCGAGCCCGAAGCAATCGCCGATCGCCAGGCCGCTTCGCCTTCCGGAGCGACGCTCGCGCTCGACAGCCCCCTTCCCCCCAGCCCGAGCGAGAGCCTCGCCAACGAGAAGCCGCAGTCGGTCTCCGGAGCGCCCATGGCAGTCGAGCTGAAAGAACCAGAAGCGAACGCGGGCGCGGCCGTCGTGGCCGAGGGGGGCGAGAAGCCGAGCATGGCGGCAAGCCCGAGCGCGGAGCTGGAATCGCCCAACGTCCCATCTCCTTCCGAGGCCATAGCCGGCGAGAAGCCGAAAGCCGCGGCCAAGGGAGAGCAGATCGTCACTCTGGAACCGGCAGAGCCCAGGCCGCCAGTCGCCGCCGAAACTCAACCCCAAGCGGTTCCCGCCCCTGCGGTCGCGCCCGCGGCGGCAGCGCCGGCCGCCGTGGCCACGATCAACGAAAAGCCCTCGGCCGGCGGCTTCGAGATACCTTCGACGATTCCCGTGCTAAAGGGCCTCGCGAAGGGCTCCTTCTATATCCAAGTGGGCGTATTCAGCACGAACGAGGCTCTGTCCTCGGCGCTCAAGGCCTTCAAGCTGAAATATCCCCTCGCGGTCGAGAGCCTGACCACCAAGAGCGGCGGCCAGGCCTACCGACTCTTCGTCGGCCCGCTTAACCGCGACGAGAGCGGCGTCGTGCTCGTGCGCATGAGATCGCTCGGCTTTAAGGACGCCTACATCCGCCAGGGAAGCTAGATCGCTCAACCGGGGCTCGTTCTACCGCGGCCGCTAGAAGAGCGAGCCCTCCTTCGCTAGACTCTCTGGCATGCTTCTCGTCTATCCTCCCGTTTCCAGGAGCCCCGAGCCGCCGATCGGCCTTGCGAGACTGTCCGGGTGGCTGCGATCGGGCGGCGTCGAGGCTCGCTGCATCGACCTCAACCAGGAAGGACTCGACTATCTCCTCGCACTGTCCGGCAGCGAGGAAGTCGGAGCGCCCCGATCGACCGACGCTCGAGGGCTCAGGATGGCTACGGCCTTGCGCGAATCCAGGACCTACGAGAATTTCGACCGATACTCGAGGGCGGTTGGCGAGGTCTCCAAGACGATGCGCGAACTATCTTCCCGAGCCGGGGCGATCGTATCGCTGGGCGACTATCGCGATCCGTCCCTGAGCCCCCTGAGAAAGTCGGACCTGATTCGCTCGGCCGAGGGCTTCGAGGGCAATGTCTTCTTTCCCTTGTTCGAAAAGCGGCTCCCGCCCGAAATCCGCCGCTGCGCCTCGTCCGGCTCCGAGACGACGATCGGCATATCTGTATGCTACCTGAGTCAGGCCCTCAGCGCCTTCGCCCTCTGCGGCTATGTCAGGCGGGCCTTCTCGAGCTCTCGGATAATCCTTGGAGGAGGCCTGATCACCTCCTGGCTAGCCTGCGGCCAGCTGGAGGAGGACGAGACCTTCGACGGGCTCGTGGACGCGCTTCTTCCCGGCCCCGGCGAGGCGAGCTTGGCGGCATACCTCGGGCTCTGCGAGGTGAGGCTCGACGCCGCTCCCGTATTTGAAGATTTCCGGGAGCTGCCCTATTTCGCCCCCTCCAAGATCCTGCCATACAATTTCGCATACGGGTGCCCTTGGAAGCGCTGCTCCTTCTGTCCCGAGGCGGCGGAAGGCATGCCCTATATTAGCAAAGACCGCGGAGCGGCCGCGAGGGAAATCCGCGAGTTGGCCGAGTCCGAAAGCCCAGCTCTGTTTCATTTCACGGACAACGAGGTGGCGCCCGCCTACCTGAGGGACCTCGCTTCGTCGCCGCCCGGCGCGCCATGGTACGGATTCGCCCGATTTTCAGACTTTCTCCTCGACTCAAGCGCCTGCGAGCGCCTCGCGGCCTCGGGCTGCGTGATGCTCCAACTCGGGCTGGAATCGGCCGATCAGGGTGTACTCGAGGCCCTAGGCAAGGGCACGCGGATCGAGGAGATCGACAGGATCCTCAAGAACCTGGAGGCCGCGTCCATCGCTGTCTATCTCTACGTACTCTTCGGGACTCCCGCCGAGGACAGGGACAGCGCTCTTCGCACGAGGGACTTCATCGCCTCGCGGGCCCAACGGATAGGCTTCCTCAATTTGGCGCTTTTCAACCTGCCGGCTTCGGGCAAGGAGGCTGGCGAGCTCGAGACCACGGATTTCTACGATGGCGATCTGTCGCTCTACAGCGAGTTCAGGCACCCGAAAGGATGGGGCAGGGCAGAGGCGAGGGCATTCCTAGAGAAGGATTTTCTCTCCGTCCCCGAGCTCAGAGCCATCGCAAGGAGGACGCCGCCGGTCTTCACCTCGAACCATGCGCCTTTCTTCCTGCCGAGAATGGGCTGTGGAGGTGATCAGCGGGGCTGAACCGGCGCCAGCAGCGCGCTGAGGGCCGAGAGCCGGTCCTCGATCAGGGCCGGATCCTCCTCGGCCATCGTGTAATCATACAGCGCGAGGATGGGAAAGGGCATGACGGCCCTTACCTTGCCCCGATAGATGAGAAAGTGGAGCACGGCCCCGCGCCAAGCCTGGGGAGGCTCCGCCTCGTCGGTAAAGATAAAATTACCAAGCGAATAAGCGATCAGGCATCCGGAACGAGCCTCGCAGCCCTGCAGCTGATGCGGGTGGGTTCCGATGACGAGGGCGGCCCCGGCCTCGGCGAATTTCGCGAAGAGCTCGCGCGTGGCCTTGGGCGGGGCCTCGATGTACTCGTTCCCGCCGTGGGCGAGGACGACTACCGGCGCCCCAGATGCCGCGGCCACGCGGACGGAGATCAACGCAGCCGCAAGATCGGCGTCCACCCCGGCCTTGGCCTGGCCGGCCGCGGCCTCCGCGAGGGTGAAGCCCTGCGACTCGTCAGGGAAGCAGGCGAAGCCGACAAAGGCTAGGGAGCCGCCTGGGCCCGAGTCGACGAAGCGAGGGGCTGCCGCCGCGGCTAAGCTCTTTCCGGCGCCTACATAGGGCGTGGAGGTGGCATCGAGATCGGCCAGCGTGTCCATGAAGGCGTCGAGCCCGTAGTCGAGCGCGTGGTTGTTCGCGAGGAGGAGCATGCCCAGGCCTGCTTCCTTGAGCCAGGACGAGCTGCCCGCGGGCATCCGGAAATGGTAGTGCTTGCGAGGGTTTGGGACGCCCCTCGAGGATATGGGCGACTCGAGGTTGGCGACGGCCAGGTCGGAGCGCCTCAGCAGGTCGAGGGCTCCGCCCCGAAGGAGGGTCGCAAGCCCATCCTCCCCCTCGAGGAGCAGCGGCCATTGCTCCTCCCCGACCTGGATATCCCCGGCGGCCGCGAGGATGAGCGGCCGTCGGTCCGAGGAGACCGCCGATCTCGAGGCAGACTCGAGCCAAGCTGAGAGCGCCTCGTCTTTCCCGTCAGCCCGCATCACGACCGCCAGTTTCCTTGAGAAGGGATAGCCCTGGCTTCCCGGCAGGATCCCGTCCACGGCGAGGGCCCTCCGTGGCGGGTCTATCGTCTCGAGGGGCACGAGGCCCCGCGACTCGGCCTCGCTCGCGCCCACCGAGTACGTCGCGTCCTGGAGCTCGACCGAGGCCGCGAGGTAGAGGCTCCCGAACGGAAGCTCGCCAGGGCCCAAGTCGGACTCGGGCGGCAAGATTTCCAGCGCGAGAGTCGCGGCGGCTGTCTCTCCCATCTTCGAGAGGTGCCAACCGGCCGGCAATGGACAGGACTTCGCCATGGCCGAGAGCCTCGGCAGGAGCGCGGTATCGGCCTCGAGCGCCAAGGCGCTTCCGGAGGGCCGCGGATCTGCGCAGAGAGGCAGGAGGGAGGCCAGCAGAATGGCGGAGAGCCAAGCGGATCGCACGGTTGGAGCCTAAGATAAAGCGCCCGCAGGGTCAACGGCCGGCGGCGCCCCGATTTGACAGGGCCGAGGGCAGCGCGTACTATAGGCATCGTCATGGCTGTCAAGGACGCAGGCAGGATCCGCGAGCTCGAGGAGCTCATAAAAAGGCATCAAGACCTCTATTACAACAGCCAGCCCGAGATTTCCGACGCGGAGTTCGACGAGCTCTGGGCCGAGCTGTCGCGCCTCGATCCTCTCAATCCGATACTCGCACGGGTAGGGCCCGACGCCACCGACGGCTGGCCCAAGGCCCGGCACCTGATTCCCATGGGAAGCCAGGAGAAGGCTTCGAACCCCGAGGAATTCCTGGCCTGGTGCGAAAAGACCTCGCATCCAGAGTACATCGTCCAATACAAGCTGGACGGGGCCAGCCTCGAGCTCCAATACCGAGAGGGAAAGCTCGAGCGAGCCGTCACGAGGGGAGACGGGGAAGCAGGCGATGATATTACGCCTAACGCGCGCAAGATGGCGGGCGTGATCTCCCGGCTTACGGCCAGCTTTACGGGGGGAGTGAGGGGCGAAGTCCTCATGCCGAGGGAGGCGCACGCGCGCAAGTACCCGGACAAGGCCAATTGCCGCAACGCCGCCAACGGGTTGATGAAGCGGAAGGATGGCGAAGGCAGCGAGGACCTTCATGTCATATGCTACGATGCGAGGGGCGAGCTAGCCGACGGGAGCGCCCCCTTCGCTGACGAGCTCGAGAAGACCGCCTGGCTTGGCAGGATGGGCTTCGAGCTGCCGCCCCAGGCCGTATTCACCAGGCCCGAGGAGGTCGTCGAGTACCGCGCCAAGGTGATGGACTCGAGGTCCTCGCTGTCCTACGACATCGACGGCCTCGTGGTCAAGGGACGAGCCATCGACCCCGAGGACATGGCCCGCGCCCGTCCCGAGAAGCAGATCGCCTTCAAGTTCAGCCTCGAGGAGGCCGTCTCGACCCTCCTCGACGTGGAATGGAGCGAGTCAGGCGCCAACTTCACGCCCATCGGGATCATAGAGCCCGTACGGCTAGCGGGCACGACCGTGCAGCGGGCCAACCTTGTCAACACGAACATCATCCAGTCCATGGGACTCATGATCGGCTCGCGCGTGGTCATCACGAAGCGCGGCGAGATCATTCCCAAGATCGAGGCTCTGGTCGAGAGTCCTCAAGGCTCGAGGCCGATTCAGGCTCCCTCGGTGTGTTCCTGCGGCGCGGCCTTGGTGGACGAGGGAACGCGGCTCTTTTGCCCCAACCCGGATTGCCCGAAGAAGCTCCGCCATAGGCTGGACAAATGGCTCTCGGTCCTCGACGTCATGGACTTCGGTCCGGTCATTGTCGGCAAGCTGCTCGATGCCGGGAGGGTGCGCTCGATCCCGGATCTCTACGGGCTTTCGGCCGAGGAGCTGGCGGAGTTCGAGCGCATGGGCGAGAAGTCGGCCCGAAAGATCCTGCGCAATTTAGCCTCAAGGAGCGAAGTCAGCCTCTCCCGCTTCGTCGCCGGCTTCGACATCGAGGGCATCGGCGAGCTGATGATAGAAAAGGCCGTGGCCGCGGGCTTCGACGATCTGGACAAGCTCCGCGCGGCAGGAATCGAGGAACTTTCCCGCGTCGACGGCATCGGCGAGATCACGGCCGGGACGATCGTCGAGGGACTCTCCGCCCTTGCCGAGGAGATGGACGCGCTCCTCGCTTCCGGCGCGGTGAGGATCCTGCCGCCGGCCTCCGGCGGGCCTCTCGCCGGCAAGAGCTTCTGCTTTACGGGGGAGCTCGCCTCGATGAAGCGGGCCGAGGCCGAGGCCCTCGTGCGGTCCATGGGAGGGACGGCCAAGTCCTCGGTCACGAAGGGTCTCTCCTACCTCGTGACGAACGATCCCCTCTCGGGCTCGGAGAAGAGCAAGAAGGCCGCTTCCTACGGCGTCCAGATCTTGGGCGAGGAGAGCTTCCTCGAATTGATGGGCAGGCGATGAGGGCCGCGAGGGAAAGACGAGGAGGCTCGCCGCTAGTCGGGGGCCTGATAATCGCCTTCAGTTTCGCTGTCGGGGGATACCTATGGATCCAAGGCATGTCCTCGTCCCAGAAAGAGAGGATAGCCTATCTCGAGGGCGCGGCCTCGAACCTGAAGGCCCAGACGGTCCCGCTCAAGTTCATGGTTCTCTCCCGCGATGGCGGGGCCATCAAGGCGAGGATCAAGCTCCTCGACCTCTCCGGCCAGGAAGTCGCGGTAATCGAAAAATCCTGGCCGGGCAGGGAGCTCTACATCGATATGCTGCTCGAGCCGGTTCGGACCTTGAGGCAGGGACAGGCCGCGGACGCCTGGCTGGCCTTTCCCTATCGGGTATTCACCGACGAGGTGAGCGCGGCTTCGGGCAGCCTCCTTTTCGACGCCTACGATACCGGCGGATTCCCCGGAGTGCTCGAAGGCGCCCCGTGGAGCTCGGGCGAGCGGAAGGCTCTGGCCGCGGCCTTCGCCGACGCGCGCCGGAAGGCCGCTGCGGGGCTTCCGGCCGCCGACGCGTCCAAGGGAGTCTTCGGTTCGGCGGCGCACGAGGTATCGGGCATCTCCAGCTTCGAGGTCGGTATCGTGTACAAGCTAATATGCCGCGCGAAGGGCGGCATCGAGATAGCGGAGGACAACTGACATGGACGATAAATTCGCCGCTCTCAAAGGCATGCTCTACGGCCTCGCCGACGCGGCCACCTTCCTGTTCACGAAGCCGCTCGGCCTCTCGATCCTCGTCGCGGTCCTCCTTCTTGGCGCGGGGACCAGGCTCTGGACGGTCGTCTCGGGCCGGCGGCTGGCGGCCAAGGCGGCAGGAGAGGAGTTCGGCCTCGGCTCGGCCGCGGGCGCGGCTCTGCGGGAGCTCGTCTCCTTGGGCGTGCGCGCCGGCGGCGTGCTGCCTGCAATCGCTGGCCTCGCCGTCGCCCTCGCCTTGCTCGTCGGGGTCGCGGACGCCACGCGGGCCGTGGACGACTACGTCGCCGGCCAGAAGCGCATCGCGGAGCTGAGCGCCACGGTGAGAAACCTGGATCGGCGCTACAAGGCCATCGACGTGAGCGTCGAGGATGTCACGGATGGGCGGATCAAGGCCACCTTGTCCTTCTACGATTACCGAGACCCAAAGTCGCCGGCCAAGACTCAGGGCGTCGACATCGCGGGCAAGGAACTTTTCGTCGACGCGATCGTCTGTAACTTCGATTTTTCCGAGATCGCCTCGGGCAAGGCCGTCAACCTCGCCATACCCTATCGGGTCTTCAGCGACGAGGTGAGCGAGTCCCAGGGCATCGCTCTCGGACTATTCGACGACAAGGGCATCCCTCTCATGTATAGCCGATCGGCCGACGAGCTCTACGGCATCGGCCCCGAGGTCTACGGCGCCAGGCTTGCTGAGCTCATGGCCTCGATGCGCACCGACGAGGCGGCGAGGGGGGCGGGAATCGCCAGGAGCCTTTACGGCGACGCAGTCCATCGCGAGGCCAAGAAGGGAGACTCCTTCTCGGTCTGGGTCGAGCAGACCGGAGGCATCACGATCAAGGACGCCGACTCATTCTAGGCCCTATATGAGGGAGATTGAGTGGATTCGGCCTTCGGCGGGGCGTATCCTGGTGGAGATAAAGGTCGTTCCCGGAGCGGCGCGCACGATGATCGCCGGCCTGCGCGACGGGGCCCTTCTGGTCCGCGTCGCGGCT
>Ga0181529_10008156_pt1 | contig 10270 bp, 21 predicted proteins | sample PEATcosm2014_Bin_36_FD_119763 | JGI IMG/M metagenome (GOLD analysis project Ga0181529, IMG submission 119763) | Peatland microbial communities from MTU Mesocosm Facility, Houghton, MI, USA - PEATcosm2014_Bin10_30_metaG | ecosystem: Environmental > Terrestrial > Soil > Wetlands > Peat | place... | reverse complement strand
GCAAACGTACCGTCCACCATGCCACAGCGAGCAACCCAACGAAGGTCAGCCCCCGGACCCAAGGAAGTGTAGGGATGAGGGACATATATTATAGTTCAGCGTCAACGAGTTGCGGCTTTGCCAGCACGACATATTCTCTTGCAGCAGAGTTGAGTTCGTCAACTATTTCCGCTGCCTTCGCCCGCCCTTCCGTCTCAGTGTGGAAAAAAACACCGTAATCCAAGTAAAAATTTTCGTCGAGCTTGTAAGTGATGCCTTCTACGGTTATTGTCCAATCATCGTTTCCATCGCCACTTGTGGATACAGTGATTTGCCTCGTAGGAATGAAAACTCCAATAAATGGATGCCTCTTGATCGTGTTCGGATCAGTGTTGGTCCAATAAACTATGCTGAGAAACCCTTCATCGAAATAATACCGGAGTGGGTAGTTCATGGCAAAAAGTGTGAAGATTTTTTATAAATTGTCAAGTTCAATCAAGCAGGCAGCGCTCGTAATCCTCATCTGTGCCCATTCCAGCGGAGGCGAGAACATCGGCATCGGCCTCGGCATCGGAACGGAACTGATCGTGCTCATCGTCGTCGTCGCCCTCGATTCGCACCACGCCCGCATCCTTTAGCGCCCGGTCGATAGACTCCCAAGCTGCATCGGTGGATACGGTAATTGTGGCATCAACGTAATCAAAAACGATTGTCTCATCCAGTAATCCGGCATTCACAATCGCACGATACGCAAGAACGTACTCGACTGAATCGGGGAAGGAAAAGGTATAGTTCATACTGTTGAGAGTGACTAATTTTTTATAAATGTCAAGTGTTAAAGCACGTCACACTTCGCATATCTCGGAGCATCAGGGACATCCAATTCAAAAGTGGGCATAATTCTGCAATCCCATTCTTTCTTTGCGAATTCAATTGACTTGTTAATTGCCTCGTCAACGGTTTTCCCCTTGCCTTGCGAGTTAAGGGTTCCTTCCCATTGAACGCTCGCGACCCAACCGCATTTGCTCAACGTAAGTACTAAGCGCTCAAAAGGATGAGGATCAGAATTATTTGGATTACTGTTCCACCACATTATGGTGGTTTTAACTTGCTCAGGCGTCATAGATTACCAACGGTCGAGAACGATTTTGTTTTTGCAATTCGGGCAATCCACCCATTTCATTCCGTCGGGCCGCCGGCCGATATCGGTTCCGTCATACCTCTTCACGTCCTTCGGAACGTATTCTAGCGTGGCACCGCATTCATCGCACACGATGCGCTTGACAACGCTCTTGGCTGGCTTCGTACTGATGATCTTCATGATGATTATTTTGGCTCGAAATTATAAATTGTCAAGTCCTTTTCGGTTCTTCCGCTGTATTTCATCCAGTAATAAAGATCAACCTCGGCAATCGGCACACCGGGATAATTCTTCTGGCAAAAATCCAGAAACACTTGCTCCCAATGGAGATACGCTTTGCCGCTTGGGGTTGACTTCGGAACATTTACATTCCCTTCGTCGCGCAACAGTTTGAGAATGTGAGTGTCAAGCACGGCACACTTGTAATCCTTACGACTGTGTAAGATGAAGAATCGGCTCGTCTTTGGGCCTACTCCGTGAATCTTCATCAGGTCTTCCACGGTTGCGGTGTGAAGATCAACACCCATGCTCTGTTGGATTGCCTTAGTCAGTCGGGTGTACTGTCCAGCCTTGATTTTGCGAAGCATCGCATCCACATCACAAATACGCAAATAATCGAGCGGCTCGCATTCCTGCGGCATTTGATTCATCAAGGCATCGACCTTCTGTGCGGCGAAGTCACTGTTCTTGCCCGCAACGAAAAGGCTGAACAACCAGAACTTTTGAAGCTCTCGCTCGTTCCGGTCAAAATCCGTGGCGTTGGTGGGGGAAATCATTTTGATTTTTATTTGGCCGTCGTTTCTCCCACACCGTGATAATCAGCATCATTATTCCACACAACCAACCAATAGGGCCGAGTGCTGTCAGCACCCATGCTAGGCGGCGAGCGCTCCAAAAGATGAATGGTTGCTTGGGAGAATCGAAAAGCTCAGGAATAACGATCAGGCCAACGATCCCCCAAATGACAAGGATGGTGATAAGCCAAGAAATCATCGTCGGACCCAAACAATTTCTTTGACGTAAGTTACGCCATCAATGGTGATGTTCGTAGCATTTTCAATAAGATTCGTGAGGTGTGAGACAGAAACCGTATGTCGGACGGTAGTATGGTAAGGGACGGCTTTACGCTCGATGCCAAGAACGCCCTTGATGACACCCCAGTACGACCCACCCAATTTGTCAACTGTGTCAGTGTATGTTCCATCTCCCCATGCGGACGGCAGAATCACCGTGTCGCCAACACCAACGTCAAATCCGTTTGTGTGATACACATAACCCTTCGAAGTAGTAATGTTTCTCATCATAATGCCACCAATGTAACGCTTGTTTATAAATTGTCAAGGCTCAACTGTCGCATCACCCGTATTTTGAAAGTCGCTGTCAGGGCCGGGGAGAGGTAAAGGATTGATTGTCAAGGTGATGGTTCCGCCACCTGTATTTTTAAATACGAGCGACCCACTGCTGATATTAAAAGACCCGGTGTAGGTAGATATGAAAGGCACTGGATCGTTCTGACATGTGCGATATATCTGCATTAAATAGGGATTCGTGCCGATTGTCATAAACACATCGACCTCGCCTGCAATGGTGTCGAGGTAATCCCCGAAGTGCGGTCGAATGCTCTCGCCGCTGCCCGACACGATGAACGTGGGGCTGGCTAACATTGAATCGTATACCTGTCTCCAAGGAATTGTTGTCGTGCTCATTCACGACATAAATATCACCAATCGAACAAAACAGGGCGAACTCCGCGCCACCAGCCGACATTTTGCGTGTGAATATCGGGGTGAATACCATACTTTCTATACGGCTTCATCCTGCGCTCGATGATCGCAACTGCCATCCACAGATCGCGTTTTTCAACAACGGGCTGGGCCACCCAATATTTGTCAAGGCGAATGGTAGGAACACGCACGCAAAGAGGAGTCCTCGGGTCAAGTATAAACTTCGGATGCTTGACCACCACACCTAGTTTCTTGCAGTGATATGCCATCAGGGGGAGTCCCCGTCTGCGGTAGCACTCGAACCCTCGTTGCCTACCGCCATTTCGTGCGGCTTCCAAGAGAAACTTGCGATCTGCGGTGGAAAGTTTGAATTCGATCATAAATGAAACTGCCCCCAATTATGGGGGCAGGTTATCAAATTGCAAGCCTAATTTAAACTATCTTCAGACTGCAACGGGAGCCGAAGTCAGGGATGACTTGGCATCCGACCTGACGTACAGAAGCTCCTTGCGCCCCTTGCGAGACTTGGCAGGCTCCTTGATGCCAGCGACGGCGATTGTTCCGGCCTTCAGTGCGTTCTTGACGCGCATGTAGGCGGTGATGTATTGGGGATGCGCACCCGTGGCGCACAGCGACTTGACGGTGAACGGCTTGGCCGGGAAGTTCAGGGTGAACCCGTAGGCGATCCGCTTGCTTGACTTTGATGTTTTGCTCATAAGTTTTTTTGTTTTATTTTTTATTGTTTTAGTTTGACGCGAGAGAGAAGGTGAATGATTTTTTATGAAATGTCAAGGATAAAGTTTACAAAATGAAGAGGCGAAGAAATGCGGTGAAACTAAGCCCCATCGTCAACCCCATGAGCCCACATTGAATCAACGGGCGAAGGTGCTCTTGTGAAGCACCAACGGCCAACCCAATTGCGGTGACAGCAAGAATGAAATGGAGAAACATTGGGAAGTATTTCATAAATTTATGCGTTGACTGGCACACATGCCTGATAGGGCTTCATGCTGGCCTTTGCCTGCTCCTCGCAGTACTCGTGACCATAGAATCCCCAAACAGACTCGATGACTTCGCCCTCATTGTTTTCGAGGATATATCTCCACACGTCGCCGGAAAGGTATTGATTCCAGTGATCGATCAAGCCCTTCGCAGCCTCGCGTGCAGACTTGCTCAAGCGCCACTCTTTCTTCGAGGCGAAGATGAAACCAAGCTGAGACACGTCCCACTGCCGGTCAGGGAAATTTCCTTCACCAGAGAATGCCAGCGCCACGCCGCTGTGAATGTATGCCTCGATGGGAAAAATCCAGTGGGTCTTCTTGTACTTGTCCACCACCTCGTTCGCATACCGAGGAACCCGTGTTTCACCGGGAGCGGGCACGTAAAACTGATCGTGCTTGGCGACGAGAAACAGATTGTTGTCCGCTTGCTCTCGCGGACTGATCGGATCGGGATCTTGCTCGATTCTGTATTTCATGGTTGAAGAGAATCAGATAAATTATAAAACGTCAAGAACTATATCGACTTGACCCGAAGTTTATCCTCGCGGCAATCGTTCTCGTCCGCGTCGGTGCGAACACCCTTGAACACCGCTTGCGCAAACTTGCCATCCTTGCCGGGGTGGACGTAAAGATTCTCAATCTCGGCAATCTCTCCGGGTTTCGGAATGCTGTAGGTGTTGGGAACCGTGACATTCCCCATACTCCGATTGGAGCCGTCGGGACGCTTGACGAACACTTCAACAGAGTTCTTATTGCCATTGCGTGCGCCAACGATGCAGGCGACTACGCTACGGAACTGGTGCTTCCATTGCGTGCCATGAGACTCCCCGACTTCATAGGCGGCGAGAAGATTCTTGATAACGAATCCTTCCTTGCAGGAAATCTCAAGATTTGCAATCAGCGCCGTCTTGTCCACAAGGGTGGTTTCAAGTCGAACAAGGTGGATGGAGTTTCCCATATGGCCCACAAGATCGAGCAGATATCCATACCGGGCACTCAGGGTAAGATGCGAAATGTCCTTGCCATCAATCGAAATCAGATCGAAGGGAAAGTATTCGGTCCCAACCAGTTCTCCATCCATCACAAAGTTTCGGTTGAGTTCAAGAAGCTCGTCTCTGACGTTCAGCGGAAGCTGGCGAACCAGAGCCTTCTTGTTTCCCGCAGTCAACACACCCTTGCTGACCTTCACCATGACTCGCTCGCCATCCACCTTCTCCTGCACGCCATACGCAGGATCACGAGCCAGCCGCATGGCAGTAGCGCGATCCACTGCAACCAGCAGTTGGGGATAATAATTGAACGGTTCCCGCAGCGGAGGATCGCGGAGGATCGTCGGGCGAGCAGGCTCAGTGTCTATCCCCGTATTTTTTTTTCCAAGGGACGCTCGCGTTCCCGTTTCGAGGTAGAATGCCTCTTCCCAAAATCTGTTCGCCATGTCGGGGAATCCCTTGATGTCGGCAATCCGGGCGAGGCCGATGACCTTGGGAGCCTTGATCTGCTTCCCGTACTGCGCCAGATAAGCCTCGGCTCCGAGTGCGCCCCTTGTGTTCCAGTAGTTGGCGACAATTCGGGACTCCCACCGCTCAACAATGTCCGTCTTGACAGGATCATTGGAATGTGCTGCGACGTATTCTTTGATATTCATCTTGTCTCCTACGTTGAACGAACCTTATAAAAAGTCAAGTTAAATGTTCTCTTCGATGCTTTTCTTGAGATGGAGCAGGCTTTCCTTCAATGCGATGTACATCACCTCAATCTTGACAAATGCCTTTGCGTATTCGTCTGCCTCATTGAAGGAGTCAAACTTTCCGAGATACACCACATCAAGATTCCATGTAATGGCGTAGTAAGTACGGGCATCCTCTTCCGCCTTGATCTGCGCGTATTCCTTTGGAGATGGTCCGAAGGGTGAGACTTTGATATGCTTGCTCATTTTAGGATTCCTCTTTTTCCGCTGTATTTGTTTCACCGATACTCACCACATCGATCTGCGTGACCTTCGGTTCCTTCTTGTGATTCTTTGGATTCTTCCTGTCGGCATCCGAATACTTGGTGGGAAGATTGCACTCGGCGTACACAGGGCACTCGAAGCAAAGGTCGTTGAGATGAACATTCGGGAACAGGCATGTGTCCTTGGTCGCCTCACTCACATCGAACGGGGCGGGAGGACCGTCCTTGAAGTAGTCGGGCTTGTCAGTCCAAGGATAAATCTTCCTTTCCACAACCGCAACACTTCCGGTTGAAGTCGTCTCGTTGACCTCGACCGTCTTGATTGCAAACTGCTTGAGACCCTTCTTGCGTGCCTTCTTTGCAGGCTTGACCTTCTTGCCACCGAGCGGTGGAATCTTCTTGCCGCCGTTGTTCGCAATCAGTCGCTTGATCGACTCAACGCTGAAATCAGCATCGAGGTACTTCTGCACAGGGCGCAGAACGTAGGTCTTGACGAGGTTCTTCTCGGTGCCGTACTTTGCGACGACTTCCTTGAATCGCTTCTCGTCAGCAAAGGTTGTGAGACCGCTTACGGTACACTTCCAGTAGAAGTATTTTCCGTTCGGGGAGGTTTCGACACCGGAAGGACGGACAATGCGTTTGACTTTTTTGCGTGCCATAATGAAACGGTAGCAGAAAAAATATAAATGTCAACTTCTTTCTGATGGAGAAAACGCAGATGTAATGATCACCACAGCCGTAGAATCGACACCGTAGGTGTAAATTACGTCTGTGACCCATCGTGCAATCACTCCAATCATCACCCGCTCCCCGATACGAGGAATTGCGGGAACATGATTTGTCGTTTGCAGGGTGCGAGCCTGCGCATCGGCAATAAGAATAGTTGTATCTGTCATAAAGTTATGCTGTCGCGGTTTCCTGCGCCTTCGCCTTTTTCCACGCTGCTTTCCATTTCTTGTCGGCTTCGATGCGCCGGATGATTTCCTTCTTCGGAAGGAACTCAACATCACGGGACTGGTAGGCATCGCCATAAGGAAGATGAATCAGGCAAAACGTGCGACCATCGGCCACCATGTAGTTTGCGGAGCCATCAGCCACGCCCACCGAATAAATCTCCCCGGTGTACTTCCCCGGATAACCGTGCTTCTTGAGCCACGCTTTAAGATCGGCCTCGTGTTTTTCTTCCGCAGCCATTTCCTTCTTGTGGTCGTAATTGTCGTAATCCGGTGTGGGTGCGGGAACCTCTTTGGGGCAAGTGAATATTTTCATCGTGATTTATTTGAGTGTTAAAATTACTCCCATCTGTTGCCGTAACGATTCTTACGAACATACGCCGCCTTGCCCCTGCGAGGCTTCTCGATTCGAGTGGCGAGGTTGAGGCTCTTGCCTACCGTTGAGCGAATGTTCTTCATAAGGACAAGAGTGGATACTTTTCTTATAAATGTCAAGAAATTAGATTCATTTTCTGCAACTCTTCGAAGAGCCGCTTGAGCATGACGATCCGATACCCATACGTTTTATAGTTTCCGTAATACTCGTAATGAGTCTCGTTGTCAGTCTGCACGACCGTTGCCTCCAACCGCTTGTATTGGAGGAAGGTCATGTTCGGGCAAACAACTTCAAGTGCGGCATCGAAATCCTTGAAGGATGTGGGAGTCGGGTCCGCAGAAACCCGCACGCTCTCGGGATCGGCATCGTTCCAGCAATTGCCGCCGCACGCGCCGCCCGTTGTCCAATACTGAGCCAGATGCTCCGAGTCAGGGGCGACTATTCCATCGTCAATGCCACGACGCCTTGCACGCTTGTAAAGGAACAAGGAATCAATGCTGAACGGAAGATACGGATTGATGTCAACGTCCGCATCCTTGAGAGTCTTGAGAAATTCTTGGTAATCCATACGAAGAATCGTGAACGAAAATTATAAATTGTCAAGTCTAATTCTCTGTTTCGTCCGTAAACAGATCAGGACGAAACTCTTCCAACACCATCCTGAGAATTGACTTGGACAGATTCGCGGCAGTCTCTTCGTCGAGTATGGTACGCTCAAATATGAGACTTGCAATCTGCTCCTCCATAGTGACTTGCACATCGGGGTCTAGCTTGTCGGCATAACCGCCGGAATCCTCCGCAAACACTTCGTCTCCACCGTCCGAAGAAAGCTCAGTCTGCGGAGCGTACTTACGAATCAGTTTGAAAAATGCAACGACCACAGGATCGTAGGGCTTGTGCGCCGTCTTGCAAAATTCAAAATCGGTGGCTCCCTTCGTCACGCTGGCTGTCTCGTGCGCGTCCTCTTCGATACCATTGAACATGATGCACTGGCTATCAATTCGAGGACTGGAACCTTCGCGGCCAGAGGCATTGCCAATAGGCACTCCACAATTGGCGAAAAGTGCCTTAACATCCTTGGTCAGTGCAGCCCACTCCGCATCGGTGTAGGCGCGTTTGTTGCGATAATAATGTGTATATCCCATATGGATACTCTTCCCTTTCTAGTAGGTTTTTGGTTTTATAAATTAGAGAATCGGAACGTCCTCAACGGCGGGAGCCGTGAGCGCGTCGTTGTCGAGGCTGTTCAGCGCATCCGTGGCCTCACGGATCAACTGATAGAGATCAGGAATGTTGAACGTGGCACCGATGAAGATCGGATTGCCGTTTGCATTGGCAACGCTCTCAGCGAGGTCAGCGAGATTGCTCGCCGTGTCCTTGTTGTCGGGGCCGACTCCCAGTGAAACGAGATGGCCGTGTGAATCAAGACCGAAGTGTGCAGTGTTATTCATAAATTTAAGTTGAACGAATGTTTATAAAATGTCAACAAAAATCCCCGCCCTACGGAGCGGGGACTTTTGCAACCAACGCGAACTGAGAAAAACTGTTTGGGACTTGTAAACCCCGCCTTGACGTTCCATCGTTGGCCCTTCCTTATGAGGGAAAGTTACGTGTGGAGGCGCTTTCGGTGCGTCAACACCTCTTGCAGTGATCGTATGCTGCCCCACGGAACAGTTTTATGTCATGCTCGGGACCGTTTTCAGGAAATGGTACTTACACCAGAGAGCTTCTGCTCCCACGAGGGCCAACCAGTCTCGTACCTCCGAATCAACGGAGTGCTTCTTATTCCCAAAAGATGTGAAATTATCGTTGACAGATTCACAGAGCGGGCAGGGAGCCGCGTTTTTTCTCAGGTGCTAAACGCTGGCAGTAATGCATCTTCCCATGCTGGCGATTAAATATATTTCTATGTTCAGAACTGCTGGAACCAAGTTATTCATAATTTTACGAGGCGATGGGTCTTGGTGTGTTTCAACACCGACTATTTTACCCGACTACTTTCCTGCTTCGTACCCCAACCATAGGATAACCTTCTCTAAATACGGCTGCAACTTGCTTTCGGCCAATTAGCCTACTACCACGCATACACCGAGAAGAATCGGTAATCTGCATAGAACCGCGAGAAGGCAGGATTTCATCCGTCCGCACCGTGCTGTCCGATGTGTCTCCCGTCCTACCGGGATGCCGCTCTGTGAATCTGTCAACTCTCAAAGAACAAAAGTGCCGGTGCCCGCCCCGGTGACGTGTAGATTCCCACATTAGGCGAAAAATGTTTTATAGGAGTGTTGTGGTCGTACCGGATACGATTACCACTTCCATTCATGCACACTCGGCGCACTAGCTGTTCAGACCCACGTTGAGGCCATTCAGCACGTTAAATTTTAAAGAACGATCATTGGCGTGTTTTGGTGTGCGCCAACCCACCCTCGGGACCACCCAAGAAACTGTCAGGACTAATCTACTTTACCCCCAAACTTGTCGTGGTGATTGCGGTATTTCGCCGCCGAGTGTTAGTTTTTAATCTTCGACCACATCTAAAAGAACGCTAGAACGATTGAACAAAAATGAGAGTACTGAAACTTTATAAAATGTCAATGAGAAAATCACACTTTCTCAACCAAATCGACAGGAGTAGTAATGATGCCGCTGAATCGGCCAACCGCTTCCGGCAATTTGATCTTGATCCGCTTGTCATTGATCTTGACCACCTCGGCCTTCATACCCCTGAGATACGTGGGCCGAACCCTGTCCGTAAACTTGACCGTATCACCCACACTAAGACTGGCCTTGAACGCAAGGGAAAGCATTTCCTCGCGGGTTTTAATCGACTGCCTGATGCGGCCCAACTCGGCATCAAACGTGCCAGTGATAATTGCCGTGTTGACTTCACCGAAAGTAAGTTGTTTCATAGGAAAAAGAATGGATTGATGCTTATAAAATGTCAACAAAAATTGCTTGCTAGGATGCCGACTACACGGCACTCATCAGGAACCCGACCGACTGCGCTACCTCGAAAGTAGGTCTTATAATCGCGCCATGCCTGACACATCCCCCGCTCCCGGCAGGACAGGTGAGTGTTTGTATTCTCAAGGAACGTTACTCTTGACCGAACAAATTGGTGCGGATTTATCGCACAAGATCGGAAG
>Ga0181529_10008155_pt1 | contig 10270 bp, 3 predicted proteins | sample PEATcosm2014_Bin_36_FD_119763 | JGI IMG/M metagenome (GOLD analysis project Ga0181529, IMG submission 119763) | Peatland microbial communities from MTU Mesocosm Facility, Houghton, MI, USA - PEATcosm2014_Bin10_30_metaG | ecosystem: Environmental > Terrestrial > Soil > Wetlands > Peat | place... | reverse complement strand
GCGTTGACGATGTCGGGCTCGGTCGAGTCCATCCACCAGGCGTCGACTCCCTTGGAAAAAAGCCCGTTGTTCGCGTATTTCCAGTACAAATCGTTGGCCGCCGGATTATACGCATCGAAGTAACGGAAGCCGGCCCATCCCACCAGCGAATACAGGTACCCGTGGCGCTCCATGTCTTTGTAGATTGGTGCAGCAGGCCCGAGCCCGCCCCAGATGGAAATCATCAGATGGAAATTCTCTTTGTGCAGCAGGTCGATCATTTCCTTTGGCCGCGGGTACTTGGTTTCGTCGAAGTACATGCCGCCCCACGTATCGTTGCCGCCCCAGTAGTTCCAGTCCTGGACGATGTTATCGATGGGAATCCGGCCCTTGCGGTATTCCTGCGCGATGCCCAGCAGTTCGTCGCGGGTCGCGTAGTGCTCCTTGCTTTGCCAGTAGCCGTAGGCCCACTTGCCGTACATCGGGGCCGGCCCAGTGAGCTGCCGGTATCCGGCGATGGCCTGGTCGATGGTCGGGCCAAAAAAGAAATAGTAATCGATGTTGTCCGCGACTTCGGACCAGAAGGACGTCGCGCCGGGATTGTCGGCGAAGATCGTCTTGGAATAGTTGTCCCAGAGGATCCCGTATCCTGCGGTGGAAACCAGCATGGTCGTGACCGCATCCGTGTTGGACTGCACGATCTTCACCGTCCGTCCGCGATAGTTCATGTAACCGGACTGATGCTGCCCAAGCCCGTACACCCCTTCGTCCCGCGTCAACGTGAAGTTCTGCTGAACGCTGAACGCGGTCTTTTCCTTTTCGATCTGACAGGGAGTGAAGACGGGCCGCCCTTGCTCTTTCAGTACCGCGTGGTTGTCATTGGCGAAATACTGAATCGCCCCATCGCTCTTGCTCAACTGAACCCTGACCTGTGCCGAGCTGAGCGTGACAGCCTCGGCACTCTCCTCAATCCGTACGTTCAGTTCGGGCACATCCTTCTGAATCACGGAAAGGCTGACTTTCTCCGGCGTGCCGCCGGCCGGCCATTTCACGACGCGAACCGTGCCTTCCGAATAGAACTGCACCCTGACGTTCAGATTGGCGGTCGTCAGTTGAACGCCATTCCGGATGCGTTCCATTCCCGGCGGCGCCTGGCAAACTGCCGGCAAAGCGCTCAGGCAGAGAACGAAGCACACGGCCATCGCTCGCCGAGTAGAGATAGGGGATTTCATTGTCCTGATTCCTTTCCTGGCGTGCTCAGCGCCGCAAAGCTTTCGATCGCGATCGAGCACCCGTTTACTTTGCAGCTTTGGCTCGCTTCGCCGCCCAGCGCTTTCGCTGCGCCTCGGCAATCCGGGCACGGCCAGCCGCACTCATCTTGCGTCGTTTGCGTTTGGCGGGTTCCGGCGTGACGGCGGTCTCGGCCGGGCGACCGGAGAGCATCTGACGAAGCTCGGCGATCTGAGCGTCTATGTGCGCCTTTTGGGACTCGAAGCCCTCAATGGCGGCGGTGATGATTTCGTTGGCGAGTTTTGTCGGCATAGGATTCCGGCCGGTCTTCACGTTGACAGCCAACTCCTACACTAACTGATTTTCGAGTGACTGGAACAACCGAAGAACTGCTCGGGTGACTTAACTCCAAACCGATTCCGATCGCAGCAGCGTCATATATCCGATAAGTTGCGTCGGGAGGTGCCGCTTTGTGTCGCTTGCGACACGGGTGTCCGCGCTGACACTCCCGCGCTAAATCGAAACTCGGGAAATGGGCAGCGTCGGTCCGATTCCGATGTGGCGCGTCACTTGCTCTATCTACTCCGACGGCGTTGGCTCGGGAAGCACAACGGGCAAGCAAAAAGCGTGCCCCACCAACGGCTGGCGGCATGACCGACATGCGCACTCCGTTTTGAGGATAATTGGAGAATCTTCGGACTATGAGGCCCGCAAGGAAGAAACTTCTGCTGCTTGGCGGCGCGGCTAGCGTGCTGGCGATCGGGGCATACTCGGCCGCCGTCCTGTGGCGGGCGTCGCGCGCCACCACGGAGTCTGCCCGCGAGCTCCAGGCGGCCTCGGAAATCCGCTTCACTTCCGCTCGGCTCGATCGTCCACCGAGCGGCGCTTTCGAGTGGTTCTCGACTCCCGCCGTGTTCGCCGACGCCGTGCCATTTCACGACCGGCTGTACATCTGCGGTCCGGCCGGCCTCTTTGAATACGATTCACACGGCGTCCTCAAACGCCGCTTCCGGCCCGGGCTCGAACTGCCTCCTGCGCCGCTGGGAGCTCTGGCGGTGGGCACCGGCAGCGGGCAGCCGGAGCTGTATATCGCGACCGCGGGCGAAGGTCTGGTGATCCTTGGGCCCGGCGGGTTCCGTCAGATCCGGCCGGTCGAGCCCGAATACCGGAAGCTCACTGCCGTTTTGCCGCTTTCCACCGGTCAGGTGCTGCTCGGCACCGAAAAGGATGGCGTAATCGTCTATGACGGCAAACAGATCAGGGCATTCCACCCGTCGCTCGCGAAGCTCAGCGTCACTTCCCTGGCCGGCGATCATGCGGACCTATGGGCGGGTACCATCGATCGGGGTCTGGTGCACTGGCATGCCGGACAGGTGGACAGTTTCGGCACGAGCGAGGGACTGCCCGATCCCCAGGTGCTCTCGATCGCGGTGGATCGAGATCGCGCGTTCGCAGGCACTCCCGTCGGCGTGGCTGAATTCGACGGCGGAAAGTTCGCGCGAACTTTGGCGCTCGGCACTTTCGCCCGTGCCTTGCTGGTTCACGGCGACACTCTTCTGATCGGAACTCTGGAACAGGGCGTTGTGCCGGTTCCCTTGCGGACTGCGGCCGCGCGCCCGCTGGTCCGTCAGCCGGAGATGGCGGCAGCGCGGATCGAACATATCTTCCAGATGGACGCGAATTTGTATGCCGTCGCGCGCGAAGGAGTCTACTCGCTCGGTTCGGATGGAAACTCGTGGCAACCCATTCTGCAATCCGAGACCGCCCTGCTGGCCGACGGTCACATTTCCGCGCTGGCGGCGGATGCGGCGGGAAGGTTGTGGGTCGGCTACTTCGATCACGGGCTCGACGTGATCGATTCCGGTCTCGCCCGCGCCACCCATATAGAAAACGACGCGGTGTTCTGCGTCAACCGGATCGCGCTCGACCCGCATGGGCGGCGCACCGCGGTGGCCACCGCCAACGGCCTGGTCCTGTTCGATGCGGCAGCCAGGCAGCGCCAGACGTTGACGCGCCAGGACGGCCTGATCGCCAACCATGTCACCGACGTGGAACTTCAGGAAGATGGTATGCTGATCGCCACCCCGGCCGGGCTCACCATTGTCGACCCGGCGGGAGCCCGCAGCCTCAACGTGTTTCACGGACTGGTCAACAACCACGTGTACGCCGTCGCATCCGAGGGGCAGACGATTCTCGCGGGCACGCTTGGCGGTCTGTCCGTTTTTGAAAACGGCGTAGTCAAGGCCTCCTACACTACGTCCAATTCGCGGCTGAAGCATCACTGGATCACCGCGCTCGGCCGGGTCGGCGACGATTGGTTCGCCGGCACGTACGGCGCCGGCATCCTGCGATTGGACGGGATGGGGCAATGGCGCAGTTTCCCGGAGGCGAGCGATGCGTTCGCGGTCAACCCCAACGCCATGCTCGTCACCGAGAGCCGCGTCTACGCCGGAACGCTCGACCGCGGCCTTTACGCTTATGACCGCCGCAGCGGCCGCTGGACGATGATCACCGCCGGCTTGCCCTCCCGCAACGTAACCGCGCTCGCCGCGCGTGATGGCTACATATATATAGGTACCGATAACGGCCTGGTGCGCATCCAGGAACAGAATCTGGAGAACCGATGAGAGCCTTCTTGAAGCTGTGCATGCCGCTGATGACGGCTTGCGCGCTGGCGCGAGGCGATGCCGGCGTGTTGATCGCCAATGGGCACGATCGGCCCGACAGTAACATTCTCTCGCTGTCGGAAATGGAGATCGACGTTCGCATCGATAACGGCGATGCCCGCGTCGGCATCCGGCAGATCTTCGCCAACCACGCGTCTGCGGTGTCCGAGGGGACTTATGTTTTCGCGCTGCCTGTGCGCGCGATCGTCTCCGATTTCGCCGTTTGGGATGACGTCACGCGCATTCCCGGTGTGATTATGGAGCGGCGCCGGGCCGGGGACGTCTATAACCACCTCAAGTGGCAGGCGATCGATCCGGGCGTGCTCCAGGTCGGAGATGGAGGCGCCGACGAGGCGCGGCGCTCCACCGAATTTCGCGCCCGCATCGTGCCCATCCCTCTAGGAGGGACCAAGCGGCTCGAAATCGAATACCACGAGCGCATCCCGGTCGAAAACCTGATGGCGCATTTCGCCATCCCTCTGCGACCGGATGCGTACGAGGCGCAGCACGTAGGCAAGCTCAAGATCTCCTTCGAATTGCGCTCGCAACATGCGCTGAAGGATTTTCAAATCGCGGGCAAACTCTACCCGCTGCAGATTGCCGAACGCAACGCGCACCTCGTCCGCGGCAGCTTCACTGCCGCCAATTTCAAAATCGACCAGGACTTCGCGGTCGACTATGGACTCGATAGCAGCCGCAGCAACACGCTCGAAGTCATCGCGTACCGCAATCCCGCGCCGCCTTCACCATCCCCCGTGGATTCGACCGCGCCCCTCACGGGCGTGCAACCCGGCTTTTTCCAGGCATCGGCGCTGCTGGCCCCGGCGAACGCCGCTTCCGCCGCCCCGAGCAGACCGAAGACCGTGATCGCGCTCTTCGACGCTTCCCTTTCCATGCAGTGGGAGAAACTGGATCGCGAGTTTCAGGCGCTCGAAAGCCTGCTGCACGCGCTCGGGCCGGCGGACTCGTTCAACGTGCTCCTTTTCAACACACAGACAACCGCGTTCGCTCCGGCCCCGATGGCTGCCAGCGCCGACGCGGTCGAAAAGGCGCTCGCGTTTGTTCGCCAGAGCTCGCTGCGCGGCGCCACCAACCTCGAAGAGGCGCTGAAGGCCGGTCTGGCGCAGGACGTCCACGTCCACGCCGCGCCGGCGCAACGGGAGTCGTACCTGGTTCTGCTGTCGGATGGCGGCGCCACACGAGGCGCTCTGCAGAACGGCAAGCTGGCGGCCATTTACGCGGCCGCCTGGAGAAAGATCCCGGAGCGCCAGCGGCCCCGCACCTTCGTCCTCGGCATCGGCGACGACGCCAACATGCCGCTCCTCAAAATGCTGGCGGGCAACGACGGCGTCTGGGAACAGGTGCGTTCCACGGAGCCGATCGATTTCAAACTCGGCGCATTCGTCTCCAAGCTGGGAAGGCGTCCGGTGGAGGGCCTGCGGCTGGCTGCGGAGCCGAAGGCGAACTTCGACTTCGTCTACCCGCTCGAAGAGAGCTGGTTCGGGGGCGCCTTGGCCTCATGGGTCGGCGAGTATCGAAAGACTGTACGGCGTGCCGCGTTCTCCGCCGCGGGGTTCGATCAGGGCCGGCCCCTTCGCATGAGCATCACGGCCGACCTGCCGGAACAGGGCCTGGAACATGCAGGCCTGCCGCGCACCTGGGCCAAGGCGCGGGTGGACGCGCTGCTCGCCAAGATCGAGCGCGACGGCGAGGACCGCGCCAGCGTCGACGAAATCATCCGGCTGGCGCGCCAATACAAGTTCGTCACGCCCTACACGTCATTCCTGGCTGCCCCGCGATCCCTGTTGCGGCCTCGCGTAATCCGCCCCGGCGATCCGGTGCTGCGCGTGAAGACCGATCCCGATATCGTCTCCGTGGTCGCCCTGTTTCCATTCGGCCTGGTCAAGGAACTGCGGTTTTTGAAGGAAGAGGATATCTGGCAGACGCGCTTTCTCGCGCCGGCCGACATGGCCGACGGCTCTTACCAGGTGAGACTGGTTCTGCGCGATCGCGACGGCCACATCTATCGCGAGGCCAAAACGTTCGTGATCGCGAGCAAACCGCCCGTGGTCCGCGTGAACCTCGCCAAGGCTCGCTACCGGCCTGGGGAGACCATCGAAATGCGCGTGAGCGCGTCCCGCACCACGCGCACCGTGATGGCGCGCCTGTACGGCGCAACTCCGGTTCACCTTTACTGGAATCCCGGCGCGGAGACTAACATTGGTGAGATCGTCGTCCCTTCGTTTCTGCCGGCCGGTAAGTACACCCTCACCGTGACGGCGGAGGATTTCGCGCATAACATCGGAACCGAGGAGGTGCCCCTTGAAGTGGTGCCGTAGTTCCCGCCTGCTGACCTGCTCGGCTCTGTTCGGCGGAGCCGTTCTGTTGGCCGTTGCCAATGCGCAGCTACGCGCGGAGATGAGCGACTGGCTGAAGTACCTCGAAGCCAATTCGATCCAGGACGCTTTCTTCCGTACCATCGCGTGGCCTAACGGCGCGGTCCGCGTGCGCAGGCCGCCGCGCGAGACCCGGCCCGCGTTGACCAGCCTGATTGCCGCTTCGCCCGCCCACACCGAGCTATATCGTCTGCGCGCCGGCGAGGCGGAATTGCAATTGGATTTCGCGGCCGCCGAGGCCGACTGGCAAAAATACGCGCAAATGGTGCCAGATTCGGCCGATGGACAACTCGCGCTGGCGCAGTTCTATCACCGGCGTTTGCAGCCAGCCGATGAGTTGAAAGCTCTGCGGGCTGCCGCGCAGGCGCCGTCTCCGAAAGCGGAGCTGCTTACTCCGCCCTACGGGCAGCGTAGCTGGCGCACATTCGCGCAGATGATCGAGTTGATTCGGGCCCAGCAGTTGCCGGCCGACTTAGTCGACCAGACTTACCGCGACTGGATGGCGCGCTACCCGCAGGAACCCGAGCCGTACACGCGGTATATCGATTACCTTCGCCACAGCCGCCGGTTCGACGACGCCGAGCGGCAAATCGCCGCCTATCGGAAAGCCTTCCCGGATAACCAATCCTATCCGTTTACCGCCAGAGCCGATCTGGAATTGGATCGTGGCAACACGGCCCAGGCGCTCGCTCTCTATGAACGCGAATTCCAACCGCTCTGGCCGTCCAGCCTGATCGATTCCTATCTCGACATGCTGGATAAAGCGGGAAAGCTTCGCCTGTATCTCGCCGAAACACGGGCCGCGGTCCGCAAGAATCCCGAGGATTTGCGGTCGGTTGCTAAGCTGTTTTTCTGCCTGCGCAAGTTGGGCAACCAGCCGGCTGCACACCGCGCTCTGGTCGAATTCCGGCTGAGTAAGGAAGCGCGCCACCAAACCTCGACCGCCGACGAACTCGCCACCCTGGCTCTCCTGTTCGAACAGGCGCAGGACCCGAATGAATCCATCCGCCATTACTACGCGCTGTACAGCCTGCCGGGTGCGCCCACGCGAGCCCGCGAGCGGTCCCTCGCCGGAATCGCGAATGTACTGCTGACCTCGCCGGAAGCGCCCATTCGTTTCGGGTCGGGCGACCTTTCGCTGTATCGCGACATCGCCACCATGGATCCCTATCCCGGTTATCTCAACGGGATCCTCTCGCTGCTGCTCAATTCCGAATCGCCGCGCAGCAGCCTGGCCGATCAGGAACAGGGTGCGACAGCTTATTTCCATCGCGCGCGCGCTTCCGAATTGGTCGGCCTGTTCGATCGCCAGTTTCCGCAATCGGCGGAGCGGCCCGCGCTCGATGCGCGCTTGATCGAAGCCTACGCCATTTATGGCGAGAGCGACGGCGTGATTCGCCATGGCCGCGATTTTCTGAATGCATTTCCATCCGCTCCGCAACGCGCAACGGTGGCTTTGGCCATGGCGGATGCGTATGCGCGCAAAGCGCAGCCGAAGGAAGAATTCGCCCTCTATGACGCGCTATTGAAAGAGCTGGCAGCCAAGGCGGACGGCGTGCCGCTGGGCGCGGCAGCGGCGCCGCCAGCGCCTGTGGAAGTTGAGGAAGCGGGCGCCGAACCAGCGCGCCAGCCCGGCCCCGCCAGCGGCGCACGCTCGCCCGAGTATGCACGCGTGCTCGATCGCTACATCTCGCGCCTGGTCTCGCTGGATCGGGTGATGGATGCGCTGGCGGTCTGCCGCGGCGAGATCGACCGCAACCCCGACGACCCGGGCCTCTACGAGCGACTGGCTGCATTTCTCGACCAGAACAAGCTCGGCGGGCAAGTGGAAGCCGTCTACCGGAAAGCCATGGAACGCTTCCCCGAAGCATCCTGGACGCACAAGCTGGCGCGCTGGTATCTGCGCCGCCAGCGCCGCGCCGAGTTTGAGAAGCTCACGCTCGACGTGGTCAAGATATTTTCCGGCACCGATCTGGAAAAATATTTCCAGGAACTAGTCCGTTCCTCCGCCATCGGCCCAGCCGCGTACCGGCAGGTCAACCTGTATGCGCACCAGCGCTTCCCGAACAACCTGCAGTTTGTCCGCAACCTGCTGGACGCATACTCCCGCAAGGAGACCGCGGATCGTCGCGCGTACCGTGATCTTCTTCGCCAGTACTGGTTCTACGACGATCACCTCCGGCAGGTGTTCCTTTCTAGCTACGGAGACGAAGAACAGCGAGAGGTCGAAGCGCTGCGTGCGCAGGCGGGCGACACGTCCAAATTGGCCGCCGCCAATCCTTGGGGAGCCAGGCTGGTTGCCGAGATGGCGGCATGGAAATCGCACTTCGAAGAAGCCGCCCCGGTTTTCGACGAGCTTGCCGCGCAGTATCCCGGCGATGCGTCCATCGCCCTGCGCGCCGCCGCCGTCGATCGATCGTTGGCGGCGTATCGGCCGGAGTTAGCGGCAAACGCGGTGGCGCTGGTCGAGAACGCTGTAAAGTACGCTCCCGGCAACCGCGCGGCGCTGACCGAGGCCGGCGAGATCTACGCGGATCGCGAACGTTTTTCGCAGGCTCGCCCGTTTTGGAACCGCATCCCGCAAATCGAACCGGGCAATGCGGAGGGGTATCTCGAAGCGGCCACCGTGTTCTGGGACTACTTCCAGTTTGACGACGCGCTCCGCTTGCTGGCGGAGGGACGCCAAAAGCTCTCCGATCCCGCTCTCTACGCTTACCAGGCTGGCGCGATTTACGAAAACAAGGGCGACTATGATCGCGCCATCGAGGAATACGTCAACGGAGCGCTGGCCACCAGCGAGGCTAAAGCCGAAGGCGCTTCGCCCGCCCGCTCGCGCCTGCTCCAGCTCGCCCGCCGGCCCGCGTCGAAACCGGTGATCGAAGCTCGCACCGCTGCGCTTGTCACGGGTGCCAATCCCGAGCGCCCGGCCGTCGCGCTGCGTCTGGCGATCCTAGAGCAGGAGAACCGCAGCGATGATGCGGCCGCGTTCCTCCTTTCCCTGGCGCACAGCGCCAACTCGCCGGAGTTACTCGAGGATCTTGGCGCCGCAGCGGCCCGCCTCGGCTTCGATGGTGTGCGCGAATCGGTTCTCGATCGGCAGATCGCGCTGGCGTCCGACGATGTGGAGCGCATCCGGCTGCGGCTGGCGCTGGCCCGCTACTACGAGAGCAAGCCGGATGTCCCGGCGGCCCGCGCCGTCATCGAAGACGTCCTGCGCGCGAACCCCGCCATCCTCGGCGTGGTGCGCGCCGCCACGGATTTCTATTGGCGCAACCATCTGCCCGAGCAGGCCGTGGATACGCTTGCCGTTGCAGCGCGCTCCTCGAATTCGGTTTTCAGGAAACAGTTCACTTTCGAAGCCGCGCAGAAAGCTGCCGAATCGGCCAGGTATGCGCGGGCGCGAGAGCTGCTCACCGAACTACTGGCCGGCGAACCGTTCAACGCGGATTACCTGGCAGCCATGGCAGACACGTATTCGCGGGCGGGTGAGTATCAGCAGCTCCGCGATTTCTATGCCGCCAAGATTGCGGGCATGAGCCACGCACCCGTCCCTGCCGCCGAGCGCAATCAGCGGGTGGCCGGTTTGCGGCGCGGCCTCATCCCCGCGTTGGAGCACCTGAAGGAGTATGACGCGGCGGTCGACCAATATATCGAAATCATCAATCGATACCCCGAAGACGAGGATCTGGTCAAAGACGCGGCACTGTTCGCGGCACGGCATGGGCTCCAGCCGAGGCTGGCGGGATATTACGTAAAGGCATCCGCCGAGTCTCCCAAAGACGTGCGGCTGCACGTCGCGTTGGCGCGGATCGAAACGCAGTTTGAGGATTACGCGGCAGCCGTTTCGGCTTATGATCGCGCCATCGCGGTTCGTCCGGACCGGCTGGATCTGCGGATCGCGCAGGCACAGTTGGAAGAGAAGCTGACGCGCTTCGATCAGGCGATCGAGGCATACCGGAATCTCTACGCGCTGAGTTATCGCGATCCGCAATGGCTGCT
>Ga0181529_10008153_pt1 | contig 10273 bp, 4 predicted proteins | sample PEATcosm2014_Bin_36_FD_119763 | JGI IMG/M metagenome (GOLD analysis project Ga0181529, IMG submission 119763) | Peatland microbial communities from MTU Mesocosm Facility, Houghton, MI, USA - PEATcosm2014_Bin10_30_metaG | ecosystem: Environmental > Terrestrial > Soil > Wetlands > Peat | place... | reverse complement strand
TGGGCAGCGAGGCCACGGGCAGCAGCGAGTAAGCCACCGAGCCGGCCATGAGCAGGGCCAGCGAGAGCAGCGAGGTGGCTACCGGGCGCTGAATGAATGGTGCGGAAAGATGCATCGCTCAGGGCTCCTCAGTCCGCGCTCACCGGTTGTTGCTCATGGCTGACGCCGAGCTCGCGCGGCTTCATGCGCTGGGCCAGCTTGTCAAAGTAGAGATACGTTACCGGCACGGTGTAGAGCGTGAGCAACTGCGACAAAATCAATCCGCCAACGATCGTCACGCCCAGCGGCATGCGCAGCTCAGCTCCCACACCGCCGCCCAGAGCCAGCGGCAATCCTCCAAGCATGGCGGCCATCGTCGTCATCAGAATCGGCCGGAAGCGCAACTGGCACGCCTGGAAGATAGCAGCCTCGGCCGATTTGCCCTCCATGCGCTCGGCCTGCAAGGCAAAGTCGATCATCATGATGGCGTTCTTCTGCACAATACCAATGAGCAGGATGATGCCGATCAACGCAATCACACTGAAATCGGTGCGCGTAATCAGCAATGCCAGCAGCGCGCCCACGCCCGCCGATGGCAGCGAAGAGATGATCGTGATCGGGTGGATGTAACTCTCGTAGAGCACGCCCAGCACAATGTAGACGGTGACCAGCGCGGCCAGAATCAGCAGCGGCTCATTCGCCAGCGAAGTCTGAAACGCGGCCGCTGTACCCTGAAAGCTGGCATTGATCGAGGCCGGCATCTGGATGCGCTGTTCGATGCGATTGACGGCGTTCACGGCGTCGCCCAGAGCCTTGCCCGGCGCCAGGTTAAAGCTCACCACCGTCGACGGGAACTGCCCCTGATGGCCGATGGCCAGTTGCGAGGTCGACTGCTCCCAGTGCGCCAGCATCCCCAGCGGAACCTGCGTGCCGTTGCTCGATTTCACATAGAGATTATTCAGCGTCGAGGGGTCGGTCTGGAAGTTCTGCCCGACCTCCATCACCACGTGATACTGATTGAGCTGCGTGAAAATCGTCGAGACCTGGCGCTGCCCGAAGGCGTCGTAAAGCGTGTTGTCAACGTCGGCCATCGCGATGCCCAGCCGCGCCGCCGTGTCGCGATCGATCACCAGCTTCGCGCCAAGCCCTTGATCTTGCAGATCGCTGGCCACGTCCGTCACCACGGCTTCTTTGCCCAGTTCGTTCACCATCCGGCGTGTATATCTGGCCAACTCCACCGGGTCGGGATCTTCCAGCGAATACTGAAACTCCGTCCGGCTCACGCGATCTTCCACAGTCAGATCCTGCAGCGGCTGCAGGAAGAGCTGAATGCCCTCGGAGCCTTCAACGCTTCCAAGACTGGATTGCAATCTGCGGATCACCTCGGTAGCTGAGACCTTGCGCTCATCGAGCGGCTTGAGGTTGATCTGGATGCGCCCCGAGTTGAGCGTGGTATTGGTCCCATCCACACCAATGAAAGAGGAAATGTTATCAACGGCTGGATCTTGCAACAAAACATCCACAAGTCTTTGCTGTCGCTCGGCCATCGAGGCAAAGCTGACCGTCTGCGGCGCTTCGCTGATGCCGAGAATCACGCCCGTATCCTGCACCGGAAAGAAGCCCTTGGGAACCACGATGAAGAGCAGCACCGTAGCCACAAACGTTGAGATCGTAACCATCAGCGTGATGAAGCGATAGCGCAGCACAACCTGCAAGGTCCGCCCATAAAAGGCAATTACCGAGTTGAAGACCTTCTCCGACCAGTGATAGAAGCGGGTCTGCCGCGCGACCTTCTTGTCTTTCAAGATGCGCGAGCACATCATCGGCGTCAGCGTCAGCGAAACAAAGGCCGAGACAAGAATGGTGACAGCCAGTGTTATGGCAAACTCGCGGAAGAGCCGTCCCACAACGTCGCTCATGAAAAGCAGCGGAATCAGCACTGCGATCAGCGAAATCGTCAGCGACATGATGGTGAAGCCGATTTGCTCGCTGCCCTTGAGCGCCGCCTGCATCGGGCTCAGGCCTTCCTCAATAAATCGAGAGATGTTCTCGATCATCACGATGGCATCGTCCACCACGAAGCCCGTCGAGATCGTCAGCGCCATCAGCGTCAGATTGTTCAGCGAGTAGCCCAGCAGGTACATCACGCCAAATGTTCCGACAATCGACAACGGCACCGCAACCGAAGGAATAATCGTTGCCGCCAGATTGCGCAGGAAGAGGAAGATCACCATCACCACCAGAGCGACGGTGAGCATCAACTCGTATTCCACGTCCCGCACCGAAGCGCGAATCGTCACCGTGCGATCGGTGAGCACCTTCACCTGCACGGAGGCCGGCAAACTCGTCTGCAACTGCGGCAGCAGCTTCTTGATGCGGTCCACCACGGCGATAATGTTCGCGCCCGGTTGCCGCTGAATGTTCACGATCACCGCCGGCTGGCGATCCATCCAGGCCGCTTGCTGCGAGTTCTCAGCGGCGTCGACAATCGTTGCAACATCGGACGCGCGCACCGCGGCTCCGTTGCGATAGGCTACGATCACCGGCTTGTAATCGCCGCTCGATACCAGTTGATCGTTGGCGCCGATGGTGAACGATTGGCGGTTGCCGTTCAGCGTGCCCTTCGCTTGATCCACATTGGCTGCAGCGAGCGCGGTGCGCAGGTCTTCGAGGCTCAGGTTATAGGCAGCCATTTGCGACGGGTTCGCCTGAATGCGCACCGAGGGCTTCTGACCGCCGGCGATTGAAACCAATCCCACGCCGGTCACCTGAGAGATCTTCTGCGCCAGGTTTGTGTCGGCTGCGTCTTCGATCTTGTCCAGGGGAAGAGAATCAGAGGTCAGCGCAAGCGTCATGATCGGCGCGTCGGTGGGATTGACCTTGCTATAGATCGGTGGATTGGGCAGGTCGGTAGGCAGGAAGCTATTGGCCGCGTTGATGGCCGCCTGCACCTCCTGCTCGGCGACGTCGATATTCTCATCAAGGTTGAATTCGAGCGTGATCACCGACCCGCCGCCCGAACTCACAGACGTCATCTGCTTCAGCCCCGGCATCTGGCCAAACTGCCGCTCCAAGGGCGCCGTCACCGACGAAGCCATCACCTCCGGCCCCGCTCCGGGATAGAAGGTGAGCGTCTGGATGATCGGGTAGTCCACCTCGGGCAGAGCCGAGACCGGCAACTGCTGATAGCCCACGAAGCCTGCCAGCAAGATCGCCGCCATCAGCAGCGAAGTCGCTACCGGGCGCAGAATAAATGGCCGGGAAGGACTCAGGCTCACTGCTTCTCCCTCTGACTTTGGCCGGTCTTACCGCTGCCGCCGCTAGAACCCTGCCCCGTACCCTGACCAGAACCTTGCCCGCCAGCCTGTCCGCCGGCGCGCTGGCGAGCCGCGCTAACCGTCACAACCTGTCCAGCTCTCAACCGGTCCGCGCCGTCCACCACCACCTGCTGGCCGGCTGCCAGGCCGCTGTCCAGAATCGTTACCTGTCCCTCGGCCAGAGCAATCTTCACGTTCTGGATTCTTGCTGTCGAACTCTTCTTCGCAGGGTCGTTATCGATCACCCAAACATACGGTCCCTGGTTACCGGTTTGAATCGCCGCCGAAGGCACCAACAGCGCGTTGGGCCTGTCCTCCATCACCAGATGAATGTTGACGAACTGGTTGGGAAACAGCGCTTGGTCCTTGTTATCGAATACCGCCTTCAGCCTGTCGGTTCCGGTGGTCGTGTCGATCTGGTTATCGGCGGTCAGCAGATACCCGCTGGCCAGCTTCACAGTGTCACCCTGGTTGTAGGCCTCCACAGCCAGGCGCTTCTCTGCACGCAACTTCTGCAGCACCGGGGGAAGCTGGTCTTCGGGCAGCGTAAAGTCAACCGCGATCGGTTGCAGTTGATTGATGACCACAAGGTTGGTCGTGTTTGCCGCAATAATGTTGCCGGGATCCACTAGCCGCAGGCCGATGCGGCCGTCGATAGGCGACTGAATGCTGCACCAGTTCAATTGCAACTGGGCGTTCTCGATAGCGGCCTTATCCGACTCAATGGCGCCCTGGTACTGGCCCTGGGCTGCTTCATCGGAGTCCACCGTTTCTTTTGAGACTACGCCGGCCGCGTAAAGTGCCTTGTAACGCGCAAATTCCGCTTGAGCATTCTTCAGCAGCGCTTCGTCGTGAGACAGGGTGCCCTTGGCCTGATCGAGCGCGGCCTGGTAAGGTCTGGGGTCGATCAGCATGATTGCTTCGCCCTTCCTCACCTGCTGGCCCTCGGTGAACTTCACCGGTTCGAGTTCGCCGTTCACCCGCGCCTTTACCGTGACGCTCATATAGGGCGTCACCGTCCCTAATGCAGTCAGGTAGACAGGCATCGGCTTCTGCTCGGCTGCTGTCACCTGCACCGGAACCGGCCGGCTCATCAGCGCTGCCGCCTGGCTAGCGCTCGAGGCCGCGCTCAGCTTCTGGTTCTGGTAGATCTTCCAGACGACCAGCACCAAAGCGGCGGCCAGTACCAGGTAGACGACTTTGCGCACCCAGGAACCCTTGCGTGCGGGAGGGTGTTGTTGCAGGCCGCTTTCGGGCAGATACGACACTGAAGTGCCTTCGTAGGACATAGTGTTTGTTCCCGTCGTTTTCTAGTGAATGAATGCCCGTGCAACGGGCTTCTGTGAGACCATTCGGGGCAGAGAACCGGCTGCCCGCTTTCAATTCTAAGGACGATTGAGTTTCGTGAAAGGTTTCGCCCCGACCAGGCAGCATCCGTTGCAAAACGGAACGTCAGTTTCAAGTTGGAACCAGAAAACGTGCAGATCAAAGCCGCAATTATTGTAAGCGAGTGGAGCGCGTCCATGGCAATCGGCCCGTGCGTTCTCTGTCAGGGGCACGGGCTTGAGCCGAAGTGTAAGGGTTTACGCCCAGCGTCTCGCGCGACTTCCATCAGTCCTTTGACGTTATACTTTATGCAGCGTTAACCCACTGCTGCGTTCGATTCAGAGCCGCCGCTCTCGATTTGCGTGGGCACTATTTTGGCGGCCGGCCCGGTATCGCAAGACTCAAGAGGACGCGTTGCTCCAGAATCCAGAAATCGCCGAGCCAATCGAACAGGTCGGGCAAGCCGATTTGGCGCTCCCGCTCTGCGTCGATCTTGATGGCACCCTGATCAAGTCCGACTCGCTTTTCGATGCGGTCTGCCAGTTCATGCGCCGCAGTCCCGCCCGCTTCTGGCAGCTTCCGCTCTGGCTTGCCGGGGGGCGAGCGCGCCTCAAGGCCGAAGTGGCCAGCCGTGCCCCGCTCAACGCCTCCCGGCTGCCTTATAACGCCGAGCTCGTGAGCTACCTTCGAGCGGAACGCCGCGAGGGCCGGCAACTCTACTTGACCACCGGTGCCGATGGACCTCTCGCAGAGCGTGTGGCCGCGCATCTCGGCATATTCGCCGGTGTGTTGGCCTCCGACGGCGTGACCAATGTTACCAGCGGAAAGAAGCTGGCCCTCATCAAAGCCCGCTTCGCCCAATTCGACTACATCGGCAACTCCCGCGCCGACCTGCCTCTCCTGGCCAACGCGCGCCATGCAATTGTGGCAAATCCTACCCTTGGCCTCCGCATTGCGCTGCAGATGCGGCGAATCCCGGTCGCCCAAACCTTCCTCGACCAGCGGCCGCTCCCGCGCACGCTCCTCAAGGCGATCCGCGTCCATCAGTGGGCAAAGAATGTTCTCCTGCTGGCGCCGCTCCTGATGTCGCACAAGCTCAACCCAGCGGCCATTGGCGCAGTCGTCGCCGCATTTTTCTGTTTCAGCTTCATGGCCTCGGCCAGCTATCTCTTCAACGACCTGCTGGACATTGACAGCGACCGGCGTCATCCAGTCAAGCGCTTCCGTCCCTTTGCCGCGGGCGATCTGCCCGTCACCGGCGGAGTCGCCCTCGCCCTCGCGCTCATAGCAGCTTCAGTGGCAATTCTGCCCCTGCTTCCTCATCAATTCGCGCTCTGGCTGGCGGTCTATATCGTGGCTACGACCGCCTACTCTTTCTATCTCAAGCAAGTGGCTCTGGTGGACGTACTGATGCTTTCCGGCCTCTACACCCTGCGCCTGCTGGCTGGCGGCGCTGCCACAGGAACCCCAATCTCCCACTGGCTGGCCGGCTTCGCCATCTTCCTCTTTCTTTCCCTCGCCATGGTCAAGCGCTTCAGCGAACTGGAAAACCTGCGCGAACGCGGCCTCACCGCAACCCATGGCCGCGGCTATCTGGTTGCCGACATCGAGCAGATTCGCAGCTTCGGAACCTCCAGCGCCACGGCTGCCGTGGTGGTCTTCTCGCTTTATATTTCGCGCCCCGACGTAGAGGCCCTCTACAAACACGCCGGACGCCTTTGGCTCATTGTTCCGCTGATGCTCTTCTGGCTCTACCGAGTCTGGCTCCTCGGCTCGCGCGGCGAGATGGACGGCGATCCGGTCATCTTCGCCCTCCGCGACCGCCTCAGTCTGCTCGTCGGAGTCGCCGTCGCGGCCGTGGCCATCTTCGCCTTGTAGGTTGGCAACTCTCTCAAACCCGCCCGTTCTGAATCCTTTGTCCAATCTCGAACGTCATAGAGACAGGGCAAAAAAGGCCTGCTGACGCAGCGCCACGTTTTGCAATCGCCGTGGTTTACCATTGATTTTTCAACAAGTTTAGAAAAGGATCGGGCGGCAAGTGCCGTTCCTTTCTTCGAACTGATCGAGCCGGTCCAGACCGAGCCAGGGCATTTGAGGGCTTCCTTCAAGCGCACCCTGGCCGCCCAAGACCACAAAGACCAAGACCCGGCTCAGGAGTGAGAACCTGCCCTATGATGTGGATTGTCCGGCTTGCGCTGCGGCGGCCTTATACCTTTGCCGTCTTCGCGCTCTTGATTCTGATCCTTGGCGTCTTCAGCATCGACACGATGCCCACGGACATATTCCCGAATATCGACATCCCTGTCGTAACGGTTGTGTGGAACTTCACCGGTCTCTCCGCCGATCAGATGGCCAACCGCATCGTTACCAACAGCGAACGCGGCATGACCACCACGGTCAACGACATTGAACACATCGAGTCGCAGTCGCTCAACGGCATCGGCCTCATCAAGATCTTCTTCCAGCCGCATGTCAACGTCGGCAATGCGGTAGCCCAGGTAACAGCCATCTGCCAGGTGCAGTTGCGCTCCCTGCCGCCGGGCACCACGCCACCCTTCATCATTCAGTACAACGCTTCCAGCGTGCCTGTGCTGCAACTTGGAGTCTCGGGCCAGGGCTTCAACGAGCAGCAGTTGAACGATATGGCCACCAACACCATTCGCACCCAACTGGCCACAATCGAGGGAGCCCAGACACCCTTTCCGTACGGCGGCAAGCAGCGTCAGATTCAGGTCGACCTCAACCTGCCGGCACTTCAGGCCAGAGGGTTGTCGCCGGCCGACGTGGTCAGCGCCGTCTCCGTGCAAAACCTGATCGCCCCCTCCGGCACCATGAAGATCGACCGCTTCGAATACGCGATCGAGACCAACTCCGCGCCCGACATCGTCAACGACCTGAATAATCTTCCCATCCGCAGCGTCAACGGTGCGGTCATCTACGTCCGCGATATAGCGCATGTACGCGACGGCAATCCGCCCCAGACTAACATCGTGCGTGTCGACGGCAAACGCGCCATCCTCATGAACGTGATGAAAACCGGCTCGGCCTCTACCCTCGATATCATCGGCGGCGTGCAAGAAAAGCTCGCATATATCAAGGATCAGTTGCCGAAGCAACTTCATATCGATCCGCTCTCCGATCAGTCGATCTTCGTCCGCGGCGCCATCAGCGGCGTGGTTCGCGAGGCCATCATCGCGGCCTGCCTTACCGCACTCATGGTTCTTATCTTTCTGGGCAGTTGGCGCTCGACCGTGATCATCGCGGTCTCCATTCCGCTCTCCATTCTCTGTTCGCTCGCCGCTCTCTCCGCGCTGCACGAAACCATCAACATCATGACCCTGGGAGGCCTGGCTCTGGCCGTCGGCATCCTGGTCGACGATGCAACCGTCGAGATCGAAAACATCAACCGCAACATCGAATCGGGCAAAGAGATCGAGCAGGCCATTCTCGACGGCGCCGCGCAGATTGCCACGCCGGCCCTCGTCTCCACCCTCTCGATCTGCATCGTCTTCGTGCCCATGTTCTTCCTGAGCGGAGTGGCAAAATATCTCTTCGTTCCCATGGCCGAGGCGGTGGTCTTTGCCATGCTGGCCAGCTATCTTTTGTCGCGAACCGTCGTGCCCACCATGGCCAAATATTTACTCAAGGAACACGACGACGAGGAGGTCCAGAGAAAGCTCTCCAGCCGCAACCCGTTCATCCGCTTTCAACTGGGTTTCGAATCCGGTTTTGAGCGCTTCCGCCACGGCTATCTGCGCCTGCTCACATTGTGCGTCGACAACTCCGCTGTCTTTCTCATTCTCTTCACGGTGCTTGCGCTTGGCTCTATTGGTTTATTGCTCCCCTGGCTTGGCCAGGACTTCTTTCCCTCAGTAGACTCCGGCCAATTCAAGATTCACGTCCGCGCCCGCACCGGCACGCGCATCGAAGAAACCGCCGCTCTATGCGACCGCATCGACTCAACCATCCGTCAACATCTCCCCGCAAAAGAGGTAGTCACGATTGTCGACAACGTCGGCCTGCCCTACTCCGGCCTCAACCTCTCTTACTCGACATCGGCTCCCATCGGCCCAGCCGACGCCGATATTCAAGTGCAGTTGACCAAAGATCACCATCCCACGGCCGAATACGTTGAGCAGCTGCGCACAGTGTTGAACCGCGAATATCCCGGCGTCACCTTCTACGTACTCCCGGTCGACATCGTTACCCAGATTCTCAACTTCGGCCTTTCTGCGCCGATCGACCTCCAGATCGTCGGGCCAAATCTTTATGCCAACCGGGCGCTTGCCGAACGCATGCTCGACGAGGTCCGCTATGTTCCCGGCGCTGCTGACGCCCGCATTCAGCAGCCCTTCGACTATCCCAAGATGACGGTGAATGTTGACCGCACCCGAGCCCGCGACGTCGGGCTGACGCAGCAGAATGTGGCGCAAAGTGTGCTCGTAGCCCTCAGCGGCAGCTTCCAGACCACGCCCAGCTTCTATCTCGACCCCAAAAACGGCGTCAGCTACAACGTCGCCATCCAGGCTCCGCAATATGCACTGGACTCCGTTGCGGGGCTTCAGAGCCTTCCCGTCACCGGTTCATCTTCAACGACCCAGCAGCCCACCGGCACACTGAGCGGACCGCCGCCGATGCAGATACTGGGCAACCTCGCATCCATCGTTCCCGGAACCGAGTTGGGAACCGTAAGCCACTATGACGTCCAGCCGGTCCTTGATATCTACACCAATGTGGACGGAACCGACCTGGGCAGTGTGACTCGCTCGATGGAGAGCATCATTGAGCGCCACAAATCCGAACTGCCGCGCGGCTCTCACTTCATTCTGCGCGGCCAGAGCGAGACCATGAAGAAGTCTTACATTGGCTTGCTCGGCGGACTGGCCTTTTCCATCCTGCTCGTCTACCTGCTCATCGTGGTCAACTTCCAGTCCTGGCTTGATCCGTTTCTCATCATCTCAGCGCTCCCCGCCGCGCTGGCCGGCATCGTCTGGTTCCTCTTCCTCACCAACACACGGCTCAGCGTGCCCGCCCTTACCGGCGCCATCATGTGCATGGGCGTTGCAACATCCAACTCGATCCTCGTCGTCACATTCGCCCGCGAGCAGTTTGAAGTCCTGGTCGGCGATGCACGCCGCGCCGCGCTTAACGCTGGCTTCGTCCGCCTGCGCCCCGTGGTGATGACCGCGCTTGCCATGATCATCGGCATGGTGCCTATGGCGTTGGGTCTGGGCGACGGAGGCGAGCAGAACGCACCGCTAGGCCGCGCCGTTATCGGCGGTCTGCTGTTGGCCACCGTGGCCACGCTGTTCTTCGTGCCCGCATTCTTTGCCACTGTGCATGGCTGGCTCGAAGGCCGCCGCAAATTGGCCCACAGCCTTCAACCCGCCGGAATCCCCGACGAATTTGACGAGATCTCGGAGTGATCTTTTATGAGCAACCAACCTAATCCGGCCCCCCAAGAGGCGAATCATCACAACACCGCTCCCGACCAGCAGCCCATCGCGCCGCGCAAAGCCCTCGTGGGTGTGGCGCTGGTCCTCATTCTTCTGGCGGCCCTCGCTGGCTTCGGCATTCTGCGCCGCATGGACGCAGACAAAGTCCTCGCCGACACCACTCGCGAACTCGCCGCCCCCACCGTCATCGTCGCC
>Ga0181529_10008152_pt1 | contig 10274 bp, 10 predicted proteins | sample PEATcosm2014_Bin_36_FD_119763 | JGI IMG/M metagenome (GOLD analysis project Ga0181529, IMG submission 119763) | Peatland microbial communities from MTU Mesocosm Facility, Houghton, MI, USA - PEATcosm2014_Bin10_30_metaG | ecosystem: Environmental > Terrestrial > Soil > Wetlands > Peat | place... | reverse complement strand
ATGGACTCAGACCGTATGCCCGGAGAAATAAAATAATCTTGTCTAAAGGAAATAGTTTTGTAAACTTCGTAAACCGGATGTGCAGTTCTTGTTAGAGTTTATCCCTGTATTTGAAGTAAAATCCTTTTTCCGCCTGTTCATAATAAACTCCCGCAATTTTTCCCGCAAAAATAAAATTTAAATACTAATCCGTAACAGGATTAACATTTATTAAAAACTTACTCGTTATTTGCAATAATGTTAAGAAAATTTTTATTAGTCAAGAAGTATTTTTAAAAATTAATAAAAAAATACTAAATGTTATAATTTAAACAACTTTTTAATAAAGAATCTATGTTATATAAATATGTATGGTGAAGCATTTCTGCCGGACATTCAAGCGCCAAATCGTCAAAAACTTTATTGAATTCCAATCGAAGTTGAAAAGTAATTTTGTGGATTGTACAACATTAATTTTATTTTGATTTAAATAGGTTCGTAAAGTGCAGGGTAAAGAAATCTCTTCGCCCTGCATTTTATCTTGATTTAGTTTGATAAAACCTCATGCTATTTTTCTGAAAAAACTCCTGTCAAATCAATTGCCTTGATCATTTCACCGGCAATCTTATTGTGAGTTTCAACGGTGGGATGCCCGTTTGCAACATATCCGCCCGTATAAAAACCAAATTGAGCGTAGCCTATATCTTTTTGCCCTGCTGCTATTTCTTCATCCACAACCTGCTTTACGTTTTTTTGTACCCACTCCGGATGTGCTGCTACTGCAACAATTGTAACACCGGGATAATAGTTTCTGATTGTTGTAAGAAATTCATGGTAGGTTTTACGGAATAGAACGGATTTCTCTTCAGAAACAACAGTATCTTTGCCTTTGAGACCGGACAGGTCATTTAGTCCAAGGCATATCACTACCAGGTTTGGAATCCATTTCTTAAAATCCCATTTGGGATATTCTCTTTCCATTAGTGTTCTGTCAAACCATTTAGGCATGGCTAAATCATATTTACCCTGCCAATCGCAAACCAATCCCATGCCCGAGCGGCATGTCGCATGATATTGCGCATTGTAATGTTTTGCCACATCGCCTACAAAGCCCAAATCGATATTTGTAAAAGGGAATTTATCTTCCCATTTCATTTCCGGCTCTTTTGCCTCGTTACCCTCAGCCGCTGTAAATGAATCTCCGATAAATTCTATTTTCCTGGCCGGCGCAGGCTGCGGAGTTAAAATGCTGCCGCTTACGTCAAGAAGCAATCCGGAAAAAGTGAAAACTTTTCCGAATGAAATATTCCGCTTACTTAATCTGAACGAGTGATGAGTATTTTCAAGACTGTCTGCAAGAATATAATCTGCTTCTTCTTCCTTGTTACCGTGGAATATTTTTATAAATTTTTCATCAATATAAACGTTATAATAATTAACGTTATCGTCTATTCTGATTCCTATACTCGTTCCTGAAAATTCGGCGCATAAATATACGCCCGGCCAGGACTGCTCGGGATGCAATGAATCAGAAAAATCCCATCTTCCGAAATATTGTATGTCGGGATTGTCTGCAGGAATAAAGTTTGCCGGATTTCCTGCTTTTGGCGCGGCATAATTCACGTAATTAATTAAGATAAATTGAATGAACACTAATACGAAATAACGCAAAAAATATTTTATCATTATAAAATCCTTCCATGAACTAATTGATTAATAAGTTAATCTGCTATTAGATAAAGATGCTTATCGTTTTGTTACTCAACTTTCTCCATTTTCATCTCTCCTTGAAAAGGGAGGCACATGTCAATTGCTGAATTACTGTCTGATTCAAGGAACTTGATGCCTTCTGATATTTTAAGAATTACAGGCATCCTGTTGTGAAGGGGTTTTACGAAACTATTGGGTATTGTGGTAATTAAAGCGGAGAAAATATTCCCTTCATCATCTGCATAATATATTGCTGCTGCAAAAAATAATTCTTCACCGGGGATAAAAATTCGGTATGGGATTTTTTGAGTGTCTTTATTTTTCCATTCATAAAAACCGGACATTGGAACAAGCATCCGGTTGTTTGCGAATAAATTCATCCAGATAGCCTTCTTTTTGATAGTTTCTAACCGGGAATTGAAAACACGCGGCGAGTTGTTTGAATATTTTATTCCCAAATTTGTTATTGTTAAATTATAGCCTGCGTCCTTCTTATAAATTGATAATATTTTTTCAGCTTGCGGATATTTATCTGCTTTTGGGGATTCATCAGTAAAATCTGACTTAAGATGAATATTATTTCTCTTTAAAGTATCAATAATATAAAGTATAGAAGATTTCATTTACAATCTCTCAATGGTATATAATACTTTAATTTTATTCATTCATAAAGCATAAATTATAATATGCATAGATTAAATTTAATAAAAATTATTTTATGTTATCTATCCGGAATATTATCCGGATTATTCCGGGTAAGCAAAAATAATTATTCAGAATAAAATATTTTACTTCCTGGAAAGATAGCGAAGATCCCTGTGAGGGATTGAATTTTGTACTGTAATAAAGGCATGTAAGTCGACAGACTTTATTAATTTTATAATCTTTTTTTGTTCCTTCCGCTCTATAATCAGAACTATAACCGAAACTCCTCCTGTGCCGCCTTCCCCGGGCAAAATTGTTAATGCATAGTTTAACTTTCTTAAACTATCGGCTATAGCATCGGTAAAATGAAGTGAAATAATGTTCAATTGAACAAAACCAAGGCCTATTTTTTGTTCAATGGTGATACCTAAAACATTACCCAATCCAAATCCTATAGCATATCCAAATAGGTTGGGGATTACATCAAGATGTTTGAAAACCAGCCTGATTGCAAAAACCCATATAAGAATTTCAAAAAATCCTATTATTCCTGCCAGGTATTTTTTCCCCTGCACAACATTAATAACCCGGATGGTATCAAGTGTAACATCACAAACCCGCATCGATGCAATAAATGCCGCCCCGCCTATAATATCCCACATGCAGCCTCCAAAATTATTATGCAGATTGTTATCATCGGAAAAAGCATAAATATTTAAAAATCATTTTAGTAATCATATAAAATAACACTCAAAATTAAAAATTTAATAAAAATTATTATATCTTTAATTCTTGTATTTGGATTGCGTTCATAAAAATCGGATTTTTAAAAAAAATTGAAAAACTAACAATTTTTACTTGTATGAAAATATTATAAATTAACTTTGTCAAACCCTGAATCATCCTAATTAAAAAATCCCCTCTTCGGAGGGGTGTAGGGGTGGGTTGAAGGGATTATACTTAGAAATCCTATGCAATTGTTACTATTTTTTAATTTAAAATGTTTAGTGTCGGAAGAAATACATTGATTACATACGAAAGAGAAAGAGAAGAATTAGTAGATAAGTTATCTGAAAAAGGTATTACGGATATATTTGTGCTTAAAGCTATAGGCGAAGTGGAACGCCATAAGTTCGTGCCCAAAGCTATGAAACATCACGCATATTCGGACGTTGCATTACCGATCGGGTATGGACAGACAATTTCGCAGCCCTACACAGTTGCCTTTATGACTCAGTCCCTCGGATTAAATAAAACAGCAAAAGTTCTTGAAATCGGTACGGGTTCTGGTTATCAGGCTGCTATTCTCTTAAAAATGGGAATGGAGGTTTTCAGCATTGAAAGGAATATAGATATTTATCTTAATACAAGAAAACTATTAGATGAATTAGGACTAAGAATTAATACAAAATGCGGGGATGGTACTATAGGCTGGGACGAGTTTGCACCCTATGATGGAATTTTAGTTACGGCCGGGTCGCCTTCTGTTCCGGAATCCTTAAAAAAACAGCTGAAAGTTGGTGCCAGGCTTGTGATACCCGTCGGTACTAAAAATTCTCAGATTTTAAAAATTATTACTAAATTAAATGAGAATGAATTTGATGTAAGGGATGTTCCTGAGTTCTCTTTTGTTCCACTTATAGGCAGAGAGGGTTGGAGCCAAAAGTAATTGTTATCGTCGGCCCGACTTGTTCGGGTAAAACTTCACTTGCAATTCTGCTCGCTGAAAGATTGAACTCGGAAATTATTTCTGCAGACAGCCGGCAGATTTATAAATATCTGAATATCGGGACTGCAAAACCTGTTAAAGAACAATTAGAAAAAATCAGGCACCACTTTATCAGTATTCTGGAGCCCGATGAAAACTATAATGTTAGCAGATTTGAAATTGATGCGCTTAATTTAATTCGAAGATTATCATCTGAAAAAAAGATTCCTGTTGTTGCGGGTGGTTCGGGTTTATATGTAAAAGCTTTGATTGACGGAATATTTGATGTTGCCGCCTCTGATGAAGAACTTCGCAAAGAGTTTTTAGAAAAAAGAAGATTATACGGGAATGACTTTCTTTATGATGAACTAAAAAAAACAGACCCTGAAAGCGCTTCAAAAATGCTTCCTCAAAACTGGAAACGGGTTATGCGTGCGCTGGAAGTTTATTATACTACCGGCAAACCGATCGGAGTTCATCACATCGAACAACAGAGAAAGGCAGATTTTAATTTTTTACAGTTTGGCCTGGATTGGGACAGGCAAATCCTTTATAAGAATATCGAACTGAGGGTTGAAGAAATGATTTCCGGAGGCCTGGTTGAAGAAACTAAATCTTTAATAAGGAAATATGATCGTAGCATTAATTCATTAAATACGGTTGGTTATAAAGAGATAATTTCATACCTGGATGGTGAAATTACCCTTGATCGTGCCGTAGAATTAATCAAACGCAATACAAGAAGGTTTGCAAAAAGACAATTAACATGGTTCAGGGCAGATGAAAAAATCACCTGGTTACACGTTAACTCTGGCGATGATTTGTTTAACATTGCAGATGAAATAGCAGTCAAAGCAAATTCCGGATGAAAAAAAATAGAGCGGGGCAGGGCTGCTGCATAACTCAGTATGGAAATTGAGACGGACTGTTAACTTTTATTATATTTGATAACAGTTTATTTAATTTTAAATATTTATAGAGAATTGTAATATGTACGAAGAAGAAATAAAAAAGCTGAATATACTTAGAGAAAGAATTGTGAACTTAAGAGGTTATCTTTGACGTCGAAAATAAAGATTCTAAAGTAAGAGACCTTCAATATAAAACTACCGAACCGTCATTTTGGAATGATCAGATGGAGGCGCAAAAAACTCTGCTGGAAATTAAAACTTTACAGACATGGGTCGACCTCTGGAAAAATGTGGATACTCAGGCGCAGAACCTTGATGAATTAATCCAGTTGGCACAAATCGAGAATGATGAATCGTTCGCTAAAGAAATTCAAAATGAACTTGATTCATTAAGCTCTGCAATTGAAAATGCCGAATTTAAAAATATGCTTAGCGGTAGAGACGATGCAAGAAATTGTATCCTTACTATCCACTCCGGCGCCGGCGGTACTGAAGCCCAGGATTGGGCCGAAATGCTTATGCGGATGTACCTGCGATGGGGTGAACAGAACGGATTCAAAATGTCTATGGTTGATATACTGGAAGGAGACGGTGCTGGCATAAAAAGCGTTACTATTGAAGTTGAAGGGGAATTTGCCTACGGCTATATGAAAGCTGAAAACGGTGTGCACCGGCTTGTTAGAATTTCTCCTTTTGATGCAAATAAAAGAAGGCATACTTCTTTTGCCTCCGTATTTGTTATCCCCGAAATTGATGACACTATCGTCATAGATGTTAATCCTGCCGATTTAAGAGTTGATACTTATCGTTCCGGTGGAAAAGGCGGACAAAATGTAAACAAAGTTGAAACCGCAGTAAGGATTACACATATTCCTACCGGAACCGTAGCCGCATGTCAGAGTGAGAGGTCTCAACTGCAAAACAGGAATAATGCAATGAAGCTTCTGAAATCAAAGCTCTATCAGATTGAAAAGGAAAAACAGGAAGCCGAATTGGATGAAGTTGAGAAAGGTAAAATGAAAATAGAGTGGGGAAGTCAGATTAGATCTTATGTTTTTCATCCTTATAATATGGTAAAGGACCATCGCACAGATGAAGAAACATCTGATGTTCAGGGTGTTATGGATGGAAATCTAAATAAATTTATAAAAGCGTACCTGCTTAAATTCAGCCAGAATTAAAAAATGTTGTATCAATAATAAATATTTAAAGTAACCCCGGGTTTTAATTGAGACTGTCCCGGTTCGATCGGGAGGGTAGAAAAATATTTGAAATAGCCCCGGGTTTTAACCGAAAGTATAATAAATATTTAAAGTAGCCCCGGCATTTATGCCGGGTTATAATAAAGTCACCTCAAACTCAGGACTTTAGTCCATTAAAATTTTATTTTTTTGTTAATGCAAATCAGTACTAAGAAATTAACCGAAGTTACGCAAATGATATTTAAAGTAGCCCCGGCATTTATGCCGGGGTATAATAAAGTCTCCTCAACTCAGGACTTTAGTCCATTAAAATTTTATATTTTAGATAATACAAATTATTACTGACTAATTAATTTCACATTATGAAAAAATCCGTTTCACAAACCAAAGAAAAACGCAAACAGGACGACTTCTTTAACCGGGTTTATAAAGTTGTAGCAAAGATACCTTATGGAAAAGTTACAACATTTGGTGATATAGCTGAAGTTTGCGGCATAAGGTCGGCAGCAAGGACCGTTGGCTGGGCGCTTAATGGTACTAAAGATTCCGGGTTACCCTGCCACCGTGTTGTTAACCGGTTTGGTGCATTGACAGGGAAGCATCACTTTGGCGACCACAACATTATGGAAGATTTGTTGAGATCGGAGGGCGTGGAATTTGATAAAGATGGCTGTGTCCTTATGGATAAATATTTATGGAAACCTGATAAAACAAGAAGAAAGAAAACAGCCATAAATCATAAAAAAGATAGCCGTACCTAGAAATCATTAGCCTGTAAGAAAATATAATTTTTATTTTAATAATCCAGGCTTTTAATACGAGGATAATAGTAATAAGTGTTTATTTAAAGTAGCTCCGGTTTTAACCTTGGGAACATTAAAACTCACTGCAACCCCCTGGACTTTAGTCCATTAAAATTCGCTTGATTATTTTATCTGGCAAAAAAATCAGTGTTTTCAAATGATTTAATTTTGTAAATTAGCGCCTGTAAAAATTAAATACTTGTTGTGTAACAATTTACTTAAATATATTTAGTAAATATTTTCTTTGACATTCTGTTTGACGTATTGAAATACATACGGTAGAATTCATAGATTAATTTATAGACGGGAGAACGAAAGGATGTATGATTGAATGGGCGAATGTTTGATTTTCAGCCGATGCCTTTATAACGGCAGGAAAAACAAACTTGAACTTAGTGGAAAAGGGCACCTATAAATAGTTGCAGATTAAAAACCGTTGTTAATTTTTATTTCAATCTGCTCTACAACACTATATTCAGACTCCACTTACAAGAACAAACTTTCATCCATTCAATAATCCATTCATTCATTTCCGCCGGAGGCGGATCTCAGCCAACAGCTGATGAGACTTGGGATCAAGCCTCAGGCTGACAATTTTTCATTCATTAATCTTAAAGATTAAGTCCTTAATTTTCAATCACTTACCAAAAGCTTTTTTTTGGTGAATTTTCAGGGTTAAATGCTTTGTTTTCAATACGTTAACCTAAAAAAAGGTGCATTTTAAGGCCCTTTTGTGATCACATTTAATCATTTTCGTCCAATTTTTTATCTGCTTATATTTATATTTTATAAGCCTTTATCCGCTGATGTAAATGAATATTTAACAAAATTCCATATTATACTTGTCAATCTGTATAATCTGATTTCAATAAAATTAAAATTATAACTAAGATAAGTTAATAGATTTATTTCGTATAGAATTATTCTTTTAATCATCGTTTTTTATTATCACGGCAACATCGCCCGGGGGGGATATTTAAGGTTAAGTTATTTAATTACAATAAGTTACTTGTTTTTTTATGTGAAATTTAGCCCATATTATAGTACTCTTTTAAGCATATTATGGCAATTTCTTTCAAATTATGAAGAACTCCGATTTTTCTATCTATTTATTTTATAAGGACTTAGCAACTATCAAATTTTTCCTATCCTATAATAATTTCATTTGGTTGTTTTAATATTATTAACTGTCCGTCTGAAGCAGGCTGGTTTGTAGCAAAATTATTCCAATTCAGAATTTCTTCCTTAACCCTTTTAAAATGGCGTATTTCAATATAATTAGTAGATAATGCTCATGTCTGTTATGAGAATGTGTATTCTGATTGAAATTAAAAGCAGTCCCCGGAAAATTTGAGTTAATTATTTCTTGAATGGGTTAATAATCCTGCTCCTATAGCTATTATAATCAATGGCCAGTAATGTCTGAAATGAAATATTGGATGGAAATTATGCAAAAGAAATAGAACTCCGATAACAATCAAAACTGCTCCGCCTGTACTTCCTGTTTGATTGATATTAGATTTGCGTTCAACCTGCGGGTCAGGCCCGGTCGTTTTTGGGCCTTCATGTAGATCATTGTTAATAATAACCAAAGGTTCTTGTGGAATGATTATCCACATAATGATATATGCTAGTAGCCCACCGCCGAAAACGAAAAATGTAACCGCAAATATAATTCTCAATATAACAGGGTCGATCTCAAAATATTCTGCTATGCCGCCTGCAACGCCGCCTAGCATTTTATCTTTTCTTGACCTGTAAAGTTTCTTGTTGTTCATATTATAAGTCTTGTAATGAATAAATTATTTCTACAATAATAATACTAAAACTACTCTACTGATATATTATTTATATTATTACCGGCAAAAGCCTCTGAAATACGGAATTAAAATAAGATTAAAGGCTCCGATAGGAGTCAACTGTTCATCAAAACGTGTAATTGAATAAAGATAAAAACGAAATGATGTTTTTAAAAAAAGCGGACCATACGTATATGAATCCGCTTTATTTGTTTAACTGTTTTAACATTAGTCTGGACTGTATCTTGAGACGTGAATTGAAGAAATACCTGTATTTATTTCAATAAAAATTTTCTTCTTGGCTTTGTCAAAATTATCTGTCTGATATAGATTAGAATTTATCTTATTGAAATCATCAAAGTTTTTGGAAGAGAGAGCTGTGTTGCACCTAATTTCACAACCGGATGATTCCGGCACAAGAATATCAACCGAAGAGACGCCTGCTTTTAATTGAAATTTTGTAACATTCAATTTATTCCCCAATTTTACTTTAAGTGCAGCGGCGCCCATTTTAATATCTATATTATTTGTTTTGAAAGGGGAGAAATCAAAATCAATTGCTGCAGCGCCCACATCAAAATTTAAATCCCAAATTGGCGTGGTGTTCAGTTTTATTTGTGTTTTATTCTTTTGATGCTCGTCATTAAATTCAAGGTGCCTCTTTTTCATAACCATTGTTATTGTGGATTTGTCATCCTCATCATGACGTGTAATATCATAATTATTTTTTAAGCCTTGTGTAGCTGCATGCATCAAATCATCAGTAGAATCATTTATTATAAAACTGCCTGCCCCGGCATTTAAATAAAATTCACCGTTCTTAATAGCCGGATCAAATGATTCACTATAGGATGATGTATCCTTATTGTCGTTAATGGTAAAATTGATATCATCATCATTTAAGGAAAAAGCATTGCAAATAAAATTATATGAAGAATTGAAAAATGCAAAAAGTGTAATTGCCAGGATTAAGGCGGAAATTCCTGCGATGAATCCTTTAACAAGCGGGTTCTTTGTAAAATAGGAGATTCCCCAAAGTATAATTACTACAGGCCAGAATCTCCAAATGTTAGACAAATCGATATATAGTAATCCAATATTCTTTAGAAGGATTAATATACCAATTGAAACGAAAAGCAGCCCCCAGAAAATATGTTTTGTTTTCATGATAAATTCTTCCAGAGTTTTTAATTATTTCTTGAACGCATTAATAATCCGGCTCCAATTGCTATTAAAATCAAAGGCCAATAATCTCCTATATCAAATCTTGGAAAAAAATTATCCAAAAGAAATAGGACGCCAATAATAATTAAAACCATACCTCCGATACTACCCCTCTTTTTACGATGATATTCATATACCACCTTAGGGTCAGGTCCGGCCGATTCTCCTGTGCTGTTTTGACCGGTAGAGGTATCCGGCGGAACAATTACAAACGGCTCTTCAGGTACGACAATCCACATAATTATATATGCTAAAAAACCGCCGCCTCCGAGAAAAAGCGTCACTACAAAGAT
>Ga0181529_10008151_pt1 | contig 10276 bp, 11 predicted proteins | sample PEATcosm2014_Bin_36_FD_119763 | JGI IMG/M metagenome (GOLD analysis project Ga0181529, IMG submission 119763) | Peatland microbial communities from MTU Mesocosm Facility, Houghton, MI, USA - PEATcosm2014_Bin10_30_metaG | ecosystem: Environmental > Terrestrial > Soil > Wetlands > Peat | place... | reverse complement strand
CCGCACAGGAACATCACAATCGGCGCGAATGCGACCAGCATGATGAGGTCGTTGACCGCCACCTGGACCAAGGTGTAGGCAGGGTCGCCGTCGGTGAGATAGGACCAGACAAAGACCATCGCCGTGCAGGGGGCCGCCGCGAGAATGATGAGGCCGGCTGTGTAGCCCTTCGCCGTCTCGGGATCGATCCACGGCGCGAACACGTGCCGCATGAAAATCCAGGCGAGAAGGGCCATGCTGAACGGCTTGACGAGCCAATTGACAACGAGAGTAACGGCCAAGCCCTTGGGCTTGCGCGCGATGTGCCCCACCGAACCGAAGTCCACCTTCAGCATCATCGGATAGATCATCAGCCACAGCAGGATTCCGATCGGCACATTGACATGGGAACCCCGTCCGAATTCCGTCCGGCTCAGGATGGAAGTGAGGCCCGGCAGTGCCCTCCCCAGGGCGACACCGGAGATCATGCAGAGGAGCACCCAGGCCGACAGGTATCGCTCGAAGAATGCGAGCCGTCTGGGAGCGGGCGAATCGGGGCGGGCGGCGGATGGGTCCATGGGAAGAGGCCTATTTCAGGGCGGGAATGGCGTCTGTTCGGCGATGGCGTCGAGCGGAAGCTTGCGGATTTCCGCGACGGGCAGCGCGCAAAGCAGCTCGATTCGTCGGGCGATCTGGGAGGCGACCTGGACGAAAAACCACTTGCGCTGTTCTTCCGTGCCCTCGAATGCCGCCGGATCCGGCGAGCCCCAATGGACCGAGACGGGACGGCCGGGAAAGATCGGGCACGACTCCTTCGCGCGATCGCAGACCGTGATGATCAGGTCGAACTTCACGTCCTTGAACTCCTCCCACGACTTGCTGCGGGCGTCGCTTGCGTCGATGCCGTATTTTTCCTCCAAGACCCACTTCGCGAGCGGGTTGATCGTGCCGGTGGGGAAGGCTCCGGCGCTGAAAGCCTCGAAGCGGCCCCGCCCCTTGAACCGCAGCAGGTATTCGCCGATGATGCTTCGCGCGGAGTTTCCGGTGCAGAGGATCAGGACTTTGAGCGGGTTTTCGTTTTGCATGGGGAAGAAAGGCAGTCGCAGGAGGCTATCTCATTGAATTCCGCCCGGCGGCGCCGAAGGCGCGCAAGATCCCGGCGGAAGACCGCGTGCTCGCGGACGCAGTCCTGGAGGCACCGAAGGTTGGCATCGAGCTCGGGAGGCCGTTTGGCGGGGAGGCTGTAGATGATCCAATTGCCTTCGCGCCGAGTCTCGACAAGTCCGCGGACCCGCAGGTAGGCCAGGTGCTTCGAGATCTTCACCTGGCTCTCCTTCAGCACTGTCTGAAAATGGCAGACGCACAGCGGTCCGGCATCGAGGAGATTGAGGATTCGGAGCCGGGTCCGGTCGCACAGGCATTGGTAGATCTGGACGAGTTCCATGTCCGGAGAATATACCTATAAAGGAATATAGTTCAACTGCGATCCCGCCGCGGCGCCGCAACGCGAAGCCGGGCCGAAAAACCTAGGTTTTGCCGGAGAGCAATCTGCTCAACAACGGCTCCATCTCCGCCGCCCACAATTCATAGCCTTCCGGTGTGAGGTGAAGGTGGTCGCGACCGATGCCCTTCCAGCCGTCGCCCTCGCGCGTCATCTTTGATGCGAGGTCAAAATAGAAAATGGAGCGGTCGTCCCCAAACCCTTGGATGATCTTGTTCGCATCGGCCATCTTTTGGGTCGCTCGGGCATTGGGCAATATGCTGACCAGGATAATCTTCACTCCGGGAAAGGTATCCTGCGTCTTCTTTAAAACGGCCTTCACGCCGGCCGCAATCGCCTCGGCCGGAACCCAATTATTGTTCGTTCCGATCAGGACGACGGCCACCTTGGGTCGGAAATCCTTGACGTTCATGTTCTCCAGGCGCCAGAGGACATTTTCCGTCCGGTCCGCCCCGACCCCGAAATTCAGCGCGTTGCGATGGGCGTAGCATCGGTCCCAAATCGCCTTGCCGGCCATCGGCCATCTTGGCGTCGGGTCGTTGACAAAGTTCTGGGTGATGGAATCGCCGATGAAAATGACATCCACCGGCTTGCCCCTCATCGCGGCAACCTGGGCCTCGCATTGCCGGTTAAAAGCCGAGTGGGATTTGTAGTTGTCGTCCGACGGAATGGTGGTGGAACGCGCCATTGCCGCAGATATGGATTTCGGCAATTGTCCCGGTGTGGAGGGCGGGGGATTTGCGGTCTGTCCGGCGCATGCGCAAAGCAGCAGGCAATAAATCGCGGCGATCTTCTTCATTGGGCGGGGCTGGGTGGGGGTTCCTCCCGGTGAACTCGGGACAAAGGGGCATTCAGGCTTCTCCGGATATCTCGGGCAAGCGTGGAGCGTGATGCGAGATTTGCAAATGGATGCTGGATTCGAAGCGAGCCGACTCCTGTGTCGGAACTGGCTGCCAAACCACGCAATGTGATATTCTGTGCTTTTCATTGGCACGGAATGGGTTTACGGTGAACAGATAGCTCCGATGCCCTTCGAAGATATCAAGATCCTTCACATTGATGTGGCAAAGACGGTGCGCTCGGCCAAGGACCCGAAGCTTCACAGCATCTTTTTGAAGCTTTCGGCCGTTCCGTCGCCGAAATGGATCGAATGTTTTGCGGCGACCCGGTTTTTCCCCAGAAACATCGTCTGGCGGAAGGCATGGATCGAGGGCGAATACATCCAGACCGACTGCCTTCCTGCGGAAATAGCGAAGTTTCACGGGCAGGATCTCGCGGTCGATGTGGCTGCCGCCAACAAGAACTACCGCGCGGCCCTGGAAAAAGCAGAAGGCCAGGCACAGTCGGGTTAGGCATGGCTTCCCTGCCCAGCGTTTTCCTCTCGCCCGCGGGCGCACCTCCCGTCTGACTGTCGTCGTGATCTGGGACCTGCTCTCCAACGAGAAACTCTATCGCCACCTGCATCCGCGCTTCGCTTTGAGTTTCGACTGGCTTGCACGCTTCGATCCGGCGATGCCGGACGGCCGCGTCGAGTTGGACGGGGATCGCGTGTTCGCGCTTGTCCAGAGCTACACGACCAAGCCTGCCGACCAAAACACGTTCGAGACCCATCGCGAACGGATCGACATCCAGTACGTCGCCCGCGGCACCGAGCTACTGCTCTGCGCGCCCGTCGTCTCCCTCCGGGAGACGACCCCGTACAACCCCTCGCGTGACGCCACGTTTTACGCAGACCCCGCGGCCAGCACCAGGATCGTGTGCGGACCGGGAAGCTTTGTCGTGTTTTTCCCCAACGACGGCCACAAGGGCGGCTGCACCTGGGAGACGCCGAGCGGCATCAAAAAGGTCGTCATCAAGGTGAGCGTGGCTTAGCCGGAACCATGCAGTCCGCGGACGCCGAGGAGGACTCCGATTGATGAACCCCGCCATTCCCGCCGACTCCCGCCTCACGCGAGGCCAATTCCTTCGCCAAAGCGCCCAGACTGCCGGAGTGCTCGCCTTGCTGCCGGCGCTTTCCTCCAGGGGGGCGGTCGCTGCGGAAGCTCCCGAGGCCGTCGATTTTCCGCCCTACGACCTGCGCGATTTTGTGCGGTGGATTAGGGAGGATCTCGAGCCCGCCGTCCGGCTGCCCGGACCGGCCGGCAGCTACGCGCGCGATCTCGGCTCGAAGGTGCCGGAGCTGTACGGCGCGGCGGACATGGCGTGCGTCCTGCACACGATCGGCGCATTGCACCCGACCGAGGCCGAGCGGCACGAATGGGCGGGGGTCTTCGGATCGTATCAGAACCCTGCGACCGGATTCATCGTCGAGAGGAACCCGTCCCATAACCCGATGCACAATACGGCGTACGCCCTCGCCGCGATGCAGCTTTTCGACCTGTTGCCCCCGCGCCCGCCGCAAATTCCCGCAAACATGGCGCAGATCAGGGAGTTTTTGGGCACGCTCGACTGGAAGCACGGCGTTTACACGGAAAGCCACAAGGGTGCGGGGATCGGCGCGATCTATGCCCTGACGCCGAGCCTTTGCACGCCGGAGTGGTTTCACGATTATTTCTCGGTCTGCGACTCCCTGTTCGACGCCAACAATGGCCTGATGGGGCGGGACAAGCCGCCGGCAGGCGACTCCGACCAGGTGGGAGGGACGTTTCACTACAGTTTTCTGTATCATCATTTCAATCGGAGGCCGCCCTATCCGGAGCGGCGGATCGACACCGTGCTACGGCTGCAGCAGCCGGACGGCTACTGGGACCCCAAGAACCGCCTTTGGATGACCCTGGATGCCCTCTATCTGATGACACGCACGGTCCGGTACGCTCCCTATCGGGTGGCCGATGTGGCGGCGTCGGCGCGCAAGGCGATGGACGCCGTCATGCGCGATGCGTTCAGCCCGGAGGGCCGGAAGGCGAGTTTCCCGGGACGCCTCGCGGTCCACTCGGTCGCAGCCGCCATCAGCATCGCAGCGGAATTGCAGCAGTTTTTTGGCGCGGACGCAGTCCGCACCGACTTGCCGCTCCACCTGGTGCTGGATCGCCGGCCGTTTATCTAGATTCCGCCTCTTTGCGCTCCCGCCACGCTCCGGCGACGACGGCAAAGACCCCGATTCCGAGGACGGCAAAGCCCGACTCCGCAAGCAGCATCGCCCGGGGTCCGCGGCTTGCCTCGATAGCGGCGAGGACAAGTCCCATATACCAGATGGGGGTGTTCGAAAGCGACGCCAGGCCGTTGTATTTCGTGGCCGCGTTGCCGGCGCCGATGGCCTCCAGAACAAAGCACGAGAACGCGGCGTAGCAAAGGCCGGTCGCCAGCGCGTACGCCAAGCTGCACCATATGTACGTGGCCGGCGTGGCGGGCAGGAAGGCCATCGCCGCGGCGGTGGCCGCCATGATTCCGCCAAACACGGCATAACCCACGCGACCACCGAGGCGGACGCATCCATAGCCTCCGATAATGGAACCGGCCATGGAAACAATCCCGTTGAGAAATCCCTGCACAAGCTCCACATCGCCGGTGCCCGCGCCCCATTTTGCCGCCACGACGTCCTGGGCGAGCACGGCGCTCGCCGCGCCGGTCCCGACCGGCACGATGCAAAGGATCGCGCTCAGCACTCCGACGCGGGACCAAATCATTCGCCAAAAATCAACCGCCACATTGCCCACTGCCTTGCCGACCGACAATCCCCGCGACTCAGACGGCACATCCGGTATCCAGGGCAGAACCGCCGCACAGCCGAGCGTGAGAGCCCCGAGGATCAGACCCGACTCCCATCCGTGCAGACGGGACATCAGCCACAGGCCGAGTCCTCCGCCGATCCCATTGCCGGCCATGTTACCGGCCTGATACCATCCGCTGACCCGGCCCCGGTCGGACGGCGCCGTGAGATGCGCGATCATGCCCTCCAGGGCGAAACCCAGGAATGTGGAGGCGACGGAACTCGCAAGGATGAGCACCTCCATGAGTCGGAAGGTCCTGGGCTCGAGGTGAAGGGCCGCCGTCCCGAACATACCGGCCGCGCATAGGGCGCAGGAGATCAGGTACCAGCGGCGCCGGCTGAAGGTCAGGTCGGCCACCGGCGCCCAAAAAAACTTCCACATCTGAGGGAAGAGGCTCGCCGCAACCAGAACGGCACCCTCCTGCACGGTGAGGCCCGATTTGGTGGCGAGGTTGGCCAACGTCACGCCGGCGTACCCGGTGCCCGCGCCAAACGGAAGCACGAGGATCGTATAAACGAACGGATGGGGAGCCCGTCTCGGTTCAGTCACGCGCGGCGGATTTTTCCGCAATTTTTGTCGGCGGCTCCATGTGCAAAGCCCCGGTTGTGACCGAACTTTGTAATCAGGGAAGAAAAAACGCGGTTCCCACGCCAAGTCTAGCCTGCATAGACCTCGATCTTGCCGGCCTCCGCGAGCCCGAGAGGCTGGCGGGATCCGTCGCGGAGCCCCAGTTGGACGACGCCGGAAACAAGGTCGCGCTCCAGCACCCGCACCTTCGCTCCCGGCTTGAGGCCGAGCTTCTCGACGAGCCCGAGGAACACGGCCGACTGGTCCCGCACGCGAAGCACGCGAGCGGACAGGTGGACCGGGAACGTCACCAATGTCTGCCCGACGGCGTGGGGAACGGCTCCCTGGGCCGACGGAATCGGATCGCCGTGCGGATCGGTCGTCGGATGGCCCAGAACGGCGTCGATTCGGTCCATGAGCCTGTCCGAAATCGCATGCTCCAGCTCCTCGGCCTCCGCATGAACGTCGGCCCAGTCCATCTTCAGCGTTCGGACGAGAAAGGTCTCCACGAGCCGGTGGCGCCGGACGACGTTCATCGCGATCCGCCGGCCGCTTTCCGTCAGCCGCACCCCGCCGCGCGGCCGATGCTCGACCAGGCCCTCCGCGGCAAGGGCCTTGGCCATGGCGGTCACCGTCCCCGGTGTCACCTCCATGGCGCCCGCCAGGGCTCCCATGGACACGAGATCCGTGCCTTCCTCGAGCAGGAGGATGCGCTTCAGGTAATTTTCGACGGTGACGCTGGCCACGGAGCCAATGTGTCAAAATTGGGTCTATGAGCAACAAAAAGATTTATTTTGATTAATCAAAATAGAGCTTGATTCCTGCGCTCCCAACCAGAATCCTCCCGGCTTGAAACTTTGGACGCCGCCCCAGCCCGCCCTCGGCGGGTGCCCGCGGCGCCCCGATGGCCGCCGGCAGAATTCCGCTGCAAGCGGCCGGGAATGATCCGGTTCGAAATGAGCAAAGCTTTGAGACAAAAGGACGGCGAAACGCTCGGCGGCACTTTGGGCCCGCCAGCCGCGAATGTGCCGGCTGAGGCAAGCCCGGGCAGCGTCTCGCTCGAGGGGTTGCACTCCTCGGTGGCGGTGCCCCACCACCGGGCGGGTTTCTGGCGGCAATGGCGGGCCTTTGTCGGTCCGGCGATCCTGATCAGCGTCGGGTACATGGACCCGGGCAACTGGGGAACCGACCTGGCGGGCGGGGCGCAGTTCAAATACAGCCTGCTCTGGGTCGTCGCACTGGCCAGCCTGATGGCGGTAATTCTCCAGGTTATATCGGCCCGCCTGGGCGTAGCGACGGGCAAGGATCTGGCGCAGTGCTGCCGCGACTACTACCCCGGATGGACGCGATGGCCCAATTGGATCACGATGGAGATCGCTATCGGCATGACCGATCTGGCCGAATCCCTCGGCAGCGCGGTCGCGCTGAACATGCTTTTTCACATTCCCCTGCAGTGGGCGATCGTCATCACTGCCTTCGATGTGCTGCTCCTCCTGGCCCTGCAAGGCTTCGGCGCGAGGCTGATCGAGGCGGTGGTCACGGTCTTCGTGCTTACAATCGGCGTCTGCTACGGAATCGAAATCTTTGGGCTGGCCCAGACCAAACCCGATTTCCTTGAAATGGGCCATGCCATGGTGCGGCCCGATTTTGCCCAGGCCGGCATGCTGTTCGTGGCCATCGGAATCATCGGAGCGACCGTCATGCCGCACAATCTGTACCTGCACACGGCCTTGGTGCAGACCCGAAAACTGCAGAAGGACGAGCCGTCCGTCCGCCGCGCCATCCGCTTCAACACGATCGACACGACGGTGGCGCTGACCATCGCCTTTTTCGTCAATGCGGCCATCCTGGTGCTCGCGGCGATCGTTTTCTATGGCAAGGACAGCCTGACGCTGGCCGGAGGGGAGGTCGTCCGATTCACGGCCGACAGCGACTGGATCCGCGTGGCGTACCTGACGATCGCTCCGCTGCTTGGGACGACGCTGGCCAGCACCCTCTTCGCGGTGGCGCTGCTCGCCAGCGGCCAAAGCAGCACGATCACCGGCACCCTCGCCGGCCAGGTCGTGATGGAAGGCTTCATGCACTGGCGGATCAAGCCGTGGGTGCGGCGGCTGATCACCCGCACGCTGGCTGTGGTGCCGGCGATCCTGATCATCAATGTACGGGGCAGCAGCAGCGTGACCGACCTTGTGAACCTCAGCCAGGTTGTGCTGTGCCTCGAATTGCCCTTCGCCATGTTTCCGCTGCTGCACTTTGCAAGTTCGCGAAAGCGGATGGGTCAGTGGCGCAGCGGCTGGTTTCTCATGACCGCCGGCTGGGGCACCGCCCTGTTGATCACGGCCATGGATATCTACAGCTTGCCCGACGCATGGAAGCAGGCTTGGGTCGTCATCGTCGGCCACTAAACATCGATTTCCACGCAATCCAAAGCGCAAGGCCAGCCATGTATAACAAGATTCTCCTGACGTTGGACACGACCCCCACCGACCGGGTGATCATCGAGCATATCAAGGCATTGGCCAAAGAGATGCACAGCCGGGTCGTGCTGCTGCATGTCGCCGACGGTTGGGCGGCGCGAACCCACGGAGCCGATGCGGTCAGTCCCGAGATCACCGAGGATACCGCATACCTGCGGAAGGTGCAGGTTGAGTTTCAGACTGCCGGAATCGCAGCGGAGGCTGAAATGGCGTTCGGCGATCCGGGCGAACAAATCGTCAGATGGGTGCGGGACAAAGGCTGCGACTTGGTGGCGATGAGCACACACGGTCACCGTTTCGTGGGAGACCTGTTTTTCGGGTCGGCCTCGAGGCGTGTGAGGCACAGCGTCCGTGTTCCGGTCCTCCTGCTTAAGGCCAAGCCATGACCGAAAGCCGGGGCAATCGGGGCCAGCTTGTTTGTCACAATCTGTTTACGGCGAACATACGCTCTTGCGGCGCCGCGCCTCCAAGCTTTGCCTAGCCGCCCTCCGGATCTGTTCGGCAAATGCGCACAGGCCTTTGTAAAGATTCAATATTCTGATGACTCCCAGAACCACGAGCGGGGCCATCGCCTTCGGGCTCGCTATCCTTTCGCTTCTTGGCGCCGAAGCCCGGGCGGATGGGCCGCCTGAGACCGGCTCGCCAAATCCGGCGGCAACGGCAAAGGCGGCGCCGGTCCCGCCGGTCGCGGATTCCGCGGGTTTTTTCGATACCTCGCAATGGAGCGTGCACGCCCAGGCGACTGTGATCGAACAGTGGCATTACGGATTTCCAGCAGAGTATTCCGGGCAGAATAGCCTCGAATCTCGCACCACCGAGGACAAGCACACGATAACGGCTACTCTATTCATCGGCAGGCGTCTCTGGACAGGCGCCGAAATTTACTTCGATCCCGAAGTCCCCGAAGGGGAAGGCCTGAGCGGCACCGTTGGAATGGCGGGCTTCCCGAACGGAGAGGGAACCCGGGCCGCTGGCGACAGCCCGCATTATAACACAGGCCGCCTTTTCCTGCAGCAGACGTTCGGACTCGGAGGCGGGAAGGAAAAGATCGATGACGATCAAAACCAGCTCGCTGGAGAAAAGGATACCAACCGTCTGACGCTTACGTTCGGCAAGTTTGCCGCTGTGGACTATTTTGACGACAACGCCTACAGCCACGATCCGCGCACGCAGTTTCTGAATTGGGCACTGATGGACAGCGGAGCCTGGGACTATCCGGCGGATATGCGCGGGTATACGATCGGTTTCGCAGCACAGCTGAAACAAAAGGATTGGGCAATGGGGTACGGAATCATGATGGAGCCGCAGGAGGCAAACCAGCTCGTCTTGGACAAGCACGTGACCAAGGCATATGGGCAGGTTCTCGAATTGGACCGGTCCTATTCCTGGGACGGGCATCCGGCAACTGTGCGCCCCTTTGTGTTCATCAACCGTGCCGACATGGGAAGCTACAGCGAGGCGATCGCGGAACGAGCAACGGATCCGGATGTCACGCAGACCCGACGGTATCGTTCGAAGTACGGTGCGGGACTGAGCTGGGACCAGGAACTGACGGCGAACCTGGGAGCCTTTCTTCGCCTCAGCTGGAATGACGGAAAAACGGAGTCATGGGCATTCACCGAGATCGACCGCTCCATTGCGACCGGTGTAAGCCTGAAGGGAGCGGCTTGGGGACGCGCTGACGACGTCGCGGGGTTTGCCGGAATCGTCGACGGCCTGTCCTCCGACCACCGCCGGTATCTTTCGGCGGGGGGCTACGGCTTCATCGTCGGCGACGGTCGCTTGAACTATTGTCCCGAGGAGATCGCCGAGGCGTATTACGATGTTAAGATTGCCAAGGGGCTGTGGCTGACGCCCGACATCCAATACGCCGAGCATCCCGGCTACAATCGGGATCGCGGCGGTCTGCCGATCTTCGCAATTCGGGCCCATTTCGAGTACTGATCCGCGGCCCGACGCCCCTTCGGACAGGCACGGTCACTTTGGGGAGTGGCAGACCAGTTGTTCGCGCAAATGAGTGACACGCAGCTTGGCCTCGCTGT
>Ga0181529_10008149_pt1 | contig 10276 bp, 6 predicted proteins | sample PEATcosm2014_Bin_36_FD_119763 | JGI IMG/M metagenome (GOLD analysis project Ga0181529, IMG submission 119763) | Peatland microbial communities from MTU Mesocosm Facility, Houghton, MI, USA - PEATcosm2014_Bin10_30_metaG | ecosystem: Environmental > Terrestrial > Soil > Wetlands > Peat | place... | reverse complement strand
TCTTCCGCCAAACGCGCCCTGCTCGTAATCGCCGTAGTGCTGCTTTGCCTCGTCGGCGCGGGCATCGGTTACTATTTATGGCAGGCTCGTCCGCTCCCGCCCATCGTTTCCACTGTTCCAGGTGTACCGGCAGCAGGGCCGCCGCCGGACATTCTCAGCCAGCTTCCGGCCGATGCGCCGGTCGTCGCATATATAGACGCCGCAAGCTTGCGCAAGTTGCAGAATTCACCGCTCGCCGCCGCGCTGGGCCTTGCCACGCCCGGCCCGCAAGCCGATCGCGATTACGCGAACTTCGTCCGCGATACAGGCTTCGACTACACGCGCGACCTTGATCACGCCGCGATCGCCATCTGGCCCGCCAGTTTCGGGAACTCGCCCAAAGATATCGATGCTAATCGTGCGCTCGCCATAGCTGATGGCCGCTTCGATCAAGAAAAGATCAAGGCCTACGCACTGCGCACCGGAAAACGCGGCGTTTGGTTTACGCAGGAGTATTACGCAGTTCCGGGCGATCCGCCGGTTTCGTTCAGCTTTGTTTCTCCGACGCGCATCGAGATGACTGATACTCCGAGTTTCCCGTTTGTCACGCCGCCGGCCGGTGCCGTCGAAAGGAGTGAGATGCAGGCGCGAATCAAACGCGTCGCTGGCGCACCGATATTCGCCGTCGCGCGCACCGATCGTCTGCCACAAAGCCTCTACGCTCCGCTACACAACTCGCCCCAACTCGAACAGATCGCGCGCAGCGTGCAGGCCATCACGCTCGCTGGCCAGCCCGACCGCGACAACTTGAAAATCACGATTGACGTCGAATGCGACGCGTTGAAGAACGCCGTGCAACTTGCCTTCCTGCTCGAAACCGGCAAAATGGCCGGCTCCATGGCGCTCTCCGATCCCCACACGCGCCAACAGATGACCAAGGAGCAGTACCTATTCGCCCAAGCGTTGCTCAGCCACGCCGTCGTCAACCACCAGAACAAAATAGTGCGCCTCACCCTGGAAATCACGCCGGACATGTTGACCGCCGCGCCGGCATCACCAAAACCAGCCGCAAACCACGCTCCCGCCACGCCGCACGTAGCCGCACCCCCACCTGCACGTCCCGCCGCGTATCCGCACACTTCTCAGTAACGTTTCATTTCGAAGAAAAAACTCCTGGACGTGAACAAGGGCACCCTGGCTTGAAGAATGATCTCAGCGCCTCGCCGTCTCTCTCTCTGCTCGCAGCAAGCCTCGGCCAAGCGCCGGAGGCGCGGCATAAGTGAGCCCAGGCCGGAAGGCGTTGGAAAAATCGATGAGATAATTCGGAGCGCCGTAGGTGCGACACAGCTGTGGACCCTATGCACGGGTGAACGATTGCAGGCGAACTAATTTACGAGGGACATCGAGAAGGCAACCACTAGAAGCCGGGGCTCAATCCGCTGCGGAAGCCGCCGTAGCAGCCGTGCTGAGGTAACGCCAGGGATTTACAGGCGTATTGTATATGCGCACTTCGTAATGCAGGTGTGGCCCAGTCGAACGCCCGCTGGCGCCTTCCAGCCCAATAATGTCTCCGCGCTTCACGTGCGTGCCCACGTGCGTCGAGAACGCCGAAAGATGCCCGTACCACGTGCTGACGCCAAATCCATGGTCAATCACTACCAGCTTGCCGTATCCGGCGCGCTGCTCGACCACCGCCACAATCCCATCTGCCGTCGCATGCACCGAATCTCCGTAGTGTGAAGCAATGTCCATCCCGGCATGGAACGCGCCCTCACCACTGAACGGGTCCAGCCGCTCGCCAAAGTGCCCGGTAATCTCACCCACCACCGGCCACAGGGTCGGCACAATTCCCAGGCTGCTCAGTTGCGACGCAGGCAACAGCCGCAACCCACCGTCGGACATCGTCACCGCCGAGGCGTTCCGCTGCAGGTAACTGAATTCGTCCACCGATTCCTGGTACTCGACGTCCGCCGCGCCGCCAACGGCATCATCGCCAAACGCAAATGGCGTCTGTTTGAAGCGCGTGATTCCGTAGGCGATAGCCACTTCGCTCGCCAGCGATTGCAACGAATCCAGGCGCTGGTTCGTATCCTTCACTTCCGTCTGCAGCACCTTATATTGTTGCTTCAGGGTGTCTTGCTCGCGGCGCAGTGAATTGTAGCTGGTAGCCTTCCACAACATCCGCGAGTACGAACCCATCCCCGCCAGCACCGTGACGCCACCCACAGCCGCCAGAATCGTCAGCGCGTGCAATATGTAGAAAGGCACACGAACGCGCCGCATCCCACCGGAAGCGCTCGAAGCAATAAAAAACGTGTAATACTTTCCCTTCATAATATTAATTTTTCCCGCTGTAATTTCGAATCGATTGATCGCACTCCGCGATTCCCCAATCGCGGCACTGCAGTGCGTCACTAAGTCCAATCCCGCAAGACGGATACAAAACCCGGTGAATTGTAGTCAGCGCATCCATCGTGGTCAACCTCAAACTTAAGTTTTCCACAGCTGCCCCATCTCTGCAAAGGACTTATCGGCACGCCCCCTAATTTTGATTAGGGAATCGCGACTAGAAACCTTACCTTATTCTTGAAGCGCGGTACAACTGTACGAAAGTTCAGGATGCTACAAGAACGCCAACTCGTCGAAAAAATCGCTCGCGCGCTATCCTCGCGCAAACGCGGGACTTCGCGCCTGCGCCTGGGCATCGGCGATGATGCGGCCGTGATTTCGCCAACCGGCCGCTTCGAATGGGTGCTCAGCTGCGATACATTTCTCGAAGATGTGCATTTCCGGATGAAGACCCACCCGCCGGATTCCGTCGGCTACAAAGCTCTCGCACGCGCCTCCAGCGACCTCGCCGCCATGGGCGCCACCCCGCGCTACGCTCTGCTGACTCTGGCGCTCCCCGCCGCGCGGACCGGCCCGTGGCTCGATGCCTTCCTGCGCGGAATGGCCCGTGCCTCCCAGGAACTCGGCATTCATGTTATCGGCGGCGACACCACCAAGAGCCGCACCGTGTTCGTCAGCATCACAGTGCTCGGTGAGATCGCTCCCGGCCGCGCACTCACTCGCTCCGGCGCGCGCTCCGGCGATATCATCTATGTAAGCGGCACCCTAGGCCGCGCCCAACTCGGCCTGGAGCTAGTCCTGCGCGGCCACGTCCGCGATCGCCAGCTGCGCGCCCTGGTGCAGCCTCATCTCTATCCGAAGATTCGCCTCAAACTCGGCTCCTGGCTGGCCCGCCACCATATCGCCACATCCGCAATGGATCTTTCCGACGGCCTCTCGACCGACCTCGCTCGCCTCTGCACCGCCAGCCAAGTCGGCGCAAAAATCTACGCCAGCAAAATCCCCAGCGCCGTGATTCCCGCACCGGCCGTGCGCATCCTAGGCAAGCACATTCCCGATCCTCTTCAGCTAGCTCTTCACACCGGTGAAGATTACGAACTCCTGTTCACCATCTCACCCCGCCAAGCAAAAAAACTAAACCGCGCCCCCGGCGCCGCAGCCCTAACTCCCATCGGCGAAATCACCCGCACGCGCCAACTCCTCCTCGTCGATACCAACGGGCGCACCATACCGCTAAAACCCCAGGGCTGGGATCCATTTCGGTAACCTTACAAACGTACGGGGAAAAAAATCACTGCCGTAGCTGCTCGCAAGTCTGAAAATTAAATCATATATCCACCTGCCACGATTTATGTCGCGATGCACTTCGACACCCTCAAACGAAATATCCGCGGGCAGCGACGACTTGTTCTCGGCGAGGAACCTCTTAATAAGCTGGCTGCTGAAGACGTCGCCCGGCTTAAATTTTGCATTCACGAGCGCAACCATATTTGGATCTGTGCCAAGCATTTCGATTTCCGCCAAACGAAAACGCTTTTCCTGATCCAGCTCCATGATAATCGAGGTGCGTCCGGTTTCGTCGTCAATGTCCGTCAGCGGTGTCGCCACAAAATCGATATATCCGCGGGATCCGTACAAATCCTTCAACGCATCGAGCGCTTCCTGGATTTTTTGAGCGCGAAGAATATCTCCCCCGTGCAGCTGGAAGAGCTTCCGCAATTCCGCGGTCGAAAAGATCAGTGGAAAAGTGGGATCAGAAGAGCGAAACTCAATGCCCCCTAACTCGTACCAATGGCCTTCATCTGCGTGAATCGTCAGTACAACATGTTCAACTGTCGAGTCTGTGTTGATGACGGACGCAGTCGCTTTCACGTGCGCCTTGAAGAATCCGTCATCTTGCCACGCGCCCTCAATCGGCCACTCTTGCATCGCTTCCAACCACCCCGAGTCGGCTTTATAGGTGCCCTGCTTCCGCTCGGCGACAAGTCGCTCTCGAGTGGAGGTCGGCAGATGAGCCGGCCCATCAAATCTTACGTCGTCAATCGCAACAGTTTGCGGCAGTGCAGGCGCGCTTGCCGTCGCAGCGATCCTTGCGCACACTTCATTGCGCATGTCGTCGATCTCGTCGGCAAGCGTAGGGTACGGGAGACAGCGTCCCAGGCGGCGTGAGATCTGAGCGGAAATCGGCGAACCACAAAGCAGCACACACGTAAGGCACGTCAAGGCAAACAGGAGGTATCCCCGACGCCACCTGATGAAAATATAGCCTTCTGAAAAGACAAGCGCAACAATTCGCCCAAAATGTGCCTTGCAATCGGGGTTTACTTCTGGCTCAAAAGATAAATATCAGCATGCCCGCCCGCGCGCGCATACACGACCGTGGAAAGATCACTCGAAAAATCGTAAGCATTCCCGCCGCTCACCAACGGAAAAGCAAACGGCAGCTTCAGCGCCACCTGCGGCTTGCCCACAACTTTCCCATCCTGCCAGCCCTGCCGATAAATCGTAACGTCCTGCTGCGAAGGGATCGCATACAGAAACGACTTGCCATCCTTGCCATTCACAACACCAAACGTCACCACGCCCTGCACCAAAGGCGTACACACCGCGTCTGCAAGCGATAGCTGGTAAATTCCGATCTTTCCCGCACCGCCCAGCAACGTGAACAGATACTTCCCACCCGGCGCAACGCCAAAAGCAAACCCGCAATTGTCGCTGACCTTCTCCGGAGTCGAACCCTCTGCGCTCTCGCGCGAGATAGTGGCCGCGTTGACCGCCTTTTCAAAACTATTCATATACACGGTTTTTTGGTCCGGGCTCATTAATATGTTCTGCACGGTCCCGCCCGTCCAGGTATACGGCTGCATACCGCTCCCGCTGGTCTGCACGAAATACGGCTTGTCCGGCGCGCCGGTTTTTTCCGCAATGAAACCAACGCGAGCGCTGTCCGCGGACCACATCCCCGTAGCCAGCGATTCCCCCATGGCGATTTTTGTTTTGTTGCCGCCGTCAATATCCGCCACCCAAACTTCATTGCGGTCCCGCGACGGAATCGTGATGTAAGCTACCTTTTTGCCGTCGGGTGAAATCGCGGGCTGCGTGGCGTTTTCCGAAGCGATGTCCGTGACTTGCTTGGTCCGCGTATTGTAAGCCGTCAAAAATCCGGAAGACTTTCCGTTCACGAAGTACAGGCCTTTTCCCGCAGGATCGGGCATCGGCCAGGTATCCGGGCCAGTTCCCAGCGTAACCTGTTCCAATTTTTTATCGGCCAATCCGTACTTCCAAATGTTGGTCAGGCCGTTTAGCGTGCGGCTGAAAAGGATCGTGTTCCCCGGATCGGCCCACACCACGCTTGCCGCGATGCCCGGGATCTCGTCCAAATCGGTCGCGGTCTTCTCGGCAACGTCAAGTTCGTGCGCGCGGAAACCCTCACGCGAAGAAACCGGGTCCGCCGTGATTACCAGCAGACGGGCGCCATCGGCGTAGGGCAAGATGCGAGTGACGGGCAGCGTGGCGGCGCCGATACTGTATATTTTTTCCTCATCCAACCCGGATTTTCCCGCACGCGAAATCACTCGATCTTCCGGGTCAGTGTAGAAAAGGTACGCGCCATCCGGCGACGGAGCCAAATGGGCGCCGGACACCACGCGGCTCGGCTTTCCTCCAAGCGTTGGCACCGCCCACTCCTCGGCGCGATCCTCGGATTTGCCGTAGTAAATCTCCGATCCATCCGGCGAGAAGCTATCCACAATCTTCGCTCCACCGTCATTGGTCAGCTGCAACGGCTGGCCGCCCGAGGCGAGCATCACGAATACCTGATCAACGCCGGTAACCGGCGAGCTGAATGCAACCGTGTGCCCGTCCGGTGAAAGCCTGGCAAATTCAATCGGCTTGTCCCACTGGCTAATTTGCGCGATTTTCGCAGGACCGCTGGACGCGCGCGAACTACCCCAGAAGTGATACGCCGCAAACGCAGCCGCTGCGACCAGCGCCACAGCGCATACAGCGACCAGCAGAAAGTTGCTGCGCGCAGGAGGCGCTGTAGCCTGAGCCGGAATTGCCACGCTCGAACTGCTGGCCGCTGCCGGCGTCGGCGTAACATCTTGCGCCACGCGGCCGCTCGTGGAAGAAATGCGGCCCGAGTCCGTATCGCGGCGCAAGCGCTTCAGGTCGGTGCGAACGTCCGACGCCGCCTGATAGCGCAGGTCGCGATCCTTCTCCAGCGCCTTGTTAATGATGTCTTCCAGCTTCGCAGGCAGTTCCGGATTCAAACGCACCGGCGCTACCGGCGCGCGATTCAAAATCGCCTCGGTGATCACGCCCGAAGTTTCCCCGCGAAATGGCACCGCCCCGGTAGACATCTCGTAAAGCACCACGCCAAACGAAAACAAATCCGTGCGCGCGTCGAGTTCCTTGCCGCGCACCTGCTCCGGCGACATATACGCCACCGTACCGACCGCGACGCCGGGACTCGTGAGATCTTCCGGACGCACGCCCACGGTCAGCTGTGCCGCCTGGGTCGCGTCCTGCGTCATGGAATGCACGGCGGTGCGCTGCAGCTGCTTGGCCAGACCGAAATCGAGAATCTTGGCGTGACCGCGATCGGTGACGAAAATATTCGCGGGCTTGATGTCGCGGTGTACGATGCCCTTGCTGTGCGCCGCGTCCAGCGCGTCCGCAATCTCGATGCTCAGATCCAGAAGCAACTCCAGATCCAGCGGCCGGCCTGAGATGGAATGTTTCAGCGTCTTGCCGTCCAGGCATTCCATCGCCAGGAACGTGTGCCCGTTTTCCTCGCCGATCTCGTGAATCGTGCAGATATTCGGGTGATTCAGCGCCGAAGCCGCCCGCGCTTCCCGCCGAAAGCGTTCCAGCGCCTGCGGGTCCGCCGCAAATTCATCCGGCAAAAATTTCAGCGCCACGAACCGCCCCAGGTTCGTATCCTCAGCCTTGTACACCACGCCCATCCCGCCGCCGCCCAGCCGCTCGACGACGCGGTAGTGCGAAAATGTTTTCCCTATGAGCGAATCGGTAGGCTCCATGTGCCGCACATCTTAGGTCGCGCAGCAATCCAAGTCAACGAACGCAGCTGCGGTCGAATTCCTTACCGACGGGAGGGACCTGTGGGTGGCTTCAACTGTGTGGATGACCGAGTGGCGGGCGATGCTGCGGGCGCGGTGGATTTCGGCGCCGGCGCGGGTTTCGGCTGCGCGGGCGCTGAACGTGGCACCGCCGTCTCCGTCAACCCCTGCTCCGCCGCATCGGCCGGCGGCGCCGTATCCGGCACATCCACCTGAACCGGCCGGCTCGGCGCAAGCTTTTCCAGCGGCACCACGTTCGGGAAATTTTCCACCGGCAAACTCTGCATACCCTGCTGCATGAACTCCAGCCAAATCGGCAACGCCGCCCGCGCTCCCGTTTCCTTCTTCCCCAGCGAGATGCGCTTGTCGTCGTTCCCCACCCACACGCCCGCGGTGATTTGCGGCGTGAACCCGATGTACCACGCATCCGTAAAATCGTTCGTCGTGCCGGTCTTTCCTGCCGACGGCCTGCCCAATTCCTTCGCGCGCACTCCGGTGCCGAACTGCACCACTTCCTCCAGCATCGCCACCATCGTGCGCGCCACGTCCGGCGGAATCACATCGTTTACTTTCGGACGCGGTTCTTCCAAAACCGCTCCATCGTAAGAAGTCACGCGCCGGATGTAGTGCGGCTCGATGTGAATGCCGTCGTCGGGAAATACGGTGAACGCGGAAGTGTGCTCCATCAAACTCAAATCCGCCGCGCCCAGCGCCAGCGGCAGATACGGCGGCAAAGGACTGGTGATCCCGAATTTGCGCGCCAGCTCAATCACATTCTGCACGCCCACATGATCCAACAGTCGCACTGCTGGTACGTTGCGCGAATCCGCCAGCGCGCGCCGCAGCGTGATGCGCCCTTCGAATTTCTCGTCGTAATTCTTCGGCGAATAATTTTGCCCGCCGCTGCGGAACGTCACTGGCTCGTCCACCACCGTGTCAAAAGGATTCATGCCCATTTGCAGCGCTTCGGCGTACACATACACCTTGAACGAGCTGCCTGTCTGCCGCACCGCTTGCGTGGCACGATCGAATTTCGATTCTTCGAAATTGTAGCCCCCCACCATCGCCTTGATTTCCCCGGTGGCGTTGTCAATCGCCAGCAACGCGGCCTGTGCCGCCGGCACTTGTTCCAGTTGGGCGCGCACCGTCAGTCCCGATACTTCCTTCACCGACACGCAAACCAGATCGCCTACCTTCAGCAGCTGTTTGGGTGATTTGCTGCCGGTCCAGGCGAAATCCGCGGGCGTCAGCATCGCGTGATACGTCCCGATTTTGATCGACGCGAAAGTGGGCTCGACGGCCGTCACCAGACCGTTGACGTAATCACCCTTACGCGGCGTGTTGCGCCAATCTTCATCCTGGTATTTTTCCAGCGGCCCCAGATTCTGCTCCAGGATGTTCGGCAGCTTTCCGCGCCAGCCGTGCCGCCGATCGTACGCATGCAATCCGTCGCGCACCGCCTGGTCCGCGGCGTTCTGCATCGCTACATTCAACGACGTGTACACGCGCAATCCCTGCTCGTGCACCGCCGCCGTGCCGTAGGTGTGCTCCAGATACTGCCGCACTTCTTCCACAAAATACGGCGCCAGATCGTTGCGCAAAGATTCCACGTGCAGGCCCAGCGGCTCCTTCGTCGCGGCTTCAGCTTGCGCCTCGGTGATTTTGCGTTCGTGCGCCATCAACTGCAGCACCAGATTGCGCCGCGCCAGCGCACGGTCCGGATGATTGATCGGCGCATAAATCGGCCCGCGAATGATGGCCGCCAGCGTCGCCGCTTCCGCCAGCGTCAATTGCGCCACCGGCTTGCTGAAGTAATATTCCGACGCCGCTTCGAACCCGTAATTCCCCGAACCCAGATAAATCTGGTTGCAGTACATCGTGAAAATTTGTTCTTTCGTGTAGTGGCGCTCGATCTGGATCGCCAGAATCGTTTCCTCGATTTTGCGCCGCGCGCTGCGATCCGAACGATTCAGGAAGAGTCCGCCGGCCAGTTGCATCGTCAGCGTGCTGGCGCCCTCCGCCAGCCGATGCTTGGCGATATCGTGCCACGCCGCCTGCAGCACGCGTGGAATGTCCACGCCCCAGTGCTCTTCGAAGTGCTGATCTTCGGTCGTGAGGATCGCGTCCTTCAGAACTTTGGGGATCTGGCCGTAGGTAAGCAGAATCCGCCGCTGCAGCGCGAACGTCCCGACGGATTGCCCATCGTCCGCATACAACTCGGTCACCACGTTGGGCCGGTAATCCTGCAGCGCGTGAATTTCCGGCAAATCGCTCGAGTACACAAACAGCAGCCCCACCGCCGCGCCAAACCCGATCGCGCACAGCACCAGAAATGTAAACGCCAGCCGGCCGAAAACCGTATCGCCGGTGATCTTCATAGTCGCGCGGTAAAATCGTTCCATCGCCCCAATATTCTATCGCATACTCAAGCGCTCAGCCGGACCCTACCTTGCCCCCTGTTCCCAATGTGATGTCGACTCTTTGTGGCCGAGCCACTCCTGGCTGTGCGGCCGTTGCCTTTGGTAGCGCCGGCTCTTTTGCCTTTGTATTTGTAGCGGCCGGTCCCGCGAAGCGGGACCGGGCGCGCCTTTGCCATCGGTTCTGCCTGCGACCTCTGGGTCTCCAACGATGCCACCAGCATCGTCATCCTGAGCGTAGCGAAGGATCTCTCCCGCTTTCTCGGTGTTCTCCGGCTTTCCTCTGTGCCCTCCGTGTTGAATCTCTTGCCTTTCTCTGCGCCCTCTGCGTCTTTGCGGTAATTTTTGCCGTTGCCAGCCTCAATCCCACACAGTAAATTGTTGCCGCTGCGCCACACAGCGAGGCCCCATGGAAGCCAGTCCAGTTCTCTTTCGCGATCTAACCTATAT
>Ga0181529_10008146_pt1 | contig 10279 bp, 7 predicted proteins | sample PEATcosm2014_Bin_36_FD_119763 | JGI IMG/M metagenome (GOLD analysis project Ga0181529, IMG submission 119763) | Peatland microbial communities from MTU Mesocosm Facility, Houghton, MI, USA - PEATcosm2014_Bin10_30_metaG | ecosystem: Environmental > Terrestrial > Soil > Wetlands > Peat | place... | reverse complement strand
GACCTGCCCTACTCGCAGGCCAACATGCACGAAGTGGTCTTCAGCGACGACCGCCAGGCCAAGCTGGGCGTGCGCACCGGCGACATCGCCAAGCGCCTGATCGATTACGGCTTCCATCCGTACACCGTGAGCTTCCCGCTGATTGTCCACGGCGCGTTGATGATCGAGCCCACCGAGACCGAGGGCAAGCGCGAGATCGACCAGTTCATCGAAGCCATGATTTCCATCGCCAAAGAAGTGGAGACCGACCCGCGGTTGGTGAAGACCGCACCCCACGGGACGCGCACCAGCCGGGTGGACGAAGTGGCCGCCGCGCGCAAACCGGTATTGCGATGGAAGCCGGCGTAAAAGCCCGGCGCGACCTGATAATTCTGGCCGCCTTCACGGTGTTGTTGCACGCGCCGTTCGTGACGCAACCGGTGCAGGGCGACGAAGTCACCTATCTGGACATTGCCCGGCACGTACTGGTGCAGCCGCTCACGCCGCTGAATTTTCAGTACGTTTTTCTAGGCCACCTGGTGGACGCGACGGGCCATCCTCACCCGCCCTTGAACGCCTACCTGCTGGCGCTGGCGTGGATTGTGCGCGGCCATTTCTCCGTGGTCTTCTTCCATTTGTTTTACCTGTTGTTTGCACTCGGCATCAGCTTCGCGGCTTATGCCTTGGCGGCGCACTTCACGTCGCGGCCGCTTTGGGGTGCGTTGTTGATAGCGGCATCGCCCCTGGTGCAGGTGAATACCAACACGCTGGCGGGGCCGGAATCGCCGGCTCTGGCGTTCCTGCTGATCGGCGCGGCGGCCTTTTTCGCGCGGCGGTTCTGGCTGGCCGGCATTGCGCTGGCGCTCTCCGGCCTGACCGAGTTGCAGGCGCTGGCGGTGGCGCCGATTCTGCTGCTCGAGTACGCAGCGAAGCGTGAGCGGCCTTCCCGCGCCGCATGGTTGGCGGTGGCCGGACCGTATTTCGGAGTCGGCGCCTGGCAGGTGCTGCAGTGGGCACTGACCGAACGCCTTCCGGGAGCCGTGTTGCTGACCTATGCCCAGTCCCCCAGTTTCAGCCGGCTCGGCCTGAAGGCGGCCAGCGCCCTGGCGCTCGTCGGACACCTGGGCGTGCTGGTGACGGTCGTGCCGCTGGCCCGGCGCCGCCTGTGGGGCCTCGCGCCTGGCCTTGTCCTCTGCCTTCTGGTGCACGACTATCCCTGGTGGGAACGAGCGCTGCTGGCGGTCTTCGTCGCGCTGGGTGTGAATGCGCTCGTCTGGCTGTGGGAATCGCGCCGGCGCAACCCGGTGCTGGCCGGCTGGTGCCTGTTGTACTTCGCGTTCGCGGCGACGGTATTCTTCGCCGGCGCGTCCCGCTATCTGCTCGCTCTGGCCGCGCCCATGGTGCTGCTGTTCGTGCTCCAATTCAGCCAGCGGCCGGCGCGGTTGGCGCTGGCCCTCGGGGTCAGTCTGGTCCTGGGCTTGAACCTCTCATTTGCCGCCTACGAGTTCGCCCGTGTGTATCCCGAGGTCCATCCCCCTCCGGGCCGGACGTTCCTCGTGAATGGCGACTGGGGCTTTCGGTATTACATGCTGTCGCGCGGCGGCCGTGTGCTGGACGAGAACAGCGTTCCAGCGCCGGGCGAGTGGCTCGTCTCCTCCGAGTTGTCGCTGGGGGGCAATTATGACAGCCTGGCCGAAGAGGCCGCCGTGCCGATCGACGCCGCGGACCTGCGCGTGCGCACGCCTCTGCGCCTGATCGACCGTTACGCTCATTCGGGTTTTTCGGCCGCTTCCTCCGGTCTGCTCCCGTTCTCCTTTTCCATTCGCCCGCTCGACCGGATCGCGTATTCCCGAACCTCTTCGTTCCTGGATGTGCCCGGGCCCTGGACCCCCACGCAGTTTTCCGGCCGCCTTGTTTACATGCCCGTTCCCGGCTCGGCCGTCGATCTTCCTCTCGATTCGCAGGGAGCGCTCCGGTTCGCTCTTTTCGGCCGCGGCCGCGGAACGGCGACTTTTCGGATCGCCCGCCCGTCCGGCGAGAGCGTCTTCGCGCGAACCGTCGAGGTGCGAGGCGACCTTTGGGAGGTCCACACTCTGCCTCTGGCCGGCCTCCGCGAAGCGGTTCTCTCGATCGACGCTCCGGCGGAGTTGCGGGCCGGTTGGGGCGAGTTGGTAACGCTCGGCGATCCGCCGCCGGCAGCCGGCGGCGAGGCAAGGCCGGGAGAGCCGAAGCTGTCGTATCTGAACCTGGGTGACATCCGCAGCAAGGCGCAGCTCGGGTCCGGCTGGTATGGCGTCGAGGATGGCGGCTGGCGCTGGATGTCAAAGCAAGCCGAGGCGGTGTTGCACGCGCCCGCGCGAGCGGCGCCGGTCTTCGAGATGGATCTCTTCTTTCCCCCGGACTTCATCGAACGCGCCGGCGGCCCGGTGACCGTGTCCGTTCTGTTGGACGGCCGGCTGTTGGCGCGGGAATCCTATCCCCAACCCGGCGGCTATCGCCTGGCGAAGGCCGTTCCTCGCGACCTGTTCACCGGTCCCACGGTGCGAGTCGCTATCCGACTGAGTCGTGCGATACCGCCTGACGCGTCGGACCGGCGCGAGTTAGGGGCGGTGGTTTCGCGCCTGGGCTTTGTCGCCTCGCAGTAAAGCAGGCGGAGCGCGCGATCGGCGCAGGACCCGATGAGCCGCCGTTAAGAAGGCACCCGCGGCGGTGTCGAACGCTCGCACGTCTTTCCACACCGCAGCCGCATAGTACGATGGAGCCTGGGTGGCCGGAAAAGATAGGTTGTGGGGCGAGGCTGTTCCCCAGCAGGATTCCACTCGTTGCGAGCGACTTCTGGCGCCGCGAATTCGATGAGGTTGTGGAGAATTGCCGGAGTTTCGCTGCTGCTGGCCCTTGCCGGGGCTCCGCAGGACCTCGCGCCGGAGGTGCGGTTGCTGGTGCGCATCAGGTCTCATATGAAGGCGGAACTCTCCCACCTGCCAACCTACACGTGTCTGGAGACCATCTCGCGCTTTCGTAGGGACCGCCATTCTGCCGTGCGGTCCCATGGGCTGTTGACGGCGCTGGACACGGTCCGGCTCGAAATTGTCTATAGCGATCATCGGGAGTGGTACGGCTCGCCCGGCGGCCGGGACTCGCTGGTGGACAATCCCGCCGCGTTCATCGGCGGCGGAATGATAGGCAATGGCGCATTTGGTTTGATGCTGGACAAGATTCTCGCGGAAGCCGATTTCACGTATCGTGGCGAGGAAACCCTGGGCGGCCGCAAGGCCGTCCGGTATGACTTTCTCTTGCCGCGCTTGCGGAAGCCGCTGGAGCTTTCCGTTCCGGGCGGCGCCGGTACGGTTGGCGAGGAAGGGTCGCTGTGGGCGGACCCGCAGTCGCTCGATCTGGTCCGCCTGGAGTCTCGCGCCGCCGAGATCCCGCGCTACCTTCCCGTGGAAGATGAGAGCACGGACGTAGACTACGCTCGCACGCGGATTGGCGACAACAATGCTCTGCTGGCACAACAGGCCGGCGCGCATCTGCTGGACGCCGAAGGTGTGGAGAGCTATAACCGCATCGAATTCACCCACTGCCGTGCCTATTCCGCGCAAAGCGAACTCCGCTTCGAGGTAGAACCTGCTGGGCCGGCGGGGGCGGCGCCCTCCTCACGGGAAGCCGTGGGCCATGCCGTGCCAGCCTTCCTGCCGGTCGCTCTGGACCTCACAACGCCAATTTCCGACGGGGACGCCGTGGGCACGCTGATCGAAGCCAGAGTTTCGGGCGACGTGCTGCGGAAGGGGAAGATCGTGGTTCCCAAGGGCTCCCTGGTGCGCGGGCGAATTCGACGCCTGGAACGATTCAAGCAGGGAGTTTTCATCGTAGGACTTGAGTTTACGGAAGTGGAAGTGGGCGGCGAATCATTGCCATTCTACGCCGACTTTCTGCGAACCGATAAGAACCCGCGAATCCAGCCGGAACATTCCGAGCGGGTTCTGGTTCCCGAGAGGTCTAAGATCCAGGTCAAGGAGGAAACCATCACTCTGCCGGAGCTGCCCGGCGTGGCTTCCTTCTTCGTCAGCGGCACGACTTTCACGCTGCCCCGTGGTTTCCACATGCTCTGGAGGACGCGCGGGCTCATCCGGTGATGGCGACTTAGACTTAGTACTCCTGTTCCGAATTACGGCGACGTATTCATTGTGGTCCGCCTGTCAAGCGCGCTGCGCGCGGCTTCGGCGCGACGACGGGCGGCACCCCGGCCTGTCCCGCAAGGCCACAGAATACGTTGGTGTATTTACGAAACGGTGTACTTAGGGCGCATCTCGACCGGTGCGAGCTTGCGATGGTGAGAACGGGAGCCGGCTTCCCGCGGCGGCGCGCCCGGCGACGGCGCCGGCGATGGCGAGCAACAAGGAAGCGAGATAGCCGGCGAACTTCAGCGACGTCATTAGCGAGCTGAGCTGGACGAGTGCGGGCATCCGTTGGGGATAGTGCAGCAGCAGGATGGTGATGGCAGTGTTCTCGGCATAATCGCAGGCCGACGCGAGCGCGGGCACCCAGGCCAGGTTGCGGAACCGGCCGCGCCGGATGGCTGCCGACAGGAACAGCGCGAAGAGCGCCGGCAAGCACAAGTCTACGGTCCAGAGCAGGCGCAGATATGCGCTCCGGCCCGCTGTTCCCAGGGTCTCGAAGAGCCGCCCTACCGCCGGCGCGGAATACCCGAGCCGCATGTCGAGAAGAGGAAGGCCGCCTGAAAGGCGCTTCATTCTTGGTACGCTCGAAGGAAAATCGAGCAGGTTCTCAGCCAGCAGCGCACCCACCGTGGCGCTGCTGAACGGCGGTCTCGGCGTTCGCGGCGCACGCTCCGGTGCTTGCAGTTACTCGCCGTGAAGCGTGGCAGTCAGGAGTGACGCCGAGGCCCACTACGCGAGGCACAATTTCCTATTGAAGACCCCGAGATCTGCTTCCCAGTGCCGTGGCCCACTACTTGCAACAGAGCGACCATGCGCACTACCTGGCTGGTTCTGGCTCTCTCGATGGCAGTGGACCCCGCAGCCTGCGGCCAGCGGCTCTATTGGGGAGCGATCGGAGGGACGGGTCTCAGCACGGATTTTCCCCGCTACGAAGTCAGCGCACCGGCGGACGCTTACGGCAACCCCGCGTACAACTTCCAGCATTTGCCCGGCGCCCGCAGCTTCATTTTGGGTGGGCTGCTGGAGGTCCGGCTCACCAGCAGGTTTGCCATCGAGGCGGACGTTTTGCATCGCCCCCTGCGGGACACCCTCGTCTATACGACATATCCGGCCGGCGGCCCCGGCGTGACCACCACCAACAACTACCTGGCGACGAATACGTGGGAGTTTCCCCTGACGCTGAAATGGACCCTGCCTTCCTCACTGTCATGGGGACGAGTCCGGCCGTTCCTCGAAGGCGGGGTCGCCTTCCGCAGCTCGCAGGACGATTCGGCGGCCCTGCCATCGCAATTCGGGATGACTGCCGGGGCGGGCGCCGCAATCCACTTTGGCAAGTTGCGGGTGGCCCCCACCATACGGTACACCCGATGGGACAGAGAGACGCACTTTCCGCCATATCCCACCAACGGCGATCAGGTTGAGTTTCTGACCAGCGTGGCATGGGGGACATCGTCAGAACCGGTGCATGTGGGCGGGCACAAGCTGAGCCTCGGGGCGCTGGGAGGACTATCCGCGATAGGCGGGTTTTACGATCCTGAGAGCGGAGTGAGGGAACGGATCGGCTACCTGGCCGGGGCTTCGGGGCAGATGGACCTGCGCCAAGGCCTGGCGCTGGAGGTCGATGCAGTCTACAAGCCGCTGCACTCAAGCTTCGATCAGAACCAGGGGTTCACGGTGTTGACCTGGGATTTTCCGGTGCTGGCCAAATTTCACCTGGCAAAGCTGGGGCGGGCGCCGTTCGTGGAGGCTGGGCCCTCGTTCCGGTCCGCCGGCAATCTCAACGGCTACAACCCCTCGCATTTCGGGGTGACGGTGGGGGGCGGCGCGGAGATACGCAAGGGCTGGGCGCTCCTGTCCACGGCACTGCGCTACACGCGCTGGGCTAAGGATGGGCCTGCTCCGGATTCCTGGCAGGCGGGCGGGCAGTCCGATTATCCGCGCACGAACGTAAATGCCGTAGACGTGATATTCGGAGTCGGTTTTTAGTCCAGGTCTCCGACCCGCGTGGTTCCTTCCGACAACCCCTTTCTCACGGCAGGGGCTCTGAATCGGAGCCCCGAGCGTCAACGAGGGGTGTTCATGCTGCGCACCTTCACTCGCGGTCTGAGCGCTAGTTCGGACGACAGACAACGGTGGCACGCGCCGGTCCTCGCGCCGCGGGCACGAAACGGCAGTGGCGCGTTCCGCGTAGTATCCTGGACAGAGGAGAATCTCAACCCATGTCTTGTGGAAGCGGCGGCTTCAACCAACTGCAGAGCACGATTCGCCCGGGCGCGCGCAAGGTGTTCTGCGTGAAGTTTCAGCGCGAAATGGAGGGGCTGGATGAAGTGCCTTTCGAAGGGCACCCGCTGGGCCAGAAGATCTACGACAACGTGTCGAAAGAGGCCTGGAAGATGTGGGTGGAACACATGAAGATGATCATGAACGAGTACCGCCTGAACCTCGGCACGGCCCAGGCGCAGGAGTTCCTGATCCAGCAGATGGAAGCCTATTTCTTCGGCGAAGGCGCGGCCCTGCCGCCGGATTTCGTGCCGCCACGAGCAAAGGCGTAGTTGCCGTGGTTGCCACTCCGGCGTGAAGCGGCCGGGTGCTTGACCGTTTTAGGGATTCCCGGCCGAAACCGCTCCCTGAGAAACTGATGCCTGGGGCGAAGACGGGATAGGCAAGCGCCATCAGGGTGACACGGGGGAAGCCGCAAGGCCGAGCCACCATAAGGGCTCGACAGGCCGCCGAGAAAACACCAAACCCTGTTAGCCGCAGATGAACGCGGATAAGAAAAGGCACGGGACCTTCTTCGTGGTCGAGCGTCTACCCTTATGGAGTCCATCCAGGGTAGAATATCTACCAGCGCATATGCCGAAAGATTCTTCCAGCCGGATCGGGCTGTTGCAGGGAACCCTGGACATGCTGATCCTGCGCACGCTGCGGTTCGGACCGGCCCATGGCCATCAGATCGCGAAACACATCCGGCAGACCACGGAGGACGTGCTGCAGGTCGAGCACGGATCGCTCTATCCGGCGCTGCACCGGCTGGAACGCCAGGGCTGGATCGCCGCCAGGTGGGAGACCGCGCAGGATGGAAAACGCGAGTTCAAGTATTACCGGCTCACGCCCGCCGGAAGGAGACAGCTCACCGCGGAAGAGTCGAGATGGAAGCAATTGACGGGCGCCATCGCACGCATCCTGTGGCCGGCGGAGGAATCGTGAAATGGGCCGGCGGCGAGAAGCACGCGAACGGGATCTGGAGCGCGAGCTGCGCTCCGATCTGGAGTTGGAAGCCGCCGAGCAACAGGAGAATGGCCTCTCTGCGGAGCAGGCCCGGTACGCCGCCCAGCGGGCCTTCGGCAACACAACCTTGGTCGAGGAGGAGGTGCGCGAGATGTGGGGATTCGGCCGTGTGGAGATACTCATGCAGGACTTCCGCTACGCTCTGCGAACGCTGCGGAAGAGCCCGGGATTCGCGGCCACCGCGGTTGTCACGCTGGCTCTCGGTATGGGCGCCAGTACGGCGGTTTTTACGGTGGTCGATTCGGTAGTTCTGCGGCCGCTCACGTATCGCGACAGCGGCAGCCTGGTGGTGGCCTGGGAGCGCGTGCGATTCCTGGGGACCGATACCGTCGGGCCGAATCTCCGCCACGCGGATCTCTGGCGGAAGCGGGCGACGACCTTCAGCGCCATGGCCGTCCTGCGCCAGGGAGCGAGCGGCTTAACCATCGGCACGGAGAACCCGCGCCTGGTGGGGACGGTCACCTGCGCTCCTAACTTGTTGGACGTGATTCAGGTGACGCCAATCCTGGGCCGCGGCTTCCTTCCGGAAGATGGCGTGAAGGGCCACGACAATGTCGCCATTCTGACTTACTCTCTCTGGATAAGTTTGTTTCGCGGCGATCCGGCTGTAATCGGCAAGACAGTCCGGCTGGCCGATACGCCGCGCGAAGTGATCGGTGTCCTGCCGGCCAACTTCCACTTCCCGAATGGCAACGCGCTGCGGGCGTTTCACTCCGGGCAGGCCGCCAGCAGCGTGCCGGAACCGGCGGTGTTTCTCCCCGCTGCCATCCGCATGAGCGACTTTAGCTGGAACGCCGATTACGGCAACTGGGTCGTACTGGCGCGGCTCAAACCGGGAGCCGGCATCCGGCAGGCGGAAGCGCAACTGAACGCGATCCAAGCCCAGGTGGTCCAGGCTATGCCCGCCGACGACAGGGACGACCGGCCCGGCGCTTTGCTGGCTACGGTCGAGCCTATGCAGGAAGCCGTGATCGGCGATTCCAAAACCGGTTTGTGGCTCCTGATGGCTGCCGTCATGGGGCTCATGCTCATCGCTTGTCTGAATCTGGCGAACGCGCAGCTTGGGCGTAACCTTTCGCGCCATCGCGAGGCTGCCGTACGCATCGCCTTGGGCGCGGCAAAGTGGCGGCTGGTGTGGAGCGTGCTGGCGGAAAATTTGCTGCTGGCCGCGGTGGGCGGAACGGCAGGGGTGGTTCTGGCCGCCGCCGGAGTAAGTCTCTTTCGCCGCTACTCGCCGCTCGACTTACCGCGCTTGTCCGAGGTTCATCTCAATGGAACCGTGCTGCTCTTTTCCCTGGCTCTCACCTTAGGTTCCAGCATTCTGTTCGGCGTTTTGCCCGCGCTCAGGCTGTTGCGCATTCCTCCCCTGGCGTCGCTCCAGCAGGGCAGCAGCCGCACTTTGGGAAGCCGGCAGACGCGGCGGCTGCGAGCTGCGCTCATAGGCCTCCAGGTATTTGGCTGCACGGTGCTGCTGCTGGTGACCGGTCTGTTCGCGAAGAGTCTGCTCTATCTTCTACATCAGGACAAGGGATTCGAAACGGGCCGCGGGGCCATCGCGGAAGTCAGGCTGGCGGGCAAGAGTTACGGTGACGCCGGGAGCCGCATCGCTTTCGACGATGCCGTGCTGCGGAATCTGCGCGAGATTTCAGGTGTCCAATGGGTTGGCATGGTGAGCGCCATGCCGCTCGAAGGAGAATCCACGATCGAATATCTTCGCCGGGTAGACCGGCCCGACCAGCAACCGCCGCTGATCAATCTGCGATGGGTGAGTCCGGGATATTTCGAGGCCATGCGCGAAAGGCTGGTGGCCGGGCGCTTCTTCGAAGAACGCGACCGGAATCTCAGCAGCGTGGTTTTGTCCGAAGGCGAGGCAAGTGCTCTCTGGCAAAACGAGAATCCGATCGGAGGGCAAATAGAGACCGAGGGCAGAAAGTTCACGGTGATTGGCGTGGTCGCAGATTCCCGTACCACGTCTCTCAAAGCGCCGCCCGCCAGGATGGCGTATCTGCACTATAAAGACCGGCCGCCTTACACCACGTTCTTTATAGTGCGCGGCCTCCCGCCCGCCGATGCGCTGGTGGCGGGCATGCGCCAGACGATTTGGAAGTATGCTCCGGATATTACCATCGCGCGCGTGAAGGCCATGGACTCCCAGTTGCACGATTCGCTCGCGCCCGAGCGTTTTCAAACGACTGTGCTGATCTCTTTCGGAGTTAGTGGGCTGCTGCTCGCGATGCTGGGTATCTATGGCGTCCTGAGTTATTCCACCATCACGCGGAGACAGGAAATCGGCGTGCGCATGGCCCTCGGCGCCACTCGCCGGAAAATCTACGCGCTCACTTTGGGTGAAGCGGCGGCTCCGGTCTTCGGAGGCCTGGCGGCCGGGTTACTGGCCAGCGTGCTGGCCGGCGCCACTTTGCGGAAGCTCCTTTACGGAGTTCGGACAGTGGACCCATGGGTGACGCCGATTGTGGCCGCTCTATTTCTGGCCGCCGCCGGCGCCGCCGCATCTCTGCCCGCCCGCCGCGCCGCTTCCGTGGATCCCATGCAGGCGTTGCGATCCGAGTGACCGCGTGCGTGCCCCAGGCCGCAGGTTTTCCCCGGCCGGTGCACCGTATGTGTTGTGCGCAACACCCCCGGTGCGTGCGCGGTGGGCCCGCGTCGCGCCGAGCGAATGGCCGCAGCACCGGCATGCGGACGCTGGCGGGCCGACTGCGGAACCTGCCGAGCCCGGCTGAAACGCCCGCTGACTGCCGAACTGTCCTTCGAGGATCGAAGGTACTGGCGCAATCTCCACAGCATCTCCACGCCGGCATCTCGTCGGTCGCAACTTT
>Ga0181529_10008144_pt1 | contig 10280 bp, 6 predicted proteins | sample PEATcosm2014_Bin_36_FD_119763 | JGI IMG/M metagenome (GOLD analysis project Ga0181529, IMG submission 119763) | Peatland microbial communities from MTU Mesocosm Facility, Houghton, MI, USA - PEATcosm2014_Bin10_30_metaG | ecosystem: Environmental > Terrestrial > Soil > Wetlands > Peat | place... | reverse complement strand
TGGTGGACGCGGTAGGAATCGAACCTACAACCTGTCGGTTAAGAGCCGAATGCTCTGCCAGTTGAGCTACGCGTCCAGGCAATTGGAAATGCCGTGCGGCGGGAGAATGGAACCACGGATTGAGCAGGCGAAATCTTCGCTGCCCTTGAAAAATATAGCACAGGCCGGAAGGGATTCAAAAGCTGCTGGCAATGGTGCAGAACGATTAGAACGTGAAAGCCAACCCCGCGCTGACGCCGCGCTGGTCTTGCGCGAAGATGAGGACAGAGCCGTCGCTCAGCATGTAAGGGCGATAGCCTTCCGCAAGCATGTTTCTCACGTCGAGTAGGGCTTCGATTCCGCCCGACCCTTCGCGTCGCGTGCAAATTGGCTGGCGGAGATGAACGTTGAGATATGGATCAGCCGCATCGACCGAGAACGGCACCGCTTGGGTTACGGTGTCTTCCGGCTGCCATCGATAGCTCGCGCGCCACTTCGTTCCCGTGCCTTCCAGCGTTCCCGAAAGGGAAAGAGTGTAGGTCTGAACGCGACGCGGGTGGGCGGCCCCGACCGTCTGCGCAAGCGGCATAGGACCAGAGGCTGCGCTCATTGCAAGAGCATTGCCGTTGGCATAGCTCAAGCGCACGTGATTGCCGCCGGGAAGACGGTGCTCGACGATAGCCATCATTCCGGTGGTGGCAAAGTCAGGCCCCGCGATTTGCGACATGTTACTGGCCCGGTCGTACAAGAGGCTTGCGCTGCTTGGGAACGAGTGACCGGCTGCAACGCGAGATGCTGCGTCGATGACCGGATTCCTGATGTTGTCGGCAAAAAGCATCACGGACATCCCGGATGCATCTGTCTGGCGCTCCCAGCCGATTTCCTGGTGAAGACCGCGTTCGAGTGCCAACTCGCCATTCCTCAACGCGATGGGAGGCAGGTAGTCATCTGCCTGCGAGCCACTGTCTGTGTGCCGGGTAGGCATGATCGTGGTCATCCGATATTGGATGATCGAGGCACCATCGCGCCAGCCGAACGAAGCATACGGCAAGGCGGCAACCACCGTGTTTGGGGAGTCTTGGCTGAATCGCGCGATCACCTGTTCGGAGCCGACCTCGCCTTCGAATTCATCGCCGAGGTTCAGGTTCTCCGAGGTGCGCATCGCGGCTTCATCCAGACCGCCAGCATTCACACCGTTAAAGCCGGGGCCTTCGATTTCAGGCCGGATCGCAATGGCTGCCAGCGACTGGACGGACCCAGCAAAACCAAGATCCTGGCGGAAGCCCAGCATCGACTCCATTCCGGCATCGGTGCCCGGAGCGAAGTCAACGCGAGCCAGCAACTCGCGGCTATCCGAAGGAGTGTTCTCTATGGATGCGGTGAGACGTTCGCCACTTTCACCGAAGGTCCCCTGGTTGCCTGTGGCCATCAAGCGCGCCTTGAGCTTGGGCTGAGAAGCGGTGCCGTCGGAAACAACAAGCAGCGGGCCGTCCTCAAGCCAGCGTAACAACGGGCGATTCGCGGCCGAACGCAACGTCCATGCCCAGTCGTCCTTTTGCGCGTTGGCAGCGCGGGGTTGGGCCGGCAACCACTGCATCACTTCATAAAGGGTGCTGAGGGTGAGATTCACGATAGTCTCGCGACGGACGTGGACATTTTCACGCAGCGATGGCAAAAAGGATGTCCCCATGGCCTTGACCGCGTAGCGGCCCGGGACGATAGAAGGAATGGTGAACTTACCTCTGTCGTTCGTGTAAACAATGGCGAGAATACTGAGGTCTGGACGCAGCAGCTGCACGACCGCGCCGATCTGGGGCACTCCGGCGGAGTTACGCACCACGCCTGAAATAGATCCAGGAGCAGCCCCCAACAACGGAACGGCGCCCAGAGCAATCAGCGCGACGAAGAAGGCGAAATGAAGCCTGCGCATCATCACTCGTTTTGGTAAACCGGCGGCGTCCCTGGCAGACCTGTTCCTGAAAAATCCCGCGCGAGCTTGCCGATCTGAAGCCGGATCGCTCTGTTGCGCACGATACATACTATTCCACGACAAAAGGTGCCGATTGCGCAATCTCTTGTTTTGAGATTTCGTCATTTACCTGAATCGTTACCTTGTACTTTCCGGGTTGAAGACCAGCCAACGGGAATGAGTTCTCTACAGTAATCTGGTCGCTGTGCGCGCCCAAGTCCTTTGAATCCACTTCCTTTTCCAAGAGAACGTTGTTGTTGACGAAGTCGACGATGCGGTAAGTTACCTTCGCTTCATTACTCTTGGTGGCCTCATTGATGCCGAGGTTATACACCTGCATCCAGAAATTGAGCTGCTGGGCGCGTTTGAAACTGACCGGTGTAGCCGGATTGGCGCTCACGCGCGGCCGGATAAATGTATTGCTGATGACGAAATTGCCACTTCCGATCGAATGCGAATCGACGGGATTCATCTGGTCGGCAAGGATCAGCGTTGAGGTGGCCAGTTTCTCGTCGTGATACTCGGGCACTTCTATTGCTCGGCCATAGACGCCAACGTGATCCGGATTATTCACATCCTTGATCGCGATATCGAGGCGGTAGAGACCAGGCAGCAACGGTACTGCCTTCCAGTAAACCGACTGACGATCCAATGACTTTTCGAGCAGTTCGGCCGGTTGCTCCACCTCGACTGTGTCCTCAAAGGTCTGCACGGTCTTGTGAGTAATAGTAGTGACCTTGCCCAGAATATTCACCACGCCCTTCGCGACTCCGTCCTTGGTCACGAAGGTGACATCGCGGTTCTTCATCTGGATGGTGATGGGAACGAGCACCGTGTTTTCGGTCACTTTGACAAAGTCGGTGCGGACATCGAAGGGAAAGATCGGGCCGGTGATCAGCTTGTGCTCGGAGATGAAGTTATCGAGATCCTTGAATTTGATGGGAGGCGGTGCGAAGAGCTTGGAAGCAAGTTCGATGCGGTCGAATTCTTTCGAGGACTGCGAAGAAGAAAGAGGACCCGTGCCAAGGTTCTCAAATCCCCCCTTGAATCGGTCGGCCTTCTTGGCCATCCCCATCTCTTCCCATTGTGTGGCGCCCATGCCGGGAACGTGGAGCAACGCGTCCTTTTCCCCGCGGTCGATCGTGAAGTGATAGTCGCCGCACATGCATGTATCGACAAACTCAATATCAATGTTGTCGCCGATGCCCTCTAAATAGCGGTAATGCCAAACCTCGAAGGGAAACGTGGAGGTCTCGCCGCCGCCCTCATCCATGGGCCGCTGGTAGCTGCCTCCTGAAGGGTGCGAATCAACCGAGTCGGGCGCACCGAAGGCAATGTAGATGTGCCCACGATCCGTCTTCCAACCGGGTTTGCCGGCAGCATAGTGTTCATTGGCGTAGGCGATACGCCTGTAATGCTCTTCGCGAAATTCGTTGTCGGGTGAGTCGGGGTTTGGATTGCGGCGAAGCCAAAACTGCTCGATAAAGGCGTCCCGCTCTTCGTCGTTGCCAAGGTTTCTGAAGGCCTTTCGCTCTTCATCTGAGATGATGTAGGCGACATCCTGGTCGAGCCAGGACTTATAGGCTCCTTTCAACTCCTGCCGCACAGCCCTTTGGGCTTGAATCTGCTCCCTATCGCTGCGCGATCGTTTGAGGGGGTCGAAATCCTGATCCTGCCCTGCGGGTTGTGCTTGAGTGGGCTGATCGCCGGATTGGGCTCTAAGACCAGCCGCGGGCACAAAGACAAAGCCGCAACCAAGCGCGAAACATAGGAAGGTACGACGGTTATACATCATTGCCTCAAAGATACTCCTGCGATCCCCTTATTTTACGAGTCTCAACGGGTCGGAGCAAGGATTTGCATGAGGCCGCCCTACCATTGGACGGAATGGCTCCGGAAAGGTAACCCGAGGATCGACTTACCCCCTGGTCTTACCCCTTTGTCCAATTGCGATTAGGAAGCGATTCTGAGACCATACAGATTAGCCACTCGTCAAGAGAAACAGAACCATGCCCAAACTCCCAGTTTCTGCGGATCTCCGGGTTCCTGCGGATGAATGAGTGGCCCAAGGGGACGTGCGGCTCATTTCCGAGGGATTAGCCCGCTAAAACCAAGGCAAACTGCATTTATGCCGAGGCACCGGAACGAGTACTCAGGAAACCGGGAACTGCAAGCGAAAGCCTTGCGTAGACTAAACTGGGAGAAGCCTGGAGCAGCCAACTCAAATGAAAAAGATTCTCTTAATTGCTCTTGCCATCATTGTGACCGGCGGACTCGTTGCCTTCATGGTCTACAAGCAGCAGTCCGGATATACCAAGGTGCTCACCGCAAAGCTCGCGAAGCAGGATCTGGCCACCGTAGTCAGCGGTACGGGCCAGATCAAGCCGACAACTTATGTCAACGTCGGCGCCAATGTGATGGGTCGCGTGACTCACTTCTATGTAAAGGAGGGCGACAAGGTTAAGAAGGGCGAAACTGTCGCCACCATTGAGAATGTTCAGCAAGCCGCCAATGTTGCCGGCCAGGAAGCAGCCATCTCCGCTGCCAAGACTGACATCGCCTCCTACATCGCCGCGGAAAAAACCGCCGAGGCCAATGTCGAGTTCCACAAAGCAGATCTCGAACAGAAACGCCTCGACTGGGAGCGCGCCCAGGGCCTTTATGCCGCCGGCATCATGGCCAAGCAGGACTTCGACGCCAAGAAAGCAGCTTACGACACTGACTTGGCTTCCTTGGGCCAGGCTGTCGCCGGGCTGAACCAAGCCAAAGCGCAGACCGATTCCCAGCGTGGGCACCTGGGAACGCAAGTAGCCACCCTGCGAGCCAATCAGGACATGCTCAACAAAACCATCGCCATCGCGCCCTTTGACGGCATCGTCACCAACATGCCGGTCAAGGAGGGCGAGACCGTCGTCACCGGCATTCAGAACACAGCCGGCTCTACTTTGATGACACTGGCCGACATGAGCGTAATCACCGCAGAAGTCAAAGTGGACGAGACCGACATCGTGAACATCAAGATCGGCCAGCCCGCAGACGTCACGGTAGACGCCATTCCGGGAAAGGTGTTCAAGGGACATGTCACACTGGTAGGAGATCAGGCGCTGTTGCGCTCCACCGGTGTCGCAACATCGCAATCGACAACCGGCACAGAAGAGGCAAAGGATTTTAAGGTCGTGGTCACTTTGGACACACCTTCCGATGAGCTGCGGCCTGGGCTCTCGACCACGGCAAAGATCACCACGGCGAAGAAGTCCAACGTGCTATCGCTGCCGATTCAGGCTTTGACGATGTACGCGCCTCCGGCTCCCGGAAGCAATGGCAAAGTTGAGGCGGCTTCCACATCGACTCCAAGTGCGACCGCCCCCGCGAAGCAAGGCGTTTTTGTAATCGAGAAGGATGCGCACGGCAGGCAGCGTGCGAAGTTCGTCCCGGTCACCACGGGAATAACGGGAGCGACCGATATTGAAGTGCTGACAGGATTGAGCGCCGGCCAGGAAGTTGTCACGGGACCTTACAAGACCTTGCGCGTCTTGAAAGACGGCGCGCTGCTGAAAAAGGACACCGAGAAACCAGTCACTCCGGCAAATGGGAATTCCTGATCGTCTCGCAGTTCAGGCAGTCTCATTGTTCAGACAGGGTCAGGGACAGCTGCACAGTTGGGCCAGCCCCTCGAAGTGTAACCGGACTTTCGGCAGCAGGGAGAGGATGGGATTCGGATGGCTGTGGAGAGCATGAGGATGACCGAGGTCGACACGCAACAGGTTTCACCGCCCCAGAGCGACGTAATCGTCGTCGAGGATCTTTGGCGCACATATGACATGGGCTCGGAGCAACAGGTGCAGGCCCTGCGCGGCGTCTCTTTGCGCATCAAGCACAACGAATACGTTGCCATCATGGGTCCGTCCGGATCGGGCAAGTCGACACTCATGAATCTGATCGGCTGCCTGGACACGCCTTCAAAGGGCAAATACTGGCTGAACGGTCAGCTGGTAAGCGAGTTGGACGACGACGAGCTTGCCAGAATCCGCAATAAGGAAATCGGCTTCGTATTTCAGACCTTTAACTTGCTGGCGCGCGCCAGTTCCCTGCACAACGTGGAGCTGCCGCTGATTTACAACGGCACGCCCGCGGCAGCGCGCATTGAGCGCGCCAAGGAATCGCTCACCAATGTTGGCCTCGAAAGTCGCATGTATCACAAGCCCAATGAGCTCTCCGGCGGACAGCGACAGCGCGTCGCGATCGCTCGCGCACTGGTGAACAGCCCCTCCATCATTCTGGCCGACGAACCCACAGGAAATCTGGATTCGAAGACCGGCATTGAGATCATGGCCCTATTCGACACGCTGCACGCCAAGGGCAACACCATCGTTCTGGTCACGCATGAGCCCGATATTGCCGACTACGCGCATCGCGTTGTGCATATTCGCGACGGTCAGATTTTCTCCGACGAACCGTCGAAGCGCTTTCGCAAAGACGCAGCGCGCGTGTAAGCATCGAGCCGTTCAGTCCGAGCCGGGAGATGAATTCTCCCGGCTCATGTTTTTTGGTGATAAGGCCGATGAACGTGCTGACGGTCGTGTTGAGCCGACCGGGGCTGCGGAGGCAAGGCACGCTGATGGCAATGCATACTGCCCCTCAAATTCAATCGAGCGCACCTGTTTCTGATCCCCCGCATCTCGAACTCGAGGCGCAGGTCGTCGCCCAGATGGTGCGGATTAACTCGGGTTGGCGCAAGCTTCTTTTGCAAGCCGAGGTGGTTGCGCCCCATTTGCAACTCGCTTCCATCGAAGGTGAAAACGGGTCTGGAAAACAAACGCTCGCTCGATTCCTCCACAGCCGGTCGCCCCTTTCGAAATCGACTTTTCAGCGCCACGATGCGCGCGAGTGGCTCGTAACGGAGGCGGACCCAGCGATGCTTGCTGGATTCATCTATCTCGATCGCGTCGATCTGCTTGCATCACCCGGCCAGGGATTGCTGCTGGGAGTGTTGAAAGCGATGCAGGATCGACCGCCTGGCCGTGCGGTTCTCTTGGCTTCCTCGGAAGTCTCGTTGCGGCAAATGGCGGGACAGGGGCTTCTAATGCCCGACCTTGCTTTTCGATTGACCGCGGTGCGCTTTGCCGTACCACCGCTGCGGCAGCGCCGAGAGGATATTGCCCCGTTGGCACAAGAGCTGCTGTCCCGCATTTGCGCGCGCTATCAGCAGCGGCCTGTGACGTTGGGTCCCGGCGCGCTTGCACGCCTGTTGCAGCACAATTGGCCTGGGAACATCCGCGAATTGGCGAGCGTGCTCGAGGCTGCTTTGCTTGAAGCTGCGAATGGCATGATTCGTCCGGAAGATCTGCTGCTAACTTCCGATATCGAGATCGGCAAGCCGGCGCAAAATGCGCCCCCCCCGCCTAGAGAATCTCGCCCTCGATGCCGTCATTCACAATCATGTGCAACATGTGCTCGAGATCAATCACGGGAACAAGCTGCGAGCGGCACGCCAACTTGGCATCAGCCGTTCGACGCTCTACCGCATCCTCGGGAATGAAACCGTCTTGACGCACTGAAGATCCGTCCGCCGCTGGTCTGAGTCATCCGCGAAGAAGAAATTGCCCCTGCAGGATTGTCCTCCCGAGGAATAAAGGACCCGTAGAATCTGGGCCCCACAAAAACTGGGATCTGTGCTCTACACTCGATGCAACAGCATCTGCGCGATTTTCTTGCGTCGAGGTATTTCCCTTTGAAAAAACTTCTCTTCCCGGCCTTGGCTGCTCTTGGCCTCTTCTTGTCCACTGGACAGCACGCGCTGTGGTCCCAAACATCGATCGCTCCCATGGAAGATCGCCGCAAAGCGCTGAACGAACTCTTTCACGAGTACTGGGACGCAAATCTGGAGAACTCACCCGAGTTCGCTTCAACGATCGGAGACAGTCGCTTCAACGACAAAATCAGCGACGTCTCCGTGAAAGCCTTCAACAACTGGCTGGCTACGGAACAGACCTTTCTCATGCGCCTCGCGGCGATCGATCCCACAGGATTGACGGATCAGGAGAAGACCAGCAGGGACTTGTTGCTGCGCGATCTGGCACAAGATCAGGAGGCCGCGGAATTCAAGGAGTGGGAGATGCCTGTGAGCCAGATGGGCGGCATCTATTCTGACTACCCGCAGCTGGTAGCTCAGCTGAATTTCGCCACAGTAAAAGATTACGACGATTGGATCGCGCGTCTGCATGCAATTCCGAAAGCCTTTGAACAGACCACGACGAACATGTCGATCGGGATGGACGATCATCGTGAGCCACCGAAGTCTCTGCTGGAAAAGGCTCTTGATCAAGTGAAGGAACTCGCCAACCAAAAGCCGGAAGATTCCCCACTCGCCATGCCGCTAAAGAAATTTCCGGCATCGATCGCCGCCCCTGAGCAGGAGCGCATTAAGGCGGAGATGCTGCGCGCGCTCAGCAGAGAAGTGCTGCCAGCCTACCAGCGTTTCGCGCGTTTTCTCGAAGTAACTTACATCCCCGCCGGCCGTGACGATCCCGGCATCTGGGCGTTGCCCGACGGGGCGAAGTACTATCAGTTCCTCATTCGCCGTACCACGACCACGGACCTGACCGCCGACCAGATTCATCAAGTCGGGCTCGATGAAGTGAAGAAAGACGAAGCCGAGATGCTGGCAATCGCGCAGAAGCTCGGTTTCCAGGATCTGAAGACCTTTCAAGCGAGTCTGAAAGACAATCCAAGGATGCATCCCACGTCAGGCGAGGCTTTGCTCGATGCGTACCGCAAAGACCTGGCTCCCATGCAGGCCAAGCTGCCGCAGTTGTTCGGACGGCTCCCAAAGGCCCCATTCGAGGTGGCAGCTGTCCCTGCGTATCGGGAAAAGACTGCGCCTGCTGCGTACTATGAGCCGGGCACTCCCGACGGCAGCCGGCCTGGGAGACTGCGCATCAACACCTACAATGCAACCCAGCGCAATCTGTACGACGCCGAATCCATTGCGTATCACGAAGGCATTCCCGGTCATCACCTGCAGATTTCAATCGCGCAGGAACTTGAGGGTTTCCCTCAGTTCAGGAAGTTTGAGTTTTACACTGCCTACGCCGAAGGTTGGGGTTTGTACGCCGAGCGCTTGGGAAAAGATGTCGGGTTCTACCAGGACCCCTACTCCGACTACGGACGGCTTGAGGGCGACATCTGGCGCGCAATTCGCCTTGTGGTGGATACCGGAGTGCACTCAAAACACTGGACGCGGGATCAGATGGTGCAGTTCTTCCATGACCATTCGGGGATCGACGAGACAAACGTGCAGGCCGAGACTGATCGATACATCGCGTGGCCCAGCCAGGCGCTTGCCTACAAGGTCGGCCAGTTGAAGCTTCTGGAACTGCGTGACCGCGCGAAGAAAGCGCTGGGTGATAAGTTCGACATTCGCGGCTTTCACGACCAGGTGCTGGACTCCGGAGGTTTGCCGCTCGATGTCTTGAGCGCACGCATAGACGCCTGGATTGCGAGCCAGAAATAGCTCCCAGAGCCCGTCAGCACTCCGATTCGGCTAACGCCAATTTACGGCGTTGCAGCAAGCAATACGCGTATTCTTGATGGTTGAACGATCACTCTCATCCAGGACAAAGGAAAGAAATGACCGAGATCGCTGTTGAGGCCACCGAGGTTCCTGCGCAGTTGCCCCACGTTCGCGTCGCTGTGCTCGGCGCCGGAAAAATGGGCGGCATCCTGGTGCAGGCCTTCCTGAAGAACAACCTGTTTGCCCCAGACCAGATTCACGCCACGGTGGCGCATGCGGAGAAAGCTATCGCGCGCAGCGCGCAGTGGGGCGTTGACGTAAGCACCGACAATCTCGCCGCCGCGCAGCAGGCAGACTTGATTCTGGTGGGTGTGAAGCCCTTCCAGGTGCCTGACCTGATTGCCGAGATTCGTCCTGCTCTAACCGGCAATACCACGCTGGTGTCGTTTGCAGCGTCGGTCAAGACACGTGCCATTGAAGATGGCGCCGGCTTGGAGATTGGCGTGATCCGCGCCATGCCCAACACGCCATCGGCGCTGGGTGCGGGCGCCGCAGGCTTGTGCCGCGGGCGCTTCGTGAAGCCGGAACAAATGGAGCTGGCGCAGCGGATTTTTGAAACCGTGGGTCGCGTTGTCGTGGTCGACGAGAAACACATGGACGCAGTGACGGGACTCTCGGCTTCTGGTCCGGCTTACATCTACATCATTATTGAAGCGCTGGCCGAGGCGGGTGTGAAGGTTGGGTTGCCTCGCGACATTGCGACACAATTGGCCGCGCAAACCGTCTTTGGCGCGGGCAAAATGGCTCTCGAAACCGGCT